>Ga0209564_1001642_pt1 | contig 21581 bp, 10 predicted proteins | sample AraplaCol_mMF_r2_FD_184272 | JGI IMG/M metagenome (GOLD analysis project Ga0209564, IMG submission 184272) | Arabidopsis root microbial communities from North Carolina, USA - plate scrape MF_Col_mMF_r2 (SPAdes) (version 3) | ecosystem: Host-associated > Plants > Roots > Endosphere | place: USA...
GGCGGCGCGCAGTGATCGAGTTCCTGATTCACCTGCACGCTCAACTTCTGCGCGCGCTCGATCGCGTCCCAGCCGTGCACCCAGTGCGTGCCGTGCGTCTCATCCTGCTCCTTCCAGACTTCGTCGGTGAGCGCCAGCAGCCGGCCCGCCTGCTCGCCTTTACATGCCGATGCCGATACCCGCGCGTTGGTGGCTTCGATTGCGCGAATCGCCTGCACCCACTTGTCGCGCGTTGGCCAGTTCTTCGCCGTATACAGCGGCTCCCACGGCGTGCTCTGGTCGATCAGGTAGCGCGCGTTGCCCAATGCCCGTTGCGCGGCATTGTTGTAGACGCGCGAAACGAGAACGTGGCTGTCCTGCCGCCCGGCGATTTCGAGGAAGCCTTCCGCCACACCGCGACGGTAGGGATCTGCAATCTTCTGCGCGGCAGGCATGAGCGCCTCAGCCTGGCTCTTGATGCTGGCCGGGAGAGCAAACGCGGCGGGTGCGGCGAACGCCGCCGCAAGCGTTGCGGCGAGCGTCACTGCAAACCGGGAGCGCACTGTTCCGCGTAATGTTGGTTTTCTCATAGATTTCTCCACGTCCGCCGCGCTTGTCGCGCGACGGACGTATCAGGCCATCAGAAGCCGATCGTCACGCCTGCCGACGCGCCGGTGCTTGCACCGTTGCCCGTGGCGCGCGTCACGTGTGCGTTCACGAGGAAACGATCGTTGACCCAGTAATTCGCGCCCACGGCGACGGCTGCCGCCCCGCCATAGGTGCCGGCTGCCGCCGACATCTGGAAGTTGCCTTCCGCGCGCGCATTCGGGATCAACGAGGTCGCTGCCATCGCTGCTGCACCCAGCGAGTTCATCTTGTCGTTCATCTTGTTGAACTGGCTGTCGGTGTACGAGTTCGACTGCTGGACCGCCTGGTTCACCGTGTTGTTGCTGGCGTTCGTGATCGCGTCGTTCAACTGGCCGACGTTGACTGCGTCGGTGGTTGCCGTGCCCGCTGCGACGTTCGTGACGCGACGCTGCTGGCTTGCGGAACCGACGGACACGGTGTTGTCTTCCGACGCCACCGAGCCTGCGCCGAGCGCGACCGAGTTGTTGCCGCTCGCGGTGGAGTTCGCGCCGATTGCGACGGCGTTGCTGCCCGATGCGTTCGATGCGTAGCCCGTTGCGACCGATTGCAGACCGTTCGCGACCGACAGCGCGCCCATTGCCGTGGCGTGCGTGCCGCCTGCCTTCGCCTGTTCCGTGTTGCGGTCGCCATCGCCGACGAACAACGTATCGACACCCGTGCCCGCGTTGCTGATGCTGTTGACCTTCGACAACAGATCCGCGTATTGCGAGTAGTTCACCGCGTCGGTGTCCTTCTCGCCCGCTGCAACGTTGTGGATCGCCACCGGCGCAGCACCCGACGAACCGTCACCCAGCGTGATGCTGCTGTAGTTGGTCACCGTCTTACCGGTGTTGTCGGTGGTCGTGTCGTACGTTACGGCCGCCTTGGTCACGCCATCGGGGTTGATGATGCCCGCCGCCTTCAACTGCGCGACATTGACAGCGTCGAAGTCGCCCGTACCTGCGGCGACGCCCGTGAGAACACGCGCGCCCTTCGTACTGTTCGTGAAGTCGACGATCGAACCGTCAGTCTGCGATGCGACCGTAATGTTCCTGCTCGACTGATTCTGCGTCACGAGACCAATACCGCCTTCATTGATCTGCGTCTGCAGGTTCGTGATGTCGGTGCTGTTCGCATACACGCGTGCGTCGAGGTTCGTGATCGCGCCGCCGATCGTCGTGACCGTCGAGCCCCCCACGATGTACGTCGGGTTGCTGATCGTGCCGTCCGTCTTCACCGTCGAACCGCCGCCGATCGCATTAGCCGTCGATGCCGCCACGTTGTACAGCTGCGTGCCGTTCACCGCGTCGAAGCTCGATGCGTTCACGTTGCCAGCCGCCACGCCCGTGAGCCTGCGCGCGCCCTTCGTTCCCGCGAAGTCGACGATCGAACCGTCCGTCTGCGATGCTACCTCGATATTCCTGCTCGACTGGTTCTGAGTCACGAGACCGATGCCGCCTTCGTTGATCTGCGTTTGCAGGTTCGTGATGTCGGTCGCGTTCGCATACACACGGTCGTCGAGGTTCGTGATCGCCCCGGCGATGTTCGTGATCGTCTTGCCGCCGATGTTGAACGTCGGGTTCGTGATCTTGCCCGTCGAAGGATCGAACGTCGAACCGCCGCCGATTGCATCAGCCGTCGATGCCGCCACGTTGTACAGCTGCGAGCCGTTCATCGCGTCGGTGCTCGATGCGTTCACGTCGCCCGCTGCCACCTTGGTGATCTTCGTGCCGGTTGCGCCTGCCAGCGTGATCTGGGACTTGGCGTCGCTGTCGTACACGACACCCAGTGCATTGCCCGAACCCGCAGCGTTGTTGAGCGCCGTCAAGGCATCCGCCACGTTGGTGTACGTGCCGCCGCCGAACGTGTACGCCGGTGCCGTGATCTCGCCCGTCGCCGTGTTGACCGACGCGCCACCGCCGAGTGCCTTGGCCATCGACGTGCCCTGCGCGAACAACTGCGAACCGTTGATGGCATCCGTGCTCGACGCGCTCAACGCACCTGCTGTCAGACCTGTGATCTTCGTGCCGGTTGCGCCCTTCAGCGTGATCTGATCCTTCGTTGCGGTGTCGTAATCAACGGCCAGCGGGTCGCCGCTCGAAGCGATACGCGTGTCCAGCGAGGTCAGCGCGGCGGCTACGTTGACGTAGGTGTTGCCCGCAAGGGTGTATGCCGGTGCTACGACTGCACCCGTTGTCGGGTTAACGGATGCGCCGCCGCCCAGGGCGCTTGCTACGCCTGCAAGCTGCGAGACGTTCACGGCGTCGGTGTTTTGCGTACCGGCTGCGACGTTGATGATCTGGCGTTGCAGCTTGCTGCTTCCGATCGATAGAACGTTGACGCGGCCACCGTCTGCACTGGCGTTACCGAGCGTGACACTGTTAGAACCCGTGGCAACGATGTCCTTACCAATACCCATCGAGTTGACACCACCGACGCTGACGTTGTTACCAATCGCAATCGAATTGTCCGTGTCCGCTTCCGTGCCGTTGTTACCGATGGCGATCGCATTATCGCCCGCGGAGGACACCATCGAACCGATCACCACCGCGTTCTCTCCCTGAACCGCGATGTTCTGGCCTATACCGACTGCCGCAGCCGAACCGACCCGGACCGAGCCCCCAATCGCTACCGCGTTGTCAGACATTGCCTGCGAGTTCAGACCGATGGCCATTGCGTCGACGCCTTGGGCGTTAATCTGCCCTGCCTTGTCCGTGACGCCCGACATGATCAACTGATCCGGCGGCAGACTCGACGTTGCACCGAGCAAGGACGGAGACCCCGACAATTGCGATGAATACGACGCAGACTTCAGGAGTGCAGGCTGAGTTTGTGAAGAACTCAGGTTCAGCTTGGCAATAGCCGCCTGAATGTCGGTAGTCATCTGACCAAGCGTCACTGCATCCGTATCGGCTGTACCATCCGCCACGTTGACGATGCGGCGGGTCGACGTTGCGCTACCGACTGCAAAGGTGTTGGCCACGCTGGTAGCCGAGCCGTAACCGATGGCCACCGAATTTTGCGCGAGCGCGCGCGCCCCCGTACCAATGGCCAGGCTGCCCGTTCCATTCGCAAATGCGTTTCCGCCGATCGCGACAGTATCGCTGCCCCCAGCCTGGGCCGCTGCCGCCTTGGTAGGACCGAACTTGATGTAGCTAAGGCTATTCAGGAAGCCATCAGTGCTCGTGAGGCCAGCCAGTGCGCTACCCACGTCCGTGTACGTTTTGCCGAGCACGTTATATGCCGGTGCTACGATCGAACCGTTTGCCCCCACCGTTGCGCCCGCACCCAACGCAGCCGTCACGCCAGTGAGTTGCGAAACGTTCACGGCATCGTTGCTTTGCTGACCGGCCGCCACGTTCACGATCTGACGTTGCGCGCCTGCGGAGCCCACCGACACCGTGTTATCACGGTCCGCCACCGATTTCGCGCCCAGCGCCACCGCATTCGATGCCGTCGCGACTGCAGCAGGGCCTGCCGCAACGCTATCCATACCCGTTGCCGATGCAGCCGCCAGTGACGAGTTCACAGCGAAGTACTTGAGGTTCGCGCCGCCCGCGATGTTGTTGACGATGTTACTCAGGTTGCCGACGTTGTTCGAAACGTTATTGACCTTCGCATCTTCAGCCATCAACTGGCTCACGTTCACGGCGTCCGTACCCGCATAACCTGCTGCCACGTTCGTGATACGACGTTCCTTGCCTGCCGCGCCCACCGACACTTCGCCGAAGGCCGTTGTAGCCGACAGCGTTGCGCTGCCCGGTGCGAAGCCTGCCTGGCCCAGCGTCGTCGAGTTCGCCAGCGAGTTCGAGCCCAGCGCGACCGAGTTCGCCGTCGATGCCATTGCCGCGCCGCCGATCGCCACGCTGTCCTTGCCCAATGCCGACGAATCGCCCAGCGTCGAGTTGGTGTGGAAATACTTGATGCCGTCGCCGTTGATGATGTTGTTGCCGTAGTTCTGGACGAGATTGTTCAGGTACGTAACGTTGTTCGAAACGTTATTGACCTTGCCATCTTCGGCCATCAACTGGCTCACGTTCACCGCATCCGTGCCTGCATAACCTGCTGCCACGTTCGTGATACGACGTTCCTTGCCTGCCGCGCCCACCGACACTTCGCCGAACGCCGTTGCGCCCGACAGCGTTGCGCCGCCCGGCGCGAAGCCTGCCGAGCCCAGCGTCGTCGAGTTCGCCAGTGCGTTCGCGCCCAGCGCAACCGCATTCGCCGTCGATGCCGTTGCCGCGCCGCCGATCGCCACACTGTCCTTGCCCGATGCCAACGAATCCGCCAGCGTCGAGTTGGCGTGGAAGTACTTGATGCCCTCGCCAGTACCGCTGGTTATGTTCGACAGACGAGCGTCGATGTTGGTGATCGCACCGCCCACGTTGTTATACGTCGCGCCAGCCGTGACATACGTCGGCGCCTTGATGTTGCCCGTCGCCGGATCGTAGGTCGAGCCGCTGCCCAGCGCCGCTGCCGTCGCCGAGCCTTCGGCGTTGAGCTTCGCGTTTTCGGCCATCAACTGGCTCACGTTCACTGCGTCGGTGCCGGCATAACCCGCGGCCACGTTGGTGATGCGGCGATTGAAGCTTCCATTTCCCACCGAGACCTCGCCTGCCGCCGTCATGCCCGACAGCGCTCCGTTGCCCGGGTTGTATGCCGTTGCCGACAGATTGGCCGTCGTCGTCGAATTCGAGCCGAGAGCGACCGATTCAGCGGCGGTTGCGCTCGCGTTGTAGCCAACCGCGATCGCGTTCGTGCCCGCTGCGGTCGCTTGCGGACCCACGGCGATTGCATTCGCACCCGATGCCGTCGAATCCACCAGCGACGAATTCGCGTGGAAATACTTCATCGACACATTAGCGCCGATGTTGTTGACTACGTTACTCAGGTTGCTGAGGTTATTGCTGACGTTGTTGATCCTTACGTCTTCGGCCATCAACTGGCTGACGTTGACTGCGTCGGTCGCGTTGTAGCCTGCTGCGACGTTCGTGATGCGGCGTTCCTTACCCGATGTGCCAACCGACAGTTCGCCGAAAGCCGTTCCCGCCGTCAGCGTCGCGCTGTCCGGTGCGAAACCCTTCACGCCCAGCGAGCCGGAGCTTGCTACCGAACCCGAGCCCAGTGCAACCGAGTTCGCACCCGAGGCGATCGCACCACCGCCGATTGCCACCGATTCCGCCCCCGACGCAGACGAATCTGCCAGCGTCGAACTGGCGTGGAAGTACTTGATGCCGCCGCCGTTGAGGACGTTGTTGAAGTTCTGGGTAAGATTCGTGACGTTGTTGCTGACGTTCGAGACCGTACCGTCGAGCTTCGCGATCGCCGTGCCGACGTCGGTTGCCGTCGTGCCTTGCACGTTATACGTCGGCGCCTTGATCGAGCCGTCCGTGTTTACCGTTGCACCGCCACCCAACGCAGCCGTTACGCCCGTGATCTGCGACACGTTCACTGCGTCGGTCTTTTGCGTGCCCGCTGCGACGTTGATGATCTGGCGTTGCTGCTTGCTGCTGCCAACCGACAGAACGTTGGCGCGGCCACCGTCAGCACTGGCATTACCGAGCGTGATACTGTTCGAGCCACTGGCAATGATGTCCTTGCCAATACCCATCGTGTTGACGCCACCGACGCTGACGTTGTTACCAATCGCAATCGCATTGTCGGCGTTCGCTTCCGTGCCGTTGTTGCCGATCACGATCGCGTTGTCGCCCGCGGCCGACACCATCGAACCCATCACTACCGCGTTCTCACCTTGAACGGCGATGTTCTGACCGATACCGACTGCCGCGGCTGAGCCAACCCGAACGGTGCCGCCGACAGCCACAGCCTGGTCCGCCATTGCCTGCGAATTAAGGCCGATCGCCAGCGCGTCCGAGCCCTGGGCGTTAATCTGCCCCGCCTTGTCCGTGACGCCCGACATGATCAGTTGATCAGGCGGCAGACTCGACGTTGCACCGAGCAAAGACGGAGAACCCAGCAATTGCGATGAATTCACGCCCGACTTCAATGCCGATTGGCCTTGCGCAGAACTCAGGTTCAAATTGTTGATAGCCGACTGAATGTCGGCAGTCACCTGGCCGACCGTCGCTGCATCTGTATCATTAATGCCGTCGGCGACATTCACAATGCGGCGCTGGTTAATGGCATTGCCCACCGAGAAGGTGTTAGCCGCCGTGGCCATAGAGCCAAAACCAATTGCAACAGAGTTCGAACCAGTAGCTACAACAGATCGGCCAATGGCGACGGCACCATTCTGGCTTGCGACAGCGCCACCGCCAAGAGCGATTGAATCATTTCCCGTTGCTTGCGCAGTCGTCCCCGATGTATAACCGATGGCGATCTTGTCCGTCGTTTTCGTAATGTTAGCGACCACGTCACCAACATTAGAATATGTAGTGTCCCCAACGATATAAGCAGGTGCCTTGACCGTACCATCTGTCGCGACCGTCGCACCGCCGCCCAGCGTGCTCGCCATGCTCTTGAGCTGCGCCACGGTAGCCGGATCGCTGTCGCTCGTCGCACCCAATAACGCCGACGATTTCAGTAGCGTCGCTTGAGGCTTGCTCAAATTTGCAATTTGAGCCGCAAGGTCCGTGCCCATCTGATTCATCTGACCCAGCGTAGCTGCATCCGTATCATTGATGCCGTCGCCTACGTTGACGATGCGACGCGTGGACGTCGTACTACCGACTGCGAAAGTGTTGGGCGCGCTGGTGGCCGACCCGTAACCGATTGCCACTGAGTTTTGCGCTAACACTCGCGCACCCGCACCTATCGCCAAGGCGCCCGGCGCATTTGCAAAAGAATTGCCGCCAATCGCCAAGGAATCGGTGCCTCCTGCCTGTGCAGCGGCTGCCGCGCTCGTACCAAACTGGATGTACTTCACGTTCTGAACAAGGTTCGCCGTGCTGCTCGAAATATTCGACAGCGCATCACCCACGTTCGAGAACGTATTGCCATACACGGTGTACGACGGCGGCTTGACCGAGCCATCCGCATTCACCGCTGCACCGCCGCCCAGCGCCGCCGTCACGCCGCTCAGTTGCGACACGTTGACGGCATCGTTCGGCGACGTGCCGACCGCGAGATTGGCGATCTTCGTCGCGCCGTTCGCGCCCTGCAGCGTGATCCGGTTCTTCGACGTATCGTCGTAGGCGACGGCAAGGGGGTTATCTCCGCCCTTCGAATTGTCGAGCGCCGTCAGCGCCGCGCCGACGCTGTTATATGTGCCCTTGGCGACGACGTACGTCGGATTCGTGATCGCGCCCGTCGTCGAATTGAAGCTCGAATTGCCGCCCATTGCTGCGGCAGTGTTCGCGCCCATCTGGTTGACCTTCGCGTTTTCCGACATCAGCTGGCTGACGTTCACCGCATCCGTCGCGCTATAGCCTGCCGCCACGTTGGTGATCCGGCGCTCCGTTCCCACGCCGCCGATCGACAGTTCGCCGCTCGCGGTTGCCGCGGACAAAGCGGCGCTGCCAGCGTTGAAGCCCGCCGATCCAAGCGTGGACGATCTCGCGACGGAGTTCGATCCCAGCGCAACCGAGTTCGAACCCGTCGCGCTTGCACCCGCGCCGAGCGCGACCGAATAATTGCCCGATGCGTTCGCTACGGCGCCCTGTGCAATCGACGCGGCACCCGAAGATACGGCCGCTACGCCCACGGCAATACTCTCCGTGCCCGATGCCAAAGAATCGGTCTGCGTCGAATTGGCGTGGAAATACTTGACGCCGTTGGCGCCCCCAATGTTATTGACGACATTGCTGAGGTTGGACACATTCTGATTGGTCGCGTACAGCTGCGAACCATTGATCGCGTCCAGGCTACCCGACGTAACTGCGCCGCGATCCAGGCCGGTGAGCAGCACGTTGCCGTTCGACGCCGTAGCCGTCATCACGTTCGATGTCGTCTGCTTGCTATTATTGAGATAGAACGTTGCTTTCCCCGACGTCAACACCAGTGCCGACGACGATTGCGCGCCCGTTGTCTGTCCGGAGTCAAGCACGGCATAGGTACCGCTGAGACCCGTAACCCAGCTTCCGCAACCGGTCCAACTCGACGACGCCGCTCCGTAGGTCCGTATCCCAACCTGATCGCTGAGACACAGGACACTCGCAGAAGCGGATAGCGAAAATGCCGAGAGACAGGCTCCCGCAACCACCCCTACCCGGAACGACCGCGGCAGTTCGGCAGCGCCATCCCTTTTCGAGCCGCCCTTTGTCGTCGCAGTCGCATTCTCGTGAGCAGCAACCCATGTTTGCGTCGACTCATTCCATACTGACCGGTACACCTTATTCATTCGTCATCCTTATTTTATTAAAGATATTTCCCATACACCCGTCTACAACCGTGTGGCCTTCACAGCGAAGCACTCATTGCATCGGACGAGGATTCTCCGTTTGCCGTCACCCGGTGACGACAAAGGAAAAATCCACTGTGCTTAGTCGTGCAACAAACGGGAATTGCGCGACCAACTGATTGAATTTCAGATCAATTGAAGACAGTCAATTCGCCGGTGACGAACGGTATGGGAGACGACTAATCGACGGAAATAGGATCAATCCCAATAGGAACGTTCGAAATCAAATATCGAAGAAAGCCTACATACATCCCTACAAATCTCCATTTGATGTAGGCGCTATCCTTCAAAAATCGTACGATGTCGATTTTAGTAATCTGGATTACTAATGACATCATTTAACAGCCATCCAATAGTGAAATATCAGGCGTGAAATAAGTGCTGCGAGGCGATCGCGTTGTCCAGGCGGTCAAATCGGACCGCTCTCAGGCAAGCTTCAGATTGGCAGATTGGGAATGAATAAAACCGGCAATGCCGACGCACGGCGGCGCCGCATGTCTAGCTGAGCAACTCGTGCGGGCTGATGCACTCGCCGCCCCACGCGTCGGCAAGCCGCGCGCAGCGCCCCGTTCGCACCCCGCTGTCATGCTCGAAGTCGACGAACTGAACACGGTCGGCCGCCGCTGGGCGCATGGGCGAACCGCTGCTGCGGCCATCCGATAAAATCCATAGGCAGCGTTGCTGTGCCGGATGCTTGCGCGCCGCCCGTTCGAGCAGCGCAGACGCCGTTTCGATACCCAGCACGAAAGGCGTGCCGCCACCGCCGCCTACAGTCGCGAGCCACCGCTCGTTCCACCAGCGCGGCACGGCAGGACCGAAGCGCACCTCCGCCCCAACGCCGCCAAAGCACACCAGCGCAACCTCCGAGCGCATGGCGCGCGCCTGATCGAATAGCCCGACCAGCAGCCCTTTGGCGAGCGCCAACCGTTGGCCGGATAGCATCGAATGGGAGCAATCGAGGACGAAACAATGGAGCACGCCGCCGCGTGCCTCTTCATGCACGAACCGTAGGTGTTCGGGCTGTAACGAAGCATTGCGCTTCGCCGCGAGCGTGCGTGGCCATGCAATGCGTCGCGCGCCGGCCGAACCGCCTCGCGTCGCATCGCCAGCGCCTTGCCGCCATCGAAAACCGCTGCGCATCGCGCGCGCGGCCGCGCTCTTTCGATGGCTCAGCGTTTTTTTGCGTTGAGGGGAATGACGCCTTTCACGCGCGTGATACCTGTCGGTTCAGGCGGAAGGTAGCCGTAGTCGGTTTCTGACGAAGTACTCGCGCTATCGGTCGAGGTAGCTTCGTGAGATGAAGCCGAAGACGTGGGAGACGCCCCGTCTGGCTGCTCAGTGTCGTCTTGCAAACGGCGCCGATGCAACAACACCGACTCAGCCACCCGGTCGACATGCGCAACCGTCACCGCATCGGCCTGTTCGAGCGCGGCCAGTGCACGCGCCGCGCGCAGCATCACGAGGTCGGCGCGCAGTCCGTCCACACCAGCCGCAATGCACAGCGCACTGACATGCGCATGCACTTCATCGTCGAACAAAAGGCGCGGCAACGCAGAACGCGCATCGCGAAGCCGCGCGACATACGCATTCTGGTCCGCTGCACGTGACGCACGGAATGCAACAGGATCGAGATCGAACGCAAGCCGCGCCTTGACGATGGCCTGACGCGTCTGCGCTTCGTAACAGTTCGCCAGTTCGACCATCAAACCGAAGCGGTCCGTCAGTTGCGGACGCAGCTCACCCTCTTCCGGATTCATCGTGCCGATCAGCACGAAACTCGCATCGTGCGTATGCGAGACGCCATCGCGCTCGACCGTGTTCACGCCGCTCGCTGCCGCATCGAGCAGCGCGTCGACGAGCCCATCGGGCAGCAGGTTCACTTCATCGACATACAGCACGCCGCGATGCGCCTTCGCCAGCAGTCCCGGCGAAAATTGCACCGACGCATCGCGCAACGCCGATTCGATATCGAGCGTGCCGATCAGACGGTCCTCGCTCGCGCCGAGCGGCAGCGTCACGAACTGGCCTTCGGGCAACAACTCGGCCAGCGCACGCGCCGCCGTCGATTTCGCCGTCCCGCGCGGACCGCTGACCAGCACGCCGCCGATGCCGGGATCGACGGCCGCCAACAGCAGCGCCTGCTGAAGCGGCGCCTGGCCGATCAGCGCAGAAAACGGAAACGCCGCACGCCGCGCGCTGGCTTCACTCATGATCGTGATCCTTCGATGTGCTGTTCGCTATCCAGCAGATGCTGTTCGACCTGCGCGCGATACTCGCCCGGCTGTTGCCATAGTCCACGCTGCATCGCCTCGAGCAACCGCTCGCAGACGCCATGCAGCGCATGCGGATTGTGCTCGCGCATGAACTCGCGCGTATCGGCGTCGTTCAGATACGCATCCGCGACGAGCGCGTATTGATGATCGGCGACCACGCGCGCCGTCGCGTCGTAGCCGTACAGATAGTCGACGGTTGCAGCGATCTCCGCCGCGCCTTTGTATCCGTGACGCTTCACGCCATCCAGCCACTTCGGATTCACCACGCGCGAGCGGATTACGCGTGCGATTTCTTCATGCAGCGTGCGAACGCGCGGCGCATCGGGGTTGCTGTGGTCGGCGTGATACACATGCGGCTGACTGCCCGCGAGATGCCGCACGGCCGCCGTCATGCCGCCTTGAAACTGGTAGTAATCGTTCGAATCGAGCAGGTCGTGCTCGCGGTTGTCCTGGTTCTGCAATACGACATCCATGGCCGCGAGACGCGTGCCGAATGCGTGCCGCGCCTCTTCGCCGGCGCTTTTCTGCGTGTACGCATAACCGCCCCACGACAGATACGCGTCCGCGAGATCGGCATCCGTTTGCCATTGCTGCGTGTCGATCATCTGCTGCAAGCCCGCGCCATAGGCACCCGGACGCGCGCTGAACACGCGAAAGCCCGCGCGCCGACGGGCTTCGTCGGGCGCCACGCCGCGCGCGATCCACGCATCGCGCTCGCGCAGCACGCGCGCGCGAATCGGGTTCACGTCCTGGGGCTCGTCGAGTTCGGCAACGGCTTGCACGGCTGCATCGAACAGATGCATCACGTTCGCAAACGCGTCACGGAAGAACCCCGACACGCGCAACGTGACGTCGATACGCGGACGATCGAACGCCGCAATCGGCATGATCTCGAAGTCCGTCACGCGATGACTGCCCGGCGCCCACTTCGGCCGCACGCCGAGCAGCGCAAGCGCCTGCGCGATATCGTCGCCGCCCGTACGCATCGTCGCCGTGCCCCACACGGAAAGACCGATCGCGCGCGGATAGTCGCCATGCTCCTGCAAGTGCCGCTCGATCAGCGTCTGCGCCGACTTGAGTCCCAGCGACCACGCGGCTTGGGTCGGAATGGCGCGGGTATCGACGGAATAGAAGTTGCGGCCCGTGGGCAGCACGTCGGGACGCCCGCGCGACGGCGAGCCGCTCGGGCCCGGCGGCACGAAACGCCCTTCGAGTCCGCGCTTCAGGTGCATCAGTTCGTGCGGACCGCATGCGTCCAGACGCGGCAGGATATCGTCGCGCAGGCGTTCGAGCACGCGCGCGGCTTGCGGCAGTTCTTCTATGGTTGCGAGCGCGTCAGGCGACATTGCGCACATGTCGTCGAGCAACGAAGCTGCGAGCAGTTCGAGCCGTTCGCGCGTATCGCCGTTGTGCCGCCAAGGTGCGTCGCTGACCCGTTGCAGCAGCACAGGACGTGGGCCATCCCACACCGCCGACCAATCCGCCGACAACGGATCGAACAGATGATCCACATTCAGATCGCGTGCCAGCGCGTCGATAATGCCCGCCTTCGCACCCTGCCCATCGCCTACGGGAAAGCGCCCGAGCGCGAGCAACGTGTCGCGCCGCTGGATACCTTCAGGCGACTGCCCGAAGGTGTGCAGGCCGTCACGAATCTGCGCTTCCTTCAGCTCACATAGCCATGCATCGACACGCGTCAGCAACGAGTCTTCCGCGTCGGCATCGCTCGGCGCTTCGAGACTCAACTCTTCATGGAGCCGATGCTTGACGATCGTGTCGAGGATAGTCCGCCGCAACAGCTTCGCGCGGCGCGGATCGACCATCAACGCGTCATAGTATTCGTCGACCTGGCGTTCGAGATCCTGCAACGGCCCGTAGTTCTCCGCGCGCGTCAGCGGCGGCATCAGATGATCGACGATCACGGCTTGTGTACGCCGCTTCGCCTGGCTGCCTTCGCCCGGATCGTTGACGATAAACGGATACAGATGCGGCAGCGGCCCGAGTATCGCGTCGGGCCAGCACGTATCGCTCAGCGCGACGCTCTTGCCCGGCAACCATTCGAGATTGCCGTGCTTGCCGACATGCACGACGGCATCGATATTGAACTGATAACGCAGCCAGAAATAGAACGCGAGATACGCGTGCGGCGGCACCAGTTCGGCGTCGTGATAGCTCGCGTAGTCGTTCTGTTCGCGCGAACGCGGCGGCTGGATGCCGATGAACACATGCCCGCATCGCCAGCCCGCAATCATGAAGCGACCGCGCCGCAGTGTGGGATCGTGTTCCGGCGCGCCCCACTTCGCATTCAACGCGTCGCGCATCGACTGCGGCAAGCGCGCGAACTGTTGCATGTAATCGCTCAACGCAAGGCTTTGCAAAGCGGGCCGCAGATCGCGGACGACGGGATCGTTGGTCACGCCTTGCGTCAAGGCGTTGATCAACGCGTCGCCGTTCGAAGGCACGTCGTCGATGCGATACCCTTCGTCGCGCAGCATCTTCAGAATGTTGACGACGGAGGCTGGCGTATCGAGCCCGACGCCATTACCGATACGCCCTTCGCTCATCGGATAGTTCGCGAGGATCAGCGCGAGCTTCTTGTCCGCATTCGACTTGACCCGCAACCTGCACCAGCGCTCACTCAACTCCGCGACAAACTCAACGCGTTCGTGATCCGGCTGATAACGGACCACATCCACTTCCGTATGCGGGCAGCGATACGCGAGCCCTTTAAAGCTTATCGCGCGCGTGATGATGCGGCCATCCACTTCGGGCAGCGCCACGTGCATCGCGATGTCGCGCGAATTGAGGCCGTGATTGTCGTTCACCCAGTCTTCGCGGTTGCCGCCGCTCAGGATCACCTGCATGACGGGCGCGTCGCCCGCCAATGCGAGCGGCTCGGGGTCGTCGATAGCGGAGGCGGCGAATGCCGTCGTATTCAGCACCAGCGCGATACGATGCTGGGCGGCGAGTTGCTGCACGACATCGCGGCTGATCGTGTCTTTCAGCGACGTGATCGCGAGGGGCAACGGGTTCATCCCGCGTGCTTCGAGCGCGTCGATCAACGCATCGAATACGGCCGTGTTGGCTGCCTGCAAATGCGCCTTGTAGAACAGGATCGCGACCACGGGCGCGCCGGGCTTCCAGCGCGCCTGCCAGTCTTCAATCGTGGCGATATCGCGTGCCGGGTGATACAGCGCGGCAGCCGGCAGCGGACTCGGCGGTGCCGGCTCCCTGCCCCAGCCGAACCCGCGCCACGCAATGCAACGCATGAACGATTCGGCGTTGTGCGCGCCGCCCTCGCGCAGATAGCGCCATAACTGATGGCACAGGTCCGCGTCAGCCGTGCTGCGCGCGAGCAGGTTCGGGTCTTCCTGCGAGTCGCCGGAAAACATTGCGAGCGTCTGCTGCCTGCGCTGCGCCAGCGCCACGACCTGTTCGATCCCATACGGCCAATATGCCTCGCCGCCCAGATGATCGACGACGACGACGCGCGCATGCTGCAACACGTCGTCGAGGTAAAAGTCCACCGAAGCCGGCTGCCGCAGATACGTGACGTTCGCGAGGCGCACGCTCGGAAAGCCGTCGCCCAGGCGCGGCACGACGCTCGCAAGCAGCGACAGCGTGGTGTCGGCGGAACTGAGGATCACGATATCGGCGGGCTTCTGGTCGATACGGATCACGCCCTTCGTATCGTCGACGAAGCCGCCGGGGACGGTGCGCAGAAGATGCATCGCGGTGCCTTCAGGTGCCTTAAGGTGCCTTAAGCCTGTTGCGCCTGAGCGCTCAAGGCTTCGTCGAGAGCGCGTTGCAGCACAGGCTGATCGAGGTCTGCGCCGATCAGCACGAAGCGGCTCAGCGGCGACGCGTCGAGTTCGCCCGCCTGCCAGCGCCGGTCGAAATAGCTGTCGAAGCGCCCGCCCACGCCCTGAATCACGAGACGCATCGCCGCGCCCTGCAACGCGGCAAAGCCTTTCACGCGATAGATCGTGTGGCCTTCGACCACCCGCTGCAACGCCGCGATCATCGCCTCGCGCGAAGGCGCGCGCGCCGTGACGACGACGGAGTCGAATTCGTCGTGGTGATGGTCGGCGTGCTCGGGATCGTCGGCGGAACCGTGATGATCGTGGCGCAGATGAATCGTGTCTTCCGAAGCCGATTCGAGCCCGAGCAGCGCATGCAGATCGAGTTGGCCCATGTGCGCGCGCACCACCTTGACCTGCGGCGGAATCTCTTCGCGGATGACGGCTTCGACGCTCGCCTGCTGCGCTTCGTCGAGCAGATCGGTCTTGTTGAGAATCACGAGATCGGCGGCCGACAACTGATCTTCGAACAGTTCATGCAGTGGCGATTCATGGTCGAGATTCGGATCGGCCTTGCGCAATTGATCGACGGCGACGGGGTCTTCGGCGAATTGACCGCTCGCCACAGCCGGGCCGTCCACGACAGTCACGACGGCATCGACGGTGAAGCTGTTCTTGATGGACGGCCAGTTGAAGGCCTGTACGAGCGGCTTCGGCAGCGCGAGGCCCGACGTTTCAATCAGCACGTGATCGATCTGGTCGCGCCGCTCCACCAGTTGCTCCATCACGGGGAAGAACTCTTCCTGCACGGTGCAGCACAGGCAGCCGTTGGCAAGCTCGTATAGCTGGCCTTCCGTTTCGTTGCCGTTTTCATCGCAACCGATGCCACAGCCCTTGAGAATCTCCCCGTCGATGCCCAACTCGCCGAACTCGTTGACGATCACCGCGATGCGCAGTCCGCCCGCGTGCTGAAGAATGTGACGCATCAACGTCGTTTTGCCGCTGCCGAGAAAGCCCGTGACGATCGTCACCGGAATCTTGCGCATCTGTGTCTGCATGATGGCTCCGTTGCTCGAAACAGGTTCGAGTGACCTCCGCATTGCGCGCCGTCCGGCATGCGCTTTTGCGAGGCTTCAGTGATACACGGGGACGAAAACGGCGCCGCATGCGCGTCGCGCCACCCGAACGACGGGGCGCGCAAGCGCACTGCGACACATGAGGAACAGTCGACACGGTGCCGCATCCCCGCAGCATGGCGTCGTTTTCTCGGGCCGGTATCCGGGCTGATGAAAGCGCCGCCTCTCCTTCCCGCGCGAGCGTTTTCGCGCAGTGGATTGTCTGCATGGGCCGCTATTGGACGCACATGCAGCGAGGCCGGCTCTGCATCGTCTGCGCGATGCCTTCACCTACCGTTGCGGGGAGCAGCATAGTTTGGCCGGCGGCTGTGCGCACGGCCCGCTATTTCCCGTTTAACTGCGCGCGCAGAGAGCGCACGCGAGCACCAGAGTGCGTGCGAGTTTAGGCCCGGCGGCAGGTAGCGTCAAGGTGAGACGACGACATCAGGGTTGGCCGATGCCGTCGTTCGGTTGCGTGGATCGCAAAAGAGAGGGTCCGCCGGCTGCCGCCCTGCGACAGCCGTGGAGAGGCACGACTCAGTGGAGACTGAGTGTGAAATTAGTGCGCAGTAGCTTGCGGCGTGACTTCGATAGCCGTCGCCGACACGAAAACCGCGTGGATCGTGTCGCCGACGTGCAGATCCTTGAGGTCGAAATCCGGCGTGACCTTGATGACCTGCGTCTCGTAGACACCGCGCAACGTGAGCAGGCGTTTCGCCGGGTCGATCTTCTGCACGGTGGACAGCGTTTCGACCTGATGCAGCGAGTCCCGGCCGTCCGAGCCGCGCACCGTCACCTGCGCATCGACACGCTCACGGATGCCCTTGCCGGCGGGGTCGACCTTTTCGGCCTGGACGAGCAGTGCATTCTTGTACAGCACGTCGACCTTGTCGCCTACGCGCAGCTTGTCGAACCCGGGCATCTTGCCGTCCACCAGCATCGTGACCTCGATGCCGTCCTCGCCCTTCAGCGTGACTGCGCGGGCGCCTGCGTCGATGGCGATGATGCGCGCCTTCAGGTGCACGGGCGGCGCCGCTTCCACGAGCTTATCCGCGTCCCGTGCGAGCGAGTCTGCGGCTTGCACTGAGGTCGCCGTGAGCATGGCCGCCAGCAATACCGACGCAATCGCTGTTATTTTCATGTTGATTTTCTCCCTAAAGTTAATCTGCCGGTTCGACGGCAGATGCAGTCAAAAGCGGTGCCCGGCACCGCCAATCCGGATTGGCGTGAAATTTAATTAGGTATCCGATATTTGATACCGGGAAAAAGGTCATTCCACTTCCGGTCACTATAAATGACCACCCTTAGGATTTACTACCGACAACACTTGAAAACAGTTTTCGAACTTCTTGGAACACGGTGGGAATCGTCGTCGGGCGAGCCCGTCGCACGGTCCCGCGCCGCCCGCCGGCAGGGCGTGTGTGCTATCGTATCGGCGCATCTGGTGCCCCGCGCTGGCTCGAAGGCCGGCGGGGTTAAACGGGAAACAGGGAAGCGCCTTCACATCGCGGCCGCAACACGGGCGAACCACGCGAAACATGAAGCCGCCAAGCCTGTGCTGTCCCCGCAACGGTCACGCGGCGAGCGGAATGAAGCATGTTTCGCGCAGTGCGTTCAAGGCCACTGCCTGCCATCCGCAGGTGGGAAGGCGAACGCGATGAGCCGCCAGCCCGGATACCGGCCAGTTGCAAGGGGGCGAGAATCTCATCGCCATTCGCTGGAACCGCGGGAAACGGATACCAGCGCCCACGCGCGGCACCGGCTCGAGCAGCCGTCGCGCGTCACAAGTAACATCGCATGACCTGTCACATTCAAGCGCCTGCCCGTGCAGCGGCGCCCTCCTCGCCATGAGCCGCGCCTGGCTGATCGGCGCCGGCCCCGGCGACGTCGAACTGCTGACGCTCAAAGCCGCGCGCACGCTCGCGCTGGCCGACGTCGTGCTGGTCGACGATCTCGTCAATCCCGAGGTCCTGCAGTTCGCGCGCGGCGACGCGCAGATCGTCCATGTCGGCAAGCGCGGCGGACAGCAATCCACACCCCAATCCGAAATCGTCGCGACGATGCTCGATCATCTGCGCGCGGGCCGCAGCGTCGCGCGGCTCAAGGGCGGCGACCCATTCGTGTTCGGCCGCGGCGGCGAAGAGCAACAGGCGCTGCAGGCCGCAGGCATTCACGTCGAAATCATCAGCGGAATCACGGCGGGCATCGCCGCGCCCGCTGCCGTCGGCATTCCCGTCACGCATCGCGACCACGCGCAGGGCGTGATCTTCGTCACCGGCCACGGCGCGGGCGAGCACGAGGCGGACTGGCGCGCGCTCGCCGCCACCCACATGACGCTCGTCATCTACATGGGCATGCGGCGGCTCGACGAGATCGTCGACGCGCTGCTGCGCGCCGGCATGCCGCCCCACACGCCCTGCGCCGCCATCGAATCGGCGACGCGCCCCGAGCAACGCCATGTCCGCGCGACGTTGAGCGAGTTCGTGCAGCGCGTCGCGCAGGCCCAGCTCGGTTCACCGTCGATCGTCGTGATCGGCGGCGTCGCGTCGCTCGCGGCGCCCGTCGATGCCATGCTCAAGCCATGAAGGCGCTGATCGCGGGCATCGGTTGCCGGCGCGGCGTATCGGCCGAACAGATCGAAGCCGCCGTGCGCGACGCGCTTGGCGGCATGCTGCCGTTCGCGGCGCTGACAGCGGTTGCTTCCGTCGATACGAAAGCCGGCGAGCCCGGACTGGTCGCATTCTGCGCACGGCACGCGCTGCCTTTGCAAACCTTCACGCGCGCGGCCATCGCCGCGCTCGATGCACCGGTCGCCCCATCGCCGCATGTGCGCGCGCATCTCGGCATCAACGGCGTTTGCGAGCCGTGCGCGCTGCTCGCCGCGCCAGGCGGCGAACTGCTCGTGCGCAAACAGACCAGCGACGGCGTGACTGTCGCCATCGCGTGCGCTGCCGCACACCCTCATTCCACCGACACAACCAGAATCAAGGAACATCGATGAAGACCGATCCCGAATCGCATGCACGCATGACGCAGCGCCGCCGCGAAGGCCACGAAAAGAAGCAGGCGCAGGCCAACGTCGAGAAGGGGCTGCTGATCGTCAACACGGGCACGGGCAAGGGCAAATCGACGGCGGCCTTCGGCATGGCCGTGCGCGTGCTCGGCCACGGCATGAAACTCGGCGTCGTGCAGTTCATCAAGGGCGCGCTGCATACATCCGAGCGCGATTTTCTCGGCGCGCAGGCAAATTGCGATTTCGTCACGATGGGCGACGGCTATACCTGGAACACGCAGGACCGCGAAGCCGACATGGCGACGGCGCGCAAGGGCTGGAACGAGGCACGCCGCATGATCGAAAGCGGCGAATACGAGATGGTGATTCTCGACGAGCTGAATACCGTGCTGAAGTACGAATATCTTCCGCTCGAAGAAGTGCTCGACGTAGTGAACGCGCGGCCGGAGATGCTGCATGTCGTCATCACGGGCCGCCACGCGCCCGACGCGCTGATCGACGCCGCCGATCTCGTCACCGAGATGCGCCTCGTCAAGCATCCGTACCGCGAGCAGCATGTGAAAGCGCAACGCGGCGTGGAGTTCTGAACGATGCCCGCGTGCCCCGCTCTCTTCATCAGCGCGCCGGCGTCGGGCCAGGGCAAGACGACGGTGACGGCCGCGCTTGCGCGGCATCACCGGCGGATGGGGCGTGAAGTGCGCGTGTTCAAGACGGGCCCGGATTTCCTCGACCCGATGATCCTCGCGCACGCGAGCGGCGCGCCCGTTTTGTCGCTCGACCTGTGGATGGTCGGCGAACGCGCGTGCCGTGCGTTGCTCGCGCAGGCCGCACGCGAAGCCGATCTGATTCTGATCGAAGGCGTGATGGGCCTGTTCGACGGCACGCCGAGCAGCGCCGACCTCGCCGCGAAGTTCAGGGTGCCCGTTGCCGCCGTGATCTCGGCAAAAGCAATGGCGCAGACGTTCGGCGCGATCGCCTTCGGTCTCGCGCGCTTTCGTGACGACGTGCCGTTTCATGGCGTGTTCGCGAACCGGGTCGGCTCGGCGCGTCACGCGCAGATGCTCGAAGAAGCGTTGCCGTCCGAGCTGACCATGCTCGGCCATCTGTCGAGCACCGAGGCGATCGAATTGCCCGATCGTCATCTCGGCCTGCTGCAGGCCGGGGAGATCGACGACCTCGATGCGCGCCTCGATCGCGCGGCGGATGCACTTGCGTCGACCGCGCTCGCGCAGTTGCCGCCTGCCGTCACGTTCGAAGACGACGCCGGCAACGCGCCCTTGCCGCGACTGCTCGACGGCATGCACATCGCGATTGCGCGCGACGCCGCGTTTTCGTTCATCTACCCGGCGAATGTGCAGCTACTCGAAGCGCTCGGCGCGCGTCTCACGTATTTCTCGCCGCTTGCCGACGAAACCGTTCCCGCCGATGCGAGCGCGCTCTATCTGCCCGGCGGCTATCCCGAACTGCACGCCAGCGCGCTTGCGGCCAACGCGCGCGCTGCGGCATCGATCCGCGCGCATGCGGAGGCGAACCGTCCCGTCGTCGCGGAATGCGGCGGCATGCTTTATCTGCTCGACAGCGTCACCGACACGCAAGGCGTCGCCACGCCGATGCTCGGCCTGCTGCCGGGCAGCGCGGCCATGCAGACGCGCTTCACGGCGCTCGGCATGCAGCAGATGGACGACGGCGTGCACGGCATGCTGACGGGTCACACGTTCCACTATTCGCGCGTGAGCACGCCGCTCGCCCCCGTCGGCCATGCGACGCGCGCCCAGTCCGACGTACCCGGCGAAGCGGTCTATCGCCGGGGTTCGATCGTCGCCACTTACATGCACGGCTACTGGCCGTCCAATCCAGCCTTCGCGGCTGCTCTCTTCCATGGCCGAGCCTTTTGACGACGCCGAACGCGCCGCCGTCTACCGCGCGATCTACGAACGGCGCGACATGCGCCACTTCGTGCCCGCGCCCGTCGATCCCGCCGTGCTCGCGCGTCTCATCGACGCCGCGCATCATGCGCCGAGCGTCGGCTACATGCAGCCGTGGCGGATCGGGCGCATCACCGATCCCGCGCTGCGCGCGCAACTGCATGACGCCGTCGAGCGCGAAAGGCTGCTGACGGCGGACGCGCTCGGCAAGCGGCGCGACGAGTTCATGAAGCTCAAGGTGGAAGGCATGCTCGAGTGCGGTGAGCTGCTGGTGATGGCGCTGATGGACGGCCGCGAGAAATACGTCTTCGGACGGCGCACGCTGCCGGAGATGGACCTCGCGTCGGTTGCGTGCGCGATCCAGAACATGTGGCTCGCCGCGCGCGCCGAAGGTCTCGGCATGGGCTGGGTGTCGCTGTTCGACGCCGGTGAAGTGGGCGCGCTGCTCGGCATGCCGCCGGGCGCGCGGCCCGTCGCGCTGTTGTGCCTT
>Ga0209564_1001649_pt1 | contig 21529 bp, 17 predicted proteins | sample AraplaCol_mMF_r2_FD_184272 | JGI IMG/M metagenome (GOLD analysis project Ga0209564, IMG submission 184272) | Arabidopsis root microbial communities from North Carolina, USA - plate scrape MF_Col_mMF_r2 (SPAdes) (version 3) | ecosystem: Host-associated > Plants > Roots > Endosphere | place: USA...
TGAGGTTGCCGATATAGAGAAACTCGTTCGGCCCCTGCATGGTCTCGTAGGGACCCATGTTCCAGTCGTCGAGCGAGCGGCGCACGGGGGCCGGCCACTCCGGCAAGCGGCAGACATGGCGATAATTGAGGATCGTCACGGCGGCCAGATATTCCGGGTGATTGTACGTGCCCTGCGCCTCGTGCTTCTGCATCATCGACACCGTTTCCGGACCGAGTGCGGCGCGCAGCCGCTCCAGTTCCGAGATCAGATGCGGCATGTCGGCGACGGTATCTTCGAGGATGAGCGTCTGGAGGTTTTCGGGATAGGTCAGCGCATAGTCGATCGCCAGCCAGCCGCCCCAGGAATGGCCGAGCATATGAACTTTGCCAAGCCCGAGCGCTTTGCGCACGGTCTCCGTCTCCTCGACATAGCGGCCGATTGTCCAGAGCGAGGCGTCGGTCGGGCGGTCCGAAGCGCCGGTGCCGAGCTGGTCGAAGGCGACGACGCGGTAGCCCTTGTCGATCAGACAGGAATGGGCTTCGCGCAGATAATCGCAGGGCAGGCCGGGGCCGCCATTCAGGCAGAAAACCGTTTCGCTTCCGCTGCCGAAGCTGTAGGCTACGACCTTGTGGCCGTCGACCTCGATTTCATGTCGGGCCTCAGGCTCGATTTCACGCCACATTGACCGCTCCGGCAGAAGATTTCGCTTGCTCAATAATTGGGCATGGCTAAATTTTTATCTTAAACCGCAGTCTTTGCCAGCTATAAGAAGTGATAGGTGTGATGAATTCGCCCAAGAGCGCCCCAAATTCGGCCTAGAACGCCTCAGATTCGCCAAAAGCGGCCTCGATTCGCCCATAGCGAAACTTATGTGGTTTCGAAAATACAACAGGTTAGGTCGCTATCACAGAAGCAAAAAGATTATCGAAAAATCAACGGTCTTCCGACCCGTGCGCTGCGTGTTTCAATCCACAAACGCAGCCTAGTTCTACCGAGGTCCCGGTCTCCAGCTAAAAAACTGCTGTCATTTCGAAGAGTTTGGGGGAGTACAAAGAATTTATTCGGCGTAAGCGGCGACCCGCCGTACCCCGACGCCATAATATTTCCCTGACGTTGGATCACCCCAGCCCGTGAACTCCACGCCTTCAGTCTCGTAATACCTCACCAGAGCTTGCGTAGAGTCGACCCAAGCCTTGCCGGCCTCCAGGCCTTTCACCGCCGCCACCGATAGGCCGGCAGAGGAAGCCACCTCTGCCTGCTCTTTTCCGAGAAGTGCCCTTGCTGCTCTGAACGGTAATGGAATGACACTGGCTTTGAGCTCACGAAGAGCCTCCCCGCGCACCGGACCGTCAGGCGCGGCCCATTTCGCCCCAACTCCGGCGATCTCGTGACCGATGGATGCCTGCCCAAGGAATTGAATGCCCTTGGAGACATAAAAGTCGACCATCAAAATATTGGCGTCGGGCAGCGCGGGGTCGGAATTTTCGACAATTGAAAGTGACTTTTGGGAAACGCCTGCCTGCTCCGCAACGGCCCGCTGCGAGAGGTCGATGAGCGCACGGGCTGCTCGAAGAGCTGCGGCAGGAGCGGGTATCCTCATCACCCCGAGAAGCCGGGGGCGAAAAAGATTGTCAACAAGTTACTCATGAGGTCTTTTAATAACTCATAAAGAGGCTATAAGGGACGCAGTGATACCAGAATCAGCATCAAGATTTGGAGGCCCCAGGTGGTCGATGGCGAATCATACAGCGGCAAGTGGTTTGGGATGCGCCGGGCCAACCTAGTGGCACTCCTGCGAAGTCTTGCAAACGACTTGGAGAGCATCGACGCGATTGCGACTTCGACAGAGCCTTCCGTCGAGATGGACGCTTGGAGATTAGGCAGTAGGCAGGTGCCGTGTCTGACAGGTCAGACCCAGGGCCACGCTTCAATAGTCGACGGAAGAACTGTTGCATCAAGCCAAATATTCTATTTCGACCCCGTTGAAGGCATCGCACGAACCCTGTCACGTTGGTATCGGTTAGGAAGCCGAGCTGACCGTGAATGTTGGAGCTCGAGCAAACCTCCTACCTGACGCTCAGGCCCTGTTTCCGAATATCAACAGTCCCGAAAGTTTTCTCGATAGGAGACTTCGATGCCGACAAATCAATCTGGCAAACGATACCGCGTGCCTTGGCGAGTGAAGCGGGACGATCCGGGCTATCCCGTCACGGTCCCGGTCTACATGGCCTATTGCTCGATCGGGGCTTCACTCCGCGACTGGAACCGCTCTGATATAAAGGCGATCATAACGCTGCTGGGCAGCGACGACTTTTATTTCCCGGTTTTCGCAGAAGCTGCGCGATATTTTGCCGCCCAAATTTGGAAGCCGCTTCAAATTCATCAGACCAACGTCTTCCAGTGGACTGAGAAGTCGTTTCGGAACGAAGCGGAAGCTCTTCGCGATGAGCGCGCGATCTTCTTTGCTACTCACGATTTTGCGTTGACCGCAGATCATAGGCTGCTGTCTGATGCCGTAGTTCCCTTGGCGGCCCGGAGTGAACGACACGCGGCGGCCGCGCTTCGTCGCGCGGGATTGCCAATTACACCGGAGTACATCAAGGTCCTCATTTCGGAGCCATGGCATACCCTTAGCATGGCCTTCCAGGATCGCCGTGACGCGTTGCAGGGGTTTCAGCGATTGCGAGGACTTCCAAAACCTCCACCTGCAAAAGAACCCAAGGCCGCAATGCCGCCCCCAGGCGGCCCGACGCTGTCCGATATGCACGGGTTCGGAACCCTTTTGGAATGGGGTTATGATCTCGCAAAGGATATTACCGACTTCAAAGCAGGGGCGATACCATGGAGCGAGGTCGATAACGGAGTCTTGATTTCCGGCCCACCAGGGGTGGGTAAGACGATGTTTGCGGGAGCGCTGGCAAACACGTGCCAAGTGCCGCTGATTTTGGGATCGGCGTCGAAGTGGCAGGAAGCTGGTCATCTCGACGACCATCTCAGAGCCATGAGGGCAAGCTTCGAAGAGGCAAGGGAAAAGGCTCCATCGCTTTTGTTCATCGACGACACTGACGTCTTCGGCAACCGCGGCGAGAGCGGCAGCAACAGCGCGTACATGCGTTCTGTGATAACCGCGTTGCTTCATTTGCTGGATGGGTTCGAACGGCGAGAGGGCGTGGTTGTCGTGGGTGCCTGCAACCATCCAGACCTCTTGGATTCTGCGATAAGAAGACCGGGAAGATTGGATCGCCATATCGAAGTCTCTTTGCCGGACGCCCCAGCGCGGAGGTCCATTCTGAAACTCCACAGCGGCGTCACCTTGTCCTCCGCCGATGGTGAGGTTTTCGATATGGCAACCGAAGGCATGACGGGTGCGGAGATCGAGCGCCTTGTGCGCGATGCCAAACGGGCAGCGCGACGTCAGTCGGAAAGGCCGAACGCGGACCATATCATCCGTCACCTTCGACCACTTATCAAACTTTCTGAGGCTTATGTACATGCGTTGGCTGTCCACGAGGCAGGACACGCGCTTGTAAGCCATGAGGTTGGCTACTCGAAGGTTTCCGACATCAATGTCTCGCGCTGGCGCGTCGAAGGCGAACATCGGGCGCTTGGATGGGTCGAGTATGATGTTGACGAGGACCGTCCTCGAACACGGACCTTCTTTGAAAACGCGATCGCCGTCTGTTTAGGCGGCATCGCCGCGGAGATCGAGGTCTTCGGGTCGTTTTCCCAAGGAGCTGCCGGAGACGATGCCGCCGACCTCAACCGAGCGACCCACCTTGCTACGGCCATGGAGGGTGCGTTCGGCATGGGACATACGCTGGCGGTCGAGAGGTTAAGCCCAGAGGCGTTCGCCAGAATGCGATCCTCCAATCCCGAGCTTCGTCGCGAGATACACAACGCCCTCGCGAAGCAGCTGGATCGTGCGAAATCGATAATTCGTCTGCAGCGGGCTGCGCACGAGGCGTTGGTGACCCGGCTCGCCGATGTCGATCAAATTCCAGCGGCCGAGGTCGGCGAGATTATACGCAAACATCGCCGGCCAACGGTAAATCTCGCGAAGCCAGAACGAAGGGCGGCAACGTGATGTCAAAGAGATCGAAGCCGGCATCAAAGAGCATCAGAAAACCTGCCCCCGGATCGCTTGGAGAAGCATTGGACGAGGTCGGCCTCCAGCCGCTCGGCCGCCGGATAAATGTGGGTTCCAGCAAAAAAGCAAACCGGGGCGTTCCGCCATGGCTGTCCTTTGTGGTGGAGTTCATTTCGATTGCGTTGCCACGCGATCAGGCGGGCAACTGGGAGCATCTCCACATAGGTGCCTATGAGATAGCATGCGAACTCCTGGTCAAGTTGGGGTGCGCGATGGACAATGGCACAGGGGCGATCCCCGTCGCTGAGCCCAAGTCGCCAGAGGTCTTTCCACGCTGGGATGACGTCGCAACTCTAGTTGTCTGGGTCGCAGCGCAATCCGGACTGATCGGGTACCGACATTTGCCTGGAGCCAAGAACCGCCCCAAGTCGGTTGACCTTGAAAGATCAAACATCCGCGCCGCGCACGGTCTCGGTCCGGCCTTTCTTGAAGGCCCGGCGTTTCCCGCTTTCCAAAGCCTTGGGTTGATCCTTGGCGGTTGCTGGACGGAGGCCGCCGAAACTGTTCTCTGGAGGGACGACCCGGCGGAATGGGAATTGGATTTCGCAAGGGATCGACGCTTCCTCCAAGCGCTCGATGTCGCGATCGCCACGCTGCCCGACGAAATCGACGAGAAGATCAAACAGCATGCGGAAATACGCGAGGAGCAGATCGTTGAATGGCTGGAGCTAGCCCACAGCACGCCAGGAATTTCCAGGACCAGGGACGATGCACTCAAGTCGCTTCGCTTTTGGAGTGAGCACATATTGGACGGCTATTTTGAAAGACACTGGCGGCTTGCCGACGGATGGCTTTCGCCTGCTGAGGCACAACGGAGTCTTCAAATGCGGTTCGATCCGTTGGCGATGAATATGCGAATAGCTTTCGCCGAACGCTATCTACCGCAATACCCGCATCTCTGGAGGCCTTGATGAAGCTCTGGATATTTTCCGACTTGCACTTGGAATTCGGCCAGCGGTTCAACGTCGATCCTCCCCTAGATGCAGACGTTGCAATATGCGCGGGAGACGTACTCACCAAAGGCGTCGTCCCCAGCTTGAGGTGGTTGGGTGAACGCCTGTCTAAGAGGATTCCGGTGGTGTTTGTCGGCGGCAACCACGAATACTATAACGGGTCCGTACTTGAGGGTATCGCCGACGCCAGGGCAATCGCGGACTATCCCAATCTTCACTATCTGGAGAACGGCCAGGTCGAAATCGACGGGGTCAAGTTCGTAGGTGGAACCCTTTGGTCGGATTTCAGCCTGTTCGGGTATAGGCCCGAGAACGCTATGTCCTATGCTGCGCACGGCATGAACGATTATAAGAAGATCAAGCTCTCCAAGAAGCCGTACGCGAAATTCAAGCCGATCCACGCGTATCTCAAACATGTCGAAACCCGGGACTACATCGCTGCCGAACTCCGAGCAAATTGCGTAAAGAAGACAGTTGTGGTTACTCATCACGCGCCGTCGCCCAAGTCTATTGAACGAAGCTTCCGGTTCGATCCGTTGTCGGCAAGCTATGCCTCGGATTTGGAAGACCTGATTGGCGAGACTTCGTCTTGTTTGTGGGTGCACGGCCATGTTCATCACAGAAATGATTACATGGTCGGCCTTACAAGGGTGGTATCGAACCCAAGAGGATATCCCGGCGAACACAGAGACTTCGATCCTGGCCTGATCATCGAAATCTGACCGCAGCTGAGTTGCCCTGCGGTTGAATAGGCCATGGGCGTTCCTAATCCGGGATGGTGACCGTCGCTGAATATTCTCAGGAGGAGGTTGAAAACGTAATAGGGGTGATTGATGGGCGCTGTCGGCATCGCTGAGAGCGCGGGGCGTCATTGAAAGTCGGTGGCCATCTGGTAAAGAGATATCGAAGCGTCAGATGACATGGAAGCTCTAATGTGGCCCAAAACCCTGAATTCCTACACCTCAGTCTTGGAGCTAAGGGAGGTCGCCCGTGCCACTCGTTCATCTAAAACACAGAACGAACTCAGAGCAGCGGTCCGCATCGCGATTATTGATGATGAAAAGTTTCAGGCGTTTTCCAATCTGACCTCATATGGGTACAAGATATCGGAGTTGCCGGATATCCGGTCGACAACAGACATTGCGATCTATGACATTATTTTGTGCGACCTCATGGGTGTCGGAGCCAACTTTGACAAATCGATCGGGGGCGCAAGCATAATCCGAGAAATCAAGAAGAACTATCCTACAAAGTTTGTGGTCGCGTACAGTGGCGCTAGGGCAAATTCTGTTGAAGCCGTGGCGGCTAGGGAATTCGCGGATGAGTTCATTAAGAAGGATGCGGACATCACAAGATGGGTCGAGCGTCTCGACGAGATCATCAATACAGTGATCGATCCTTACGAAATGTGGCTTGCCGCACGCCAGGGACTTCTTGATAATGAAATTGATATTCGCAGAATAGTGGAACTCGAGGATGCCTATGTCCGATCAGTGAAATCAAAGGACGGAAACTTTGAACCGCTGAAAACGGTTCTTACAAAGATCGACTTGCGAGGCAACTCTAAGGCAATTGTGCAAGGGCTCATTTCGTCTGCAATTTATGCATTGGTGTTTTCCTAATGCTGCTGGCGTTTCCGCACGTTTTCATTGACGCCAGAGGTACTTATGAATACCGAGCGGGAGCGCTGTTTGCGTTGCCTGTTGAGCTATGCGACCGATTCCGAATCTCCAAGTATGCGGCTCTGACCGCCCCCGGATGGCATCGATCTGAATTTGGTTATATGGCGTTCGTTCAAGAAGACGATCTGGGCAACAGATATGTACTTCCTGCACTTTACCTCACAGACGCGACCAGCCCCCCCTCCAAAAAGTTTCCTGACCACAAGCCCAAGTTCTCAAAGGCGCAGGTAGAGGATTACCTGAAGAGGCATTTGGGTTGGGAGAGTGAAATTCGTAAGAAGTCTGAGCTCGAATTGACTGCGCTCGTCCATGATTTGAGGCATCTCTCGACTTCTATATACCATTCGGCTCTCGAAGCGGAAAAAGCGATCACCGCCAGTGACCGGTTGAAATCGTTTGAAGACATCCGGACGGTCATCGCTTCTCAAACGATGCTGCGCGTGCGCATCGATTATCTCGATTTCGCGAACTCAGTCGATCGATTCGTAGATCAGGAACTCATCCCTGTGTATAGCAGGGTGGACAAGGTCATACGTTGTTTCAGGGCTTCGGCTCGTCATAAGAACATTGAAATTCAGCTCTCCGGGCAATCTTATCGGCTAGCTAGGGGACCCAATATTCTCGACATTGTGCCATATACACTGGTCGAAAACGCGGTGAAGTATGCTCCTAAAGGCTCGGAAATCGCGGTTCGTGTTTCCGATACCCATGACTCAACATTCGTTGCGGTCACGTCTTTCGGTCCTGTTCTCGAAGGAGATGAGTCTCAGTCGATCTTCCGTCGCGGCTTCCGTGGTGTAAATGCCATCCGGTATCGAGGTGGCGGCACGGGTTTGGGGCTGGCCGTTGCAAATAGCGTCGTGAACGTCTTCAAAGGCACCATTAGCGTGCGGCAAGAACCGGAAAGGCACATGATAGGCGGCACTGCATTTGCGCGAACTCATTTTGAGTTCTCGATTCCGACGGCGGGGGAGGACGTGAACCGGAAAGCGCGCTTCAATCAACGGTCAGCCGCCGGCGGACGACGAGGCCGTGGGCTCGGAAGGGCCTAGAGCGCGTCTATTGAACGCGGAATCGCGCTGAGGATTCCCCTGGTTGCCGAATTCTGATTCCATCGCTCCGACTGTTGTTTTGGTCGGAGGTGATATGACTCGAGCTTTCAGTGATGATCTGCGTAGCCGCGTTCTGGCTGCCGCGATGGAATGTAGCGCGATCAGCGGCGGCCAGATTTGGAATTGGCATTTCAACGGCCATCGCCTGGATCACCAGCGCACGGGCGGGTCAATTGACGCCTGCGAAGCAGGACCGACGCGGTGGCTCACCGCTCGGCTTTCCGCCAGGCCTGTACGTGGTCGATAAATGCCTGCAATCCCGCTGACGGCAGCCGACGACTTGGATAGAAGAGCGCGATACCCGGATAGGTAGGAGTCCATTCCGGCAACAGCTGAATAAGCCGGTCTTCGTTGATGTCATTCTGCACGGACCGGAGGGAGACATACGCGATCCCTGCATGCTGACGAGCGGCGAAAAACACTAAGTTCGGTGCTCCCTACGAGCCCTTTCACGTCCAAGGAAATCGCTTCTCCGTTTCTTTCGAGCTCCCAATCCACGAGGGAGCCGCTGGGAAGCCTTGCTCGAATGCATTCGTGTGCGAGGAGGTCCCCTGTGATGCTGGAACTGCCCTGCCTTCTAAATAGGATCGTGAGGCTACGAGTACGAAGGATTCGGTCTGCCCAAGCGGAATGCAAACCATGTCCTTCGGAATAAGGTCTTGGAGACGAATCCCCGCATCGAAGCCCTCAGCAACTTTATCGACAAGCCTACCTTCGGTGACCAGGTCGACTCTCATCTCCGGATAGGCAGCCAGAAAATCCAGGACGGGCGGTAGAACACGCGAACGAAACGTCCCCCCCAAAAAAGACGCTTTTGATACAAGTCGGATCGTCACCTACAGGGAGCGATTTAAATATACTGTCCGGGACAGGTCGAAGAGCACACAACCCATCGGGCTTTGCAGCTCGCCAGTTTGTTCTTGACCCGGCCGAATACTGCTGGCTAGTTGAGAGCGATCTCATGCGCATCCAAAACCATGCTAGCAGATTCTCGTTTGGGGACGCCGTTGCGGTCTCTGGGCAACTGTGGCGCAGGGGCACCCAAACCTTGGGCTACTGAGCATCAACTATTAAGATCGGCTCTTCTGTTGGCTAAACAATCCTTTTCGCCCGCTTTTCGAGAAGCTCTTTGGACCGCTCACGGGAAGAAGTGCCTGCACTGCGGGAAAGAGACTGGATTTTCGCTAATCTGTATCGACCACGTGATCCCTGAGTCGCTGCTTTCGAACCCGCAAAAAATGACCGAAACCATTGTGGCACTGGGTCTCCCCCTGTCTTTCGATGTTCGTGGCTACGAGAACCTCGCTCCATCATGCGTCCCCTGTAACCGGGACAAGGCCGACAATATCCTTGCTCCCGGCTACATCAACATCATCCTAGCGAAGATCGCCGGCAGGATCGACAAGATCAAAGAAATTCTGGAGAAGAAGAAGGCAGCGCAGACGCTCGATACCATCCTTCGCAATATAAGCAAGTCACTCGATGCAAAGGTTTTCACCGAAGAAGATTTTCAAAAAGGCCTGCGTTCGATCTTAAGATTTTCTGACAGGATCAGGGGATCAAAACTTCCAAACTATCTGCATTCGCCCGAGCAGCGCATATCCAAAATCTACATCGAAAATCTTCCCCAAGTCCGCTTGGCCAAAACTGCGGTGGATGCGATGGAAAGCAGAGGAATCGATACTCGCAAGCTCAGCGAGAAAATAATCAAAGCCGTGGCTGCCGACGATGTCTTTGCTCTAGCGCTCTCGCGTAATAGGCTCGGACCTGTCTACGAACTGCGCTTGAAGGACATGAGAATTGTTTTCGCCAAAAACGAAGATGTTATCACCGTCGTGTCGTTATTTAGCAAGGATTCGGCAACGACGGCCGCCGCTCCCGCCTGAGAGGCGGAAACTTTGCGCTATTCGGCAGCAACTGCCACCAGACTTCACTAGGATGACAGCGTGGTATTCATTCACTGGTTCAGCGATTAACGCGGTTTTGGACGGTTGATTTCCTCAATCACGTGCAAGCGTGGACGGTTGCGAGGGGTGAGCGTGTCATAAATTTCAGACAGCGCGAGAGAAGCGCCGATCTCCGGCATGTCGATCACGCTTTCGAGGTCATCATACTTCTCGGACCACCACGCTCCTTCGCTGTCGCGTCGGTAGAGCTTGGCGAGGACACTACTCGGCTCGACGAACATGATGAGCCGGATCGCCGGATGGTCCCGGTACTCATCGAGCTTGTCGGTGGTGTCCACTGAACTCGTGCCGGGGGACGAGACCTCCACCACAAGTGTGGGGCTTTCGGCAACCATCGCGTCTGGGTCGGGAGGACCGCAGTCCACGACGATGTCAGGATACCGAATGGTGCTCGCCAGCGTCTGGACGGCTGTGTCGCTTGAAGTCGTTCGGCAACCGCCAGACTTCGATTGTGGCCCCAGCGAGGAAACGATGTTCGAAACCACGACGTTGTGGCCCTGCTTGGCACCAGCCATCATCTCAATGACATAACCATCAACGAGCTCGAATCGGCCCTCTTGTCTGAGAATCCACTCGAGGAAATCGTCCGCCGAGACACGATCGTGTTCCATAGCTTGCATGTCGTGCTCCCTTCTTCAGATCACTATAGCATATCAATGCCGTCGTGTCGCGACTACGCTTCTCGGCCTGGGCTGGTGGCAGTTGCTACCTAATTCCGAAACTTTGTGTCAGCCCCGCACTTGTCCGCAACCGCCTCTCAACTTAATCGGCCAAACGCCGCGCCCCATAATATCTCTTTGAGAACGAGGCCACCTTTGGTCGCTTAAAGTCCTGTTTGGCCAGCTCGAAATCTGCTTCCGGTATAGCTTTACGCCTGGCATCGAAAACCGTCAGCCCGAACCGGTACGCGGTAACCGGTGTTCCATTTCCACGTTGTCCTCACGGACCTAATCTGTGATCGCCTATTCATAGACGGGCAGTGGTAGCTTCTCCATAGAGCGTACATTGGAGGCTCTCACGGTCTTGAGTTAGGCGTACCGTCTATCGGAGATTACTGACGTTAACCGATTCATTTAATCCATGTCTTCTCTGCTTTCGGCCTGACAATCGCGATCGGTTCCAGACTGGATCAGATAGCGTCAACCGTTGCGGGCTTCGTAAGGGATCGGATGGGTTTCAACGAAAGACAGCGCAACATCATGGCGGCTCATCCAATGGCCTATATGTAGGAACTGTCCCGGTCCCGCCCTTAGCGCGGAACCAAATTGCTATCTGGACGACCCTGTCCTTAGCCCCGCATCCATTCCGCAAATTGATCCTTCCAGTCCGGATGCCACCGCGACAGCGCCGGGCGGTTTTCGATCATGTCGTTCGCCGACCACTGAATGCGCTTTGCGTCTATCTCACTGCTCACGGTGTTGTCCGGGCAGATGATATAGAAATCGTCATCGAGCAAGCGATCAAGGAAGTAGTCCACTAGTTCGGCCGACGTCCATGCCTCGTCTGGCTTTGCCGAGCCTTCAGGCTTATGGGCGGCGTTCATGGGCGTCCAGGTATAGCCTGGAACAAGCAGGTGCGCCGAGACGCGGCCATTCGTTTCCTTCAGCAGTTCATGCGACAGCTGCTCGGTCAGCACCTTCACGGCTGCCTTGGCGACCGAGTACGCGGCGTTCCCGGGGGGCGTGGTGATGCCCTCCTTCGAGCCGAGGTTCACGATCGCGGACGGGCGATCCGATGCCAGCAGGTGGGGGACGAACAGATGCTGGGCCAACAGGATACCGCCGAAATTCACGTCGAGCTGACGTTTCCATGCCTCCGGGTCGCCCCAGGGTCCAGCGCCAGCTGAGATGCCCGCGTTGTTCACGAGCAGCGCGATGTCGCCGAACCGATCCACCGTCTCATCCCGCAACCTGCAAAGGTCACCGACGTTGGTGACGTCGCCGACGACCAGCAGCGGCCGTCGTTTTAAGGACTTTGCAAGCTCTTCGAGCGTTTCGCCGTCGTTATCGAAAAGGGCGAGTTCCATGCCGCGCTTCGACAAGGCGCGCGCTAATGCTTCGCCGATACCCTTGGCGGCTCCGGTGATCACGGCTACCCGGCCAGCGGCGAGCACCTTGTTCATTCTCTTTGTCATCTTGAACTCCAATATAGGCGACGCACTGCGTCATGCGTGGTTCGCAGCTTCTCGGAGACGAGCGCCATAATGAAAACGAGGAGGCCGAGCAACGCCAGCCCGGCGGCGACCAGACCTGTCGATGCCCATCCGTATCCGGCGGCAATTGCGATGCCTCCTGTCCAGGCTCCAATAGCGTTCGACAGATTGAAGGCCGAATGGTTCATCGCGGCGGCTAGGGACGGGGCTTTTGGCGCGACATCCATGAGGCGTGCCTGGAGCGCCGGGACGAGGCCGAAGCCGATACCTATGAAGAACAGGGTTGCAGCCGACGCAATCGGGCTGGAAGCGGTCAACGCGAAGAGGCCCAGGAACGTTATGTTCCAGATCAGGAGGACCACAATCGTGCCGCCCTGCCACTTGTCTGTGAACCAGCTGCCAATCTGACTGCCGAGGACCATACCGAAGCCCCAAAGCGCCAGGTAAGCGGGCACATAGGATTCCGGCCGGCGCGCCAGCTCCGTGATTGCGGGCGTGATGTAGCTATAGACAGCGAACATGCCACCGAAACCGATCGCCGCCGTGCCAAGTGTCAGCCAAACCTGCAGACGCATCAGGCCCTTGAGTTCTCTGGCTGGTGACGTCTCGGGGTCGGCTCCGACGCTTGGCACCATCGCCCAGATCAGTAGCGTAGCGAATGCACTGCCGAGGGAAACGGCGATGAACGTCGCGCGCCAACCGAGATACTGCCCCAACGCGGTAGCTACAGGGACGCCGATGAAATTAGCGGCGGCAAGACCAAGCATCACCCGGCCGATCGACTGTGCGCGTAGCTCTCGTGGAACGATGGAGGCGGCGACGATTGACGCGGTCCCATAGTAAGCACCGTGCGGCAGGCCAGCGAAGAAGCGGGCTAGCGAGACAGACCAATACTGGGAGGAGAGGGCAGTTGCGGCGTTACTCGCGAACATGATCATTGTGATAATCATCAGGAGCCTGCGCCGATCCATGCGCGTTGTCGCGACCGCTAGGAGCGGAGAGCCGACGACAACGCCGAGGGCACAGGCGCTGATGAAGTTGCCAGCCTCGGGAACGGAGACCGACACGGCGTTGGCGATATCGGGAAGCAGTCCCATCGTCGTGAATTCGCCCATACCGAGGATAAGGCCGCCGATCGCGAGGGCGAGCTGGGCGAGGGCGACACTTTTGCTTCCTGAACTGGTTGAGGCTGGGACGGCAGACATGTGAACTCCAAACGTATTCGTCGCGTCGGGACCTCTCCGCGACGCGTTATTGCAAGCTGGTTGCGTGGGGCGCTTATTGATGAACTCAAAATAGAGCATGCAGCGCCACGATAGAAGTGAAGGGAATTGCACGACCCGATAAACGAGGCTCACCAATCGGGGCGCTGTTTGTCTGCTGACCTACTTGCGGCCGACGGGCCGGCTAACCAAATATAACGACCATTGGCCGAGGAAGAGAGAATGAAGAACGATGAGGGCGTGCAAGTATTTATGCCTGAGGTCGGCAACCTAAGGGCGGGCGACATTCTGCTCACGTTCAACGCCGCCGGGACGAGTATAAAGGGCGCGGCGGTCTCGAAAGTTATTACGAGCACAACAGCCGGACGTTTCAGCCACGCGCTGATTTGCTCGTCGCCGCCGACATTGATCGAGGCGATCGACGCTGGTGTGAGTACTCTCTCGCTGTCTCGCTGCTTTGCTCATGATCTCAAAAACATCCGTGTTTTGCGACATCCGGACGCGGACATTGCAACGAATGCGGCGAGGCTGGCTCAGCTCGAAGTCGGACGGGATTACTCCAAGCGCAATGCCGCTCTTTCTGTGCTCCCGCCACGGCTCGCTGCGGTCGCCGACACGGGCATCTTCTGCTCTGCGCTGGTTGCGCATGTGTTTAGTGCCGCTGGAGCGCCCGAATTCCTCAAGACGCCCTTCGACAGAACAACACCCGCGACGATCGACAACATCGAGGGTTTGCTCGATGTCACCGATGCCGTGTTCCAGCGCCGTCCGGCTCCAAGAAACATCGGAACACTGTCGGCGCTGGACGGCGACCGCCAGCCGACCATATCCGCACGCCAGACCGAAATCAGTAGTCGGTACACGAGGAGGCTGATGCCGGCTGTCCTCGAGCTGATCAGAGACTATCCGGAGACAGGGCTTGAGCGTCCCGGTGGATTTTTCGGCGTTCTACAGTTCGTAGCCAAAGCCTCGGGCCGAGCGCACCTTTTGCCGCAACACAATCAACCTGCCTACCTGGAAAGAGTTGGCAAACTTGATGAGGAGGCCACGAATTGTATCGAAGAAGGCGAACTGAAACAGTTGTATGAGGAGATTAGCCGTGTTGACGGCGGCAGCTATGCTTCATTGATTGCGGAGTCTTTCAGTGTCCGGCCAAACATCGATGTTGCACAGCTTGAGAGCTACCGTCTCGCTTCGATTGATCAGCGTGACGTCAGGGCGAGGGCGTTGCGCGAAATTGCCGGTCTCGGCTCGGGCAAAGTGGCCTGTATCGATGCATACATCCTACTGGAAAATGTATTGAAAAAGGACCTCGAGGGGAGGGTTAAGTTGCTCGACGAGGTTCTTGACCGAGTGAGAAGTAACGGCCATCTGGTTGATAAGCAGGTCCAATCATGAGTTGTGAGTAACGTGAGGCTCCAGTTGCCCAATCGCGCCGAGCGTCGGATAGTGTTCGCAAGTGATTTGGTGACAGATGCCCCTCAATAAGTCTTCCGGAAAACTCGCGGTTCAGTGGTCGGTGACGCCCGCAACGGCCGTCCCTCCACCCTCGCTTCATCGCGAGTCCGTTCTACCGATCGTCGCTGTCGGGTCCGTAAAATTCGAAGAGTTATGCCGTGACGTCCTCAAGGACGGGTTCACGGAGTTGAATCGGGTCGCCCTTAAACGGAAATCTGGGCTGGCCCAGTTTGGCGTGGATGTGGAGGGTTTCGACGATCTAGGCTTCCCTGAAGTCGTGCTTTCCGCAAAATGCTACAAACGCATCCGGTCGCACGAGTTTCGGCCTTGGGTACAGCAGTTCATCGACGCGCTTGATGGGCACTGGAAGGACAAGAACGTCAAACATTTTGTCTTGGCAGTGAGCGTTGAGGCCAACGACGACGACATGAGCGAGCAAGCTCGTCAACTTGCGGCTTTTCTCAAGTCGAAAGGCATTCAATTCCATCTTTGGGATACGGTTCGTCTGACGGAGCTGCTCCGCAACAGACCCGCCTTGGTCGATCGGCATTTCAACAAGTACTGGACGGAGGCGATCTCCGCGCTAGCCGCGCAAGACAACCCGACTATCGAGCCTACTACGTCCGTATCGCTGAAGACCCTCGGAACCCCGCTCGCAGCGATCGCTGATCAGCTTGCCCAAACGTATATAGCCCCGCTCAACAATTCGGTCGCCAATGAATTGGAGAGCGCGATCGGCGCGCTCGGCCTTGGTAGGCGCGGCCCCGTCAAAAAATGGCTGGAGACGTATCGGGGCGACGAACTCGTTTGGAATAGCCTGGACGGCAAGACGCGTGCTCGCGGCCTGAGGCTCATGGCGGTCGTAGACCTAGCAGAAGGGGATGTGAACCGCGCGTCGATATTGCTCGACGAGGCTGACGGCCTTGAGAACGCTTCCGATAGGAGCGCGAGGGTGCTCTACGTCCGGGCGACGCAGGGTGTGGAGGAAGCGTTGAGGCAGCTTGCCGATCCCGTCAGCGTCAGGGAACACGAGCTGGCCGCCGGTATGATGATCGAGACCGATCGGCCCGATGAAGCCGCGAAAATACTCTCGCACCTGTTGGGTGAAAGCGTTTCAGTCGAGGTCCTTCGTTTGCGGGCGATTGCCAAGGTACTGTCCGGGGGCGACCGAGAAGCGGCCCTGAATATAGCTACTTCCGCCCTGGCCCGTGAACCGTCGTCTGCCGTTGTCCGTCTGACCCGTGCGACGATCCACGTCGCATGTAGTCTCGTCGACAACGTCTTCCCGATGTTCGGCAATGCTCCGAGCCCGTTCAGCTCGGCCCTTATTCGATCCGGGACACGCGCGATCGACCATCTGAATCATGCACGCAGCGATCTGGAAAGATTGCTCATCAGCGTCGACGGCGATCTCAGGGCCGAGGTCGAGGTTTGGAAGCTGGCGGTTCTCCTGCTGAACCCAGCAACATCGCAGGAAGCGCGGTCCTACGCCCGCTATCTTCTCGCCCGCGACCACCCGGACCCTTTGGTCGTGGCATGGTGCCAACATCATGGACTGCCGATGAGGAGGGGTAAGATCAAGAAGGCCCTGGGCGACATCCTCCGCAAGAACCAGGGCACACCGAGCCATGTCGTTGTGCTTGCAATGATGGCGTCTGCCGTCGCCACCCCGGCCGCGGCGGTATCCGTCATCGACAGGTTCGCAGGGAAGTTCCCTGCTGCTCAGGACTTTCTCCAGGACTGGCGTGAGCAGTTCACGGCAAACGATGGCCCGCCCGATCAATCGTATTCTGCCGGCGTGCGCCATGTGATCGAGACGGGCGACGCCGAGCCGCTGAAGGCATTCCTCGCTTCCGATCGATCGAGCGTCGAAGCCGTTCTGTCCGGTTGCGAATTCCTGATGTCCCGCGGTCTCGTCGCGGACGTCAACGACCTCAGGGGTATGCTTTCGGGAATCGACACGACACGTGCGGTCGAAATGGCAGCGTTCGCCGCCCTGCGAGCCGGTGATCCCGCATCCTGCCTGGCCATCGTCGAACGGGCGCGGGAGCGGGGGCTCGAACTTCCGGACAAATTGATCCGTCTGCGTGCCGAGGCGCAGAACCTGCTCGGCAACCATCGCGACCAAATCAAAGACCTTAAACAGCTCGTCGAAAAGAGTGACGACCCTCAAGCGAGAAGCCGTCTGTTCGAAGCGTACGTTAACATCGGCGCGCTCGAAGAGGTCAAACTCGAGACGGAGCGAGCTCTCCGTGCGGGCAATCTTGGCCACCATGAAGCCGTCAGGCTTGCCAGCGCGCTGAAAAGGGTCTCGCCGGAAACCGCCAGACTACTTCTCACGGATGTCGGCAAGGCAGACATCCCCCCCGAACTCGCTATACCGCTGCTGTCGTTGTCAGCCGAGCTGGGCTTGGAAGAATTGCAGGACAGGATGCTTCGTGTCGTTCTCAGCGACCCGCGGCAGAACATGGTGACGAAGTTCGACGATGTCCAGCAGGTGCTCCAGCACATCAGCAAGCACACCGAGGCACAACGAAACAACGTCTCCGAATGGCTTCACCGCCGGATACCGGCTGCTATCGCGCTGGGGAATTCGAAAGAGTATGCGCTTCTCTACCTCGGAGACGCCCTTACCCGAAGGACAGCTGCCGGCGATAATTTCCCGATGCTGCTCGACGCGTCGACGCAAGACCGCAAGCTGCCCGTGATCAAGGACCGTCCGGTGCTGCGCATTGATGTCGGTGCGCTTCTCTTGGCTGATCGCTTGGGCATTTTGGACGCCATTGATCGTCAGTTCTCGATTCAGGTTCCTCGATCGGTTGCCCAGGCGCTGATCGACATGGAAGCTCAGTTTGGCCCGCTATTGCGGCCGATCGCTGATGGTATTCGGGCGATAGCCCAAGGAAACAGCGCGGTTCAGGTTGTCGACAGTTTGCCGGAAACGTCGGTTGAGCTGGTTGTGCTTATGGATACACCGGAGGACGAGGAGCCGCTCAACGTCATAGCCGATTTGCTCGAGCATGCGTTCAGGGACGGACACATAACCCGGACCCAACTCGCCGACGCCCGGACGTCCCTAGCGATAGCCGATGGGCGTCAATCGCCCGGTCGGGTCTACTCAGGTGTACTGGTGGCCGGCAGCGCGCTCTTCGAGCTCGTGAAACGAGGCTTGTTGGAACCACTTGCTCGTTCGTTCCCAATCCAAATCCTCGAAAGCGAACTCGCTCATCACTTGATCCAGATTGACGTCGCAGAGGCGGAGGAGGCCATCGGCAAGCGTATTGGCCTGCTGCGACAGCGCGTTCGAGATCGGCTTTCGTCAGAATGGACAACAGTCGGCGCATTGCCCGAAATGGCCGATGAACGGACAGCCAATCTTCCCGCCCATGTCAGGTGCCTGACCGAAACGTTCCCGCGCGATGGCGACGAGAGCTTGTTTTGGATCGAAGATCGATTGATCTTGGCGCGGAGCCCCGCCAACGCTCTGAATTTGACCCAAATTCTGTCAGTCCTTCGCGAAGCGGGAGAGCTGGACGACCGAAGCTATCCGTTCGTTATGAAATCTCTCCGTAACGCGGGATACTCTTTCCTGACGCTCGACCACGACGAAATCCTGGGAATCCTGCAGGGCGCGGCGATCGTAAACGGAAGGCTCGTCGACAACGACGACCTCAAAACGCTGAGGCGGTGGCTCGCCCGCGATATCATCAACCTTCGCTACCTTGACCCGACTCCAGAGGTCGATGGCGAAGGGCGTCCGGGCGGCGAAAGCCGGCGGATGCTGTCATTGTCCCAGCTGTCGAGCGATCTTGTCACCAGGATTTGGCAGAATGGCGATATCAGCATTGAAGACGCCGAGACTTTGTCAGCTTGGATATGGGCCAACTTGCGGGTCGACTACCTGCCATCTCCGCCAGCTTCGGACAACGCTTTGGCGCGTCGCCACCTTGCGGCCATGAATGTCATCCATGCGTTGTTTGCCACTCTGCGGTCAGACCTTGGACAGGAGAAGTTCGCCGAAGATAGACGCGCGCCGTTTGCGAACTGGGTCCTGAACAACGCTGTGGCTCCGATGGTCGCTGCAGACCCCGAGATGGACGACCTGATCGCCCTGTTGCTAGCAGGTTTGATCGAGCGGTTGACGGACGATCCGGATGATATCGACGCCGACTTGGCGGACGCGCTCAAAGGTCAGATGGCGAGGGTCATCCACCGATTCCTTCAGTTGCTGCCGCTCGATCTCGCCAATCGGATAGCGGATCAACATGGCATCGACCAATCCATCGGACGTGAAAACATCATGCTCCTCGAGGTCGGGGATGCTCATCAGATTGCGGTCCGCGACATTGAAAAGGCTTTCGTCGACGCCATTCACGACAAGGGCGGTGACAAGACTGTCCGGTCTTACAAGGAGAGTGTGCCGGGAACATTGATAGTCGTTGACGGCGACGCGGGATTGCCAAAGGCGTCGATCGATTTCGGTAGTGGGCCGCATCCGTTCGACAGCGCGACGATTGCCGCTTTACATCCTAACCAGGAGGTCCGTTCGAAGCTGTTGGGGGCGGTTTTGAATTCCGATGGCACAGGGCCTCAGTTCAGCGCACATCAGGTTGAGGTTGTATCGAGCGAGCACCAGGCCGAACGCCGGATTGAGCTTCTTCATGACTTTCTAGGAGCGGATTTCAGTCGGAAGCTTGCCAAGCTGCGCCACCGGGTCGAACACGGGGGCACGCTTGACCCGGACGATCTCAAATTACCATGCCCGGCTGCCTTGTTGGAATTTATCGGTCTTGCGCCGGAGTTTGATGGCGGAGGCACCATGATTGTCGAGGCCGCCGCCGATGCGCTGTTCGAGCGGTTTGGCCAGGATATCGCAGTTGAGCGATTGAGCAGTCTTCCGGTCGCGATGCCGGAACGGGTGTCCGACGCCATCATGGCCTTGCTGAAGAAGGGCGTCGTTCGTGAGCAGATGCCCTGGTCGTTAGCGATCGCGGCTCTCCTTGCCAAGGCGCACGCGGAGAGCCTAACAGAAGCCGATTTTCAGCTGCTTGATCGCTCGTCGAAGCCACGCCTCAGGCTATTCTGCACATTGCTAGGTGGCAGCGCGCGTCAGGCACTTAGCGATCCCGAGTGGCTGTCCATTAAGCCGGAGCTGATCTTTCATCTTGTCTGGCTTCACGCGGATCAACTCACCAGGGTGTTCGATGTCGAACAAATGCCATTAGACGATCTGTCCAAATGGGCAGCAGGACGGACCAACCGAAAGCTGACAGAAAGCGATGACGCTGAACGGTGGGAGCCTTGGCTCTCACGCTCGCTGCTGTTCATGACGCCGGGTCGTCTGCGAGCGGCCGCCTACGCCGAGTTGTCGCGATTGCGAGCTGAGCTGCCTGCTGCGTCCATCGAACAAGTTGGCCGAGGTCACGGAGAGTCCTGGACGCCGTCGCCCGATCTGCTGGTCCAGTTGCCGGAATGCCCGAAGAATATCTGGGTCGCTCAAGACCCGGTCCACCAGTTCGTCGTCGCCGGATGGATGTCAAAAGACAACAGTTTAGCCGAACGGGACGGGTCTCAGCTTCTGTTAAACATCGTTTCCGAAATGACTGATCTAAACTGGCGACCTTTGACTTCCCTTGTTGCGTTGGTCATCGACCTGCGCGACGTCAGCGATGAAGCCATCGCCAGTCTGATGGAGAAACTCGAAACCCTAGCTACGCCATCAGCGCTGGCAGAGGATGACGTGTCTCGCACCGCGTTGCTCGACGTCGTTGCAAAGGTCTACGGTCGGCAGGACCGCAAGTCCGATTTCGAACAGCTAGTCATAGCGATAGCCAAGCTGGGCAGCAGGCAATGGCCCGAAAGCAAGAGCCGCAGCCGGATACCCGAAGGAGCGTATCAGCTTGGTACCGAACTAATCAACGCGATCTACCTCTACGAATGGGCACGCCGTGTACCTGTGGTGGAACGACTGCGCGGTCTCAGCGGAACAGTGCGGAAACTTGCAGATACATGGCCGACCGTTCGGGGCGTTTCCATTGCCTCCCTTGAAGCGACTGCGTCGCAATTCGACGTCGCGACAGCTTGCGAAGGAATTTGGCCGGTCCTGATTGAGATGCGAGCGCTGTAATAGAGCCGCTGAGGTAGTGTGAGAGCACGTGCCGTTAAAGGGCATCCCGGTCGCAGAGCGTTGAGATGCCTGCATTAGTTCACGACAGCCGCAATATTTCCCGAACATCATCAGGCGTCGCCATCTCGCGACCTGTCAATTTGATGACCCGGACCGTCTCGCGGATCAACTCCTCGTTTGTGGGGTACGAGAGCTCGGGGTAGGGGTAGTCGCCGATGCCGATCGCCATATGACCGCCCAGTCGAGCGATGGTCTCGGTCATCGCAAATAGGTTTCCACCAAGCGCGTTGACCGTCCACTCGATGTTTCGGTCGGCCGGCAGAAAGGCCAGATGCGCCTTGAGCCCTTCGACAGTCGCGGGGTGCCCCGTGATGACTTGGCCATCGGTTAGGTGGAAGAGCATGTAGCCCGGCTCGTCGATGATACCCATTTCCATCAACATCAAGGCTCGCCGGGTAAATCCGACCGACCAAGAGACCATCTTCGGCTTTACGTCCACCCGCTTGAGCTCCCGGGCGTAATGAAGGAGGCTGTCGGTCGTATTTTGATAGACCCGGTCGACGAAAGACACCTGCTTCGTGGTTGGATCGTAAATTTCGAGGTTAGCCTGTTGATTTGCACTGAGAGCTGACCCGGGATTGCGGGAAAATATCACTGAGAATTGACCCATGTTTCAATCATCCCCTGTGGTTTCAGCGGGGGCTCTGGAGTGATCGACATGGCGTT
>Ga0209564_1001657_pt1 | contig 21411 bp, 4 predicted proteins | sample AraplaCol_mMF_r2_FD_184272 | JGI IMG/M metagenome (GOLD analysis project Ga0209564, IMG submission 184272) | Arabidopsis root microbial communities from North Carolina, USA - plate scrape MF_Col_mMF_r2 (SPAdes) (version 3) | ecosystem: Host-associated > Plants > Roots > Endosphere | place: USA...
CCGACAAGACGGCCGAGGCGCTGAGCGAGATCGACAAGGAGATCCGCGGCATCCGCGGCACCAAGCCGGCGACCCAGGCGGAGCTCGACCTGCTGAGCAAGGGCGAAGTGCTCTCCCTGCCCGGCCGTTTCGAGACCAACAACGCGATGGTCGGCTATCTCCAATATGTGAACCGGCTCGGCCGCCCGTACGAGTGGATCACGACCCTGCCCGCGCAATATGCGGCGCTGCGCACCGATACCATCACCCGCTCGGCCCAGCTGCTCCATCCGGACGCGATGACCTGGGTCGTCGTCGGCGATCTTTCGAAGATCGAGGCGAAGGTCCGCGCGCTCAATCTCGGCACGGTCGAGGTCTGGGACGCGGAGGGCCGCAAGCTGCGCTAAGCGCTCGATACGCGGGGGACGGTGGAGCGGGCGACCACTCCACCGTCCCCGGTAATGACTAGCTGTCGAAATCAACGCGGCGCGGGGGAAAGTGGGATCCCAAACCCCGCGCCGCGTCGCGGCTCCTAGAAGCCGATCTTCACGCGCACCGAGGCGCGGCCCTCACGGGTCTTGTCGCCGGCCGCCCCTTCGAGCGCGATGCCGAGGCGGACATTGTCGCTGGCATGCGCGTCGATGCCGACACCCAGCGTCCCCAGCACCGGCGCCATCCGCGCACCCTCGACCAGGAACGAGCCGGTCCCGGTCGGCGCACCCGCGAAGCGCATGTTGCCCAGGCTGTCGAGATCGCCCGCATTGTAGCGCACGCCGGCGCTGACCCAGGGCATCGCATAGCCGCTGCCGGTCTTCACCTTGGCGCCGAGCCGCAGCTCGCCGGTGGCGGTGAAGACGTCGCGGCTCGCGTTGGCCACGTTCAGCCCCAGCCCGCCCGAGGCGCGCTCGCTGAAGCCGTCGCGGCTGTCATGCGTCTGGCTGGCGCTGGCGACGATCGCGGCGTGCAGCCCACCGCCCAGTTCGGCGCGGTAGCCGGCCGAGGCCCCGACGGAATAGCCATCGGCATGTACGTCGCCGGTCGCCAGGCTGGTGCTGCCGCCCAGCGCGATGGTCCGCTTCGTGTCGAAGTCTGCCGAATACCAGGTGCCCGAGGCGCTGACGAAGACGCTGCCGGCATCGTAGCTGGCATAGCCGCCCAGCTGATACTGGTTGCCGGTCACCGTCGAGTTGCGCGCATTCACGTCGCCGTCGATCTCGGCGACACCGCCAGCCACGCCGGCGGTGAAGCCGTCGAGCCGCAGCTCGGCGCCCATCGCGACACCGGCGGTGGTGTTCTCGACGCCGACATGGCCATCGCCACCGAGCAGCTTCTGATAGCCGCCATAGGCCTGGCCCCAGATGCCGCCACCATTGCCCGAGCCGCCCGGCGCATCGGCATTGGCGAGGCGGCTGGCGAAGCCGGAGCCCGCCGTCGCGGTCGAACGGACCTGCGAAAGGCTGGTGTCGCCGAAGCCGCCGCCGACCAGCGAATCCCCGCCATTGCCGACACGGTCGCGCAGCAGGTCGGCGAACAGGTTGTTCGCGGACATCGTCGCCGTCGAGATGTCGGTCAGCGCCTCGCCGCTGAAGCTCTTGTACGCCTCGATCCGCTGGGCCTGGCTGAGTGCCGCCAGCGTGTTGAGCGTGTTCGAGAACTCGTCGGTGGCGTTGCCGGAGGTGGCGCTGGTCAGTGCCCCCGCGACTGCGGAGAGATTGCCCGAGCCCGCCGGCACGTCGGTGCCGAAGTCGACATTCTTCTGCACCTGCAGGACCACTGCATTGGCGAGCAGGTCGTAGCGCAGGCGCCAGCGCAGGTTCGGGTCGTTCGCGACGTTGGTGAAGGTCGCGCCATTGCCGAAGGTGCCGGTGAGGCTGCCGGCCTGGACGATCGTGTAGAGCTGGTTGAAGCGATAGTCGCTCGCCGCCTGGCTGAGCGAGTTCACCGCGACCGTGCCGCCCGACAGCGTCGCCGCACCGGTGACGCGGATGCTGTCCGATGCGAAGTTCAGGCTCGCGCCGCCGAAGTCGAAGGCGAGCGTGCCGCCGGTGACGTTGAGGCTGCCCGCGGTGAACGAGCCGATCGGCTGGATGGCCGAGCCGACCAGGCCGGTGGCGAGACCGCCCGGCGAGAAGGTGCCCGAGGCGACCGTGAGGTTGCCAGCAAAGCTGCCGCTGCCGATCAGCGTGCCGCCCTGGACCCGCATGCCGCCGGCGCTGCTGCCGGCATAGACGAGCGTGCCGGCGGTCAGGTCGATCCGCCCGGTCATCGCCAGGTTGCCGGCCAGCGTCAGCCGGCCGGTGCCCTGCTTCTCGAACACGCCCGAGCCGGTGATGTTACCCGAGAAGCCCGAGTCCGCATTGCCCGAAAGGACCAGCTTGCCGGCACCGAGCGCCAGCGTGCCGCCCCCGCCCGCGCCGTTCGACAGGCTGGCGATGGTCTCGGTATAGCCCGCCAGGTCGAAGACGGCGTTGGTGTTGATCGCCACCGCCGCGTTGTTGGCGAGGCGCTCGCTGGCGCCCAGGCGCAGCGTGCCCGCCTGGAGGATCGCGGTGCCGGCTGCCGACGTCCCGTTCAGCGTCGAGACGCCACCGACATTGAAGACCGTACCTGCAGCCAGGTTGGCATTCACCGTCGCGCCGCTCAGCTGATACTGGCTCGCCGTCAGCGTGCCGGTGCCTGCCAGCGTGCCGCCGATGCCCGCCAGTGCCACGGTCTCGTTGAACGCGCCGAGATCGAAGGTGGCGCCGGTGCCGATGTCGAGCACCGCCGTGTCCGCGATGCGGTTGGCCGCGCCGAGGCGCAGCGTGCCGGCCTGGACCACCACGTCGCCCGCGGCGGTGCCGTTCAGGGTCGAGGTGCCGGCGAGGTTGTACACCGTGCCCGCAGCCAGGTTCGCGTTCACCGTCGCGCCGGTGAGCTGGTACTGGCTCGCCGTCAGCGTGCCCGTGCCGTTCAGCGTGCCAAGCAGCGCAAGCGCGCCGACCATCTCGTTGAAGGCACCGATGTCCAGCGTCGCCCCCGAAGCAACCGCCACCTCGGCGGTGTCGGCGAGGCGGTTCGAAGCGCCGAGCGCCAGCGTGCCGGCCTGGACCGAGACATTGCCGGCCGCAGTGCCGTTCAGCGTCGAAGTGCCGCCGAGGTTGAACACCGTGCCCGCGCCGAGATTGGCGTTCACCGTCGCGCCGTTCAGCTGATACTCGCTGGCGATGAGCGTGCCGGTGCCGGCCAGTGTGCCGCTCAGCCCGGCGAACGCCACCGTCTCGCGGTTCGCGCCCAGGTCGAATGTCGCGCCCGAGGCGACGACCAGGGTGGCGGTATCGGCCAGGCGCTCGGCCGCACCGATCCCGAGCGTGCCGCCGTTGACCAGGACATTGCCCGCAACGGTGCCGTTCAGCGTCGAGACGCCGCCGAGATTGAAGAGGGTGCCTGCACCCAGGTTCGCATTCACCGTCGCGCCGGTGAGCTGGTACTGGCTTGCGGCCAGCGTGCCCGAGCCGTTCAGCGTGCCGAACAGCGCGAGCGCGTCCACCGTATCGCTGAACGCACCGATATCCAGCGTCGCGCCCGAAGCAACCACAACTGTGGCGGTGTCGGCGAGGCGGTTCGCCGCGCCGAGTACCAGCGTGCCGCCCTGGACCGAGACATTGCCGGCGGCGGTGCCGTTCAGGGTCGAGGTGCCGGCAAGGTTGTACACCGTGCCCGCGCCCAGGTTGGCGTTCACCGTTGCGGCGCCGAGCTGATACTCGCCGGCGGTCAGCGTGCCGGTGCCGGCCAGCGTGCCGCCGATCGCGGCGATGCCGACGGTGTCGTTGAACGCACCGATATCGAGGGTCGCGCCGCTGTCGATCAGCACCGTGGCGGTGTCGGCAAGGCGATTGGACGCGCCGAGCACCAGCGTGCCGGCTCCCACCTCGACATTGCCCGAAGCGGTGCCGTTCAGCACGGAAATGCCGCCGATGTTCATCACCGTGCCGCCCAGGTTGGCGTTGATCGTCGTGCCGTTCAGCTGGAGCAGGTTCGCGGTGAGCGTGCCCGTGCCGTTGACCGTGCCGAAGACCACGGCCGTGCCGATCGTGTCGCTATAGGCGCCGAGATCGAGCGTCGCGCCGGCGAGGATGCCGAGCTGGGTGTTGTCCGCCAGCCGGTTCGAAGCGTCGAGCGCGAGCGTGCCGCCGCGGATCGAGACCGAGGAGAAGGCCGCAGTGCCGTTCAGCGTCGAGGTGCCGGAATCCTGGAACAGCGCGTTGCCGGCCAGGTTGGCGTTGACGACGCCGCCGGTCAGGAAGGCATTGCCCGTCGCGGTGAGCGTGCCCGTGCCGTTCAGCGTGCCGGCGATCGTCGCCTCGGCGATGGTGTCGTTGCCCGCGCCGAGATCGACGATGCCGCCCGCCTGGATCGACAGCGACGATGCGTCGGCCAGCAGATTCGACCCCGCCAGGGTCAGCGTGCCGCCGACCTGGGTGACGCCGGTATAGGCTTGGGCGCCGGTGAGCGTCAGGCTGGTCCCGCCGAAGATGGCGAGGCTGCCGGTGCCCGAGATCGTGCCGCTGAAGCTGCTGCTGGTGCCGCCGCCGAGCATCAGCGCGTTCGCGCCGAGCTGGATGGCGCCGCTGCCGGCGATGTTGCCGACCTGCTCGTTGGCGAGCAGCTGGAGTGTGCCCGGTGCCGCGATGGTCACCAGCGCGCCGTTGCCGATCGCGGAGCCGCCCGAGACCGCGAGCGTGCCCGAATTGACCTGCCAGGCGCCGTTCGAGCCGTCGTTGCCGGTGAGCGTCCAGACGCCCGTGCCGTTCATCGCGCGGGCCTCGAAGTTGAGTGCCGTGCCGATGTCGAGGCTGGCATTGCCAGTGCCGGCGAGCACCAGCGTGTCGCTGCCGCCATTGCCGTTGAACACCGAGCCCGCGCCGATCGTGGCGCCGCTGTCCAGCGTCAACGTGTCGTCGCCGGCGCCGAGGCCGATGATGCCGGTATAGTTGCCCGCCACGGTCACGCTGGCGGCGGCGTTGCCGACCACCTGGATCGCGCCGTTGGTGGTCGAGCCCGCCTGCAGGTCGATCGTCGCGCCGCCGAAGCTGAGGATCGCACCGCCCGCGCCGCCGATGCTGCCCCCGGCCTGGTTGGTGAAGACCAGCGTGCCGGTCGAGTTGACGCCCCAGCCGTCGTTCGTGCTGGAACCGCCCTCGATGCTACCCGAATTCACGATCGTGCCGCCCGAGAGCAGACCGATCGCGTAGTCGGTGCCCGTGCTGCGGATCGTGCCGGCATTGGTGACGTTGGCGACGGCGTTCGCGAGGATCGCATTGCTGCCCTGGATCGTCGCGCCGGCCTGGTTGGCGACGGTCAGCGCGCCGGTGCCGGCATTGTAGACCGTGCCGTTGATCGTGCCGGTGTTGGTCACGCCGGTCGCCGCTGCGCTGGTGCTGCGCACCTGGCCGGTGACGGTGCCGTCATTGGTGAACGAGCCGCCATTGGCCAGGGTGACGCTGGTGCCCCCCGTCGCGGCAAGCGTGCCGCTGTTGATGATGGCCGAGCCGTCGAGCACGGTGATGCCGCCGGCCACCGTGTTGCTGCCGCTGAAGCTGAGCGCCTCGCCCGCCCCGAGGCCCGCGACGCTGACCGTCCCGTTGCCGGTGATGCCCTGCGTGACGGTGCCGGAGACCGGCTGCACATAGGCGAGCGTGCCGTTGGCGACGATGCCGCTGCCCGAGATGGTCGCGCTGGTGCCCTGGAGCGTCGCGCCGGCATTGACGATGGTCGTGCCGCTCCAGCTGTTCGCGGCATTGGTGAGGATGATCGTGCCCGAGCCGCCGATCACCAGCTGCTGGTCCGGATCGACGCCCGCGCCGGTACCGGTGGTGATCGTGCCGCTGAGCGTAGCGATCACGCCGGCAGTGGTGTTGAGCGTCGACGGATTCGCCGAGGACGGGGTGACGACTTCGAGCGAGATGTTGTTGGCATAGGTGCCGGTGGCCGCAAAGGTCGCGGTCGGGTCGATCATGTGGATCGTGCCCGAACCGAAGGCGCCGGCGGTGTTCGCGCGGATCGAGCCGCCATTGACATAGATGTCGCCGGTCAGGTCACCCGTGTTCTCGAAGGTGATCGTGCCTGCCGGGTTGCCGTTATAGCCGGCATAGATCGCCTGGCCCGTGTTGGTCCCGGTGCCGGTGAGGGTGACGTCGCCCGAGGTGAGGCCGAAGCCCTCGAAGTTCGAGAAATTGGCGAGGCTGACATCGTAGCTCGTGCCGGCGCCGAAATCGGCGAACAGCATGTCGCTGCCAGCACCGCCATCGACCATGCCGGTGATGTTGCCGCCGATATAGACGAACGTGTCATCGCCATCGCCCAGGTTGACGTTGGCGATCGTGCCCGAGCGGAGGGTGACATTGTCGACGCCCGCGCCCGAGGTCGCGTCATAGTCGCCATAGACGACGCCCGACAGGTCGATGTTGCGAGTGCCGTTGCCGGTCGAGACGATGCTGCCGTACATGTACGAGCCGGCTTCGTTGGTCATGTTGACCGTGCCGTCGCCCGAAAGCAGGGCCGCGCCGGTGCCACCGACGAGCGCGCCGCCATTGTGGTTGGTGATCGTCGAGGTCACGCCGCTGGCGGTGTCGATCGAGATGCCGTAGCCGCTATTGCCCTGGAGCGTGCCCGAGTTCTCGATCGTGGCCGCGCCGCCCGAGATAGTCACGCCATTGGCGCCACCGACGATGATGCCGGTGGTGTTGCCGTTGACATAGCCACCGACGTTGGTGACCGAGCCGCCTGCGGTGAAGCGGACGCCGTCGCCGGTGTTGAGGTTGGCATTGGTCTGCCAATATGCGGTGGCGTTGTCGCCGGCGGTGCCCGCGACGATGACGCCCGTGTTGGTCAGCGTCTGATAGTCGTCGCTGCCCATCACGCCATTGGCCTGGCCGGCGATGACGCCGGCATTGGTGAGCGTGGTGCCCGCGGCCTGCAGCGTGACGCCGTTGCCCGCCGCGATGATCCGGCCGCCGGCCTGGTTGTCGACGGTGCCGCCATTGGTGATCACGCCGTCAAAGCCGCTGCCGGTCGACTTGATGAGGCCGGCATTGGTCACGCTGCCGCCGGCGTACGAGGCGACGGCATAGGCGTCGTGCGCGATCAGCTGGCCGCCGGCGTTGACGGCCAGGCTTGCGTCGGCGTTGACGAGCGTCACCCCCGTGCTGGTCATCTCGAGCTTCGCGGTGCCGCCGAGCACGAGATTGCTGCCGCTCACGCTCCAGCCGCCTTCGGTCGGTGCCTGGGTGCCGGTCAGCGTGAGCGTGTCGCCGCCGTTCAGGCTGTGCTGTTCGAAGCCGGTGAGGGTGGAGAGGTCGAGCGTCGCCGGTGCGGAGACGGTCGCGGCGAACCGGTCGTTGCCGTTCCCGCCATTGATGCTGGTGAAGCTGCCGCCATACCAGTTGAGCGTGTCGTCGCCGTCGCCGAGCGCGATCGCGCCATTGGTGGTCGAGCCGGCGAAGAGGCTGACCGTGTCGGCGTTGTTGCCGGTCAGGTAGATCGCATAGGTACCGCCGGTGATCGTGCCGGCGTTGGCGATGTTCGCCGCGGTGGTGCCGCCCGAAGCGACACCGTAATTGCCGCCGGTGACGGTGCCGGTGACGTTGTTGCTGAAATAGCCGCCGTTGAAGACGACGCCGTTGCCGGTGCCGTTCACCGTGAAGGTGCCGGTGGTGCCGCCCGAGAGCGTGCCCGAGCCGATGAAGCCGCTATTGTTGATGTTCGCGGTACCGGAGACCGAGATGCCCCAGCCCTGGCCGACGATCACGCCGTCCGCCTGGTTGGTGACGATGGCGCTGCCGTTCGAGAAGTAGATGCCGCGGCTGCCGCTATCGAGGCCGACGATGGCGCCGCCATTGTCGATGCCTACGCCGGAGGCCGCGCCCACCAGGACGCCACCGGTGCCGCCGCTGATCAGTCCGTTGGTCTGGTTGTTCAGGCTGCCGGTCGAGGTGCTGGTGAAGCGCACGCCATAGCCCTGGGTGGCGTTGCTGCCGCCGGTGAGCGTGCCGGAGTTGAAGAGCTGGTTGCTGGTGCCCGCGACGTTCAGGCCGGCATTGGTCGATGCGATGATCGTGCCGCCGCTGTTGTTGAAGTTCAGCGTGCCGGTCGCGCTGACGCCGGTCGCGCCGGTGATCGTGCCGGTATACTGGTTGATGACCGTGCCCGAGGTGAGCGACACGCCGATGCCGGTGCTCGCGGTGTAGGTGTTGGCCAGGGAGTCATAGGTTGCGGCGGCGATCAGGCCGCTGTTGTTCACCGTGCCGCCTGCGGCCAGCTTCACGCCCACGCCGCCGCCGAAGATACGGCCACCGGCATTGTTGGTGACGGTGCCGGCGCCTTCGATGCCGTTGACGCTGTAGCCCGAGATCGTGCCCGTGTTGGTCACCGCGCCGCCGCTGCTGAGATAGACACCGTCCCAGCTGCCGGTGATCAGGCCGGTGGCATTGTTGGTCACCGTGCCGAGGCCGCTACCGATGTAGACGCCGTTAGCGCGCGCGGTCGAGGTCGAGCCGAGCGACGCGCCGAGGATCTGGCCGGAATTGTTGACGGTGGTCGCCGCGAACGAGCTGATCGCGTTGGTGTCGGTGCCGCTGCCGTTCAGGAACGAGCCCTGGATCACGCCGCCGGCCTGGTTGGTGATCGTGCCGCCCATGGCCTGGATGCCGGTACCGCCGCCGGCGGTGAGCGTGCCGGTGGTGCCGCCCGAGAGCGTGCCGGTGGCGATCGTACCGCGGTTGGTGATCGCGACCGAGCCGCCGGTCGCGATGCCGTTCGAGCGGCCGACGATCAGGCCGGCATTGTCCAGGCCGAGGGTGCCCACGCCGCCCATGCCGATGCCGTTGCCACCGCCGGCATTGCCCTGGCCGACGATGCGGCCGGTGGCGTAGTTGTTGACCGAGAGATTGCCCGATCCGCCCTGGTTCTCGATCGCGTTGTAGAGGTTGCCGGCGATCAGGCCGTAATTGTTCACGTTCAGCGCGCCGGTGGCGACGATGCCGCCCGAGCCGACATGGTTGATGCCGGCATTCTGGCCGCTGATCGACGCGGTCGAGTTGCTCGCCGAGCCGTTGTTGATCGTGCTGGTGCCGGTGGTGGCGACCACGGCGATCGCGGCGCCATAGCCATTGTCGCCGCCGGTGCCGATGTTGGTGATGGCGCCGAAATTGTCGACGCCATCATTGGTGCCGCCGAGGCGGACGCCGACATACTGGCCGCCCGCGACCGAGCCGCTGAGTCCGACGCGCAGGATGTTACCCGAGCCGGCGAGAGTGACGCCGCTCGCGTTGGCGCCGCTGCGGCTGCCGGTCAGCGTGACCTGGCCGCCGGTGGCCGAATCCACGGTGAGGTTGCCGGTGTTGGTGATCGCGCCGCTCAGCGAGACCGTGCCGAGCGCCTGGACATTGCCCGCGCCGCTGATCGCGCTGGTGAAGTCGTAATTGTCGGTGCGGTTGAAGATGAGCGTACCGCCCGAATCGACGGTGATCGCGCCGGTGATGCGCCCGCTCGCGGCGCCATCGCCCACCTGGAGGCTGCCGCCGGCAACCGTAGTGCCCCCGGTATAGGTGTTGAACCCGGTCAGCGTGACCTGGCCACCTTCCACGCGCAGCGCGCCGCTGCCCGAGATCACCTTGCCGATCGAGCTGGCGCCCGACTGGATATAGGTGAGCGTGCCGTTGTTGGTGATGCTGCCGCCCGAGATCGCGCTGGTCGAGCCGCGCACGGTCACGCCCGAGTTGATCGTCGTGATGCCGGTCCAGCTGTTGCCGGTGCCGGTGAGGTTGAACAGGCTGCCGCCGATGCCGGTAAAGGTCACCGCCTGCGAGGCGCCGATCGCCTGGCCGGCCGCATTGGTCCCGCTGCCCGAGGTGATGCTGCCGCTCAGGATGGCGTTGCCGCCGAACAGGTTCTCGAACACCGCCGGCTGGCCGTTCAGCACTGCCGGGACGTCGAGCACGAAGTTGTTGGCATAGGCGCCCGAGGCGGCGAACTGGACGTTCGACGAGAGCAGGTGGACGACCGCGCTGCCGAACGCGCCGGAGCCGTCGGCGCGCACGATTCCGCCGTTCGCATTGATCGTGCCGATGCCGCTGGTGCCCTGGAACAGCAGGGTGCCGCCATTGGAATTGACGGTGATCCCCGGCACCACTGCCGCGCCGGTGAGCGTCCAGGTGCCGCTGTCGAGCTTGGTGATCGTCTCGGCGCCGGTCGAGGTGACGAGCGAGAAGCTGCCTGCATCTGCGCCGGTACCGTTGCCGCGCAGCTGCAGCGTGTCGCTGCCGCCGCCCAGATCGATCGCCCCATAGGTCGCCGCCGCCAGCGCGCCGCTGTTCTGTAGCGTCACGGTGCCGGCCGAGCCGGTCACGGCGTTGGTATAGCCCTGCGTGACCGCGCTCGCGTTGGTCTGGCCGGTATAGATCGCGAGGGTGTCGTTGCCCGCACCGCCGGTGATCCGGCCGCTGGCCGAGCCGGCGAACAGATTGATCGTGCCGCCGGTGATGCCGGTCAGCACGGTGCTGCCGGTGCCGCTGCCCGCCTGGCCGTAGTTGTTGAAGGTGGTGCCGCCGTTCAGGAACACCGCATAGCCGTTCGTCGCATCGCTGCCGCCGCCGAGCGAGGCGCCCACCGCGTTGGTGACAGTGCCGCCGCCGGTGGCGCTGATCGCGAAGTTCGTCCCCTCGCTGATCGTGCCGGCATTGAGGATGCTCGCGACACCGCCGACATCGACGGCATTGAGGGCCAGCGTGCCGGTGCCGACGCCGTTGATCATGCCGATGTTGACCAGCGTCAGCGCGCCCGTGGTGGCAATGCCGCCCGATGCGCCCCGGATGGCACCCGTATTGGTGATGTTGGCGGTGCCGGTGCGGATCGCCGTGGTGGTGCCGCCCTGGACATAGTTGTTCGAGCCGTCGAGCGTGCCGGTGCCGATCGTGCCCGAATTGCTGATGCTAAGCAGCCCGCTGCCGGCATTATAGATGCCGGCGGTGCCCGCGCCGACGATCTGGCCGGCATTGGTGACCTGCACCGCGCCGCTGTTGATCAGCAGGCCCGAGCCTTCGCCGGTCGCGCCATAGATGCGGCCGGTGGCGTTGTTCTGCACGACGCTGGTGCCGCTGATCTCGACGCCGGCGAAGCGGTCGCCCTGGATCAGGCCGTCATTGACGATATAGGCGCCATTGTTGGCGCGCGCGCCGTCCCAGCGGCCGATTAGGGTCGCGCCGGTGTGGTTGCCGAGCGACAGCTGGTTGGTGCTGGCAAGGACGCCATTGCCCTGCGTCGTGATCGCGCCGCCGGCGGCATAGGTGATCGTGCCATAGTTATCGACCGTGCCGCTGCCGATCGCGATCGCCGAGGAGGCGCCGATGCCCGAAGTGATCGTGCCGCTGTTCTGGATGTTGTTGCCGTTGCCGCTCGAATAGATGACGTCGCCGGTCGCGCTCAGCTGCGCGCCCGACTGGACGAACATCAGGTCCGGCGTGGTCAGCGTGACGCCAACGCCCGCGATGTTGGTCAGCGAACCGTTGAGGATGAAGGTCGTCGCGTTGCCGCCCGCCACGGTCCAGCCCGCGCCGCCGTTGCGGCTGCCGGTCAGGGTCAGGTTGCCGCTGACCAGGCTATAGGCGTCGAAATTGGTGAGGTTGGCGAAGTCGGTGACGAGATCGAGCGTCTTGTTGGTCGACGAGCCGACATCCACCGCGAAGGTGTCGGTGCCCGCGCCGCCGTCGATCGTGCCGCTGAAGGCGCCGCCGGCCCAGGTGAAGGTGTCGTTGCCCGAGCCGAAGTCCGCGCTCTGCATCGATCCGTTCGCGCCGAGGCGGAAGTTCTGGGCGCCGGTGGAGCCGCTGCCGTCATAGTCGCCGACAAGCGCGCCGGCGAGGTTGACGGTGGTCGCGCCGCTGCCGAGGACACTGATCAGGCCGGTCGTATAGGAGGGGGCGTTGAGGTTGAGCGTCGAGGCGGTGGTCGCGTCGATCCGGATCGCGCCGGCGCCGCCGCCGGTGATCTGGCCGTCGCTGTTGACCGTCTGGCCCGGCGAGAAGGCGCTGCTGTCGAAGCGGATCGCCCAGCCATTGGCGGCCGAGCCACCGGTGATGTGGCCGCTGGCGTTGTTGGTGATCGTGCCGCCGCGGCCCGAGATGATCGCCGAATTGTTCGTCGCGGTGAGGGTGCCGGAATTGGTGATGTTGGTCGTCGCCGCGCCCCAGACCACGACGCTGCCGGCGGTCATCGTGCCGTTGTTGGTCACGGTGACCGTCGAGGGACCCTGCGAATTGCGCACACCGGTGCCGCCGGCGGCGGTCGCGCTGATCGTGCCGTTGTTGACGATGGTGACGTCATGGCCAGCGCCGATCGCGCTGCTGCCCTGGCTCGATACCGTGACGCCGGACGCGACGTTCACCACCAGGTCGGTGTTCGTCCAGCCCGATCCGATCGCGTAGCTGCCATTGCCCGCCAGGATATCCGCATTCGCGTAGACGGTGTTGATTCCACCGATCGCGCCGGCGGTGTTGAACAGAACGCCCGCGCTCGGGCGGGTCGAATTGCCGATCGCGGCGCCGACCGTCACCGTGTTCGTTTGCCCGGACTGCGCCGACTTCATCTGGATGCCGACACTGCCGCCGTTGATCGTGCCGCCAGCCGTGGTCGTGACGCTGTTGGTCGTGTTGCTCGACGTGACGTTGATGCCGATGCCGGTGCCGCTGGTGGTGATCGCGGAGCCCGACGTGACGTTAACGGCGGCGATGGCGTTGCTGGCCGAAGCGGCGATGCCGGTGCCGTTGGCAAGCGTGGTGATCGTGCCGCCCGTGGTGGTGACGTTGGCGCCCGTGGCGGACAGGGCGCTGATGCCGGTGGCGAAGCCCGAGATCGTCGGCGCCTTGAGCGACAGGTCCACCGTCGCGGTGGTGGAGGTCGCATAGATGCCGGTGTCGCCGCTGATGCCGGTGACGTTGCGCAGGCTGCTGACCGTGCCGAAATCAACGACGTTGATGAAGCCGGTGGCGACCAGATAGGCGCCGAAGGTCGCGTTCAGGTCGGTGGTCGAGTTGGTGTCGAACTGGCCGATCGCCCAGGTCAGGTTGCCGCCGCCGGCCTGCATGAACAGCGCCGCGCCGTTCTGGTCGCTGCGCAGCGAGTTGGCGCCTGCGGTGTAAAGGACCGCGCTCTGACCGCCGGCGGCGTTCTGCCTATAGGCACTGCCATTGGGGTTGCCGGTGGTGTTGTTGATCGTGACGCCGGTCATGGTGACGCCGGAGCTCTGGGTGTTGTCGACCATCACGCCGCCATTGGCCGCGGTATCGTCGGTATAGGTACCCGAGCCCGAAATCGTGCCGCCGCCGGCGGGGCTGGTCGACTGGGCCAGCGCCGGCGTTGCCAGCGTGATTCCGATCAGCGCCGTCGATCCAAGCAGTGCCTTGCGCAGCAGCGCCTCACGACCCACGCGTACCGAACCACGCGACGTACCAACGCCGTTGCCACGACCAACCATCTGGAAACCCCCGAAGAATGTAAGCGCCCAGGTGCAAGGAACACGCAACACCGGGGCGATAGGGGAAATCCCTTAGAGCATGTTCGCCCGATAGCCGTTGAACCGATGTTCCACCGATTTGGATGGATGTCGCAAAGGGAGACGCGCTCCCATTGCGGGACAGAAGGGAGTCCTAATCTAGGTTAGTCCGAGCGACGCAACTCGGCTAGGTCGATGCCCAGCCGGGCGATCTTGTCGTACAACGTCTTGCGGGGCACGCCGAGCTCGTCCAGCGCCCGCGCCACCCGTCCGCCATGCCGCCGCAGCGCATCCCGGATCAGATTCTCCTCGAACCTGGCGAGGCGCGTCGGAAGGTCCTGCCCGGCGCCGTCCCGGGCCTCGGCGCTGCGGCCGGACGCGACCTCGAAGGCGAAGTTGCGCAGCTCGCGGGCATTGCCCGGCCACGGATGGCCGGCGAGATGGGCATGCGTTCCCGCATCGAGCGCCACCTCGCCGACGCCGAGCTGCTGCTTCGCTTCCTCGATGAACGCGGCGAACAGCAGGAACACGTCGCCGCCGCATTCGCGCAGCGCCGGCACGCGCAGCCGCATCGTCGCCAGCCGGTAATAGAGATCGGCGCGGAACCGGCCCTCGGCGATCGCCCTGCCGACATCCTCCTTGGCGGTGGCGATCACCCTGAGGTCGACCGCCTCGGGACGCTCCGCCCCGATCGGCTGGACCTCGCGCTCCTCGAGCACGCGGAGCAGCCGCGCCTGCATCGCCAGCGGCATCGAATCGATCTCGTCGAGCAGCAGCGTGCCCCCGCTCGACGAGGCGATGCGCCCCACCCGCGACAGCCTGGTATGCGGCACGCTGTCCGCGGCATGGCCGAACAGCTCGATCTCGGCGATCCCCTCGGGCAGCGCCGCGCAGTTGACCGCGACGAAGGGCTTGCCGCGCCGCCGGCTGCTCCGGTGCAGCATCCGCGCGACCAGTTCCTTGCCCGTGCCGGTCTCGCCTTCGAGCAGGATGTCGACATCGGTCTCGCCGAGCTGTCCGATCATCGCCCGCAGCCGGACGATCGCCGGGCTTTCGCCTATCAGCGGGCTTTCCTCCTGCGCCACTGCCGCCGCCGCCGCGCGCAGACGGCGATTCTCCATGACCAGCGCGCGCCGGTCGAGCGCGCGCCGCACCGCGATGAGCAGCCGCTCGGCTGCGAAGGGCTTGGGGATGAAGTCGAACGCGCCGTCGTGCAGCGCCGAGACTGCCATCGGCACATCGCCGTGCCCGGTGACGAGCAGCACGGGGATGTCGGCGTCGATCGCACGGATCCGGCCGAGCAGTTCGAGTCCGTCCATCCCCGGCATGCGGATGTCGGATACGACCACGCCCGGAAAGTCGGGCGCCAGCCGCGCCAGCGCCGGGGCAGCACGGTCGAACGGCAGGACGTTCAGCCCCGCCAGCTCGAGCGTCTGCACCGTGGCGAGGCGAAGCGGCTCGTCATCCTCGACGAACATCACACTGGCATTGTCAGGCGCGAGCATCATGCGGCCCTCAGCGAGAGGTGGAAGGCCGCGCCGCCGCCCGGCGCCGGGACGTGCGCGATGTCGCCGCCGAACTCGCGGGCGATGTCGCGGGCGATGGCGAGGCCAAGCCCGAGCCCGCCTTCCTTCGCCGAGGTGAAGGGTGTGAACAGCGTGTCGGCGATCTCCGCCGGAACGCCGGGACCATTATCGACCACCGAGAGGCGCACCGTGTCGCCTTGGCGCATGCCCTCGACGACGATCCGCCCCTCCTTCGCGCCCTGCACCGCATCGAGCCCGTTCTGGAGCAGGTTGATCAGGATCTGCTCGAGCCGGATGCGGTCGCCCCGCACGACGACCTGGCGCAGCGCCCGGGCCATCTTGAGCGTCACCACGCCGCGCGCCCGCTCGCCGAGCAGCAGCAGCGCGCCGTCGAGAACCGAACCGAGCTCGGCGCTGCCCTCCCCCGGCGTCTTGCGGCGGGCGAAGGCGCGCAGCTCCGAGGTGATCGTCCCGATCCGCTCCGTCAGCGAGACGATCTGCTTCAGGTTCGCGCCCGCCTTGTCGGGTGCGGCGCGGTCGAGGAAGGTCGCGGCATTCTCGGCAAAGGTGCGGATCGCCGCGACCGGCTGGTTGATCTCGTGCGCCACGCCCGCGGTGATCTGGCCGAGCGAGCCGAGCCGGCTGGCCTGGGCGAGTTCCTCGCGCGCGGCACGATAGCGGCGATCGGCCTCGATCCGCTCCTCGGACTCGACGATCAGCCGGGCATTGGCGTCGCGCAGCTCGGCGGTGCGACGCTCGACCTCGGCTTCCAGCCGTGCCTGGTGATGGCGCTGGAGGCGGCGCTTCTCCGCCGAACGCAGCGCGAGGCCGAGCAGCATGCCGGCGGCGAGCAGGATCGCGATCGCGATCAGCAACGCCTGGGTGCGCGCCGCGGCGAGCGGCGGCTCGAGCGGCGCGAGATGGACGAGATGCGCGCCGGACAGCGGCGCCGGCTCCGACACGGCGCGGTAGCGCTGCGCCTTGCCGCCGGCCTCGACCTTGGCGTCGGTGCCGTCGACCGAGACCGGCGCGCGCCGGGGCGGCCGCGCACCGAACTGCAGCGTGCGGCGGGCATCGGCCAGCGTCGCGGCATCGAGCGCGCGCGTCGTCTGGAAGCGCCAGGCGGGCACCGACGTGACCAGGATCACGCCATGCGCATCGGTGACCACGGTGATCCCCGGCGCCCGCGCCCAGGCGGCCTCGACATCGTCGAACTCGACCTTGACCACGACGACGCCGAGCGCCTGACCGTCGCGGTCGACGCGGCGCGCCAGATAAAGACCCGGCCGACCGCTGATCGTGCCGAGCGCGAACAGCTCGGAGCCGCCGCGCTCCATCGCATCGCGGAAATAGGGACGGAAGCCGTAGAGCTGGCCGACGAAGCTGGTCGGCTGGCGCCAGTTGCTCGCGGCGACGGTCCGCCCGGCGCGGTTGATGACATAGATCGCGGCGGCGTCGGTGCGGGCCGCGAGCAGCTCGAGCGTGGCGTTGAGCCGACGCTCGGCGACCGGATCGCCGCCGCGCAGCGCGGGCGCGATCTCGGGATTCTCGCTGAGCACGAGCGGCAACAGGCGGAACTTCTGCAGCTCGCTGTTGAGCAGGCCGACATGGGCGCGGGCAGTCTGCTGCGCCACCGCGTCGGCCGAGGCGCGCGCCTGGCCGGTCGCCCAGCGGCTGCCGGTCCAGGCGAGCAGCGCAATCGTGGCGATCATCGTGCACGCGAGCAAAAGCCGCCGGCGGCTGAGAAGGGCGGGAATCCTCATTTGTGCGGTTTTTCGCACATTTCGGAAAAAATCGCGCGGAATTTCACACGGTTTTGCGCGTCCGCCCCGACGCCATTTCCGAATGAATACATGTATATCAAATACTTATCCAACAACAAGCGAAGCACTGGAGGGCCCCGGCGAGAGGGATATGGTGCACGACCAAGGCCCCAGCACAAGAGGTCGCCGCGCCAACCGGGCGCGACAGAGGAGAGTATGATCATCCAGTCGATTCCCGACGGGCAGCCCATCGCTGCGCGCAAGCCCTTTTACCGGCACCTCTATTTCCAGGTGCTGGTGGCGATCGCGCTCGGCGTGACGATCGGCCATTTCTGGCCGGCGACGGGCGAGGCGTTCAAGCCGCTCGGCGAAGGCTTCATCAAGCTGGTGAAGATGGTGATCGCGCCGGTGATCTTCCTCACCGTGGTCAGCGGTATCGCCGGCATGCGCGAGCTCGGCTCGGTCGGCCGCGTCGCCGCCAAGGCCTTCGGCTATTTCCTGTTCTTCTCCACCCTCGCGCTGATCCTCGGCCTGATCGTCGCCAATGTCGTCCAGCCGGGTGCAGGCATGAACATCGATCCGCGCACGCTCGATGCCGGCGCGGTCGCCGGCTATGCGCACCAGGCGCACGAGACCACGGTCACCGGCTTCCTGATGGGGATCATCCCCACCACCCTCGCCTCGGCGCTGACCGAGGGATCGATCCTCCAGACGCTGTTCGTCGCCGTGCTGTTCGGCATTGCCATGGTGCTGGTCGGCAAGCCCGCCGAACCGCTGCTCGACCTGGTCGAGCGGCTCGCGCTGGTCGTGTTCCGCATCGTCGGCATCCTGATGCGCGTGGCCCCGATCGGCGCGTTCGGCGCGATGGCCTTCACCATCGGCAAGTACGGCGCCTCCAGCCTGATCAACCTCGGCACGCTGGTCGCGACCTTCTACGCGACCTCGCTGTTCTTCGTGCTGGTGATCCTGGGCGTGGTCGCCCGGCTGCACGGCTTCTCGATCCTGCGGCTGATCGCCTACCTCAAGGCCGAGCTGCTGCTGGTGCTCGGCACCTCCTCCTCGGAGGCCGCCCTGCCCAGCCTGATGGCCAAGCTGGAAGGCGCCGGCTGCGAGAAGGGTGTGGTCGGGCTGGTCGTGCCGACCGGCTATTCGTTCAACCTGGACGGCACCAACATCTACATGACGCTGGCGGCGCTGTTCATCGCCCAGGCATGCGGCGTGCACCTGAGCTGGGAGGAGCAGATCCTGCTCGTCCTCGTCTCGATGCTCAGCTCGAAGGGCGCCGCGGGCGTCACCGGCGCCGGCTTCATCACGCTGGCGGCGACGCTGTCGATCGTGCCGAGCGTGCCGGTGGCCGGCATGACGCTGATCCTGGGTGTCGACCGCTTCATGAGCGAGTGCCGCAGCCTCACCAATTTCGTCGGAAACGCAGTGGCGGCGATCGTCGTCGCACGCTGGGAAAACAAGCTCGATCGCGAAGCACTCGATGCGGCGCTCTCGGGTCGCAATTTTTCAAAACCAGAAGACCTAGAACAAATGGAGCAGGGAGAGAGGGCATGAACAAGAGCTACAGGCAGATCGCCTTGGCCGCAGGCAGCGCGCTGGGCGTGCTGATGATCGCACAGGCGCACGCGCAGGAAGTTCCCGCCGCCCCGCAGGACGCCCCGGCGGCGCAGCAAGGCATCGAGAAGACCGACGAGATCGTCGTGGTCGGTACCCAGATCAAGGGCGCGAGCACCACCGCCGCCCTGCCCGTCTCGGTGATCGACGCCAACCAGATCGACGCGACCGGCGCGCTTTCGGGCGACGAGCTGTTCCGATCGATCCCGCAGGCCGGCGACGTGGCCTTCAACGAGGCGAACAACCCGCAGACCAGCAACGCGGCGCGCGGCGACGTCAACTCGATCAACCTGCGCAACCTGGGCGTCGGCAACACGCTGGTGCTGCTCAACGGCCGCCGCCTGGTCAATCACCCGACCAGCCAGGCCGGCGACGGCAATGTGCCGGTGCTCGGCTACAACGCCAATTCGCTCCCCGTCGCGGGCATCCAGCGGCTCGAGATCCTGCGCGACGGCGCCGCCGCCATCTATGGCTCGGACGCGGTGGCCGGCGTGGTCAACACGGTGACCAAGGACAATATCAACGGCGGCTCGCTCGACTTCCGCTATGGCGGCGCCGAGGGCACGCATCGCCGCGAGTTCCAGGTGACCGGCACGGTCGGAGACAATTTCGCCGACGGCCGCGGCAACATCTCGCTTTACGTGGACTATACCCACCGCACCGCGCAGCTGGCCGAGGACCAGCCCTACACGGCGACGGACAACCTCATGTCCTATTTCGCCGACGATCCCGCCTTTGCCGGCAACCTGACCGCTGACGGCCGCGCCACCCAGTCGCCCTGGGCCAATCTCACCGTGGTGGGCGGCCCCGGCACGATCCGCCGCAGTCCGGGCAACCAGGCGCTGACCTCCTCGGCCGGCGCCTTCCACACCCAGTCGAGCGCCAATCCGGGCTGCCTCGTCGCGATCAACGCCGACACCTGCCTGGGCAGCGGTACCCGCGCCACCGCCTCGACGCTGCGCAACGAGCGTTTCGATACGCGTCCCGGCACCACGGTGACGCCGAGCATCGACCGCTACAACAGCTTCGCCAGCGCGCATTACGACATCTCGGACAGCCTGACCGTCTATGGCGAGGCGGGCTTCTATTATGCCGAGACCACCCGCATCCAGCCGCCGACGATCAACCTCAATGCGATCGTCGTCCCGGCCTCCAACTATTGGAATCCGTTCGGCCGCGCGGTCTTCGCCAACGGTCAGGCGAACCCGAACCGTATCCCGGGCCTGACCAACGTGCCCGCCGCCGGCCTGGCCGTGCGCCTGTCGACCTATCGCTTCGTCGATGCCGGCATGCAGACGGTGAACGTCACCAACTGGCAGTCGCGCTTCCTGGGCGGGCTCAAGGGCCAGATCGGCAGCTTCGATTTCGACAGCGCGATCCTCTATTCGGCGGCGCAGGCGACCGACGTCTCCAACGCCATCAACATGACCAAGCTGCAGCAGAACCTCGCGCTGTCGACGCCCGATGCGTACAACCCGTTCAGCGGCGGCTGCGCGGCGACGCCGAGCCTCGGCGATTGCTCGCCCGCCTCGGCCACGACGATCGACTCCTTCCAGTTCGACCTGAAGCGCCGCTCCAAGACCACCCTCGCCCTCGCCGACTTCAAGGTATCCAATAGCCGGCTGCTCGCCCTGCCCGGCGGCAACCTGGGCGTCGCCTTCGGCATCGAGGGACGCCGCGAGACGCAGCGCGACGATCGCGATCCCAACCTCAACGGCGAGATCGGCTTCATCGACATGGTGACCGGCGAGACCAACCTCTCCAACGTCGCCGCGGTCAGCCCGACGCCGAGCAGCAAGGGCGCCCGCACCGTCTTCTCGGCCTTTGCCGAACTCGCCGTGCCGGTGGTCTCGCCCGACATGCACGTGCCGCTGATCCATCGCCTCGACGTCCAGCTGGCCGGCCGCTACGAACATTACAGCGATTTCGGCTCGGTAGCGAAGCCCAAGGTCGCCGCAGCCTGGGACCTGGTTGACGGATTTCGAATCCGTGGCTCCTGGTCGCAGGGCTTCCGCGCGCCGAACCTCGAGCAGACCAACACCGTCGCCTATTCGCGCCTCGGCTCGAACAACGATTTTTATCGTTGCGCCGTCGACCTGGCGAAGGGCGCGATCGCCAGCATGGCCAATTGCGGCCGCAGCAGCAGCTATTCGATCTTCGTCAGCGGCAATCCGGACCTGAAGCCCGAAACCAGCACCAACTGGTCGGTGGGCACGGTGATCCAGCCCAAGTTCATTCCCGAAAGCGCCGGCCGGTTGACCCTCACCGCCGATTTCTGGTCGATCCAGCAGACCGGCATCGTCGGCCAGTTCGGGCCGCAGAACGCGCTGGTGCTCGACTATCTGCTGCGCATGCAGGGATCGAGCAATCCGAACGTGGTCCGCGCCGCGGCCAATGCCGACGACGTGACCTTCTTCAACGGCAGTGGCCTTGCCCCGGCCGGCGCGGTGACCCGGATCAACGACCAGTTCGTCAACCTGCTGCCCCAGACGGTGCAGGGCATCGACCTGGCGCTGCTCTACAATGTCCGCACCGGCATCGGTAAGTTCGACTTCGCGCTGAACGGCGCGCGGCTGACCAAGTTCTCGCGCGATACGCCGCCGGCGGTGCAGGAGCTGTTCGACGCGCGTTCGGCCGGCGACATCGACGTCGCCACCCCGCTCACCGATGCGAGCAACCTGATCCAGCAGCGCGGCAAGCCCAAGTGGCGCGTCACCGGATCGCTCACCTGGTCGCTCGACGGCTGGCAGGTCGGCGCGTTCAGCAACTATATCAGCTCGGTCTACGACACGAACTTCCTCGACGCGAACGGCAACCCGTACAAGCTCGACGGGCAGACCACCTACAATCTCTACGTCCAGTACCGGTTCAAGGGCGGCATCCTCGACGACACGCGCATCCGCCTCGGCGCGCGCAACATCTTCGACAAGCAGCCCCCGATCACCGCGGACGGCTATCTGGGCTCGCTCTACAGCCCCTATGGCCGCTATCTCTA
>Ga0209564_1001676_pt1 | contig 21166 bp, 19 predicted proteins | sample AraplaCol_mMF_r2_FD_184272 | JGI IMG/M metagenome (GOLD analysis project Ga0209564, IMG submission 184272) | Arabidopsis root microbial communities from North Carolina, USA - plate scrape MF_Col_mMF_r2 (SPAdes) (version 3) | ecosystem: Host-associated > Plants > Roots > Endosphere | place: USA...
AGAAGGAAAGCCGCGACCATTTCAACGAGGGCATGTTCCACGGCTTCGACTTCGACGGCACGATGCTGCGCATCGGCTCGATGAACATGACGCTGCACGGCATTGAGGATCCCGATATCCGCTACAAGGATTCGCTGTCGCAGGAGCATGCCGGCGACACCGATCGCTATTCCCTCGTGCTGGCTAACCCGCCGTTCGCAGGTTCATTGGACTACGAGACGACGGCCAAGGATCTGCTTGCGATCGTCAAGACCAAGAAGACCGAGCTCCTGTTCATGGCGCTTTTTCTGAAGCTGCTGAAGCCCGGCGGTCGCGCTGCCGTGATCGTGCCCGATGGAGTGCTGTTCGGCTCCTCAACTGCGCACAAAGCGATCCGCAAGATGCTGGTCGAGGAGCACAAGCTGGATGGCATTGTGAAATTGCCGTCCGGCGTGTTCCGGCCTTACGCTGGTGTCTCCACGGCAATCGTTCTGTTCACCAAGACCAATTCCGGTGGCACCGATCACGTCTGGTTCTACGATTGCCAGGCTGATGGTTTCTCGCTCGACGACAAGCGCAACGCATTGTTGCCGGCGGACAAGATTGGTTCTAAGGCCAAGCTTGATAGCGAAGAACATGCAAAGAGCAATTTGCCTGATGTCGCCTCGCGCTGGAAGCAGCGTGCCGGCGTCGAGCGCCAACGGCCTCGGACAGCGCAAAGCTTTTGTGTGCCCAAGGAGGAGATTGCCGCGGCCGGCTACGACCTCTCTATCAACCGCTACAAGGAAGTGGTCCATGGGGTGGTCGAGCATCGGTCGCCCAAGGAGATCATCGCGGAGCTGAGACTATTGGAAAAGGAGATAGCGGACGGGTTGATCGAATTGGAGGCGATGCTGTGAGCGTAGCAATGGCCGCGCTTGGAGACGTTGTCGAGGTGCGAGGCGGAGGAACACCTTCCAAGGCAAATCCAGCGTTCTGGAACGGACATATTCCATGGGTCTCTCCAAAGGATATGAAGCGCTGGGAAATTAGTGATGCTGAAGATAAGATCACGTCCGACGCCATCGAGAATAGCGCTACAAACCTGATTCCACCGAACTCTGTTCTTGTGGTCAATCGGTCGGGTATTCTCAAGCACACCCTCCCCGTAGGTATCACCCGGCGGGAGGTCGCGATCAACCAGGATTTGAAGGCGCTTATCTGCAACGGTCGCGCTTACCCCGAATATATCGCGCACATGATCAAGGCTGCCGAGCCGATTGTACTCAAGTGGGTGCGGGCAACAACCGCAGACAATTTCTCGATTGAAAACCTGCGATCTCTCGAAATCCCGCTTCCTCCTTTCCGAGAGCAGCGACGGATCGCCGCTATCCTGGACAAGGCGGACGCGCTACGCAGTAAGCGCAAATACGCTGTGGAATTGCTCGAAAACCTCAAGCAGTCTCTATTTGTCGAGATATTTGGAGACCCGATTAACAATCCTAAAGGATGGAGAGAAAGGTCTCTAGCGGACTTTGAAACGTTCCTCACAAGCGGATCACGTGGTTGGGCAAAATATTATTCTCAGTCCGGTAAGGCGTTCATCAGAATCCAGAATCTCCAACAAGGCGAGCTGTCTACCAATGAAGTTCAATATGTTGACCCGCCGGACAGCGCAGAGGCAAGGCGAACGACCGTCCAAAGCGGTGACGTGCTGATAAGCATTACAGCCGACTTAGGAAGGACTGCGATCGTCCCAGACTCGCTCGATCATAGAGCGCACATTAATCAGCATATTGCTCTTGTCCGCACAAAGGGCATCAATCCGGCATACCTGTCCATGTATCTCGCCAGCCCCGCAGGCAAGTTGCAGTTTGATGCATTAAATCGACAGGGCGTCAAAGCTGGTTTGAACTTTGACAACATTCGCAGCCTTAAGATCTTGGAACCCCCGCTGTCTATTCAAAACAAGTATGTCAGCCTGCGAACGAAGATAGGAAAGATAGCGGAAGTACATGCTCGTGAAGCGCGGGCGGCGCATTTGTTGTTCTCCTCCCTCCAGCACCGCGCATTCTCCGGGCAGCTCTGAGAATGCTCATCGAGTTCGCTCGGGACCTGGCCAAGGCGGGCGCAAGTATGGGGGCGCCTTTGTGGAGGCGCTGGGCGTTTCAACGAGACAGATGCGCGCAGACAGGCGACCATCCCGCAGGGGTTGCATCTTGCCCTTGGAGATGGAACGATGTCTTCCGGCATGAAGCTAGGGGATAGCAGGGGGCGCCGTTGATCAGCGATTGTCGTCAGACCATGCAGGCTCGCGCAGCGCCGGACGCCACCTGAGCCGCACCCATGTCGAATTTCGTCTTCCTCGCTGCCGAATTCCCTGCCGTCCACGAAGCGGCGGTCGAGGCCGAGCGTCAGGCGGCGGTCTCGCCGACCGCAGCAGCGTTCTTTGCCGGCAAGACTGTCGAAGTCGCCGTGAAATGGGCATTCCGAAGCGACCCCGGTCTGAAGCTCCCATATCAGGACAATATCGCCGCGCTCCTGCATGAGCCGAGCTTTCGCCGCGCGGCGGGGGAGGCTGTGTTCGCCAAGGCGAAGTACATCAACAGCTTGCGCAATCGCGCGGTGCACGAAGAAAAGACGATCAGTGCCGGTGACGCCACCAGCGCGGTGAAAGAGTTGTTTCACGTCTGCTTTTGGCTCGCCCGCACCTATGCACGTAAGGCGAAGCCAGCCGACGGGCTTGCCTTTGACGCCTCTGTGCTGTCGCGTCGCGACGATGTGCTCAAAAAGACCTTCGCTCATGTGAAGGCGCAGCAGGCCGAGCTTGACGCTAAGAACGGCGAATTGGCAAAGCTGCTTGCCGACAAACAGAACCTCGATGATGAGCTGAAGACGCTGCGTGCCCAAGTCGCCGCCGCACGCAAGGCGGCCGAGGCGCAGCCCAGCAAGCACGACTACAACGAGGCCGAGACCCGCGACCGTTATATCGACCTTTTGCTGCGCGAGGCCGGCTGGGCGCTCGACAAGCCTGACGACACGGAGTTTCGCGTCCAGGGCATGCCGAACAATGAAGGCGTCGGCTTTGTCGACTACGTGCTGTGGGGCGCGGACGGCAAGCCGCTCGCTCTAGTCGAGGCCAAGCGCACCCGAAAGGATGCACGTCAGGGCCAGCAGCAAGGCAAGCTCTATGCCGACCGTCTGGAGGCAAGATTCGGCCAGCGCCCAGTGATTTTCTATTCCAACGGTTACGAGCATTGGATCTGGGATGACACGCGCTATCCGCCACGCCAGATCGGCGGGTTCTACAAGCGCGACGAACTGGAACTCCTAATCCAGCGCCGTGCCGGCCGCAAACAGCTCGGCTCAGAGCCGCTCAATCGGAAGATCATTGAACGCCCCTATCAGCACCGCGCCATTCGCAACGTTGCCCGGAGCTTTGAGCAGGACGGCGAACGCAAGGCGTTGCTGGTCATGGCGACGGGATCAGGTAAGACGCGCACCGTGATCGCGCTGGTCGATCTCCTGATGCGCGCCGGCTGGGTCAAGCGCGTGCTGTTTCTTGCCGATCGCATCGCGCTGGTGAACCAGGCGGCCGGCGCCTTCAAGGCTCATCTGCCCGACGCGGCACCGGTCAACCTCGTCACCGAACGCACCAACGAGGGCCGAGTTTTTCTGTCCACTTATCCGACGATGATGAATTTGATCGACGGCAAGCAGGAAGGAAAGGCCAAGTTCGGTCCTGGCCATTTCGACATAATTGTGATCGATGAAGCGCACCGCTCGGTATATCAGCGCTTCCGCGCCATTTTCGAATATTTCGATTCTTTCCTCGTCGGCCTGACTGCGACGCCAAAGGATGAAATCGACAAGAACACCTATTCGCTGTTCGACCTGGAAGACGGCGTTCCGACCGATGCCTATCCGCTCGATGAGGCGGTGGCCGACGGCTATCTCGTGCCGCCGAAGGCGGTCTCGGTGCCGCTGAAGATCGTGCGTTCTGGACTGCGCTACGATGATCTGAGCGACGAGGAAAAAGACCAATGGGACATGCTCGAATGGGGCGAAGACGAAATCCCCGACAGCATCGACGCCGCCGAAGTCAATAAGCGCCTGTTCAACACCGATACCGTCGATCTCGTCATCGCGCATCTCATGACCAACGGGCTCAAAGTTGAGGGCGGCGACAGGCTCGGCAAGACGATCATTTTTGCCAAGAACCAAGCGCACGCACTGTTCATCGAAGCTCGATTTAACGCAGCGTACCCTAATCTCGCCGGGCACTTCGCGCGTGTTATTACCTACGAGAGCGGGGCCTATGCACAGACTCTAATCGATGATTTCTCGAAAAGGACCAAACCGCCGCACATCGCAATCTCGGTTGACATGCTCGACACCGGCATTGACGTGCCGGAAGTGGTGAACCTTGTTTTCTTTAAGCAGGTCCGGTCAAAGACCAAGTTTTGGCAGATGATGGGCCGTGGTACGCGGCTCTGCCACGACCTTTTCGGCCCGGGCCAGGACAAGGAATTCTTCCGTGTGTTTGATTATTGCCAGAATCTGGAATTCTTCGGGGCCAATCCGGAGTTGAAGGAGGCTGGCACAGCAAAATCACTGTCAGAACGGCTGTTCGCGGCAAGGCTCGATCTCGTGCGTGCCTTAGACGAGAAGAGCGGAGGACGGGATGGACGCTCCGAACCTGTTCGGGAGCCCCATCAATCTGATGGCGGCGGCGATCCGCCGAACGAAGCAGAAATTCGCGAAGACGCGGTGAAGACCTTGCAGGACACGGTCAGCAGCCTGAACCTCGACAATTTTATCGTTCGTCAGCATCGCCGTGCCGTCGAAAAATACCGAGAGCCTGATGCATGGCAGTCGATTGACGACGAAAAGCGCAAAGAACTGGTCGACGAGATCGCGCCACTGCCATCTGCAAAGGGCTTTGGAACTGAGGAAGCGAAGCGCTTTGATCTCCTGATGTTTTCGCTGCAGCTCGCGCTGCTCAAGGGATCAAAGCGCTTCGACACGCTGCGCAAGCAACTGATGGAAATCGCGTCAGCGATGGAAGATCAGATGGGTATTCCGGCTATTGCCCATCAGGCGGAGCTCATTGAAGAGATTCAGACCGAGCAGTGGTGGGAGGGCATCACGGTCCCGTTGCTGGAACTTGTGCGGCTGCGGCTGCGTGACCTTGTTCAGCATATCGAGAAATCGAAAAAGGTGGTTGTCTATTCGGATTTTGCCGATGAGATTGGCGAGGGCATCAAACATGAATTGCCGCAGGTTGGTGAAGCTGACTTCGCGCGCTTCAAGCTTAAGGCGCGGCATTTTCTGCGAGCGCATGAGAATCACATCGTCCTTCATAAACTGCGGCAGGGAAAGCCGCTCACCGCGACCGATCTGACCGAATTGGAAAAGATGTTGCTGGATGCCGGTGTCGGTGAAGCCGGCGACATCAAGCGAGCGCGGGAGACCAGCCAGGGTTTCGGTCGCTTCGTCCGCTCACTTGTCGGGCTCGATCGTGCAGCGGTGAACGATGCCTTCAGCGACTTCCTCTCGTCGGGAACGGCGACGGCGACCCAAATCGAGTTCGTTAACATGGTCATCGAGCACCTGACTGATCAGGGTGTGATTGAGCCGGCGCTCCTGTATGAACCGCCGTTTACGGATATCGCGCCCACTGGACCAGAACAGCTCTTCGGCGATGAAAAAGTAGTGCGACTGTTCACGACGATAAAAGAACTCAACGATAGTGCGGTGGCCTGATTGTTCGAGAAGTATGAGGCAACGGTCTGATAGGATGTTGCCATGTGAGCGTGCAATTACAGGCTTCACGGAGGCACCTGCACGCTGAGAAAGTGACGAATAAGTATAAGAGTCGAGGTGCCGGTCACAAACAATCTGGCTTAGGCACTAGAGCCGAGGAAACTAAGCGTCATGCCAGCGCCAGAACTTCAATTGGGAAATCGAGCAGTCTATCTTCGGAAGGCGATCCAGAGCCCCGACTTTGGCAGCGAGCGGGTCTTGGCGAGAGATGCATTCCAATTCACCGAGTTGTGGTTGAAGCGAGCGTGTCCGAAGGCGTTACCGTTTTGGGCGCAGGCTCGAAGCTATTATGCCGCGAGCCGTGGGCTTCCGGCGCGTTCGTCGCCGCTGACCAGCTACTACTGCTTTTTGAATGCCGCTAAGGCGCTTCTCACTGTGAAGGGTGTGAGTTTTTCTGAACTCCACGGTGTATCGGGTGAGTTCGATCCGACATCTAAGCGTGCGTTACGCAACGAGCGGGTCGCTTTCAAGGGCGCCGGTATTTTGCCTGCTTTGTCTCAGTTACTGCAGGAGGAGGAGACTGAGGACGAGCACTCGCTAACCGACATTCTGTCAAACCTTCCGTTTATTCATCGAGCCTACCGCTATACATTCCGGTCTCATCCCGAGCTATTCATTCCTGTTCGAAACGTGATCTATCGTAAAGGGAATGATGATTACGTTTGGATCACGGCAAAGATTGAAGGCCGATTTGCCGACGGGCGGAGTCTGTCTACGTTGCCTCCTCAATTTGAAATCGATCATGGCTACACAAGCGAGTGCATCATAAGAACCAAAAGGCGAGCCAAATGGTACGCTCGCGGGGCTTCAAAGGAGCTTAAACGACGGGCAATGGCCCGGCTATTTACATATCATCGGAAAGTCCGAGTTAATCTGGTCTATATATCGGCATCACCAGATCTTTGGTACGTGAAGCGGAAAATGGCTGGAGCTGCATTCTTGCGGAGATATAGCATGACGCTAATTATGGCGGCCATGCACCGTCTAAGTGAGCTGTCGCGCTATGATCCGGAAGGTTTGACCAAGTACCTAGAGGGAAAGGAAAACTGGCTACTCACCGAATTTATCGAATTGGCCCCGATGCAGTTTATAGACGAGTTGGTGTGTGAGATGACCTCGCTGGAGTTTGGAACGCCAGGAATACGCCCCCGAGCGTAATAGATGAATTCAGGCCGACCAGCTCCGTTAGAGGTTGGCGTATTTGAAATTGGTGCCTCCGTGCAGGTGCCTGCACGTGAATATTGGGTTCAGCCGTTCAAAAACCTATAAGTGGACCTGGAAGTGTGAAAACGCCAGTTCGGATCACTCCAAAATTGGGTTAAGTGACTCGTCCCTCTGCGATATCGCCGTATTACATAGTTAAGTTGTGGCCGCCTCTGAGAGCCAGAAGCTTCTTATACTCTGGCTCAAAAATATCGTCGGACCGCTTTACGGTGTCTTCGCGGCAGAACTGCGGACTGTGTTACGGTGTATTACAAGGCCATTGGAAATTTCTTGGGAATTTTTGGAGACCTACAAATACCGCGAACCTGGCCGCATCTCTCGGTTTTCGACAAAGGGTGGGGGCTAACTGTGCAGGGGGGCTGCTCATGGTCGATTATTACATTTATGAAAACTGGACTCATGATCGGGCTCGCATTCACAAAGGCGAATGCGGGTACTGCAATGACGGTCGTGGAACGCAGGCTGGTTCGTCGCCGCGCAATGGCAAATGGCATGGTCCGTTGAGCCGCGATGACGCCTATCGATCTGCGAAGCTAAGGCGCGCGGACACAAAAGGATGTCCGAGCTGCGCCCCCTAATGAGACCGGGAGAACGCGCATGGATGAAGTACCTTATCTCACTGTAGCTGAGGAGCATTCTTGCAAATCGATCCGAGCCAAGGATGCGACCCTGCGATCGTTTGTTGAGCGCGAGTGCCTTTCGGATACCCTCGATGTTCGGCAGTGGCTCCGCTACCTGATCGGTATCAAGCATTCACCTGGAAACCTCAACAACGATATTGGCTTCGTTGCCACTCTTCTGGCGAAGGAATATCTCAATTGTCGATTTGGCATTCAGGATTTTGATGCGGCCGGAAAAGCGCAGGGCGCATCTGGTATCGACATTTTGGCTAGGACCGCGGACGAGCGGACGGTCATTGGCGAATTAAAGACGACCAAGCCCTACCAGCCGGGCTTTGGCGCGGCGCAACGGGCTAGCATTCTTAAGGATCTTGACCGGCTTGCTCGCGCAACAGCCGATTGGCGATTTATGTTTGTGATTGATCCCGATGCATTTAGGGCTCTCTGCAAGAGAAGCTTTGCGTCGAAAGCGCCTGGCATCGAAATCGTCAATTTGGTCAGCGGTGATACGTTCATCTGCGTTTGAAATCCCAGAGGGTGAAACAATGACGCGGTTCGATGTGCGTTATCGGTTATGGACGGCAGCCTATCCTGAGGGGTTTGTTCCAAACGTTCGGCTCGTAGCTGACCCTGAATACGCTTTGCACCGTGCTTCTTGTGAAAGCATTTCAAGCGACAAGCGGTCGCCAGAAGCATTTACAGATCGGGGTTATGAAAAGATTTGTGCGGCGAGCGCGGCAGAGCTCCAGCTTGCCGCAAAGCGCGAAGGGGGGAATGATGGTTCGTTTTCGAAGCGGTGCGGGCTGTGTCGTCCATGAACGAGAAAGCGAGTATCGGTCGGCTGTCACCCAGCGGCGTATTAATCTCAGATGATTTCCGGGACAATCTTATTATTGATAGATACGATCCTGCTTTTGCAGACATGCGAGCAAGCAAGATTAGGCATCTAAAAAGCACAAACAGCGAGGACGCGGTTACTTGGAACGTCTTCCGCTCGCTACGTCAAATTGCCCCGCAGGTATGGCTGCCTAGCTTGTGGGAACGAGCGTTTCCGTCGATAGCTTGTCCTGCCGACTTAAAAGTGGTGGTTAAGCTTTGGCAAAGCGTCCCGCCTCCGCTCGGATTGCTGGACGGAGGAGACGAAGGGCATTCGGAGATAGATGTCATCATCGAGGCGTCAAGTTGGGTGTGGTTCATTGAGGCGAAGTATCGAAGCGATATTTCACTTGGGACAACTACGCGACCGCATCGCGATCAAATAGTGCGTAACATTGATGTCGGCAGTTATTACGCTGGAGTTCGCGGCTTCTTTTTCAGTTTTTTGATTGCGAACGAAAAAGCCTCTCCCAAGGGAGTAGAGAAGATTTCCGAGTATGCTGATCTTTCACTGTTGAGACGTCTGCTAGATCATAGGCAGGACGGTCTAAAAAATCTGGAAGCTGCAAGGTTGCTGACCTGGGCCGCTCTGACGGAAGTGCTCGAAGAAGCCGCAAGGGCAGCTTATCGCGATGATGAACGCTATTACGCCCAGCAAGCTGTTAGATGGTTGCGCGGGCGTGGATTTTAGCCCGCTACCGGAGGGAGATGTTTTGTGGAAGCGTTCCCCATCGAAGTTCACCACTTCCTGAAGTGGTACGTATATCGCTTGATAGATCCACGAAATGGCAACACGTTTTATATCGGCAAGGGGCGCGGAGACCGCGTATTCGAGCACGCGCGTGGCGCTCTAAACGATGCACCAAACGAAAGCGGACTTATGGACCTCAAGAATGGTCGTATTCAAGATATCAGGCGCGCAGGTCTTAAAGTTCTACATGTCATTCATCGGCACGGCCTGGAAAGTCCGGAGCTTGCCTACGAAGTCGAGGCGGCACTAATCGATGCCTACCCCGGATTGACGAATTTGGTTGGCGGGCACCACAGCGCAGATCTTGGATGTAGATCAGTCGAACAAATTGTGTCTGCCTACGCGGCGAGCCCACTTTCGGTCAAAGAGCCGCTCATTTTGATTTTCATTGGCAGAACGTTGGACGAAGGCCTCGAAACGTACGATGCCGTTCGGGGCATCTGGAAAATGTCACGGACGAAGGCGGAGCGGTATCGACTCGTCTTGGCGTACGACGGCGTGCTGGTTCTTGGCGCGTATCGCCCCAAACGGTGGATGCCCGGGACCAGGGCCAACTTCCCTTTCGTTATAACAGAGGATCCGAACCGGATCGGCTTTGAAGGTGAGCGGGCTGACGTTTGGGACGAATACGTGGGAAAGCGGGTCCCAGCACGCTCGAAAGGTGCAGCAAATCCGATAAGATACTTGGTCCCAAATGGGGAAGCCGACCAAGACGCCGGTGCATGATTGTGATTCCGCTTCGAGCACTTGCTTGTTACGGAACCTCGCGATTCGCTTATTTGCTTGTTCGATTTTGAGGGTCCATGAAGGGCGAGCCAAAGGCTGTTAAAGCCAAGTTCGGGCAACTCATCCGCTCACCAATGGCGCAGTTTCCAAAAGCTGGCGAACGGCTGGAGGTCCCGCGACTTCAGGGCGTCTACATAGTCTATGATCCGAATGGCCGCGTCGCTCATGTCGGCAGGACCGTCCGGGGTAAAGGCGGATTGCACCAGCGGCTCAGCAACCACATGCAGGGCAAATCGTCATTTGTCGTGAAATCCCTGGGCGGCAAGGGAAGTGTTTTGAGGGGCCGTTACAAGTATCGCTTCATTGTTGTAGAAGGTAATTACCGTTTGAGAGCCTTCCTAGAGGCATTTGCGATAGGGCAGTTGTGCCCTGGCCATATCGGCGATGGGGCGCTGTTGAGCGAATAGGCGAGCGACATGATGCCAGTGGCGAGCGCCACCAGGGCAGTGCAAGCTTACCACAGGTCCTCTTCTCTTCTGATACGAAGTTGACCTTTGCTGTCGTATGTCCCGTATCGGATACGTCCATCCGGCTTGGTGATACTCACAATACGATGCCCCTGCTTATCGCGGGAGCTCAACAGTATCTCTAGACCGCCGTTCGGCAAATCAGCGCACTGATCAGGGTAACCCCGAGCGATGCAGCTAACCTCAAGTGCTTTACGCGCCCTCGGATCGATCCTGACCGTCACTTTCGGCGGCGTGTTGTGCTGCTCGCATTCCGCAACATAAATATGGGCGTCGGACCTGGCGTCCTGCAAATTCTGCTCGTTTCGCTCTTTCGCGATACCCTCACAGTATTCCATATCGGATGAAAATGGCCGACTAACTGAGGCAATACCGCCGCTTGCGGTGTAGAAAACCAGAAAGATTTTCAACATTGTCGCCACTCCACTTCGAGCTATCGTTCCGGCGAACTATTGCGAGTATTCGTACCCGTGATCCGGCTAAGGACGGACCTGACTTGCGCGGCCGACCACTCGCCACCCCGGGGGGCTGTGATTCCTTTCGCATTTAGGCCAGCAGCTAGGCTTCGCAATGAATGTATCCCTTCCAGCTGAAGCTGAGTGATGGTTGCTGCAAGGTCTGTTGCTCTGTTGCGGGCTTTGGCGGTCCGTACGGCTCTTGCTTTAGCTAAGTCGGTGCAGGTGCCTGCACGGCCCCGGGCGCCTCCGAGGACAGCCCCGCGAGCCTTGGCCGCACTTAGGGCAGCACGTGTACGCTCTGAGATCAGACGAGTTTCATGCTCTGCGACCGCCGCCAGTATGTGGAGTGTGAGTTTATTGGCTTGTGGGAAGTCTACCGCCTCGAACTCGACGCCGGACTCCATAAGGTTCGAAACGAATGCGACGTTCCTCGCTAACCGGTCCAGCTTTGCGATGATCAAAACAGCCCGATGGAGGCGGCAGGCCGAAAGGGCTTCCGCCAGCTTTGGCCGGTCTGTACGTCTTCCCGTTTCTATTTCGGTATATTCGGCGAGCAGTTGTCCGGTGCCACATAGGCGGTCTTTTATAGCCTTTTGCTGGGCCTCCAGGCCCAGCCCGGATCGGCCCTGACGTTGGGTGCTAACTCGATAATACGCGACGTACCGGCTCTGCTGCATTGCGGTTGTCCCGTAACTTTATTTGCAACGTTCGTTGCATAGATCGACACACAGCCACCAATCCGCTCCTTCCGCAAACCTAATTATCTGCGTTAAGCTCGGGCCTATCGAGGGTGGCCGCCGGTGCCGTGCGGACCGGGGGATAGCTCCTCGGCTCGAGGCACATTGCAGTCGTTGGGGAGAGGGGTGTCCCAAATGCCAGAATTCTACAATCAAAGCGCATGCGGCTTCCAACCGGAGGCTCAACCCTATCTCGACGCAATTGCACGCTGGGTGAGAGACAAGCCGGCCGCACGTTCTTTTCTGTTGGAGACGACCAAATTTGCGCAGGACTACGCTGGCGCAAAGCTCGTCTGGGATGAGCAATGGGAGAGGCGGGACCCCAAAAAGGTTATGATATGCCCATTTTGGTCGAACTACTGGTATCAACCTTGCCGGTACTGTGACTGTCGCATCGAGAATTCGGTATCCATGGAGATAGATGCCATATTCTTTTTGCGGAGCGCCGAGAAGACATTAGCCGTGCACATCGAGCTGAAGCGTGATGGGGAGCCTCTGTCGGTTGGGCAAGCCGAGGCCTATCGCCCGCGAGCCGCCTGCTATCGCGATCAACGTCGTGTTCGAAAAACGCTCCTGGCGCACGATGAGTTCATCACGGTCCTCTTTTGCGGGCTTGGAACCAATATTCTTCTGGCCGAGCAGTATTTTGATCGCGTTATTCTGCACGAGGAAGCCAGGAAGGTGTTTCCGAGCTATCCCGTTGGATAGCCACTGAGCAAGGCTAGACTAAAGCTTCGGAACGTCGCTCTTGATCTGTTGTTCGCGGAGCTTTTTGATGCGGCTTTCTTCCTCAGGCTCTCTGGCGCGCTCGGTTGCTACCGCATCCGCCGCCCTTTTTAAGCTAGCCAGAAAAATATTCATTGTGGCTGCGAGATCTGAAATGTCAGCGTCTCGAATAGCCGAGGCTTTACAGGTGAAGGTTGGCCAATTGTTCGATGAGCAACCCCAAGTGAAAGGACCGCCGGGCGGGACACGGCGGAAATCGAACTAGTGATGTCGCGTGTGCAGGTAACTGCACGCCTGGAAGCCTACTTGCCGCGCCTAAGCGGAGTAGCGTTTACGCAGCCCCGCCGGAAATTTAGTGGATCATAAAGGGAATGGGAGCTTGCAGAACACTTGCTTCCCTAGCTGTTGAGCAGGGGGCGGGGAACGCAAAGCTCCCATCGAGAATGGTCGAGACGATGCTTAATCCGGTTCATCGGCTGCCCATTTGCGAGGCGTGCTTTCCCCTGGAGAGGTGACGCTACGGTGAAGCTTTCGTATCTGTCTCTCCGGCGGCCCCCACTTCGGTGGCTTGAGCCAGTGCTGCTTCTTGTACTCCGCCTGCAAGTGTACAAGCAAGACGACGACGAGGCCGAGATCAGGCGTTTCAGGTCCCCAATGCCGGCGTGGGTTAAACGAGAAAACGTTCCGGCGCAAATTATGCCATTCCTTCACCACCCAATCGAGAAATTCCGGCACGCCCTGCGACGGCAGACTGTTGCGCTCCAGGGCGATTCTCAATTTTCGAAATGTCGATGGGGGAATATCGCCAACCTCGAGTTGGCGATATTGTTTCATGGCAGTACGCCATGCCTCGCTCCAACGGGAGTATAGGTTGACGTTGCGACGGTTGTCGCGACGACGTTCTTGCCACTCAGAAACTTCAAGAATGGGGTCCAGGTTAAGCACAACATCGCGGAGAACTTCATCATCTTCACCCCCGAGAAGATCTGAACCAGTTGCGGCCGCTGCCGCTACATTCGTTCTAAGTTTTGCTCCTGTTTGTCTTGGGTTCGGTACTCTTTGTATGGGTCTTATCCCTGAAGCTACAACGTTTCTTGTCTCCGGAGGAAGATCGCCTCTGCCTGAGCGGCTAGCAGACTTGAAAATGGGCTCGGCCGACTCATCGGCACTCTCAAGCAGCATTCTGAACGGTTCAGGCAGCCTGTTTTCATTTCGCCGGAGTTGATGAAGAAGGGCCGAAAATTGTGCGGGCTGCTTTTCCCGAATATAGACTAGGATCGCATGGTGATTAAGCTCATTCGGGGCAGCAACCCGATAGGAGAACGCTCGCGTCGGATGTTCTCTCACTTGAATGAGCCCCTTGCCTTTCAGATGTCGTATGGCCTCCATCACCGTGCTCGTCTTAAGCACCAGCCGGGAACAGATGGCTCCTCCTCGCTGGCTCCAAACTCCTTCTGTAAAGTGGCGCAGAGGGATCTTCTCCCACTCCTTACCGTACATGCGCGTTCGCTGGAAGACAAAGAGCGCTACCTTCTCTTCAGCGTCGCTCAGATAAATCCTGCATCCGAAAAGCACGTCGCGGATAATGTCATATAGCTGACCCCATTTCGCGCGGCTGGTGCTGGCCACCGTAGTTTCGACTTGCGCGCACTGTGCGGTGTCTTCCTCGTCGTTCATCAGCGCCTCCCGTTCTTACGATTGGTAATCGGAGACGCCTCAGCGGGTGGTACAGCAAGCATAGGCAATTGTGCGGTCGAGTTGACCCGGTTGGCTGCCATGTAGGTGTCCAAGTCGGCCTGCCGGTACCTCACTGACTTGCCGCCGACTTTGCAAAAAGGGGGGCCTCCACCGTAGACCCGCAACTTGGCCAGGGTGCTTGCGGAGCACCGCAAATACCGTGCGGCTTCTATTGTAGACATATAGGGAGATTGGCTCATCGGATGATCCTCCTTCCAGCATTACTGCGCTGGTAGAGGCATCATGCGCTTTCGCCGAGGGGACTGTGCGGGTCAAATAGCACTTAGTCAGAGAGCTGTTCCTGACCCGCCAACAATTCCTCCTTCATCTTCTTATAGTTCTTCCGTGCACGGCTAACGCCCGTGGCGAGGCCGTCAATAGAGTGGATGAACCTTCGTCTCGAAGGAGGAATGAAACGCTGAAGAGCATTGACCAATCGAACGAACGGAGACGCTTGTCCAGTAGTTTTGTCGCTGTCCTTTCTTGCGCCGGACGGCAACCTCTCTCTTTGGGCGATACCCGTCAGGTCGGCAATCCAAATGTCCCAAAGTTCGTCGCGCGACAGTGCATCTAGACACTCAGGATTGTGAAGGCTGTAATCTGCTAGAATTCGGCTCACTCTGGCGAGGGTCTGTAAGTAGGGCATCACCGTCGCGACTTCGAGATCAAGAATACTCAGTTCCTTTAACAGACTGCGATGCAGCTTTTTCAGAGTCGTTGGCGCGGGTAGCCCATTGGGGAATTCTCGTTCAAAATAATCGGCCGCTTTCGAAAGTGACGTGAGCCGTTGCCTTAGCTCCTTAAGATTTGGAGTAAGTTGATCTTCGGAGACAAAGCGATTGGTGGAAGCCTTGATTCGCTCCCAAGCGGCATCAGCAAGCGGACGTCCGTAAGCAACCTCAACGACGGCACGCGCATCGTCGCTGATAGTCGGGCGCCTAGCCATTTTCCGCACGAGGCCGCGTGGCGTACGAGATGGCATTTAGCTGGAACCGCTTGGCTTGCGAGCTAGTTTCAGTACATTCGATTTCGAGTTGCAACGAAGTGTATCTCCCATCGCTGCGACAATCCGATTACCAATCTTATCGGAGGCACGGCGCAAGGGATCGTTGTCGAGATGAGCATATCGCGCGGTAGTGGCTGGTTGCGTGTGGCCAAGCAGCTTTCCGATTATCGGCAAGCCAAGACCAAACCCAACGCCGATACTTGCATGCGTGTGTCGTAGGTCGTGGATGCGCACACCTTCTAGCTTTGCGTAGCGGCAAACTGCTCGCCAAGGCCGATTTAGGTCTGCGCGTGGCTTATCCTTAGTGTATCCTGCAATAACAAAATCGTCCTGACGTGGGAGGTTCGCTAATATCGATAGGGCGGGGGCATTCAGGACGACCGCTTTACGTCCCGTCTTGCTGTCAGGTAGCAGCAGCACCCCTCGATCGAAATCCACATGCTCCCAACGCAGGAGCAAGATTTCACGGAGGCGGGCTCCGGTAAGGATCAGCAACCTAAGCGCTGCGGCGGCGTGTCGATCGATAACGGTTTGCCTGTTTTTTTGGGGAGTATGCTTCGCATTCAGTTTGGTTTCGTCGACAACCCAAGGAACGCCCCTGGTTTCCGCCTCACGAATGCTATCACCAAGGCGCGCCAACTCTGCGGTGGACAGAAACCGCTCTCGGCGATGCTCTCGATAGGCTTTAACAAGCGCGGCCGGATTGAAACCGCGTTCGACGTGGTTGCACGTCGCTGCATACCTATAGACCGAACTGATGAACTCCACGACGCGGTTGGCGGTCATCGGCCGAGTGCGGCCGATGCAACGATGAAGTTGCGCAACGTTCGCTGTGGCGACTTTATCAATCTTGAGATTGCCGATGGCAGGACACGCGTGCTTTAGGAGATAGATCCTGTAGTTCGCAGTCGTTCTGGGCTTGAGCTTCGCTGATGCCTCTTCGTCCAGATATCGGCTCGCGAATTCGCGGAAGGTGGGCATGTCGCGTTCGCCCTTTCGAGCAGCAGCGGGATCATCCCCCAGTGCTGCAGCGGCGAGGATCTTGCGAGCGGCGCTGCGCGCTTCCTCGGCGGTTACGGCCCCGACGGAGCCCAGAACCATACGGCGTTTGATCACCCTCCGACCACCGGCCCCAGGTCGATATTCGACGCACCAGCGTTTTTCCCCGGAGGGGTAGACCTTCAGGCTGAAGCCTTTCAGCTCGCCGTCATAGTAGAAATCGACCTTTCCGCTAGGCTGAATCTCATCGACGAAACGCTTCGTCAGTCTTTCGGCCTGCATGATCCGCTGCCCCGAGTAGCCACCAAGTAGCCACCGGAATGAAATCGAGTGGCATCGCTGGAAATCGTCCTAGCGGGGTTGTAACGTGCTTACAAGGGGTTAGGCATCATAAGGAAACGTGCGGTACCGTCCGGATCGAAGAATTTAATTCTCATAACCTGAAGGTCATAGGTTCAAATCCTATCCCCGCAACCAAATTCGGGTTTCACCGGATCCGATACGAAAACGGCCCGCTTGATGCGGGCCGTTTTTGTTTTCAGGATGATGAGGCAATGGCGAGGTGAGCTATCCGATGACCGAGGTCGAACTCGTCAATGTATTCACGCATATGGGGCGCGGCGGCAACCCGTGTCCGATCGTCGTCGACGCTTCGCACCTTCCTGCCGAGGGAATGCAGTCGGTAGCCCGGCATTTTGGACATGAGTCCGGCTTTGTCCTGCCGGCGTCGGGCCTCGACTCCGACTATGTCTTCCGCTTCTGGGTGCCGCGACACGAGATGGAGATGTGCGGTCACGCGACGATTGGCGCGCTGTGGCTGCTCGCGTCCAAGGGCCTGTTCTCCGGCGATCAGGTTCGCATCGAGACGCGCAGCGGAGCAGTGACAGGTTATGTCGATCGTAGCAGCGCGGGTGAGCCGTCCGTCGAGATCAGCCAGCCTGTCGGCAAGGTCGTCGACCTCTCGCGTGCCGAAGAAGAAGACGTTCTGTCGGTGCTCAAGCTGTCGCGCCGCGATCTGCTCGACTTGCCGATCCAGAACGCGGTCACGTCGCGGGTGAAGACGCTGATCCCGATGAAGGGCGTCCGTGAACTCAACGCGCTGGTGCCGGACCCCGCGCAGATCGAGGCGTGCTGTGGGCGGATCGGGTCCACCGGTCTTTATCCCTACGCCGTCGATCATCAGCGCGAGCGGCGCTTCGAGGCGCGGCAGTTTCCGAAATCGTCGGGCTACCCGGAGGACGCCGCCACCGGCATCGCCGCCGCGGCGCTCGCGTTCGGACTGCTCAAGAATGCTCTCGTCGAACGCAGCAGCGAACGGATCACCATCATGCAGGGGCGGGCCATGGGGGCCTTGTCCGAGATCCGGGTGCGTCTCGGCTTTGCCGGCAGCAGGCCCGTCGGCTGCCTGCTCGGAGGCTCCGTCGCGCGCGAAGAATCGCATGTCTTGCAGCTCTGAGGAAACGAGGTGGGCCGACCCCACCGCCCGGAGTCTGCTCCCCCTTAAAACTCCTTGATCACCTTCCCGTCCGCCCCCACCAGCGTCGACGGTGCCTCGCCGAACACCAGTCCCTCCGGCTGAAACTTGATCGTCTTGCCGCCCTCGACGAACTCGGCAAAATTCCTTGGCGTCGCCGAGTGCACGCCATTCGCCAGGAAATCGTCGATCTCGTAGCAGGTGTCGGGCTTGCCGCCGGAGCCTTCGCCCAAATATTTCTGGAAGTTCTGGCTCGTCACCTTCGCCTTCTTGCGCGCCGACCAGTTGGTGTAGCGGCGGTAGAGCTTCGGCATGATCACCGGGCCCTTGTCGGTTGCGAGCACGCCGGTCTCGCCGACCCTGGGTTCGCGCAGGTCGAAGTCGAACGCGCCGATGGTTTTGGCGAGGTGCTTCCAGACCAGCAGCTTCCTGGCGCGTGCGGTCTTGGTCAGCGCGAGGAAAGCCCTGATCTCGTCCTCGTTCATCGAGGAGTAGAAGGTCGGATAGGCAAGGCCCTGCGCGACCAGCCAGTGGTTGACGTCGACCGTTTCGCCGCCGACCGTCACCTCGATGTCGCCGACCAGACGCCCATAGGTGTCGAACACCTCGTTCGGAGCATCGACATGGGTGAACACCCGGCAGGCCAGCGTGGCTCCGCCGCTGCCGAGGAAATCATGCAGTGCCTTGCTCGCGGTGGCGCCGAGGAATTGCCGGTAGGAATGCGTGACCTCGTGATAGGCCTGCTTCTTCGCCTCGGTGAGCCCCTTCTTCTCGGCGGCCGACAGCGGCGACGGCATGTAGTGCAGCTCCGGCGCGTCGATGCCCTGCAGGCGTATGGTGAGCTTGCCGTTCTTGATCGGGGGCGTCGAGGTGCGGCCCTTGACCCTGGCATTGTCGAAGACGCGGGTCGGGTGGAATGGCGCGGTGTCGTTCTTGCGGAAGCGGATCGCGTCGGGCGCGACGCTCACCACCACCTTCGTCGTGTCGGCGTCCGAGCGCCCCGCCGGCCAGAACTGGCCGACATCGATGGTGCCTTCGACCTCCAGCAGTCCCACGGGCATCGGCCGCTCCTGTCCAACGGGCGCGACGACCGCCGTCGACTGAGGCTGCTCGCGCGCACACGGAAGGGCAGCGGATCATCTTCGTGCGACAGGCCCGTGACGGCAGGCGGGCTTGGCGCGACACGCCGTGGCCCCGACAGACAAAACGCCCGCGGCTGGAGCGCGCGGGCGTCGGTGGTTCTGTCAACGAATGTTTCTAATCAGGACCGGTGCGGGCAGACCATGGTCAGATTGAGCAGCGTCGGCTTGTCCGAGCCCTTCTTGTACTCCCACTCCAGCCGGATCTCGTGCCGGTAGGCCAGGGCATCGCTTGCCGCATGGGTGATGATCTTCGTCTTCATCGGAATCGGCGGCTCGGAGTTGAAGCATTTCCGGACACAGGCATCGAGCAGGTCGCATCGCGTCAGCGGGATGACGCCGGGCTCGTCCCTGGACAGCGGGACCGTGTTCGGCTGGGTGCTGAGATCGACGCGGGCCCGGCCTTTCTCCTTGTGCCAATACTTGGCACTTCCCTGCGGCCACGTCGAAGGCGGGTTCAGGATCAAATGGTACTGTCCGTATTCCAGGGTCGGCAGGTCGATGTCGTCAGATGCCTTGAGCTTGGCGACGCTCTTTTTCATGTTCGCCAAGGGATAGTAATTGGCGTTCATCAAGTCCCGAAATGCCTTGCCGCTATATACCAATCCGGCCATCGCCTCTTTCCCCGATATGTCTGTTTTCAAAACCTGACGCTGGCTGCCCGAAATGCGCAGCGCGCCGCGACCGATCACACAATTTGTTGTGTGCAGTCACGCTACCACCCAGGACTGCACTTCGTCCAGCGAGCCACCATCAGGTAACATCGCCTATCCCGCAAGCCCAATTGCCATGCATTCCTCCATGGGTAATGTACGCCAAGCGCCTCGAGGCGTTGGAGCGGGACTGCCGAGGCAGTTCGTTGAAGGCACTGGAATGCATTGTTTCGCATGTCAGTCTGCGATTGGACCAGGCGACAGCTGGTGCTCCAGATGCGGGGCGGCGGTCCGCGAGCGCGTTGAGCCGGACAGCGAACGGCGGTTTGTGACGATACTCCGGGCCGACGTCGTCGATTCCACGGGACTGGTCGCCGAGTTGGAGCCTGAAGCGGCGGTGTCGCGTCTTGAACCTGCGCTTGCGGCGATGCGCGGCGCGGTGCGTCAGTTCGGCGGCATCGTCAGCAAGGAGTTGGGGGACGGCCTCGCCGCCGTATTCGGCGCACCGATCGCCGACGACAACCACGCGCCACTGGCCTGCCACGCCGCCATCGAGCTGGTCCGGCGCGTCGGCAGCCTGGGTGATCCCGGACTGCAGGTCCGGGTCGGCCTCCACTCCGGCCACGTGGTGGCCTACATGGTCGCCAGCGAATTTTCCAAGGTCTATGAGATCGGCGGCGCCGCCCAGCATCTCGCCGCGCGGTTGGAGGCGGCGGCCGAGGCGAACCAGATCTACGTCTCCGAGGCCTGCCAGGAGCTCGCGGACGGGCATGTCCGTTTTGAGTTCCTGGGTCGCAAGACGCTGCGCGGCTTCGGCGAGCCGCTGCCCGTGTACCGCGTCATGGGCGCAAGCGATCTATCGAGCTGGCGGGTCAGGCGTGCGCGCAGCGTGTCCCGATTCGTCGACCGCACAACGGAGCGGGCGCTGCTATGGCGCACGACGGAGACGGTCGCCACCAGCCGGCAGACGATTCTGCTGATGGGTGACGCCGGAATCGGGAAGTCGCGCCTTGCGCATGAATTCGCGCAGGACCTTCGGGCCGCAGGCTGGCGGCTGATCGACGCCGAGTGCAGTCCGAATCTTCAGGGCGCACCGTACAGCGCGCTGAAGCGTCTGCTGCTCTCGGTCCTTGGCGGCCCCGCGCGCGATCCGGCCCGGACGGATGATCCCAGGGATGCGCTGCCGGTGGTGCAGCAGCGGGCCGTCGACGCGGTCCTGGACCTGCCGATTTCCGATCCGCAATGGGACGAACTGGAGCCGCACGCCCGCCGCCGCGCAATTTCGGATGCGAGCTGCGCAATCGTCGAGAGCGTCGCCCGTCGCCAGCGCACGATCCTGCTGGTCGAGGACGTGCACTGGATCGACCGCGCCAGCGATGCGGTCGTGGCCACGCTGTCGGCGCTGCAATGCCCTGATTTGCTGGTGTTGCTGACCACGCGGCCCAGTGGGATGCCGGTGTGGATCGCGCGCTGTCAGGCAGAAATCGTGGCGATGCGGCCGCTCGACGACGATTCGGGGCTGGCCATGCTGACGGAGATGCTCGGCCCCGCCACGACCAATGCGGACCTGAAGAACCGGATCATCTCTCACACCGCCAACGTGCCGCTGTTCATCGAGGAAGTCTGCCGCAGCCTGAAGGACAGCGGCATGCTTCTCGGCCAGTGGGGCGACCTGTCCCTCGCGCGTCCCGTCGACGAGCTCGGCATCCCCAGCAGCATTCAGGGCGTG
>Ga0209564_1001685_pt1 | contig 20997 bp, 5 predicted proteins | sample AraplaCol_mMF_r2_FD_184272 | JGI IMG/M metagenome (GOLD analysis project Ga0209564, IMG submission 184272) | Arabidopsis root microbial communities from North Carolina, USA - plate scrape MF_Col_mMF_r2 (SPAdes) (version 3) | ecosystem: Host-associated > Plants > Roots > Endosphere | place: USA...
TGAGTTAACGGCAATGATGGATTTTTCAGAAGCCTGGTCTTCGTTTTCCGCTCCGGTCCGTAAGATCTTATTAATTGAAGTCATCATAAGGGGTAGTGTTAGTAATTACTGTGTAACCAGTCAAGGGTGTTCATAAATATGGTTATTATATATATGGTTATTGAGTGCTGATGTATTTGATTGCTAAACAGTTATCATACTTCCCGCTCCCAGAAATATCCCACTTTAGCCCTGTCAAAATAAGCATTTTTTAACAATTTGCAAAATGATCATGGTCATGTTTGTCCCGCGCCAGTGGCAGGTATGGTAAGGGTTAGGCTGATCCTCATCAATAACACAAAAGTTATGCTGTTGCAACAGGGCTCCAAATGAAAAGCACTTTATCTTTGCATACCATAAGGAAGGAATACACCTGAAACCTCAGAGAGTCATGAATCATTAGTAGCAATCAGATTTAGCAGACATATCCTAACTAGACAAAGGCAGAATTTAATTCGAGTACAACTTTTGTTCGGGCTAAACCTACATCTGTTTTTCTCATCGATCAACATGTCGTGATACGCCCTATTTTCAGCGCTAGCAGCAGGTCAGCGGCTAGGCATGCCATATATCTATGAAACCGGGTCACATAGTTAAGCAGTTCCTGACTGCCATCTTAGTGTTTTGTTCATGCACGGTATCCGGCCAGATGCCAACTAGCCCCTGCGGTCCAAGCGGAGGCAAGCGGGCCGACGTATTGGGTGTGGACGCCAAATACAGCTCTCCGGGGAGCAGTGCGCCTGTTTTCAGCATTCCAGCTGGCACCAAGTCCATTTCAATATACATATCATCCGAGACAGGGATCACTTCCGGAGGAAGCGATTATGCCCAGGGCGATGAAGACTTCATCACCATCAATGCCATCATCGATATAGCCTCCGGAACATCGTCCGGTTATGTGAATTATGCTAAAAATACCAACACTGATGGCTCAGGCACCAACGTTTATGGATGGCAGAATGTGCCGCTGGGCGCGTTTATTCCGGTTGTCAGCAAACAGGGCGATGCTACCCCTGACCTGAACAATGTAAATTTTTCTATCTCCGGTTCGTCGCTTACGATCACGCAAAGCCAAACCGGTATACATTCCTCTTATTATGTACAATATCTGTCGCCCTACAATAACTCCCTGAATCTCCTGGATCCGCAGGTGAAAGCCTTGCTGCATGGCACTGGCACCTCCAATACGGATCTCCTCGTGCCCATTCCCAGTGGCGCTGATGTGATCTTTCTTTCCGGAAAAGGCACCAACTCCAGTTATGCTGATCTGAATACTTCCGACGGTACAGAAGAAGGATACGCTAATCTGCGCTTCACGATTGACCTTAACAGCGGTTTTACTAATGGCTTTGTAACACTGGCCAACGGCGGTTCTGCCAATAGACGGTCCACCTACGTAGTGCGTAACCTGAGCAGCACCTATACCGGCCAGCTGACTGGCTCAGGAGTTGCCAGCGGCGATTACACCGGCAAGTCTACCAATCAGGGAGCAGTAGGTCTCTACAATCCTCGTATATATGTATCCGGCTCTAACCTGGTCATTAAACGGGATGCCAGCTATGCGCGGGATTTTGATGATGCTTATGTGGTGGAATTCTATAAGCGTACGGGGCAGGGGATGAGCGCTGAGTTTGTCAGTTCAGATATTAAAACAATTCCGAAGGGACTCAGCTCGTTCACAGGGGTTACGCGTACTTTTACAATACCGCCGGGCACTAACGCCATTTATTTCAACGAAACCGGCAACGCGGTGAATGTAACCCGCGAAAGCAATGAAAACTCCCTCGAAGCATATGCTTACATCGATCTGAGCACAGAGACGGCCACCGGGTATTTTTACCAGCAGGTGGGTTTATCTGAAGACACGCGGAGAGATGATAACTATGCTTTTAAAGGAGTGCCCCTGAATAACAGCTGTACCCGCTCTCACGCCAATACGGTAGGGTTTAAAGGACCGTATAATTATGACATTTCATTTTCCCTCTCAGCAGATAAAAGCCAGCTGACGGTTACCAATAAAACAGGTCTGGCTAATCCGGATTACCAGATATTATTGTCCGCAGATTACTATGGCTCCAAGCCGGATATTGCTTTCAATCCGTCCGGCATTACTTTCACCAAGGTATCCTCCCATGTGATTAAAGCAAACCTTGCCGTCTGCAATCCCGGATCCGGGAACAGCAATGGGGGGATGCCTGTTTCTTTCTATCACGGTGATCCCACGGTTGATCCGGCTGCGAAACTACTTTATGTGAGCATCTTCCCGGAAGACATCGAGGCAGGGGAGTGTAAGAATTTCAGCTTTGATGTAGACCTGACCGGTTTCAGCAACCTGAATATCGATCTGAGCATTGTTATTAATGACGATGGCAGTTTTGTATCCGGAGGTGTTGGTCATACCGTTGGTACTCCCTTCTCTTTAACTGCGCTGGCCACCCAGCATAGCACTTACCAGGAATGTTATTACGGGAACAATCTGATCACTAAATCCATTGCCGTAAATAATGCTCCTGTTGGCACGGGAGATACTAAGACCACTCCGGAGAATACACCTGTCAGCAGCGCTGTAACGGGTACTGATGCGGATGGTGATGCGCTTTCATTTACCAAGGCCAGCGATCCGGTTCATGGGAATGTGGTGGTAAATGCCAACGGAACGTATACGTATACGCCACAGGCGAATTATAATGGTGCTGATAATTTTACGGTGACGATTGCTGATGGCAAAGGTGAGCAGGTTACTGTAACAGTGAGCATTCAGGTAACGCCGGTGAATGATCCGCCTACGGGTACGGGAGATACTAAAACGACGCCGGAGGAGACGCCGGTGAGCGGGCTTGTAACGGGAGTGGATGGGGATGGTGACCAGGTGACGTTTGCAAAGGCGACTGATCCGGCGCATGGGAGTGTTGTTGTAAATAGCAATGGTAGTTATATTTATACGCCGGGTGCGAAGTATAATGGTGCGGATAATTTTACGATTAGTATTTCCGACGGTAACGGCGGTTCAACCACAGTAGCTGTAGATATTATTGTAACCCCTGTAAATGAAGCTCCTGCAGGTATTGGTGACTCCCAAACCACTCCTGAGAATGCTCCGGTAAGTGGAACTGTAACAGGTACAGATGGAGATGGTGATCAAATAACTTTTTCTAAAGCTACTGATCCGGCTCATGGTATAGTTACAGTAAGTAGTAATGGTAATTATACTTATACGCCCAATAACAAGTACAACGGCACAGATAACTTCACGATTGGTATTTCCGATGGGAACGGCGGTTCAACAACAGTAGTCGTAGATATTATTGTAACGCCTGTAAATGAAGCTCCTACAGGTATTGGTGACTCCCAAACCACTCCTGAGAATACTGCTATAAGTGGAATTGTAACTGGCACAGATGGAGACGGTGATCAATTAACTTTCTCTAAAGCTACTGATCCGGCTCATGGTATAGTTACAGTAAGTAGTAATGGTAGTTATACTTATACGCCCAATAACAAGTACAATGGCCTGGATAATTTTACCATTTTCATCGCAGATGGTAATGGTGGTTCAACTACGGTTGCAGTAGATATTACGGTAACACCTGTGAATGAGACACCTGTTGGGACGGGCGATTCTAAAACCACTCCTGAGAACACGGCTGTAGATGGAATTGTAACTGGTGTAGACAGCGACGGAGATCAACTGACTTTCTCCAAGGCGACTGATCCGGTGCATGGTAGTGTTGTTGTAAATAGCAATGGTAGTTATACTTATATGCCGAGTGCGAAGTACAACGGCACGGATAACTTTACGATTAGTATTTCCGACGGTAACGGCGGTTCAACCACAGTAGCTGTAGATATTATTGTAACACCTGTAAATGAAGCTCCTACGGGTACTGGTGATTCCAGGACAACTCCCGAGAATATTCCGGTAAGTGGAACTGTAACTGGCGTAGACGGAGATGGTGATCAACTGGTTTTCTCTAAAGCTACCGATCCTGCTCATGGTAGTGTTACAGTAGGTAGCGATGGTAGTTACACTTACACACCTAATAATAAGTACAACGGCACGGATAACTTTACGATTAGTATTTCCGACGGTAACGGCGGTTCAACTACAGTGGTTGTAGATGTTACGATAACCCCTGTAAATGAAGATCCTACGGGTACAGGTGATTTCCAAACCACTCCTGAGAATACTGCTGTGAGTGGGACTGTAACTGGTGTAGACGGAGATGGTGATCAACTTACCTTCTCCAAAGCTACTGATCCGGCGCATGGAAGTGTTGTTGTAAATAGTAATGGAAGTTATACTTATACGCCGGGTGCAAAGTATAATGGTGCGGATAATTTTACGATTAGTATTGCAGATGGGAATGGGGGAGCGACTACGGTTACGGTAGATATTACGGTAACGCCTGTAAATGAGACGCCCGTTGGAACGGGTGATTCTAAAACTACCCCTGAAAATACTGCAGTGAGTGGGACGGTAACTGGCACAGATGGAGATGGTAATCAACTGGCGTTCTCTAAAGCTACTGATCCGGTGCATGGTAGTGTTGTTGTAAATAGCGATGGTAGCTACACTTACACGCCCAATAACAAGTACAACGGCACTGATAACTTTACGATTGGCATTTCCGACGGTAACGGCGGTTCAACCACAGTAGCCGTAGATATTATTGTAACACCAGTAAATGAATCACCTAGGGGTACTGGTGATTCTAAGACAACTCCTGAGAACACTGCTGTAAGTGGGATTGTAACGGGCACAGATGGAGATGGAGATCAACTGGCTTTCTCTAAAGCTACTGATCCTGCTCATGGGACTGCTGCTGTGGGTAGCGACGGTAGCTACACTTACACGCCCGATAATAAGTATAACGGCGCGGATAACTTTACGATTAGTATCGCTGATGGGAACGGAGGTTCAACCACAGTAGTTGTAGATATTATTGTAACACCAGTAAATGAATCACCTAGGGGTACTGGTGATTCTAAGACAACTCCTGAGAATACTGCTGTGAGTGGGACGGTAACTGGCACAGATGGAGATGGTGATCAGCTGACTTTCTCTAAAGCTACGGATCCGGCTCGTGGTACTGTTACAGTAGGCAGCGATGGTAGTTACACTTACACGCCTGATAATAAGTATAACGGCGGGGATAACTTTACGATTAGTATTTCCGATGGTAATGGTGGTTCAACTACTGTTACCGTGGATATTATTGTAACACCTGTAAATGAAGCGCCTACGGGTACTGGTGATTCCCAAACAACTCCTGAGAATACCGCCGTAAGTGGGGCTGTAACTGGCATCGATGGCGACGGTGATCAGCTGACGTACTCTAAAGCAACTGATCCGGCTCATGGGACTGCTACAGTAGGCAGCGATGGTAGTTACACTTACACGCCTGATAATAAGTATAATGGTACGGATAAATTTACGATTGGCATTTCCGATGGTAACGGTGGTTCAACTACGGTTACGGTAGATATTACGGTAACGCCTGTGAACGAGGCACCTGTTGGAACGGGTGATTCTAAAACCACTCCTGAGAACACGGCTGTAGATGGAACTGTAACTGGTACAGATGGGGATGGTGATCAACTGACTTTCTCTAAAGCTACCGATCCAACTCACGGTTCTGTTACAGTAAGTAATGACGGTAGTTACACTTATACTCCCAATAACAAGTACAACGGACAGGATAACTTTACGATTAGTATTGCTGATGGTAATGGAGGTTCAATTACTGTTGTTGTGGATATTATTGTAACCCCTGTAAATGAAGCACCTACGGGTACAGGTGATTCCCAAACCACACCTGAGAATATTCCGGTAAATGGGAATGTAACTGGCGCGGATGGGGATGGTGATCAACTGACTTTTGCTAAAGCTACTGATCCTGCTCATGGTACTGTTACAGTTGGCAGCGATGGCAGTTACACTTACACACCCAATAATAAGTATAACGGCCAGGACAACTTTACGATTAGTATCTCTGATGGTAATGGTGGTTCGACAGCTGTTACCGTAGATATTATTGTAACGCCTGTAAATGAGGCACCTGTTGGAACAGGTGATTCTAAAACCACTCCTGAGAACATTCCGGTAAGTGGGACTGTAATCGGCACAGACGGTGATGGAGATCACCTGACTTTTGCTAAAGCTACTGAACCTGCCCATGGTACAGCTGCAGTAGGTAGCAATGGTAGTTATACTTATACGCCTAATAGTAAGTATAACGGCTCCGATAACTTCACGATTAGCACTTCTGATGGTAATGGCGGTTCAACTACTGTTACCGTAGATATTACCGTTACTCCTGTCAATGAACCGCCCACCGGCAATGACGATTTCAAAACCATCCCTGAAAATACCTCTGTAAGTGGTACCGTAACTGGTGTCGATGGAGACGGCGACGCGATGACTTTTACGAAGATCACCGATCCTGCTTATGGCACTGCTGTTGTCGCCGCTAATGGTACATATACCTATACACCGGCCGCCAATTATAATGGCCCTGATTACTTTACTATTGATATTAGCGACGGTAATGGCGGCAGTGTCCTGGTAAAAGTTGTAGTTACGGTAACACCTGTAAATGCCGCACCTATTGGCACCGGTGATTCTAAAACAACGCCTGAAAATACGCCGGTAAGCGGAGCCGTAACCGGTACAGACGGAGATGGAGACCAGTTAACCTTCACCAAAGCTACTGAACCTGCCCATGGTACTGTTATCGTAAATGGCAATGGGAAGTACACCTACACACCTAATAATCAGTACAATGGCCCTGATAACTTTACCATCGCTATCGCAGATGGTAACGGAGGTTCCACTACTGTTAGAGTAGACATTACCGTAACTCCCGTCAATGACCCGCCTACCGGCAACGACGATTTTAAAACAATTCCCGAGAATACTTCCGTAAGTGGTGCAATAATAGGTGTTGATGGGGATGGTGACGCGCTGAATTTTACGAAGATTACCGACCCGGCTCATGGTATTGCTGTTGTAGCTGCTAATGGTACATATACTTACACGCCTGCGGCCAATTATAATGGCCCCGATTACTTTACTATTGATATTAGTGATGGTAATGGTGGTAGTATCCTGGTAAAAGTTACTATAACGGTAACACCTGTAAATGCCGCACCCATTGGCTCCGGTGCTTCTAAGACAACTCCTGAGAATACCCCTGTAAGTGGAACTGTAACTGGTGCAGACGACGATGGCGATCCGCTAATTTTCTCCAAAGCTACTGATCCTGCTCATGGTATAGTTATTGTAAATGGCGATGGAAGTTACATCTACACTCCAAATAACAAGTATAATGGACCGGATAACTTTACCATCTTTATTTCAGATGGTAACGGAGGTTCTACTACTGCTACCGTAAACATTGTTGTAACTCCTGTAAATGAACCACCAACCGGCAATGACGATTTCAAAACAGTCCCAGAAAACACTTCTGTAAGTGGCGCGGTAGCTGGTGTTGATGGAGATGGTGACGCGCTGAATTTTACGAAGATTACCGACCCTGCTCATGGTATTGCTGTTGTAGCTGCTAATGGTACATATACTTACACGCCTGCGGCCAGTTATAATGGCCCCGATTACTTTACTATTGATATTAGTGATGGTAATGGTGGTAGTATCCTGGTAAAAGTTACTATAACGGTAACACCTGTAAATATGGCTCCTGTTGGTACAGGTGATTCCAAAACCACTCCTGAGAATACCCCGGTAAGTGGAACTGTAACTGGTACAGACGGGGATGGTGATCATCTGAGCTTCTCTAAAGCTACTGATCCAGCCCATGGCAATGTTACTGTAGGTATCGATGGTAGCTATACCTATAGACCCAGTAATAAATATAGTGGTCCAGATAACTTTGCCATCACTATTTCAGATGCTAACGGAGGATCAACCACAGTAACCGTAGACATTACCGTAACTCCTGTAAATGAACCACCTACCGGTAGTGACGATTCCAAAATAACTCCTGAGAATACTTCCGTAAGCGGTGCAATAACAGCTGTTGATGGAGACGGAGACGCGCTGACTTTTACGAAGATTACCAATCCTGCCCATGGCACTGCTGTTGTAGCTGTTAACGGTACCTACACCTACACACCGGCAACAAACTACAACGGCCCTGACAACTTTACCATTACCATCTCCGATGGCCATGGAGGTACTGCTACAGTTACCGTAGATATCATTGTAACACCAGTCAATCAACCACCTTCTGGCTCCGGCGATGCCAAAACCACTAACGAAAACATTCCTGTAAGCGGCACAGTGAGCGGCACCGACCCGGATGGTGATAAACTATCCTTCACCCAGGCAACCAGCCCTGCACACGGTACTGTCACCGTAAACAGCGATGGCTCTTATATCTACACGCCCAATGACAACTACAGTGGTCCGGATAATTTTACGATCGCCGTCAGCGATGGAAATGGCGGAACTACCACTGTCAACGTAACGATCACCGTTATTCCGATCAACCTTAGTGCCGGTATCGCCCTGGTAAAAACAGGCATCCTGCGTTCAGATTATATAAGCATCACCTACGCTTTCACCGTTACCAATATAGGTCAGGCTACTTTATACAATATCACCGTAACAGATCCTATGCTGGGGCTTAGCAAAACCTTGCCTGCAGAACTCAGGCCTGGTGCATCGGCCAACATAACCGCTGTATACAGACTCACGCCGGCCGACCGCGGGAAAAGTATCGTTACCAACACCGCCACTGTAACAGGTCAAACCATCAAGAATATTGAAGTATCCGATATTTCTGGCACTTCCCTGGACAATGATAACCCTACTAAAAACCTGGTGCCCAGATCACCGGAAGCATTTGATGATGAAGCAGCCACCAAAGCAGGCACCCCTGTAACCGTCGCCGTGCTGATTAATGATAATCCGGCTCATTCTTCCTTCAATACTGCCAGCGTCACTGTAATGCGACAGCCATTGCACGGAAAAGTGGCTATTAACAGCGATGGTACAGTCACCTATATTCCCGATGACAGCTTCGGTGGCGATGACAGCTTCACCTACCAGGTGCAGGACAAAGATGGCTATCCCACCAACATTGCCACAGTTGTGCTGCACGTACAACCGGGTGATCTTAAAATACCCACCTTGTTCACCCCTAACGGCGATGGTAAGAACGACGTATTCGAAATACGCGGACTGCAACAGTACGCCGAGAACGAACTGGTGGTCATCAACCGCTGGGGCAACGAAGTATACCGCCAAAAGAACTATCAGAATAACTGGAAAGGAGACGGACTGAACGAAGGGACTTACTATTACTTATTACGAATCAGGAAAACCAATGGATCCAACTGGGAAGTATTGAAAGGTTATACTACCCTGATCCGCGCATTTAAACAATAACACAATATAATATCAGACATGAAAAGAGGGATCGTTTTAATGGGGATACTGCTGCTATCGGGTAAACTGCTGTTTGCCCAACAGGATGCACAGTACAGTCAGTACATGTTCAATGGTATTTACATCAACCCTGCCTATGCAGGATATAAAGAAGTGCTGAATGTGCATGCCTACTATCGTGCGCAGTGGACAGGCATTGAAGGCGCGCCCCGCAGCTTTTCTGTAGCGATAGATGACATCGCCGCCGAAGGCAACGTTGGTTGGGGCGTACAGTTGGCCAGCGACAAACTGGGTGCGCAAAGCACGCAATCGCTCTATGCCAGCTACGCCTATCGTATACGCATGAACGAGGAAGGCACCGCCCGTTTGTCTTTCGGCCTTAGCGGCGGATTGGTACAGCTGGGCATCAACGGCGCCTTGCTGGAAACACTGGATCCCGAGCTGAATATGCCGGGCGGTAGTCAGAGCACAGTCGTGCCTGATGCCAGGGCAGGTGTTTATTATGCAGATGAGCGTTTCTATGCAGGTTTTTCAGTAGACAATCTCCTTGCCCCCCATATCAATAAATCACGTTACGTATACATTCCCCGGCCTAAACCGCATTATTATGTCACAGCAGGTATGCTATTATCAGTGGCAGAAAATATTCAGCTGAAACCATCGTTCCTCCTGAAAGACGACCGTGGTGGTCCCACCAGCCTGGACCTGACGGCTTTCCTGCTTTTTTCAGAAAAGATCTGGATAGGAGGATCTTATCGCACAGGCGTACGGCTGTATCAAAAGGAGAACCTGCAGAAATCACTGAAGAACCGCAATGCGGCTGTAGCTGCGGTACAGATATTCCCTGTAGAGAACGTACGTATTGGATACGCCTACGACTTTTCCGTCGGTCAGTTTGAAACCTATGGCCATGGATCACATGAACTGTCTGTTGGTATTTCATTCCCCTCTTCCAAACGGAATTACCAGGTGTCCTGCCCGAAATTTTTCTAAACTAATAGTATTTTCCCCCCTTATAGACGTAGCCACTATTCTTTCTTCCAGATTGGATAGTGGCCATTATGCTATCCCCGAATTCTCCTTTGCATGGCAGGCATTGAATGTTTAAAATGTATAATATTAATAAAAATCATATATTTGTACTGTAATTAACCAGGCGTGAACTTGTAGTGTTTTTACTTTCCTGGGCCCCACCTCAACGGATGATTTTTGGGGTTTTCATTGTTGCTATTAAGAAAAGAGCTGCCCCCGTAGGCGCCTATCCTATATCTATGAAAGTCAGTTTTGTGAAATGTGTGTTAAGCATTTGCTTAATCGTCATTCCCTTTTTGGTATTTGGCCAAATGCCTTCCAGTCCCTGTAGCCCAAGCGGAGGAAAAAGGGCCGATCTCTTAGGTGTGGAAACGAAATATAAAGCGCCGGGAGCCAGTGCGCCCACCTTTCATATTCCCGCAGGTACCCGGTCAATTACGGTATTTATTTCATCAGAAACGGGAATAGCGTCCGGAAGTGACAACCCGCAGGGAGATGAGGATTTTATCACGGTAAATGCCATTATAGACCTTAGCACCAATACTTCTTCTGGCTATGTGAATTATGCGAAGAATACCAATACAGATGGTTCGGGCACAAATGTTTATGGTTGGCAGAAGGTGCCCCTGGGCGCATTCATTCCAGTTGCCAGCAAGATCGGTGACGCAACACCCGATCTGAATAATGTTAATTTCTCCGTTTCCGGTACCACGTTAACGATCACAGAAAGCGCAACAAACATACATTCTTCCTATTATGTTGAATACGCTTCTCCTTATAATAACTCGCTGAATCCCCTTGATCCCCAGGTAAAGGCCCTGTTACATGGCGCTACTGCCGCTAATACGGATCTGGTAGTTCCTATTCCCACCGGCGCCAATATCGTTTATATTTCAGGGAAAGGAACAAACTCCAGCTATGCGGATCTTAACACCAGCGCCGGAACGGAGGAAGGATATTCCAACCTGCGTGTTACTATCGACCTGGACGCCGGCTTAACAGATGGATTCGTAACCCTGGCAAACGGTGGTTCAGTTGACAGGCGCTCTACTTATGTGATCAATAACCTGAGCAGTGCATCTGTTAGTAACTTTGTTTCCTCTGCCGCGATTTCGGGCGACTATACCAGCAAATTGACAAGCGCCGGAGCAGTGGGTTTATTCAATCCGCAGATCTATGTATCAGGCACTAACCTGGTTATTAAACGCGACGCCAGTTATGCGCGGGATTTTGACGACGCCTATGTGGTGGAATTCTATAAACGTACAGGGCAGGGGATGAGCGCAGAATTCATCAATTCCGATATCAGTGCTATTCCCAAAGGCCAGAGCTCCGCAACGGGCGTTACAAGAACGTTTACCATCCCACCTGGTACAAACGCCATTTATTTCAATGAGACGGGTAATGCGGTGAATACCAACAACGAAAGTAATGAGAACTCACTGGCAGCTTATGCTTATATAGACCTTGCTACGGAAACGGCCACGGGCTATTTCTATCAGCAGGTGGGTTTGTCAAATACGCAAAGAAGGGATGATAACTATGCTTTTAAAGGTGTTCCGCTAAATAACAGCAGTACACGTTCGCACGCAAATACAGTGGGATTCAAAGGCCCGAATGGTTATGATATTACATTTGCCTTATCTGCAGATAAAAGCCAGCTGACTGTCACTAACAAAACAGGCCTCGCAAATCCTGACTACCAGTTCCTGCTGTCTGCAGATTATTACGGCGCCCGGCCCGACATTGCGTTTGATGCATCCGGCATAAATTTCAGTAAGGTCGGCTCCTGTAAAATGGTCAGGGCCAGCGTAACGGTATGCAACCCGGGGGCAGGCAACAGCAATGGCGGAATGCCGGTTTCTTTCTACCATGGTAATCCCACAACGGATCCGGCTGCAGTTCTTTTACACACCGGTACCTTTAACCAGGATATTCATGAAGGAGACTGTAAAACCTTCACTTACGATATTGATCTGGTCAATTTTAACAACCTTGATATAGACCTCACCATTATCATTAACGATAATGGCAGTTTTGTGCCCGGAGGCGTGGGACATACGGTAGGTACACCCTTTACTTTGGCTTCTCTTGCCACTCAGGGTTCCACCTATAAGGAATGCTATTACGATAACAACCTTATTACCAAGACAATAAACGTCAATAACTGTCCGCTTGTCAATCTTGATCCTGATAACAGCTCAGGCGCCACCGGCGTTAACAATTACCTGAATTACTATAATGCCGGCAGTGTAACAGGGGCAGGCATTGCAGATGCCGATGTTGCAATAGTAGATCCGGATGCTTCAGATCTCCATTCGGCAACAATTACACTGACGAACATCCTGGATGCAGGTAGCGAAGGCCTCTTCCTGAAAGGAAGCCTCCCTGCAGGGATCACGATTACTGGCAATGGCACCGGCGTTGTAACACTGTCAGGTCAGGCTTCACAGGCAGATTATATTACCGCCCTGAAACTGATCGAATACCGGAACAGCAAGGGTTCTCCCAATACAGCCAACCGTATTATTACAACTGTATTAAATGACGGCATCGAGACGGGGCCTGCTTCTATTACTACCATTGTGATCCTGACAAACCCTCGTATCAACGTAACTGGTAATGGAACCACTATTGCAGACAACAGCACAGTTGTTGCTGCTGTAGACGGCACTGATTTCGGCACCATTACGTCCGGTACAATAGATCACACATTCCTGGTTCACAATGTTGGCACGGGCACGATCAACCTTACTGCCTCACCCGCAGTAAGCATAGCGGGCGATGCTGGCTTCACGGTCTTATCGCAGCCGGCGGCCAATTCGATAAATTTCGGAGGAAGCACTGGTGTTGTGATAAGGTTCAATCCGGCATCTCACGCCGTAGGTACCTATACAGCCATTGTCCGTATATTAAATAATGACCCGAATGCGGGCCGGGCCGATTACACCTTTACCGTTTCAGCCACTGTAAATAATTTACCGGCGGTCACCAATAGTAGTATATCCGGTACTGAAGACAATACACTCGCTTTCAGTGCAGCTAACTTCACGGCTAACTATAGTGATGCAGATGGTACATCATTGAATAAGATCAAGATAGCAAACCTTCCGTTAAACGGCAGCTTCAGGTTAAATGGTACTGTCATAACAGTTGGACAGGAAATTCCGTTCTCACAGCTTGGTAACATCACATTTCTCCCCACAGCCGACTGGAACGGTAGTACCGGGTTCGACTGGAGCGCTTCTGATGGTACATCTTATTCATCTGCTACGGCACGTATGACCATTAATATTACTCCTATAAATGACGGACCGCATATTACCCTGCCACCAAGCCTGGCCGTTACGGAGGATATTCCTGCATCTCTTAAAGACGTTTCTTTTACGGACATTGATGCCGGTTCAGGGAGTGTTACCGTCACTTTTTCAGTTCCAGGCGGAACACTGAATGCAGTTTCCGGCGCCGGCGTAATAGTTGGCGGCAGTCCTTCGGCACTAACGCTAACTGGCACACTGACAGATATCAATGCTTTCCTGATAGCTAATAAGCTTACCTATTCCTCCGCCCAGAATCCACCTGCTTCACTGATACTGACGGTAAATATCTCAGATAATGGCAATACAGGAGCAGGTGGCGCATTGCAGGAGACGAAAACATTGATCCTAGGGATAACGGCGGTAAATGATCCTCCAACTGGAGCAGGAGATACAAAAACTACGAATGAGGACACCCCGGTAAGTAGCGCTGTAACTGGTAACGATGTTGACGGAGATCTGCTTACGTTTACCAAAGCTACCGATCCCGCTCACGGTACAGTTGTAGTAAACCCAGATGGAACATATACATACACGCCTGATGCAGATTATCATGGCCCGGATAGCTTTACGATCGGTATCAGCGATGGTAATGGCGGTACAGTGACGGTAACGGTAACTATAACTGTCACCGCGGTAAATGATCTTCCTACCGGAACCGGCGAAACAAAAAATACCAATGAAGATACACCGGTAAGCGGTGCTGTGACTGGTAATGATGTTGATAGCGACGCCTTAACTTTCACCAAAGCTACCGATCCTGCCCATGGCACAGCAGTAGTAAACCCAGATGGAACATATACATACACGCCTGATGCAGATTATCATGGCCCGGATAGCTTTACGATCGGTATCAGTGATGGTAATGGCGGTACAACCACTGTGACAGTAAACATTACTGTCACCGCGGTAAATGATCTCCCCACCGGTACTGGGGAAACAAGAACAACGAATGAGGACACCCCGGTAAGTAGCGCTGTAACTGGTAGTGATGTTGATGGCGATGCCTTAACTTTCACCAAAGCTACCGATCCTGCCCATGGCACAGCAGTAGTAAACCCAGATGGAACATATACATACACGCCTGATGCAGATTATCATGGTCCAGACAGCTTTACGATCGGTATCAGCGACGGTAATGGCGGTACAACCATTGTGACAGTAAACATTACTGTCACCGCGGTAAATGATCTCCCCACCGGTACTGGGGAAACAAGAACAACTAATGAGGATACACCGGTAAGTGGTGCTGTAACTGGTAACGATATTGACGGAGATCTGCTTACGTTTACCAAAGCTACCGATCCCGCTCACGGTACAGTTGTAGTAAACCCGGATGGAACTTATACCTATACACCTGATGCAGATTATCATGGCCCCGATAGCTTTACGATCGGCATCAGTGATGGTAATGGCGGCACAACCATTGTGACAGTAAACATTACAGTCACCGCGGTAAATGATCCTCCAACTGGAGCAGGAGATACAAAAACTACGAATGAGGACACCCCGGTAAGTAGCGCTGTGACTGGTAGTGATGTTGATGGCGATGCCTTGACTTTCACCAAAGCTACCGATCCTGCCCATGGCACAGCAGTAGTGAACCCAGATGGAACATATATATACACGCCTGATGCAGATTATCATGGCCCGGATAGCTTTACGATTGATATTAGTGATGGTAACGGTGGAATAGCGACTGTAACAGTTAATATAACTGTCAACCCAGTGAATGATGCTCCTACGGGCACTGGTGATGCCAAAACTACCAATGAGGATACTCCGGTAAATGGCGCTGTCTCCGGCAATGATGTTGATGGCGATGCCTTGACTTTCACCAAAGCTACCGATCCTGCCCATGGCACAGCAGTAGTAAACCCGGATGGAACTTATACCTATACACCTGATACAGATTATAACGGCCCAGATAGCTTTACGATCAGCATCAGTGACGGCAACGGTGGAAACATCACAGTAACAGTAAACATCACTGTTATTCCCGTTAACGATCTCCCCACTGGCGCCGGCGATACCAAAGCCACCAACGAAAACACATCTGTAAGCGGCGCTGTAACCGGCAGCGATGTAGACGGTGATGCCCTGACCTTTACCAAAGCCACCGATCCTGCCCATGGTACAGCGATAGTAAATGCGGATGGCACCTATACTTATACTCCTAATACGGGTTACAGCGGTCCTGACAGCTTCACCATCACCATCAGCGATGGCAACGGCGGAACAACGACGGTAACAGTATACATCACCGTCTCCCCGGTTGCAGTAAACCCAGGCATTACCCTTGTTAAACTCGCATTGCTCCGTGCCGAAAAATTTACCATTACTTATATTTTCTCCATCACCAACACCGGGAACGTAGCCTTGCATAATGTGACTATTACCGACCCGATGCTGGGCCTGAGCCGCACCTTAACAGCCGACCTGCAACCTGGTGTGATAGTTACGGAAACAGCGGTATACCGTCTTACACAGGATGACAGGAACAAAGGCAGCGTAAGTAACACTGCTACAGTAAAAGGCCTGACGCCGTCAAATATCGAAGTAAGCGATCTTTCCGGTACGGCCAATAATAATGACCTGCCCACGCTGACAACAGTTCCACTATCACCGGTAGCGATAGATGACGAAGCACATACACGCCTGAACACGCCTGTAATCATTCCGGTGCTTGACAATGACAATGCCAGAGCAGTGTCTTTCAACCCTGCTACACTCAATATCATTACACAACCTGCTCATGGTCAGCTTATCATTCACGAGGATGGCACAGTGACCTATACGCCGGCTAATGGCTATACCGGTAGTGATAGTTTTACCTACCAGGTACAGGATACGGAAGGCTACCTGACAAATATCGCCACAGTAATACTGCAGGTACAGCAGGTTGATATTAAGATACCTACGCTGTTCACACCCAATGGCGATGGTAAAAATGATGCATTCGAGATCCGCGGACTGCAATTGTATGCCGAAAATGAACTGGTGATCATTAACCGCTGGGGCAACGAAGTATTCCGCCAGCAAAACTATCAGAACAACTGGAGAGGCGATGGGTTGAATGAAGGAACTTACTACTACCTGTTACGTCTTAAGAAAACCGGCGCGTCAGGCTGGGAGATACTGAAAGGGTATACAACCATTATCCGGAAATTTAAACAATAGCATTATATGAAAAGAGGGATCCTGTATATCGGATTAATGCTAATAAGCAAACTGGCTTGCGCCCAGCAGAATGCGCAGTATAGCCAGTATATGTTCAATGGTATTTATATTAACCCCGCCTACGCGGGATATAGGGAAGTACTGAATCTGCATGGTTATTACCGTGCACAGTGGACGGGCGTGGAAGGAGCGCCCCGCAGTTTTTCAGTAGCGATGGATGGAGCAACTAATGAAGGTAACGTGGGGCTTGCCCTGCAACTGGCCAGCGATAAGCTGGGCGCGCAAAGCGCACAATCCGTATATGCCAGCTATGCCTATCGCATACGGATGAACGAGGATGGCACTGCGCGGCTGGCTTTCGGTATTAGCGGGGGATTGGTGCAGCTGGGAATTAACGGAGCCTTGCTGAGCACCCAGGATCCCGAGCTGGATATGCCCGGTGGTAATCAAAGTACCGTTGTTCCCGATGCCAGGGCAGGTGTTTTTTACGCAGATGAGCACTTTTATGCGGGATTCTCTGTAGATAACCTGATCTCCCCTCACATCAATAAATCGCGTTACATCTATATTCCTCAACCTAAACCACACTATTACCTTACTGCGGGAATGTTGTTACCCTTGAGTGAAAACATACAGCTCAAACCATCTTTCCTTTTGAAGGATGACAGGGGAGGGCCTTCCAGTCTTGATCTGAACGCCTTCCTGCTTTTCGGGGAAAAGATATGGCTGGGGGGATCATACCGCACCGGTATCCAGCTGTATGATAAAGACTATCTGCAGAAATCATTGATGAGCCGTAACGCAGCAGTAGCGGCCATAGAGATCTTTCCTGTACAGGATCTGCGCATCGGCTATGCCTATGACTTCTCAATAGGGCCTTTTGAAACATACAGCCACGGATCACATGAAATTTCAATAGGTGTTTCATTTCCTTCCGGCGCTGCGAAGGCAAACCGGCAAGTGTCCTGTCCGAAAGTGTTTTAACAGATTATCGTACGATCGTTACTACACCTCTTCTTACTTTCGGAACGCCCTTGTTATCTACGTACCTTACCATCCATACATAGGTTCCGCCGGACTGCTGCTTCCCTTTGAAGGCGCCGTCCCAGCCGGTTTCAGGATCCCTGCTGGCGAAGACCAGGTTTCCCCAGGCATTGAATACTTCCAGCTGGTATTGGCTGATATTTCCATACAGCGCGGGGCGGAATACATCATTACGCCCGTCTCCGTTGGGAGAAAAACCGCTGGGCATGGTCAGTTCGCAGTTTTCATCCCGGAGGATAATGTCAAATTGCTTTGTAGCGATACAGCCGTTCTGGTCTTTTACCTGGGCTTCGTATGCACCGTTGTCCAGGCTGGGAATATTCATGGATGCGATGGAATTTCCATTTAGTTCGTATTTGTAAGGAGAGATACCCCCGCTTGCTGTTAATATTGCACTTCCCTTATGGATGCCGTCACATTGCATATCTGTTTTGGCCGTCATGTTCAGGTATAGCGGAGGCGATACAATAATGCCTAGGGGATCCAGCTTGTCAACACAGCCGTTTTTATCTGTTACAACTATTGTGTAACTGCCTGTCGGCAGTTGGGAAAAGTGCCCGTCTGTACCGTGGATGCTGTCTGCTGTGGTGTACAGGTAGGGGAGGGTACCGCCGCTTGCTTTCACCTGTATTTGTCCGCCTGCGTAGGAACATCCATTGGCAAAGCTTTCCAAGCCCAGCTGCAGGAGTGCCGGTTCTGTCACCGCCACATCCGCCTGTTTGGCGCAGCCTTTAACATCCTGTGCGATGAGCGTGAAGCTGCCGGCGCGCAGGTCACTGAAGACCGGTGTTTCCTGCCATTCAGTTTTATTGATGCTATAACGGTAAGGTGCCGTGCCGCCCTGTGCGCCAATAGTGATACTGCCGTCATTACCGCCATTGCAGCTCACCTGTTTGGTGCCTGCAGTAAATGCCATTGGCAGCGGAGATTTTATCAGGACCTTGACACTGTCGGTACAGCCTTTGGCATCTCTTACCAGTAAAAGATACCAGCCCGCGCTAAGTTCTGAGAACAGTGTGTCGTGTTGCCAAAGCTGGCTGCCATTCAGGCTGTATTGATAAGGTGGCGTACCGCCTGTGGTGCTGACACGGAAACTGCCGTCTGAACGGTCACTGCAGCTGACACTGTCACTTTGTATCGCATTGGCCAGCGGTGAAGGTTCCTGTATTTCCGCAGATACGCTGGTGCTGCATCCGTTGCCATCCCTTGCATGTAGAATGTATCTTCCGCCAGGCAGGCCTTCAAAGCTTTCGCTGCTTTGCCAGTTATCCCCATTGTTGATGCTGTATTTATAAGGAGGTGCACCTCCTGCAGCTTTTGCGGTAAGCATGCCATTGGATGCGCCATGACAGCTAACGTCCATGCTTTCTGCGCTGGCTGTAAGTAGTGAAGGTTCACCCAATGTGGCCATAATCTTTCCGCGATTTCCGGCCTTATCTTCTACAAGGATCGTATATGTACCGGCAGGCAGGCGGAAAATGTTCTGTGTCTGCCAACCAGTCCCGTTATTAATGCTGTATCTGTAAGGCGCAGTGCCGCCTTGTACTTTTACATTGATTGCACCGTTGGCTGCTCCATGACAGGAAGCACCCCAGGTGTCTGCGAACAATTGCAGGGGCGTAGCAATGGCCAGCGTTACATTAAGGCCACGGCGGCAGCCATTACGATCTTTCACCATTACAAGTTGCATGCCCGCCCGGATATGCCGGAAAGTAGCGCTATCCTGCCAGGTTCTGCTAGTGTCCAGACTAAATGCGTAGGCCGGAACGCCGCCATTTACAGCGACACTAAGGCTACAATCAGTAAAACTGTCAAAGGTAGCAGAAGAACTTGAAATAGAGATAGGAGTAGGTTCGGACAACTTCACCGGTTTGCGGACGATACATCCAACGCTGTCTTTTACCACCAGGTGATACACGCCTGCTGAAATGCCCTGGAAATCCGGCTTTACCTGCCAGGTAAGTCCCTGATTGTTGCTGTATTTATAGGGAGCAATGCCTCCCTGCGCCTGGATAACAATGCGGCCATTGCAGGCGCCATAGCAGAGGATATCGTTTTGCTGTGTGGTAATGTCCAATGCCAGTGGCGCGGTGAGCGTAATAGCAGTGCTGGCCACACAGCCGCTGCGGTCTCTTACCTGGATCAGATGATCTCCCTGCGCCAGCTGTGTAAACGTAGGCGCCTGCTGCCAGGTATTGCCCTTATCTTCGCTGTACTGATAAGGCGGTGTTCCACCGGAAGCTTCGACGGTAATACGACCGTCCTTTCCCTGGTTACAGGTAACATTATTATGTTTGGTGTTGATCATCAGCGGCGGTGGTGCATTGATACTGGTACTTACCTGTATCATGCATTCGCGTTGATCTCTTACATAAACGATATGGCTGCCGGTTGGTAATTCATTGAATTGTGCATCATACTGCCAGTGAGGGCCATTGTCCAGGAAGTACTGGTATGGCGGTGTTCCGCCGGTTGCCTGTATACTGATGCTGCCATTCTTTAGCTCATGACAGGTGACGGGATAGGGTTTCACCACGGCATTCACCGCTGGTGGTGCGTTCAGCCTGATGTTTGCATTGACTTTTATTCCTTCATGATCCTTTACAATGATGGTGTAAGCGCCCGGGCCCAGTCGCTCAAAGTGCCGGTCTGCCTGCCAGGTTTTGCCATTGTCTTTGCTGAATTGGTAAGGAGCGGCGCCTCCACCGGCCTGCGCAGTAATGCTGCCATCTGTTCCACCAAAGCAGGAGACCGGTGTTTGTGACAGTGAGAGGGTAAGTGCGGAATCTTCAACAGCCGCAGATGCAGAAGACAGGGACATTATATGAGATGCTTTAACGGGTATTGGTATGGCAAGCAATAAAAGCATCAATACGGATAATATCCCTGAAAATATTCTGCTGAATACCACAGGAGTTGGCATAGGATAGTTACACATGAGGGCTTTTCAAAGGCTTTTCAAAAATAGATAAAGTA
>Ga0209564_1001690_pt1 | contig 20960 bp, 21 predicted proteins | sample AraplaCol_mMF_r2_FD_184272 | JGI IMG/M metagenome (GOLD analysis project Ga0209564, IMG submission 184272) | Arabidopsis root microbial communities from North Carolina, USA - plate scrape MF_Col_mMF_r2 (SPAdes) (version 3) | ecosystem: Host-associated > Plants > Roots > Endosphere | place: USA...
CCGCGAGCGACGCCGCGTTGCAGGCCGCTATCGTCGGCGCGAACACGAGCCAGGAAGCGCTTGCGATGGCGCGGAAAAAAGGCGTGCCGCTCGGCGATATCGTCTGCGCACGCGCGCGCGACGTGGCGCGCGACATCGTGCCCGCGTCGGTCGAAGTCGAGATGTTTGCGATCGACCGGCAGGGCAACATCATCGGTGTGGCGCGATGAAACGTCTGTTATTGCTCGGCGGCACGGGCGACGCATTGCAGATCGCGCGGCAACTCGGGCGGCAGCATGTCTATAGCCTGGCGGGGCTCGGACGTGTGCCGGACGGGCTGGCGTGTGAAGTACGGGTCGGCGGGTTCGGCGGCAGCGAAGGGCTTGCGCGTTTTATCGACAGCGAAGGCATTGCGCTCGTGATCGACGCGACGCATCCCTATGCCGCGCAAATGAGCGCGAACGCGGCTGTTGCGTGCCGCGAAGCCAGCGTGCCGTGCTGGGCGCTGCGCCGCGCGGGCTGGACGCCGCAAACGGGCGACGACTGGCGCATGGTAAGCGGCTGGAACGAACTGGTCGATGCGATCCGACCGTTTCGGCGCGTGTTGTTCACGTCGGGCCGCGAGCCGCTCGCGCATCTCGACGAGATACCCGCGCATCAATACTGGATCGTGCGCTGTCTCGACGCGCATCCGGGCAACGGGCGCGCGCGCATCGTCGACGCGCGCGGCCCGTTCGATATCGACGGCGAGCGGGCGCTGTTCGCGCTGAATCACATCGATGTGCTGGTGACGAAGAACAGCGGCGGCGCGGCGACGCAGGCGAAGCTCGAGGTCGCGCGGGAACTGAAGGTGCCGGTCGTGATGATGCGGCGTCCTGCGCTGCCCGAGGTCGATCGGGCGTTCGACAGTCCGGCGCAACTGCTGCGCGCATTGAACGAAGAAGATTGGAGTACTGTGAAATGACGGTGTTTTTTATCGGCGCGGGACCGGGTGATCCTGAACTGATTACGGTGAAGGGGCAGCGCCTGGTGCGTACGTGTCCGGTGATTCTCTATGCCGGTTCGCTTGTGCCTGAAGCTGTGTTGAGCGGGAACGTCGCTGAAAAAGTGGTGAACACGGCCGAGCTCGATCTGGATGGGATCATTGGTCTGCTTGCCGAAGCGCATGCGAAGGGGCAGGACGTCGCGCGCGTGCATTCGGGCGATCCGTCGTTGTACGGCGCGATTGGCGAGCAGATTCGCCGCTTGCGGGCGCTTGGGATTCCGTATGAAATCGTGCCCGGTGTGACGGCGACGGCGGCCTGCGCGGCTGCGCTCGGGGTCGAGCTGACGTTGCCTGATGTGTCGCAGACGTTGATCCTGACGAGATATGCGCGGAAGACTTCGATGCCCGAAGGCGAGCAGCTTGCGGATCTTGCGCGGCATCGCGCGTCGATGGCGATTCATCTTGGGGTGCGCCATATTGCGCTGATTGTCGATGAATTGATGCCTCACTATGGGGGCGACTGTCCCGTCGCGGTGGTATATCGGGCAAGCTGGCCGGATGAGGAGAAAGTTGTCGGGACGCTTGCTGATATTGTTGAAAAGGTGCAAGCGACGGATATAGAGCGTACCGCGTTGATTCTGGTCGGGCGGGTGCTGGAGGCGGAGGATTTCGCGGAGTCGACTTTGTACTCGAAGTAGGGGGCGCGCACCGCTGCCCCCCGAACCCGAAACCCCCGGCGAAGCCCAGAACCAGACCCCGAAATCACACGACAGCCAGTTGCGCAGCCGCACTCCTCAACGCGCTCCGCAGACCTTCCTCGACAACAGGATGATAAAAAGGCATCGCGAGCATCGCATCGACGGTCAGCCCCATCTGCAGCGCCCATGAAAGCAGATGCGCGATATGCTCGGCATCCGGCCCGATCCATTCGGCACCCAGGAACCGCCGCGTAGCGCGATCCAAGTAGACATGCATCAGCCCGCGGTTGCGCAGCATCACGCGGCTGCGGCCCTGGTCTTCGAAGCTGACTTCACCCGTCACAAACGACCCGTCAGCAAGATCCAGAAACCGCGCACCAACCATCGCAATCCCCGGCTCGGAAAACACCACTGAAATCGCCGCCCGCCGCACAAGCGGCTTCACATCGGGATACCGAGCCGCATTCTCGCCCGCAGCGCGGCCTTCATCCGCCGCTTCGTGCAGGAGCGGCAGCACATCATTCGCATCGCCGGCGATGAACACAGGATGCTTGCCCGCCTGCAACGTCAGCGGATCGAACACAGGCACACCGCGCGCATCGAGCTCGATCGTCGTGTTATGCAACGCGAGCTTGTCCATATTCGGCCGACGGCCTGCCGCAACCAGCACATAATCGAACGTGTCTTCGTGCAATTCCCCCGCGCCGTCGCGATAGCGCAAACGCACCGTGTCACCTTCCCGCGTCGCCGCTTCCACCTGCGCGTGGGTCTCGAAGTGAAAAGAATCCTTGAACACATCGCGCGCATAATCCTTGATTGCCGGATCGCTCAACGGCCCAACGCGCCCGCGCGCGCCTAGCATCGTCACGTCGACACCGAGCCACGCAAGCGCCTGGCCCAGTTCCAGCCCGATCACGCCCGCGCCGATCACGGCAACCTTGCGCGGCAAGTCATCCCAGGCAAACACGTCGTCGTTGACGATCGCGCGCTCGCCCAGCGCCTGGTACATCGCAGGCACGTACGGCGACGAGCCGGTCGCGATCACGACGCGCTTCGCGTGCACGCGGGTGTGCTCGCCCACTTCGAGCACGGTGTCGTCGATGAACCGCGCGTAGCCGATCAGCCGCTCTGCATCGGGAATGCTTTCCGTCGATTCGACGACGAACCCGACGAAGCGGTCGCGCTCGCGCTTGACGCGCGCCATCACTTCGCGGCCGTCGACCCGCACGGCGCCATCGACATGCACGCCGAACGGCGCCATGCTGCGCGCCGCATGGGCGGCTTCGGCGGCGGCGATCAGCAGCTTCGACGGCATACAGCCGACACGCGCACAAGTCGTCCCGTACGCGCCGCCTTCGATCAGCACGACACTCGCGCCGGCGGCCTTCGCGGCGCGGAAGGCGGACAAGCCCGCGCTGCCCGCGCCAATCACTGCGACATCGATATGAAGCGTCTTCATGATGTTCCTCGCTCTGACGGGCGGTGGCGGAATCAGTGTGCTGTGCCGCGCGCGTCGCTGCCGTCCAGTAGAATTGGTTTGCATTGCACGGCTTCACTGTACGGTCCTGCGTGGGCGTTGCTAATCCTCGAACGATTCAAAAACATGCTTAATCGGCTCAACTCGCGGCTCAACTCGCGGCTCAACCGGCGGCTCGAATGGATCTGCTGAGCCGCTTCCTGTCGCTGATGCCCGTGAGCGGGCGTGTCGACGTTCGCTGCCACTTCGGCGCGCCATGGGCGATCGAAGAAGGCCCGGCGGGCGTGCGCGAGATTCCGTATCACGTGCTGCTGTCGGGGCGCGCGGTGCTCGAAGACGGCAACGGGCCGCCCGAGCATCTGGCCGCGGGCGACATCATCGTGTTTCCAACGGGCAGCCCGCACCGTATCCACGACGGCAGCGGCGCGCCGCCCGTGCCCGTCACGGAGCGGCGCAACATCATGCTGAGCGTCGCGGAGAACAGCGGCACGGGCGACACGGTCGACATCCTGTGCGGCCGCTTCCTGCTCGGCGCCGTGCCGGACCGGCTGCTGCGCGATCACTTGCCGTCACGGCTGGTGGTGCGCAGCGGCGCGCGTACCACCAGCAACGGCGACGCCGCCGCCAATGGCGAACAGCCGGGCGGCGTCGCGGGCTCGCGGCTCGCGCGGCTGATTCAACTGATGCGCGAAGAGGCCACGGACGAATGCCCCGGCAGCGAAACCCTCGTCAATCATCTGTCGGCGGCGCTGTTCGCGTTGACGCTGCGCTTCGCGAGCGAGGCGGCGCATCCGCCGCACGGGCTGCTGGCGCTGGCGGGGCGTCCGCGCTTGCAGGCGGCCCTGTCGGCGATGTTCGAGTCGCCCGGCAAGCCCTGGACGCTCGACCAGTTCGCCGCGCTGTGCAACATGTCGCGCGCAACTTTCGTGCGGCAATTCCAGGAAGCGATCGGCCGCTCGGCGACCGACGTGCTCACGGAAGTCCGCATGACGATCGCGGGCCGCATGCTGCTCGAATCGACCACGCCCGTCGGCGATATCGGCGAGACGGTCGGCTATCAATCGGAAGCGGCGTTCCAGCGCGTGTTCAAGAAGCAGATCGGCGTGACGCCCGCGCGCTGGCGCGCATCGGGCGGACCCATGCAGCCGGCGCAGGAGGCCGCGGCCGCTGACGCTGCGGCTGACGCGGAGCAATAGAGAATTTCATTAATCGCACAGCATGCGCCGGGGCCTCTGCGACCGGCCGCAAGCGTTGCCCGTCAAGCCTTGCCGCACAAGGCGTCGAGCGATCACCCGGAAGCCGCGCATGGCGCTAGCGGCGCGTGCGCCGAAAAGCCGTGAGCCGATCGAGCATGTTCATGAGACGCGCCGACATTAACGGCCATCCGATGCGCGCCTACAGTTGAGCCCATCCCGTCGCCGACGGCAACGCTTCTCAAAGGTGCTCAACATGAAACGCGTCTATCAAGCTCTCGTTCTTGCGGCTGCATTGGGTCTGCCGCTCGCAAGCCACGCTGAAACCCAACCGGCGGCCACGCGCGCACAGGTTCGCGCCGAGTTGATCGCCGCGCAGCAAGCCGGCCAGTACCCGCAAAGCGACACCCGCTACCCGGAGCCCGCGAACGATCCGGCCGCTGCGCCGCACGTGTTTCATCGCTCGCATGATCTGATCGCGACTTCGTATGGTCCGTCGGCCAGCGGCAGCGCCGGTTCGGGATTCCGTGCAGCGCGCGCGCATTCGCTGGCAGGCGCATCGTCCGCATTCGACGACATCTATCGCGGCCAGTAACGCGCCGCATTCAATACGCTCAATACGCTCACGGAGATAACCATGTCCGCAATCACGATCTACACGACTCCGACGTGCCCGTACTGTCTCGCCGCGAAGGCGCTGCTCAAGAAGAAAGGTGTGTCGTACGAGGAAGTCAACTTACAGGGCGACCGCGCCACGGCGCTTGCATTGATGGAACGCACGGGACGCCGTACGGTGCCGCAGATTTTCGTCGGTGAGACCCATGTGGGCGGTTTCGACGATCTCAACGCGCTGGAAACCGCCGGCAATCTCGATCCGCTGCTCGAAGCGAACGCGGTGCGTTGAGCGCAACGCGCGAGCAGGGCAAGACCCAGCCGCGCACGGCATCACGCCGTGCGCGGCTTTTTGCTGTGCGCCGGCGCGTCATGAACCCACGCGCGGCAAATAGCTGCGGGATGGACGGGCTCGCACTCGTTGCGGACTTCGAATTGCATCGAGCCGTTGCCATGGTCGGTTTCCGCCATCTCGGCGATCGTTTCGCCGCGTTTGATGTTGGCTCCTTCTTGTTACAGGGCTTCGCCTATTTGCCTTTTACGCGCGCAATGGTGTTGTGATGCGTCGACGGATGGATGGCATGGCGCCACAAAGCCGCGCTCATGGACGGCGCTTTTTCCACGCGTAATCCGCGGGCGGATCGGACGCGCCGGGCTTGCCGACCGAGCGCGGGTTCTCGCTGCAGAGCGTGACGAAGCTCACGTCTTCGCCGGCAGCCTGCTGCTTGCGCAGCGTTTCGGTGAATGCGAGCGCCTGGGTCATCTGGTCGGCGGCGAACCGCTCGAAGCGAGCGGTTCCCGTCGACGTGCCTTGTTCCAGCCAATACACGACGAACATGTGTTTCCTTTATGCGGCTTCGACTACGGCATCACGCGAGATCGAGCGCGCCCGTCAGATCGCCGATGGGTGTCAGCCCATTCTGCACGAACGCACGGTCACGCAGCGCGACGCCATCGAGCGGCGCCAGGCCATGCACGCGGCTGATCAGACGCAGGATCGAGTTGGTGTCGTACACGCTGTGATCGACATAGCCCTTCTTCGCGAGCGGCGAAATGACGAGCGCGGGAATGCGAGAGCCCGGACCCCAGCGGTCGCCCTTGGGAGGCGCGACGTGATCCCACCAGCCGCCGTTTTCGTCGTGCGTGACGACGATCACGGTGTTCTGCCATTGCGGGCCGCGCTGGATATGCTCGATGACGTTCGCGATATGCCGGTCGCCGGACTCGACGTCCGCGTAGCCCGCGTGCATGTTCAGATTGCCCTGCGGCTTGTAGAAGGTCACAGCGGGCAGGCGTCCCGCGTCGACATCGGCGATGAAGCGGTTGGTAGACGCGTCGTCGCCAACGCCGCCGTCGCGCAGATGCCGCGCGCGTGCCGCCGTGCCTGGCGCGAAGTTCGCGAAGTAGTTGAACGGCTGATGGTGATACTGGAAGTCGGGCACGGCACCCGTATCGCGATGATCGAGCGCGTATTGCCAGGCGCCGCTATACCACGCCCAGTCGACGCCCTTGTCGCTCAGCCGGTCGCCGATCGTCGCGTAGCGCTGCGGCGGCAGCACCTTTGGGTCGGCCGGATTGGCGAGCGCGGGGTCGCCGCCCTCGGCGGGCCGCACCATGCTCGGCTGATAGGGCGGCGCCATCGTGTTGACTGCATAGCCGTCGGGCGTGAACAGGCCGTCGCTGACGAACACAGGCGGCCCGTCGAGGGCCGTCTTCGGCGAATTGGGCGCCTGCTTCAGGCGCGTGCCCGTCGGGTCGTCGCCTTCGACGACGGACACGAGTTTCTTCCCCGGGCCGTTGCCGATGTCCGGCACGAGCGGCGCCTGCGCGGAAATCAGAAAGATGTGGTTTAGCCACGAGCCGCCGAACGCGGCCATGAAGAAGTTGTCGCACAGCGTGTACTGCTGCGCGAGCGCCCACAGCTTCAGCGATTCGCCGGAACTGCGGTAATGGCCCATCACGAGGCCGCCCGAATCGCCCCACGCGGCGAATTGGTTGTTGCGGCCCGCGTTGATCTGCATCTGGTTCTGATAGAAGCGGTGCACGAGGTCGCGGGTGATCACGCTGTTCGGCAGCGGCGCGCCGTGCGCGTCGGTCAGATGGAACGGCTGGTTCCGCAATCCCGTGATATCGCGCTCGGCAATCATGTAGCGCTTGCCGTCGACCTCCTGCGCTTGCGGCACGAGTCCGCCCCAGATTTTCGGCAATGTGGCGAGCGGCGTGTTGCCGTCGCGGTCCAGTTGCACGTAGCGCTCGGGCGTGACGGCGGACAGCGGATACTGTACGCCCGGGAAGTTGCCGTACAGGTTGGCGAAGCTGCGGTTCTCCGCGTAGATCACGACGATGCGCTTGACCTGATCGCGCAACGCGGCGTCAAGCCGGGCGTCGGCCGCGCTGCGCGGCGCGCCCGTCGAGGCGGTGTCGACTGACTGGCAGCCCGCCAGCGCTAGGCCGAGGCCCGCTGCTGCAAGCCCGGTGAGGACGCGGCGGCGGTCGGGATCGTCCGGGCGGTCGTCGGCGGGCAGGTCGGCAGCAGCGGGCGGATTGGGGGCGTCGTGCTCGTTCATCGGTCAGTCTCCTGGCACAGTGAATCGCAAAAATGGGCAAAGCGGGGCAGGGCGCAAGGCGGCGCGCCCTGGCGTCGGCCGCGCGCCAACCGCATCGTCGCATTCGTTCAGGGCGCTTCGCAACCCGTTTAGCGGCCTGGTGGGTGGCTGGTGGGTGCGTGGTCAGGCAAGGGTTTGCGTTCTGGATAGCTTGTCGATCTGACCTGGCTCAGCCATCCGTCGGGCCAGGCCACACATTGATGGCGTGCCAGCGGTTCGCCGCGATCATGCACGGCAAACCGGTTCGATTCCAGTGGTTACACGCTTCCGTTCAGGTCATCGAGCGGCACGCCGAGTTCGCCTGCGAGGCGCGTCACTAGCGCCTCGAGCCGCTCGACGCGCTCGCTCAGCTCGCGCTGCTGCGCGCGCAGCCCTTCGAGCTCGCCGGGTGGCAGCGGGTCGTCCGAGAGTGCCCCGGCGCCGATCTGCTCGGCCGTCGGCTCGCCGCACAGCAGATGCATCCAGCGGCTCTCGCGCTCGCCCGGCGTGCGCGCCAGCTTGACGACGCGCGGCGGAACATTGGCGGCGAGCTCTTCGAGAAACGCCTCGACGGACGACGTATCGGCGAAGCTGTGCAGGCGCGCGGTGGCGAGCCGCAGTTCGGCGGCCGTCTGCGGGCCGCGCAACAACAGCGCGGTCAGCAGCGCCGCCGACTGGCGCGGCAGTCCGAGCACCCGCTCCATGTTGTGCTCGAAGCGCGGCACGCGGCTGCTGCTGCCTTCGAGCACCAGCGAAAGGCGCTTCATGGAGTTGATCGCGTCGAGAATCTCGGATTCGCTGACGTTCATCACGGGCGAGCGCGAGGTCTTCTGATTGCAGCCCGACGCGAGGGAATTGAGCGACAGCGGATAGGTGTCGGGTACGGTGTGCTGCTTCTCGAACAGCACGCCCAGCACGCGGGCTTCGAGCGGCGTGAGGGCGCGCATGGCGGGGCGCGGGGTATCGTCGGTGGTGGAATTCATGGGCAATGGACTCGATAGAAGGCCGCGTGTGCAACGGCGCGAGCACACGGGCTCGCGCGTTAGCATAGTCTATTGCCCCGGCGGCGGGACCGGAAGTGTCCGGCCGCCGCTGCGCTGCGGGCGCTACCGCATGTCGTAGGGTTCGTCGGGCACGTCGGAGGCGGTATCGTCCACGTCGAGTTCGATCGAACAGTTGTCCGCTGGATATGAGCGACCAGGAGGCCACTGTCCCGTCGAGCACGCGTCACATTGCGCGCCGTGCGGGCCCGCCGTGCCGATGACAGGCTGTCACAGGCCGCGCGGTACACTGCAGGCTTGCCATTCGTCCATACTGAACGACACACAGGTGCCACCCAAAGGAGAGTCGCATGCGTACCAGCGCCCGTAATCATTTCGCCGGCCAGGTCACGGCCGTCAAGGCCGGCGCCGTCAACGACGAAATCACGCTCCGCACTCAGGACGGACTCGAAATCGTCGCCGTCATCACGCACGGCAGTGCGTCGTCGCTCGGACTCGCGGCGGGCAAGCCGGCGTTCGCGCTCGTCAAGGCATCGTCAGTGATCGTGATGGTCGATGCCGACAGCAGCAAGGTGTCGGCGCGCAACTGCATCGCGGGCACGGTCGCGTCGGTCACGAAGGGCGCCGTCAACAGCGAGGTCATCATCTCGTCGGCAGGCGGCGCGCAGGTCGCCGCGATCGTCACCAACGACAGCGTCGAGCGTCTCGGCCTTGCCAGCGGCAAGGCGGCCGCCGCGATCTTCAAGGCTTCGAGCGTGATCGTCGGCGTCGACTGAGCGCCAGTCAAGCATCGGATAGGCGCCGACGCGCTGCGGCAGCACGCGCGCCTGACGGTCGATCCATTCGACCTGCGCTGCTACACGACGAACCGCTACGACGAAGGCGCGCCCATCCTGTTTTCAGCGGCTGACATTCTGCCCGCGTCGCGTCATGTGAGCCGGCTCGCGCGCGTGCTCGAGCTTTGATGCGGTCGCGGTGGCCATCGCCGTGAGCGTGAGCATGAGCCGCGGCGCACGGGTGCAAGTGCCGATTGAATTCCAGCATATGGCATCGTGTATGCTTGCGCGCATGAGTCAACGGCGAACAACATGAAGACATCGGCACATCCGAAGCCCGAGGTGCGCTTCAGAATGCGCATTCAGCAGGAAGACACGATCGCGCTGGGACCGGGAAAGGTCGCGCTGCTCGAAGCGGTGCGTGAGCATGGTTCGATTTCGGCGGCGGCGCGCAGCCTGAACATGTCGTATCGGCGCGCCTGGCTGTTGATGGATGAATTGAACCGCTCGCTGAAATCCCCCGCGACGGTATCCGAGCATGGCGGCCAGAGCGGCGGCGGCAGCGCGCTCACGCCCGTGGGCGAGGAGATCATCCGGCTCTATCGCGGCATCGAAGCGCAGGCATACGCCGCCTGTGCCGACGATATCGCCGCGCTCACGAAGATGGTGCGGCGTTGATCGGCGAGTGATTTCGATGTCGCGTGAAGCCTAGCCGTGGCGCAGGCAGAAGCGCGGCGCTCCACCCGATTGGGTGTTCGTCTGCGCATCGGCATTGAGCCGCCCGATCAGTTCGACGAAGCTCGCGACGCTCGCGGTGCGCAGCGGATGCGACGCAATGTGGCCGCGTTCGCAGACTCGCTTGAGCATGTTCATCGAGTCGTGATCGATGCAGTCGACGGGAAACACCACCATGTCCGCGCCCGGCAACGCAGCCGCCAGCAGCCCCTTGCGATCCTCGATGCCGCCGTCGTGCACGGTCATCTCGCCGCCTGCCGATTCGACGACGCGCCTGCTCGCCGCATTCGAACCCGGCCTTCCGCCCACATACACGATACGCATGCGTTCCAGAATCGCCAGCGAGGCCGAACGCCCGGACGGGTCGTCGCCCGCCGTGGCCTGAAGCGTGCGTTCCAGTGCGCCCGCTTCGGCTGGCAGCGTCTTCATGAGCACGTCCATTTCATTGAGCCGCGCGCGAAGCGCGCGGCTTGCGCTTCGTTTGCGAGCATCGACAGCAATTCGCGCAGCGACGCAGAAGAAAGACTGCTGACCATCGACGCAGTGTCCCGCGTCGCCGCGAACATCTGCACGAAGCGCGTGACGCTGCTGCGTAGACGCTGGAACGTATCGACTACGTCACGAATCTGCTGCGCGCGCACGTCGGCCGACATCGGCTTGAGCGTGCTGATTTTCCCGGGTAGCGCATCCGTTGACGCATCGCGACGAGTGCTGCCCACCCCGATCTCCGTCACACGGCGATTCGACCGTTGATTCGATACTCAGCGGCGGCTGATCGCAAGCGCGATGCCGCCGAGTATCGCGGCCGCGCTCAATGCGATTCGCGCGTTCAGCGGTTCGCCGAGCAGCACGATGCCGCCCGCGGCGGCGATCAGCGGCACGCTTAGTTGCACGGTTGCGGCCGTGGCGGCCTTGATTTCCTTCAACGCGGCGTACCAGATCACATAGCCGACACCCGAGGTCAACGCGCCGGATATCGCCGCGAAAAGCAGACCCGTTCTGTCGATCGATGCGCGCGCAAACATCGCGGCGCTGATCGCCGCCGCGAACGGGATGGCGCGCATGAAATTGCCTGCCGTGGTGGCCGTCGGATCGGCGGCGCGTTTGCCGCGCAGCGAATACGCGCCCCAGGCGACGCCCGCGCACAGCATCAGCAGCGACGCGAGCAGTGGCGGCGCGCTCACGCCGGGCAGCACGAGCCCGACGAGCCCCGCGAGCGCGCATGCGAGACCCGTCCATTGCAGCATGCGCAGATGTTCGCCGCGCCAGAGTGCGTAGCCAATCATCGTCGCCTGCACCGCGCCGAATAGCAGCAGCGCACCCGTTCCCGCCGACAGCGATACATAGGCGAACGAGAACGCCGCCGCGTAGACGAATAGCGCGAAAGCCGAAAGCCAGTTACCGGAGATGGCTTGCGACGGGCTGCGGCTGCGCAGAATGATCCACAACACGATAGCCGCTGACACGATGCGCACGGACGTAAACGTCGCGACGTACCCTTCAACGCGATGCGGCATAGCAGCGAATTGCCCGCGAAGGCGAACATGGCGACGATCGTCAGCAAGGCGATGCGCATGCGCGGCATGGTGCGTTGGGCGCGTTGAGCGGAAAAGGAGCGTGATGGGCGTGCACGCTACTTTAGCGTGAGGCGCTGCAGCCGCGCATGACGCGGTGCAATGTGAAGAGAACAGAGGCGTTGAAAAGCAATGCCGGATAGCAACGCCACCACGATTGCTATCCGGCACGTCACACACGCGGCGTTCAGGCCATGGCGGATGGCTTGATGTTCTGGTTATGGCGGAACAGGTTCTGCGGATCGTAACGGTCTTTCACTGCGACGAGCCGCTCGTAGTTCGGACCATAGGCCGCGCCCACGCGCGCGGATTCTTCTTCCGTCATGAAGTTCACGTACACGCTGCCGAGCGCGAACGGCGCCGATGCGTCGAAGAACGCGCGCGACCATGCAATGCAGCGCTCGTCGTCGGCGGCTTCCGTCCAGCGGCCATGCACGTTCATCACGTACTTCGCGTCGCGATTCGAGTAAGCCGTCGCATCGGGCGCCGCGCGCATCGTCTGCCCGCCGATCGCGCCGAAAAAGATCTCGCACTGAGGCGAAGGCAGATTGGCGATGGCATCGATGAACGCGTCGATCAGGCCGTCGTCGAGCGTTGCGAGATTGTGCGACTTCCAGTAGTTGCGCGCGCCCGGCGTCAGTAGCGGATCGAAGGCCTGTTGCCACGCGGTGAACGGCATCGGTCCGAGATGTTCGCCGTAGGGCGTGCCGAACTTGCGCACTTCATCGACCACGGCCGGACCGTTCGCGACAGGGCCCGTGTAGCAGACCGCAAACGCGATGATCGGCTTGCCGTGCACCTCGGCGGGCAGGAAGGGCAGCGGCGGCGCGAAGCGCGCGACGGCCCAGACAGTCAACTCGTCGGGCCAGGTTTCGAACGCAGTGCGGTATTTGACGAGCGCGTCGCGCGCCTGGTCCATTGGCAGCACGACGAGGCCGCCGTAGACCTCGGGTCCCACTTCGTGCAGCTTGAACTCGAACATCGTGACGACGCCGAAATTGCCGCCGCCGCCGCGAATCGCCCAGAACAGATCTTCATGCGAATCGGCGTTGCAGCGGATCAATTCGCCGTTGGCGGTGACAACGTCAGCGGAAATCAGGTTGTCCACCGTCATCCCAAAGCGCCGGCTGATCCAGCCGAACCCGCCGCCGAGCGTGAGGCCCGCGACGCCCGTCGTCGAATTGATGCCGAGCGGCGTGGCGAGCCCGAAGGCTTGCGCTTCGTGATCGAAGTCGCGCAACAGACAGCCCGGCTCGACATAGGCGCGGCGCGCGACGGGATCGATGCGCGCCGACTTCATCTGCGACAGGTCGATCACCATGCCGTCGTCGCATACGGCGCTGCCTGCGATATTGTGGCCGCCGCCGCGCACGGCGAGCAGCAACTTGTTGTCGCGCGCGAAATTGACGGCGCGACGAACATCGGCCGTGCCTGCGCAGCGAACGATGATCGCGGGGCGACGGTCGATCATTCCATTCCAGATGCTGCGTGCTTCATCGAACGTTGGATCGCCGGGCAATACGACCTGGCCCCGCGTGAGAGCTTTGAATTCGTCGATTGCACTGCTGGACAGATTCGCCATGCTACACCTCCGGTACGGACAAACAACGTCCGAACCCCTCGATCATGTCTGATCAAAGTAGTTCGGACGACCTGGCTTTCGTTCAGTAAACGAGGCTGGCCGGCGCGCACAAATTAACGTATACCCGCACGCCTTCGCATGTCATCCGGGTTCCTTTGAATACGGGCTCGAACGGGTGAAAAGCCCGCGAAACAAGGCACTTTCCGCACGGACTCACGGATGGAGTGCTTCGTAAATAGCGAGTCCGGCTCGCGCCTCGCTCACACGCCGCGACGTTTCGCCCATGCACCGGATCAACCACGAGAAACCCTAAGCCTGCTGTCTTTTTCATTGCGCGAGAATCGAACGCATGCGATTGACTCGCGCACACGAGGTGCGGATAGCCGGACGGCCCGTTTCGACAGGTCAGACGAACCCGGCAACTGTCCCAGCCTGTGGTTTGTCTTCTGTTACGCTGACCGCCAACTTTCCATCTGTAAGTAAAACGGCGTCAATGCGTAATAGATTGTTCTACTGGCCGTAAGTACAGTAGATGGCAGTTGTTCACGTTTTGTATGGTTAACCCCGATTTAAACGTAAACGAACAAAAGAGAACATTGTTGCTGTTGTTTTGATTTCCTTTTTGAACATGGGTCGTGTGGCCTGTTTTTGAAGTACCCGAATAAGAAAAGCATCGGGACAATGGATCGACAACGGCTTCTCCGGCGCCCCTGGCGCTATCCCTTGCCCTGCCTCTCGTCAGCAACCCGGGCCGCGCCTTGCGGCGCCCGGCGTATGCGAACGCCGTATCCGAATCATTGCTGTAGCCGTACCCAAGCATCTGCATTGGCATCGACGCCGCGGTTGAACACAGAACAAGCAGAAGAAGAGCGAAGCTGCAACAGAAGCATCGAACAAAGGAGAGCAATTTGGTTTTGGAACTCGAGCGGGTCACCGTCGTTTCGGGCGGGCTGACGCATCTATACGGCGTCGATCTGCGGCTCGTCCCGGGGGCGATCAATGTGCTGCTGGGTCCCACTCAGGCAGGCAAGACCACGTTGATGCGCGTGATGGCAGGACTCGACAGGCCCACGACGGGGCGCGTGCTGGCCGACGGCCAGGACGTGACGGGCGTGAGCGTGCGTCAGCGCAATCTCGCGATGGTCTATCAGCAGTTCATCAACTATCCCGCGATGACGGTGTTCGACAACATCGCTTCGCCGCTGAAGCTGCAAAAGACGGAAGCGGGTGAGATACGCCGCCGCGTGAACGAGGTCGCGTCGAAGCTGCATATCGAGCATCTGCTCGACCGGCGTCCCGGCGAACTGTCGGGTGGCCAGCAGCAACGTTGCGCATTGGCGCGCGCACTCGTCAAGCGCACGTCGCTGGTGCTGCTCGACGAGCCGCTCGTGAATCTCGACTACAAGTTGCGCGAGGAGTTGCGCGCCGAACTCACGACACTCTTCTCCGACGGCAAGACCACGGTCGTATACGCGACGACCGATCCGCTCGAAGCGTTGCTGCTAGGCGGCTACACGGCCGTCGTCGACAAGGGCCGCGTGCTGCAATTCGGCCCGACGCTCGACGTCTACAACGCACCGGCGAACGTCGATGTGGCTGCCGTTTTCAACGATCCGCCCATGAACATGCTGACGAGCGAACTGCTGGAGAACGGCGACGCGCGTCTGCCCATCGGCATCGACGTGCCCGTGCGCCGCGCGGCGGCGACGGCTGTCGGAACGGGCACTTGCCGGATCGGCATCCGGCCCGGCCACTTGCGTCTTGCGCCGCGCAACGCGCATTCGTTTGCCGTGCCCTGTCTGCTCGAACTCGCCGAACTGAGCGGCTCGGAAACGTACCTTCACTTGCATACGCGTCACGGCGGCATCGATCTCGTCGCGCAGTTGCAAGGCGTGCATCAGATCGCGCTCGGCACGCAGCTCGACGTTTATATCGACCCCGACGAACTGTTCGTGTTCGGCGCGGACGCCAATCTTGTCGCGCGTCCCAAGGTGCAGGAGGTGGCATATGGCGCGCATTGAGTTTCAGAATCTCGGTCACGCGTACCGGCCCAACCCCGCCTCGCTCGACGACTACGCACTGCAGCCGATGAGCATGGTGTGGGAAGACGGCGGCGCTTACGCGCTGCTCGGTCCTTCGGGTTGCGGCAAGTCGACGTTGCTCAATATCGTGTCGGGCCTGTTGACGCCGTCGGAAGGCAAAGTGCTTTTCAATGGACGCGATGTCACCCTGCAAGGCGCGCGCGAACGCAATATCGCCCAGGTCTTCCAGTTCCCGGTGATCTACGACACGATGACCGTGTTCGACAATCTCGCCTTTCCGCTGCGCAATCGCGGGCTGCCTGCCGCCGAAGTCCGCACGCGCGTGCATGAAGTGGCCGACATTCTCGACATGGCGCGTGAGTTGCCGCGCAAGGCAAGCAATCTGTCGGCGGATGCGAAGCAGAAGATTTCGCTCGGACGCGGACTGGTACGCAAGGACGTGGCGGCGATTCTGTTCGACGAACCGCTGACCGTCATCGATCCGCACATGAAATGGATGCTGCGGCGTCAGCTGAAGAAGATCCACCAGCAATTGAAGCTCACGCTGATCTACGTGACGCACGATCAGGTCGAGGCGCTGACATTCGCGGACGAAGTGGTCGTGATGACGAATGGCCGCGTCGTGCAAAAGGGTGGGCCGGAAGCGTTGTTTCTTCGTCCCGATCACGCGTTTGTCGGCTATTTCATCGGTAGTCCAGGGATGAACCTGTGTCCCGTGAGTCTCGATGAAGGCGCGATCAAGCTGGGCTCGCAGCGCGTCACTGTCGACGCGAGTACGCTCGCGACGCTCAAAAGCACGAACGGCGATCTCAAGCTCGGCATTCGGCCCGAGTTCGTGCGACTTGCCGGCGACGGCGAAGCGGGCGCAGTCCGCGCGCACGTCACGCGCGCGCAGCAGCTCGGCAACTACCAGCTCGTGACGGCGAACTGCGAAGGTCACGTATTCAACGCGAAGATGGAGCCGGGTTTGCGTGTGGTGGATGGCCCCGTGTGGTTGCGCGTCGCTGCGCCCGAAACCGTCTATTTCAGCAACGACGAACGCATTGCGGTGCGAGCCGCAGGAGGCGCGTGATGAACAAGCCGCTCAACCAGAAGGCGTGGCTGCTCGTCGTGCCTGTTTTCATCTGCGTCGCGTTCTCAGCGATCCTGCCGCTGATGACGGTCGTCAACTACTCCGTTCAGGACATTATCAGCCCGACGCAGCATGTGTTCGTCGGCACGGAGTGGTTTCGCAACATCATGACCGATCCCGATCTGCGCGGTGCATTGGGCAGGCAGATCATTTTCTCGGCCTGCGTGCTGCTGTTCGAGATTCCGCTCGGCGTCGGGCTGGCACTCGCGATGCCGGCGTCCGGCTGGCGTGCATCGGCGGCGCTCGTGGTGCTCGCGATGCCGCTGCTGATTCCATGGAATGTGGTCGGCACGATCTGGCAGATCTTCGGCCGGCCCGATATCGGTTTGCTCGGCTATGTGCTCAATCGCATCGGCGTCGACTACAACTACACGGCGAGCCCGACCGACGCGTGGGTCACGGTGCTGGTGATGGATATCTGGCACTGGACGCCGCTCGTTGCATTGCTCTGCTATGCGGGTCTGCGCGCCATTCCCGATGCCTTTTATCAGGCCGCGGAAATCGACGGTGCAAGCCGTTTCGCGGTGTTTCGCTATATCCAGTTGCCGAAGATGCGCGGCGTACTGATGATTGCCGTGCTGTTGCGCTTCATGGACAGCTTCATGATCTATACGGAGCCATTCGTGCTGACGGGCGGCGGCCCGGGCGACTCGACCACATTCCTTAGCCAGTACCTGACGCAAAAGGCCGTCGGTCAATTCGATCTTGGACCCGCGGCGGCTTTCTCGTTGATCTACTTCCTGATCATCCTGTTGCTCTGCTTCATTCTCTACAACTGGATGGAGCGCGTAGGCAAGGGCGGTCCTGCAACGACGGGAGAAGACAATGCGTGACAACCGCCGCTGGATACGCGCGCTGGTCCTGCTCGGCTATATCGCGTTCGCGCTGATTCCTTTGTACTGGATGCTGTCGATATCGCTGCGCACCAACGAGGAAACGATGTCGGCGTTCTCGATCTGGCCGCACCAGGTGACATTCGAGAACTTCAAGGTGATCTTCACCGACCCGTCGTGGTACTGGGGCTACATCAATTCGATCGTTTATGTATTGATGAATACAGTGATGTCGGTGCTGGTCGCATTGCCGGCCGCGTACGCGTTCTCGCGCTATCGCTTTCTCGGTGACAAGCACATGTTCTTCTGGCTGCTCACCAACCGGATGACGCCGCCCGCCGTGTTCCTGTTGCCGTTCTTCCAGCTCTATTCGAGCGTCGGACTGATGGACACGTATGTCGCCGTCGCGCTCGCACACATGCTGTTCAATGTGCCGCTCGCAGTGTGGATACTCGAAGGTTTCATGTCGGGTGTTTCGCGTGAAATCGACGAGACCGCTTATATCGACGGCTATTCATTTCCGGCGTTCTTCATCAAGATTTTTCTTCCCTTGATCAAGTCGGGTGTCGGCGTGACGGCGTTCTTCTGCTTCATGTTCAGCTGGGTCGAACTGCTGCTCGCGCGCACGCTGACCACCGTCAACGCAAAGCCGATTGCCGCCGTGATGACGCGCACGGTATCGGCGGCGGGGATGGATTGGGGCGTGCTGTCCGCGGCGGGCGTGCTGACCATCATTCCCGGCGCGCTCGTCATTTACTTCGTGCGCAACTACATCGCGAAGGGCTTTGCGATGGGGAGAGTGTGATGTTCACGTGGATGTACTGGACACCCGAAGTCGCGATCTTCTTCGGCTGCGTCGTCGCGATGCTCGCGGGCATGACGCTGTGGGAGATGCGCGCGCCGACTATCGAACGCAAAGGCTTTTTGCCGATTGCGACGACGCGTGGCGACAGGCTCTTTATCGGACTGTTGACGGCCGCTTATGTGAATCTCGCGTGGGTTGCGATCAGCGGCGAAGGCGCGAGCGCATGGCCGGGCTTTGCGGCGTCTGTCGTCGTGCTGCTCGCGATCATGTGGAAGGGATAAAGCGTCAAGAATAAACCGGTTTCGTTGATGCCCCGGGCGGCAACCGGCTGATGATCCAAAGGGGTGTGGAGACACAGGAGAAGACCATGCAACACAGGAGACGGATCGTCGCGCTCGCGGTGGCAGGAGTGGTCGCGGGGGCTTGTGCGAATCACGCTGCACTGGCAGGCACGCCAGAAGCGCAGAAATGGGTTGATAGCGAATTCCAGCCGAGTACGCTGTCCAAACAGCAGCAGATGGACGAAATGAAATGGTTCATCGACACGGCTGCGAAACTCAAATCGCAAGGCGTCAAGGAAGTGCACGTGGTGTCGGAAACGATCGACACGCACATGTATGAATCGAAGACACTTGCCAAGGCATTCACGGAAATCACGGGCATTCAGGTCAAGCACGACATCATTCAGGAAGGCGATGTCGTCGAGAAATTGCAGACCTCGATGCAATCCGGTCAAAGCATTTACGACGGCTGGATTTCGGACTCGGATCTGATCGGCACGCACTATCGCTATGGCGTGATCGTGCCGCTGTCCGATTACATGGCGGGCGAGGGCAAGGAGTACACGAATCCGGGCCTCGACCTGAAGGACTTCATTGGCACGAGTTTCACGACCGCGCCGGACAAAAAGCTCTATCAGTTGCCCGACCAGCAGTTCGCCAATCTGTACTGGTTCCGCGCGGACTGGTTTGCGCGCAAAGATCTGCAGGACAAGTTCAAGGCAAAGTATGGCTACGATCTCGGCGTGCCCGTGAACTGGTCCGCGTATGAGGATATCGCCGACTTCTTCACGAACGACGTGAAGACCGTCGACGGTGAAAAGGTCTACGGCCACATGGACTACGGCAAGAAAGATCCGTCGCTTGGATGGCGCTTCACAGACGCATGGCTTTCGATGGCAGGTGAAGCCGATAAAGGCATTCCGAACGGCATACCCGTCGACGAATGGGGCATTCGCGTGACGCCGGACGGTTGTCATCCCGTTGGCGCATCCGTGTCGCGCGGCGGCGGCACGAATAGCCCGGCTGCCGTCTTCGCGACCACCAAGTACGTCGACTGGCTGAAGAAGTATGCGCCGCCCGAAGCATCCGGCATGACGTTCAGCGAAGCCGGCCCGGTTCCCGCGCAGGGCAAGATCGCGCAGCAGATCTTCTGGTACACCGCGTTCACGGCGTCGATGCTCAAGCCCGGCAACGTGACGAATGCGGACGGCACGCCCAAGTGGCGCATGGCGCCGTCGCCGCATGGCCCGTACTGGAAGGACGGCATGCAGAACGGCTATCAGGATGTCGGCTCGTGGACTTTCTTCAAGTCGACGCCCGCGAATCAACGTGCTGCCGCGTGGCTTTACGCGCAATTCGTGACGTCGAAGTCGGTGTCGCTGAAGAAGTCGATTGTCGGTCTCACGTTTATTCGCGACTCGGACATTCATAGCGATTACTTCACGAAGAACGCCGACAAATACGGCGGCCTGATCGAGTTCTATCGCAGCCCGGCGCGTGTTGCGTGGACGCCGACGGGCAACAACGTGCCCGACTATCCGAAGATGGCACAACTCTGGTGGAAGAACGTCGCGACAGCGGCTGCCGGCGAGAAGACGCCGCAAGCCGCGATGGACAACCTCGCGAAGGAAATGGACCAGGTGCTGGGGCGTTTACAGCGTGCCGGGATGAAGGTGTGCGCGCCGCAACTGAACGCGGAAAGCGATCCGTCGAAATGGCTTTCGGATCAGCACGCGCCGTGGAAGAAGCTCGCGAACGAAAAGCCGAAGGGTGAAACGGTCAAGTACGACCAGCTGCTCGCAGCGTGGAAGGCGGGCAAGGTTCGGTAGGCATTTGATGTAGAAAAGCGGGAAGGTTGAAGCGGGCGGTGTCGAAAGACGCCGCCCGCTTTTTTATTGGTTTTAATCAGCTTGAAATAAAGATTAAACAAGTACGGTTAATCCATTAATAGAAAGCAATTTGTCATTTGAAAGACTGACGCGCAATGACCACACATGCATTACGGATGATTGCGAACCATTAGCGTTCATGTAATGATACCGATTCTCATTTAGAAGGGGCCGGCCGGGGGCAGTTACCGGCGGGGCGGTTCGCGCGAATACGCGAGCCGGACGGGCAGGCACCGCCCGTTGCACCAAGAAAAAATCAGTTACAACGACAGGGAATCGCGATGCTTCGAACCACGCCACTCGCAGCGGCCGTCATGGCCGTCTTTGCGACGCCGCTCTACGCCCAGACGACGACGCCGGCCACACCGGCAGTGCAACTTGCCCAGGCTTCATCGTCCGCTTCTCCCGCCAGCCAGCCCTCCGCCAGCCAGCCTTCCGATAGCAACACACTGCCCGCCGTCAAGGTGACGGGTCAGACCGACAACGCCACCGACTTCCAGCCCGACAAATCCAGTGTCGGCGCCAAGGTCCCGACCGCGCTGCGCGATATTCCGCAGGCTGTCACCGTCATTCCCAAGGCCGTGCTGCAATCGCAGGCTGCGAACTCGTTCTCCGACGCGCTGCGCAATGTGCCCGGCATCACGATCGGCGCAGCCGAAGGCGGCCAGATCGGCAACAACATCAACCTGCGCGGCTTCTCGGCGCGCACCGACATCTACCTCGATGGCTTCCGCGATCGCGGTCAGTACTATCGCGACACGTTCAACCTCGAATCGATCGA
>Ga0209564_1001721_pt1 | contig 20537 bp, 2 predicted proteins | sample AraplaCol_mMF_r2_FD_184272 | JGI IMG/M metagenome (GOLD analysis project Ga0209564, IMG submission 184272) | Arabidopsis root microbial communities from North Carolina, USA - plate scrape MF_Col_mMF_r2 (SPAdes) (version 3) | ecosystem: Host-associated > Plants > Roots > Endosphere | place: USA...
GCTGCCGGCAACAAGGTCACGCTGAACCTGGACAACGGCAGCCTGCTGGGCTACAGCATTGACCAGGGCGCGATCAAGGCGCTGGCCGAGAACAGGCAGCTGATCCAGGCCAACGGTGGGCAGGTGCTGCTCTCGGCCAAAGCCATGGACAGCCTGACCACCGCCACGGTGAACAACACGGGCGTCATTGAAGCCAAAACAATTCAGAACAAGGCCGGTCGCATCCTGCTGATGGGCGATATGGAGACGGGTACGGTCAATGTCGCAGGCATGCTGGATGCGAGTGCTGCCGCCGGCGACGGCGGCTTTGTGGAAACCAGCGCGGCCCATGTGAAAGTGGCTGACAGCGCCAGAGTCACCACCTTGGCCGCTGGCGGCAAGCACGGCACCTGGCTGATCGATCCCATGGACTTCACCATTGCCGACAGCGGCGGCGACATCAGCGGCGCCGCGCTGGGGGCCAACCTGGGCACGGGCAATGTGCTGATCCAGAGCGTCAACGGCGCGGCCGGCGTGAACGGCGATGTCAACGTCAACTCGGCAGTGAGCTGGAACGCCGGCACCACGCTGACGCTCAATGCCGTGCGCAATATCAATATCAACGCTTCCATCACCTCGCAGCATGCCGACGGCAAGCTCGCGCTGGAGTACGGCCAGGGCGCACTGGCCGCGGGCAACACCAGCGACTACATCATCAAGGCGGGCGCCGGCATCAACCTGGCGGCGGGGCAGAACTTCAGCACCCGGCAGGGCTCCGACGGCGTTCAAAAAGACTACACCGTGATCACCAGCCTGGGCGCTGAAGGCAGCACCACCGGCACCGACCTGCAGGGCATCAATGCCAATGTGGCAGGCAACTACGCGCTGGGCGGAGACATCGATGCCGCCGCCACGTCATCCTGGGAAAGCGGCGCGGGCTTTATGCCCATCGCCAATGGCGCGCAGTTCACAGGAACTCTGGCGGGCCTGGGCCACAAGATCAGCAATCTCACGATCAAACGCACCACCAATAACGTGGGCCTGATCAGCGACACGGAAGCCGGCGCCCTGGTGCGCGATCTGGGCCTGGTCAACGCCAATGTGACCGGCAACGAGAACGTCGGCGCCTTGATGGGCCGCAACGATGCCGGCGTCATCCTCAACAGCTACGCCACGGGCAGCGTGGAGGGGACAAGCTGGGTCTCCGCCGTCACCGGTGGGCTGGTGGGGCTCAACGTCGGCGGCACGATCAAAAACAGCTATTCGGTTGCGAACGTGGTCGGAAATGGCGTCCAGGTTGGCGGGCTGGTCGGGTTGAACTGGGCCGGCACGATTGACGGCAGCTACGCGACGGGGAACGTGACGTCGGATACCTACAACTATGCCGGCGGCTCCCCCAGCAGCCCAAGAGGTCACCAGGTCGGCGGCCTGATAGGCAACAACCATCAGGGCACGGTCATCAACAGCTACGCCACGGGCAATGTCAGGGCGAGCGGCAAGAACGTCGGTGGACTGGTGGGGACCAACGAGACCGGCACCATCACCAACAGCCATGCCACGGGCAGCGTGACCGCCGGAGCCAGCGCCAATGTCAGCAACAGCGGCGAGCGCGTGGGCGGGCTGGTCGGTGAAAATTACTCCGGCACCATCACCAACAGCTACGCCACCGGCAATGTCAGCGGCATCTGGATCTACGTCGGCGGCCTGGTGGGCTACAACAACGGCGCTGCTTCCAGGCCCGGCGGCACCATCCTCAACAGCTATGCCACGGGCAATGTGAGCGGCGTCAGGTGGGTGGGCGGCCTGGTGGGTTACGACAACATCAAAGGCGTCATCAGTAACAGCTACGCCACAGGCGACGTGACGGGATCGAGCCAGCTCATCGGCGGCTTGCTGGGTGCGACCACCGAGGGGACCGTCACCAACACCTACGCCACGGGGAAGGTCACGCTGACCGGGCCCAGCGGTGGCGCCAGCGATTACATCGGTGGCCTGATCGGGGCCAACACTCGCAGCACGGTGACCAACAGCTACTGGAACATGGACACCTCGGGCCAAAGCGCCAGTGCAAGCGGCACCGGACTGAGCGCCGTGCAATTCCAGCAGCAAGCCAGCTTTGGCGGCCTGGATTTCAGCAACACCTGGGTGATTTATGAGGGCCACACATCCCCGTTGCTGCGCAGCTTCATGAAGCAGCTGACGGTGAGCGCGAATGTCACCAAGGTGTATGACGGCGCGGCTTATGCCTTCAACGCCGCCACGGACGCGAGCTACTCCCTGGTGGCCGCTCCCGCGCTGCTGAACGGCACGCTGGCCAACAGCGGGGCTTCCGAAGGCGCGATCCACGTCAGCCAGAGCGGCAGCGCCATCACGCTGGGCGGGCTGTGGTCCGGCCAGCAGGGTTATCTCATCAACTACGCCAATAGCGCGCTGACGATCACGCCGAAAACCATCACGGTGGCGGCCACGGGTATCGACAAGGTCTACAACGGTGACGCCGCAGCCACGGTGACGCTGGCCGGCACCGGCGTGATTGCCGGCGATGTGGTGAGTTTTGCCAACACGTCGGCCAGTTTCAGCGACAAGAATGCCGGCACCGGCAAGACGGTGACGGTCTCCGGCATCTCCCTCGGCGGAGCGGGGGCGGGTGACTACAGCCTGGGCAGCACCAGCGCCAGCACCACGGCCGACATCACACGCAAGGCCATCACCGTGACGGCCACGGCCGGCAACAAGATCTATGACGGCAGCACCGCGGCCAGTGTGGCGCTGGCCAGCAGCGGCGTGGTGGCTGGCGACACGGTGAGTTTTTCCAATACAGCAGCCAGTTTTGCCGACAAGAATGCGGAAACCGCCAAGGCCGTGACGGTCTCCGGTATCAGCGCCAGTGGCGTCGATGCGGGTAACTACAGCCTGAACAACAGCGGCGCCAGCGCCACCGCCGATATCACGCAAAAAGCCATCACGGTGACGGCCACCGCCGCCAACAAGACCTATGACGGCAACGTCACGGCCGGCGTGACGCTGGCCGGCAGCGGCGTGGTGGGCGGCGACGTGGTGAATTTTGCGAACACCGGGGCCAGTTTTTCCGACAAGAATGCGGGCACGGCCAAGACCGTGACGGTCTCCGGCATCAGTGCCAGCGGCACGGATGCGGCCAACTACAGTGTTAACGGCAGCGCCGCCACGACGGCGGACATCACACCCAAGGCCTTGACGGTGAGCGGTGTGACGGCCGCCAGCAAGGTGTATGACCAGGGCACCAACGCCACGGTGGACACCAGCGGTGCCGTGTACACGGGCCTGATAGGCGGCGATGTGGTCAATGTCAGTACCACGGGCGCCTTTACCGACAAGAACGTCGCCAATGGCAAGACGGTCAACCTGAGCAGCAGCTACATAGGCGCCGACGTCGGCAACTACAGCATCACCAGCCAGGCGACAACGACGGCCGATATCACACCGAAGGCTTTGACGGTGAGCGGTGTGACTGCCGCCAACAAGGTCTATGACCAGGGCACGGGCGCGACGGTCAGCACCGCGGGCGCTGTGTACACCGGTCTGATCGGTGGCGATGTGGTCAGCGTCAGCGCCACGGGTTCGTTCACCGACAAGAATGTGGCCAATGGCAAGACCGTCAACCTGAGCAGCAGCTACACGGGCGCCGACGTCGGCAACTACACCATCACGAACCAGGCGACAACGACGGCCGACATCACGCCCAAGGCCTTGACGGTGAGCGGTGTGACGGCCGCCAACAAGGTGTATGACCAGGGCACGGGCGCGACGGTCAGCACCGCGGGCGCTGTTTACGCGGGCTTGATAGGCGGTGACGTGGTCACCGTCAGCGCCACGGGCGTGTTCACCGACAAGAACGCCGCCAACGGCAAGACCGTCAACCTGAGTAGCAGCTATACAGGTGCTGACGTCGGCAACTACACCATCACCAACCAGGCAACGACGACGGCCGACATCACACCCAAGGCCTTGACGGTCAGCGGTGTGACGGCCGCGAACAAGGTCTATGACCAGGGAACGGGCGCGATGGTGAACTCTACCGGAGCCGTGTACACCGGACTGATAGGTGGCGATGTGGTCACGGTGAGCGCTACGGGTGCATTCACCGACAAGAATGTGGCCACTGGCAAGACCGTCAACCTGATCAGCAGCTACGCCGGCGCTGACGTGGGCAACTACGCCATCACGAACCAGGCGACAGCGACGGCCGACATCACGCCCAAGGCCTTGAGCATCAGCGGCATCAGTGCCGGCAACAAGGTCTATGACCAGGGCACGGGCGCCACCGTGAACACCAGCGGCGCTGTCTATACCGGCCTGATAGGCGGCGATGCGGTCACCGTGAGCGCCACGGGCGTGTTCACCGACAAGAATGTGGCCAATGGCAAGACTGTCAACCTGAGCAGCAGCTACACCGGCGCCGATGTCGGCAACTACACCATCACCGGCCAGGCAAGCACGACGGCCGATATCACGCCCAAGGCCTTGAGCATCAGCGGCATCAGCGCCGACAACAAGGTCTATGACCAGGGCACGGGCGCCACGGTGAACACCACCGGCGCCGTGTACACCGGCTTGATAGGCGGTGACGCGGTTACCGTGAGCGCCACGGGCGCGTTCACCGACAAGAACGCCGCCAACGGCAAAACCGTGAACCTGAGCAGCAGCTACACCGGCGCCGACGTCGGCAACTACACCATCACGAGCCAGGCAACAACGACGGCCGACATCACGCCCAGGGCTTTGAACGTGACGGCGACCGGCGCCAACAAGGTCTATGACGGCACCGCGGCCGCCTCCGTGGCCTATGGCGACAACCGCATCGCGGGTGACAGCTTGAGCGTCAGCGGCAGCGCCGTGTTTGCCGATCAAAACGCGGCCCAGGGCATCGCGGTGGGGGTGACGGGTATCGCTTTGAGCGGCGCCGATGCGGGCAACTACACCGCCAACAGCAGCGCCGGCACCACGGCGGACATCACGCCCAGGGCCCTGACGGTGACCGCCAACAATGAAACCCGCCTGCTGGACGGCGCGGCCTACACGGGCGGGAATGGCGTGAGCTACAGCGGCCTGGTGGCCGGTGAAACAGCGTCCGTCTTGAGCGGCTCGCTGGTCTATGGCGGTAGTTCGCAAGGCGCGATCGCGCCCGGCCGTTACAGCATCACGCCGGGCGGCGTGAGATCGGGCAACTACACGCTGAGCTTCATCGGTGGCGTGCTGACCATTGAGGCGGCCGACGCGACCATTGCGGCGTTGGGCGGGCCGGCGCTGGCCGGGACTTACGACGGGACAAAAAGTGCAACCAGCAGCTTGAGCGCCTTGGGCGGTTTCGGGCCCTCGCAGGGCGGGGGTGGCGGCTCAGGCAGTGAGGGAGCTGCTGTCAATACCATGCTCAACGCCGCTGCGGAGGCCGCCGCTGAAGCTGCGCGCGAAGAGCGGGGGGAATGAGGGGACGCGGATTTGCCCGCCACTATCAGCCGGATAAACACCTTGCCTGAACATACGCTCCCAGGCCGTGGACGGCCCGAGTGCCCGGCCTGTCCCCAGAACTGGGGACATACAAGCCTGGCGGCGTCTGCGACATTCCTGACATCGTCGCGGGAGACCTTGCCTACTGCATTCGCAGTAGGGTTTGCTTGCCTGCCGTTACATAGAATCGCCTGAGTAACAGGGGCGCGGGATGGATGCCGCCCCTTTGCAGCTGTGGCGCGAAAGCCCGCAGTGCCTGAGAAACACCACGAAGTGAGAACAATGAAAGTCAAGTCCCTGCCTCTTTCCACGCTGGCCTCGGCGCTGTTGCTGGCAACCCATGGCGGCGCCTGGGCGCAGACGCCGCCCGTGCCCGATGCGGGCCAGGTGCTGCGCGACCTGCGCCAGGCACCTGCCTTGCCGCCGCAGCAGGCGGCGCCGCTGCAGCGCATCGAGGAATCGCCTGACCTGAACCAGCAGGGCCAGGCCAAGGTGCTGGTCAAGTCCATCGCCATCACCGGCAACCAGGAAATCCCCGCCGCCGAACTGCAGCCCCTGGTGGCCGGCCTGGTCGGCGCCGAGCAATCGCTGAGCCAACTCAACGCGGCCGCCCGGCGCATCACCGCCTACTACCGCAGCAAGGGCTTTGCCGTGGCCCGCGCCTACCTGCCCGCGCAGGACATCACCGACGGCGCCGTCACCATCGCCGTGATCGAAGGCCGCATCTCCAGCCACAAGATCAACAACCAGTCGCTGCTCAGCGACGAACGTGCCCAGGCCTACCTGGGCCAAGTCAAGGATGGCGACGTCATCAAGAGCGAGCAGATAGACCGCGGCCTGCTGCTGCTGCAGGACACCCCCGGCGTGAGCACCTCGCGTGCCACGCTGCAGCCCGGCGCCAGCGTGGGCACCTCCGAGCTGCTGATCGAAGTCAACCCCGCCAAGCCCTACAGCGGCAATGTGGTGGCCGACAACTACGGCAGCCGCTACACCGGTGAGTTCCGCCTGGCCGGCACCTTCAACCTGGTGAGCCCGCTCAGGATAGGCGACCAGTTGACCGCCAACGTTTTGACGGCCGGCTCCAACTTGAGCTACGCCCGCCTGGCCTACCAGTTGCCCGTCGGCAGCGATGGCCTGAAGCTGGGCGCGGCTTACTCCGACATCCACTACAAGCTGGGCAAGGAGTTTGAAGCCCTGCAGGCCCACGGCACGGCGACCAGCACCAGCGTGTTCGCGAGCTATCCTTTCATCCGCAGCCAGTTCAAAAACCTGAACGGCACGGTCTCGTACGAGGACAAGAGCCTCAAGGACTATGTGGACGGCACGGCCACCTTCACGCCCAAAAAAGTGGCGGTCACCAGCTTCGGCCTGTCGGGCAGCCTGCAGGACGCACTGGGCGGCGGCGGCATCACCGGGGTGGAGCTTGGCGTGGCCTTCGGCAGCCTGAGCATCAATTCGCCCACGGCCCTGGCCATCGACGCGGCCTCGGCCCAGTCCAACGGCAGCTATACGCGATTCAGCTACGGCGCGAATCGCCTGCAACGCTTCACCGACAGCACGTTCCTGGCGCTTTCAGTGACAGGACAGACGGCCAGCAAGAACCTGGACTCGTCCGAAAAATTCTCGCTGGGCGGCATCAATGGCGTGCGGGCCTATCCGCAGGGCGAAGCCAGCGGCGACGAAGGCTATCGCGCCACGGTGGAGCTGCGCCACAACCTCATGCCGAATGTGCAGGCCACGGTGTTCTACGACGTGGGCAAGGTCACCATCAACCGTAATCCCTTCGGCCCGGCGGCTTCCAACAGCCGCAACCTGGCAGGCGTGGGTGTGGGCCTGAACGCCGGGCTTGGCCCGGTACAGCTGCGCTCCTCGCTGGCGTGGCGCACCGATGGCGGCCTGCCGACTTCCATCCCGGCGTCCGCGGCCAAGCGTCCCACCCTGTGGATGCAGGCATCCGTGGCTTTTTAATCCCGCTCTCGCGGCCCGGTTCGACTCCCTCGACCGGGGGAGAAGGCGCAACACCAGACACGCTGAGTTCAGCTCTTCTCTTGGCGGGAAGAGGGCGCAAGAGCGGGTGACTCATTCACCGTCGGGCCGCGGCGACCGGCTCAGCCGCGGGCGGCGCTGAAAAATAGCGCGCCGAAATCTCCAGCACCCGCCGCGTGTTGAGCGCGATATCCGAGCAGGGCGGCCGCGGCACCTGCACATAAAAAGGCCAGGGCCCGGCGGGCGCGCGGCCGGCTGGAGGGCGGGCTGTGGGCGTGGTGCCCCGGGATACAGGGGTGTGCGAAAGCTGCATGTCGGTCCTCGGCGCTGGGCGGTTTGTTGTTCTGCAAGAGCATCCAATCGTACTGTATATGCATACAGTTTTCCTCCCGATTTACCCCTGGAAACAATCAGCCCGGGTGCCCCTGGGGGCCACTCAGCACATTCCCGTTCTCGGCCCTCCCGGCTTACCGGAATGTGACAACTCACAAAAAATCGTTATGTCTTTGTCCGGGAAAAGACAAAGCGCCTCCCTTTTTTTTCTTTGCTCGCTAACCTGGGTCTCATGGTAAGTAGCACTTAGAAGCTACAAAACAAATGGATGTGACGATTTTTATCCATCGAAAAGCTTCATCAATTTTGAGTTTGTACAACTTAAGCGTGATGGACTTGCAGGCAAAAGAGCGAGGAGACGGGCGTGAGTACTTTGCTACCAGTCTTTCCGTGGGGGCGCAGCCCTCCCACCCACCCATCACGGCAGGGGTTTGCTGTGGGGACGGTTGCGTGCCGGCCCGACAGTGCTGAAACGCGGCGCCCATCGCCCGCATCCGTTACCGCCTTCTCCGGAGGGAATTCATTGAAGCGCGGAAACGCACCCGGCAAGCAGGAAGAAAAAAACGCTCACGCCGCACGGCCCGTTGAAGCGGCTCTGTGAACCCAGCCATCGCCATCCAGCAAGGAGACAAAAATGCCCACGACCCCCACCTTCACCAGCCAGAAAAAAGCCGGGATTGAACAGTACAAAAAGTTCATGGACCCGCTCGACCCCTATCCGGCCTACAACAACACTGACCGTTTTTTAAACGCCGCGTACCGGTACTACACCACGGGGGGGCTGGAGGCGCTCTATAGAAAGAACGAGCAGTTGAATCTGCGGCTGCGGACCGACTACCAGTTCGAGTCCCAAACCAACAACCTTTCCCAATACTTCTGGGCCAGCAGGGGCTTGTTGGGCGTGGGCTACAACGTGAACAGGGCCAGCTTGAACGCCACCTCGTCCGATACGAGTGACTGGGCCAAAGTCGTTTTGACCCGCGCGGTTGTGAATGCCTTTCTTGAGACTTCGCTGCTGATCGCCAACATTGTCCGCTGGCAAAAACCCCTGTTTGGAACGGGGACCTATACGCCCGCGGTTCCAGGTGTTCATCGGGCGAACGCCATGTTTGACGACCCGGACGATATATTTCCCGGGGCGATGGAGTTCAATATTGCTTTGGCTCAAGGACCGATTGAGGAGATAGGTCAGATTGTGCACCATCACGAGGGTGGAATGATCGTGGATCATATGTACGGTGCCGCAGACACGGACTCCGTCAGTGTCGTTGGCTCAAGCCGGGCAGCCTTTTTCGATAGTTTCGTGAGTGCGGGATCGCAGCGCTCGGTGCTGAGTCCGAGCGCGGGAAGGTTTGCCCAAAATTTCGTGAAGTTCCGCCCCCTCATCAAGAATGTGCGCACCTACGCCGGTGTCATGGGCAGCACGGGTTTTGCCTTGAATGCCATGGCGTCGGTGGCCGTGCAGGCACACAGCCTGGACAACGCCATCTATGCCAAAAACAACGGCGGAAAAGGGCCTTATGCGGATGGGGGGGAAGCCGCCATTGCCATCACGTCGGCCATTATTTCGTTGACAGGCGCCGTGTTCAACGTTCTTGCCAACGCCAGCAAGGCCGCTGACAGCTGGGGCAAAACCATGGTGATCAACGGTTTGGGGCAACTCGCCACCCTCACCACCGAACTCGACCATCTCGCGCCCGCTAACAACATCGACTTCGGCGGCAGTCCCCGCATGGCGGATGGATTCAGACGGTACGCCGCAGGACAATCGCCCACTTTCGTCAGACGCGCAGCCGCGCCGCCCTTGAAGGTAAGCCGGTGGGATACCCTCACCAGCAAGCGGCTGGGCTATGCCGGCAGCGCTTTCGGCCTGGTCAACGGGATTGCGGGCATGGCGACATTGTTTCCCTACTTGTTCAGCAAAAACTTGAGCCCAGAGCAAAAAGGGGTGATAGGCGCGGAAATGGCCCTGCAACTGGCGAGCGGGATCGGGCAGTTCGGTGCCGAGATCTGGCTGGCGCGCGCGGTGGCCAATCCCAGGTATGTGTTGGCGTCGGCGCAAGGCGCCAGCAAGGGCTCCAGGTTTTTGCGCCTGGCGGGCCCGGCGGGGCTTGCCGTGGGTTCGGCGGCCTTGTTGCTGGCCAGCCCGCTGCAGATATACGACCTGGTCCAGCAAGGTAAATATGCCAACCAGCTCGCGGACCTGCACAAAGAAACTTCGCTGCATGGCTATAACGGCAACAGCCTGCTGGCGGATTTTTACCACCAGAAAAACGCGACCGAGGCGGTTGTCTTTGCCGTCTCCTCCGCATTGGACATTGCCGCCCTTGTGGCTGTGGGGATTGCTGTGGCCAGCGGCGGCCTTGCGACCCCGATTGCCCTTGGGATCGGCCTTGCAGTGGCGGTCGTCAACCTCTCGCTCTATGCCGCGACGCAGCATATGGTGGAAGGGGCCGCGGAGGATGCGAGGAACAAGCTGTCCATCGACGCGGGAGGCGACCTCCCGGCATTTTTCGAGAAGAACCTGACGGCGCAGCGCAGCCTGCTACTTGCCGGCAAGGACGCGCAAAACTACGTCAAGAGCCTGCAGGCCTATTTCCATGTTGACAGCGTCGTGGGCGTGGCCTCGTACTTCGCCACCGCCCAGGCCCTGGACCTGGCGGCAACCACCAGGGAAACCGAAGCCTTGGTGCTCGGAAAAGCCTATGGCAACCGGTTCGACAAAGACGGCAAGGGGCTGGCTGGCAACGAGCCGGCCATTGACCAGGACCTGGGCCTCATGACCCTTGGCGGCGAGGCCGGGAAAACCCAGCTTCTGACTTTCCTGCTTCCGCTCCTGGCGCCCGGCAAGGAGTCCCAGTTCCGGATCGAGCGGAAGTCCAACAACTATTTCACGGGCCTGAGCCTTCTGCCGACCGGCTCCGCGGGAAGCGTATGGACCATACAGGATGGCGCGGCGTCGAGCACCATGGATCTGCGCAACGTGGTGTCCAGCGTGCTCAACCTGTCTTACGCGGCCCCGGATCCCAAGTACCAGTTCAAGGTATCGATGCAGGTCTATGGCAAGGACGGAGACGACACGGTGATTGCCGGGGTGGCGGGACTCAGCTTCGATGGGGGGAATGGCGCCGACACCGTTGACTACCGGTATCTGGACGGCACAGTAAGCATCGTCGCCAGGCGGACCGCTGCGGACACCATGAGTGTCAACAGGACGATGCGCAACGTCGATGCCTACCGCGAGGTGGATAACCAGAAGGAGCTTACCGTCGGCACCCGAATCGAGGGGATCGTGACGCGGGAGGTCCAGTCCGTCAAACACGCGCTCGCGTGGGCGAGCGATGTGCTGGTCAATGTGGATCGCATCTACGGGGGCGATGGCGATGACGTCATGGAAGGCGGCGCCCCGGATGAAACCTTCAACGGCGACGCGGGCAACGACTCGCTGTCCGGCGGCGGGGGCAACGACATGCTGATCGGAGGTGTGGGCAATGACATCCTTGCCGGCGGCGAGGGCAGCGACGTGCTGCTGGGCGGCGCGGGCACGGACAGCCTCGACGGCGGCGCGGGCGACGACCTTATCCTGCAGCACATGGAGCGCGGCAACGACACTCTCGATGGCGGCGCCGACAATTTGCTCCTGAGCCCGGGGAGCATAGGCGACGTGCTGGACTACAGCGTCAGCGGCATGGCCGGCAGTGTAGTGGCGGACCTCGGCAAAGGAACCGTCACCAAGGTGCTGGCGGGCACCTCCGTCAGCGTCGGTGTGACCGGTCGCTATATCCGCATCTATCACACGGACGCAACGCCGGTCCTGTCCCTGACGGGCCTGAAAGTGTTTGCCGGTGGGAAGGACGTGGCGGAAGGCCGGTCCAGCGTGATAGGCGCGGACGGTGGGGTGTATGACAGTTTTGCCAACAGCAACCGGGCCTTGACCGACAAAGACGTGGGCGGCGCCTGGGTCGGCCCCAACAGGGAGAGCAACCTGGCATGGGTGAACGGGTTTGGCAGCAAGGCCTATATCCAGGTGGACTTGGGCAGTGTGCAGGACATCGATTCCATCTCCCTGTGGGGGCGCGATGGCCTGCCGGCTGAAAGCAACAATCTCCGGCTGCTTGTGTCAAGCGAGCCGTTCGCGAACTCGGCACAGGCCTTTGCCGAACTGTCGATCAAACCCGGGGCGGCGATTTTCGATGTGGCCGAAGTGGATACCAAGCGCAGCACGAGCGTCAATGACACCATCAAGGGCATCGAAAGCCTGGTCGGTACGGACATGGCCGACGTACTGATTGGCGATGACAAGTCCAATGTCCTGACCGGCGGCAAGGGCCAGGACGTTGTCAATGCCGGTGGCGGCAACGACAAAATCATCCAGGCTATGGAGCGGTTCGCGGAAATTCTCGATGGGGGTGACGGAAACGACACCGTGGACTACCAGATCCCCAATGCCGACAAGAATGTCTACAGCATCGATGCAAGGTTGTCGGAGAACAGGGTCATCAAGACCTTCTATGGCACCAACCTCAGCGTTGGCAAGGCCGCCCGCTATATCCGCATTTACCACAACGACGCGGCCAGCGCGACGCAGGCGCTTTCACTGACCGGGCTGAAGGTGTTCGCGGGCGGGGTGGACATCAGCCAAACTCCCACGGGCGGACTTGAAAGCGCGTCAGGCGCCGACAGCGGTGTCATCGTCAGCGCGCTGAACAACCGCATGGCCTTGACCGACGGCGACGTGGGCCTTGCGTGGAACGGCCTGACCCTGGCGCGGAGCAACCTGGCCTATTCCGCCGGCACCAAGCCGTACATCGAGCTGGACCTGGGTGCACAGCCTGCGGGACAGGTCATTGACTCGATCTCTCTGTGGGGGCGCGCCGAGGCGGGCGACGAGAGCAGCAACCTGCGTGTATACATGTCCGACACGGCGTTCAGCCCGTCCGCGACCTATGCCAGCCTGGCAGCCAGTTCCGCTGTGACGGCCATCGACGTGGCCGCGGTGGATACCAGTCCCAGCACGACCTTCGCCGACACCCTGGTCGACGTCGAAAATGTGTTGATCAACGGAATCCGGATCGGCGGTACGGGTAGCGGCGTCAAAAACCGGCGCATGTCCACCACCAGCCTGGCATCATCCGGCGCCTACGACAACACCATCACGGGCAATGCAAAGGCCAACGTGCTGCTCGGTTCCGGCGAAAGCGACAGTATCAGCGGCGGCGACGGCGACGACACCCTGCTGGGCGACGCCGGCAATGACCGCGTGGAAGGCGGGGCCGGTGAAGACCTGCTGTCCGGCGGGGTCGGCCAGGACTATGTCAGCGGCGGCGACGGTGACGACCGGATAGGCCAGGACCTGGAGGCGGTCGCCGAAACGCTGGACGGCGGCGCCGGTATCGACACGGTGGATTACAGCATCAAGGACCTGACGGGTATTCCCGTGACGCTGACGGTGGACCTGGCCGCGGGGACGGCTACCAAGGTTTTTGAGGGCACGTCCGTCAGCTTCGCGGCGCCGGCGGACAACGCGCCCCGCTACCGCTACATCCGCATCTACCATTCGGATGCGACCGCGGCGCTTGCGCTGACCGAGCTGAAAGTGTTTTCAAACGGGGTCAATGTGGCCGCGGCGGCCGCGGGCAAGGTCGTCTCGTTTGGCGGTGACAGCCTTTTCAATGACGTGTGGACAGGCGGCAATCCCATCAACAATCCAGCCGGTGCTTTCAACCCGTCGGCGTTGACGGATGGCAAGGGAGGTGGATCCGGGGCCGTCGCCTACGTCACAAGCACGAAGCCCGGCGTCAGGGCCTATATCGACGTGGACCTGGGGGCATCCTACCCCATCGACGCGATCTCCCTGTGGGGAGCTCCCGATTTTCCGGGCGCGTCTTCTCAATTCCCCGCTGCGAGCCAGAACTTGAGGGTGTACGTCTCGAACACCAAGCCTGCGGTGTTGTCGCCCACGGCCTATGCCGACCTGGAGGCCGATCCCGACGTGGTGCAGATCGACATGCCGACGGTGGCCGTGACCGCGACCACGACGGTCGTCGACACGCTCAGCGGCATCGAGAATGTCGCGGGCACGCGATTTGCCGACACCTTGAAAGGTAACGAGGGGGACAACCAGCTCGAAGGCCTTGAGGGTGATGACGTGCTCAGCGGCCGGAGCGGCGGTGACATGCTGTACGGTGGCGACGGCCAGGACGCGATTGACGGCGACGATGGCGACGACACCCTGCTCGGCGAGGCGGGACGGGACACCATTCGCGGTGGCGCCGGCAACGACGTGATCCAGCAGGACTTCGAGGCCTATGTGCCTGGCAGTTCCGGAGTCTGGGACATCCTGGACGGCGGCGACGGCACCGACATGGTGGACTACAGCTTCACCGTGTTTCCGGATGCCAGGCGTGAAGGCGCGGACGGAGGGAGTACCGATGCGGGCATTGACGCCAATCTGCTGACCGGCCAGGCCGTCAAGTATAGGGGGGCGGGGTTCAGCGTCTACGACAAGCTGATCGGCATCGAGAACCTGGTAGGCACCGACATCAACGACGTCCTCACCGGCGATGATGGCGCGAACGTGATGGATGGCGGCGACGGCAAGGACGTGCTGGCTGGCAATGGCGGCGACGACATGCTGATGGGCGGCGACGGCAACGACACTGCGAGCGGCGGTACCGGCAACGACATCCTGGCCGGCGAGAGCGGCACGGACAGCATTGATGGCGGCGACGGCGACGACCTGATCCTGCAGGACATCGAGGCGGCCGGCGATACGCTCAGGGGCGGCAGCGGCAACGACACGGTTGACTACAGCGTGACGGACCTGGCAGGCAGGGCCACGACGGGCATTGTGGCCAGGCTGGATGCCGACGGCAAAGGCAATGGCACGGTGGACAAGACGCTGGACGGCACCTATGCCGCCGTCGGGGCCCGGGGGCAGTACATCCGGATTTATCACAATGACACTCTGGATCCAAACAGCGTTGCGTGGTTCTTGTCATTGACCGGCTTGAAAGTGTTTGCCGGCGGCAGGGATGTGGCCGCAGGGATCGCGAGCTCATCCGGTGCCGACGACGGGTTCCGCGCCTGGGAGAGCAACAACCCCGGTGCGTTGACAGATGCCGACGTTGGCGGGGCATGGAATGGAAAAGACTCCAGCAGGAGCAACGTCGCTTATGCGTATGGAACGAAGAAACCCTATATCGAACTGAACCTGGGCAGCGTGCAGAGCATTGACTCGATCGCCCTGTGGGGGCGTGATGACAGTCCGCTGTTGAGTGACAAGCTGCGTGTGTATGTGTCGGAAACGCCTTTCAAGGTGCCCCTGGCTGCCTTGGGCCTGAATCAGGAATTCAATCCCTCCTATGACGACCTGGCGGGCAATGCCGATGTGACGAGTGTTGACATCCAGGCGGTGGCCACGACACCCACCTCGACCTTCACCGACACCTTGGCCGGCATCGAGAATGTGATCGGCACGGCGCTGAACGACACCCTCATCGGTGATGCCAAGGCCAATGCCCTGTCGGGCGGGGAAGGCAACGACGTCATCGACGGCGGCGCCGGCAACGATGCGCTGTCCGGCGGGACAGGCACCGACACTGTTCGCGGCGGCGAAGGCGACGACCAGATCGCGCAGCGCATGAAGAAGGCCGGCGATACCCTGGACGGCGGCGCCGGCATCGATACCGTGGATTACAGCGTGACCGACCTGACCGGCCAGGCCAATACGGGCATCGTGGCCGACCTGGTTGCGGGCACGGTCAAAAAAGTATTTGCCGGCACTTCCGCGGGCATCGGCATGCAAGGCCGCTACATCCGCATCTACCACAACGACGCAGTGAGTTCCAAGCAGCCGCTCTCGTTGAGCGGGCTGAAAGTTTTTGCGGGAGGCGTGGATGTGGCTGCCGGCAGGCTCACCAGCAAGGCTGGCGCCGATGGCGGGGACTACACCGGCGTCTTCAACAGCGCGGCGCTGACGGATGCGGCTGTGGGCGGGAACAGCAGGGCTGATGAAAGGGCAACGGCCGGTGGCACCAAGGCTTATATCGAACTGGACCTGGGCAGTCAGCAGAACATCGAGTCCATCGCGTTATGGGGAGTAGCGGACGGCTTCAACTACGGCAACAACCTGCGGGTCTATGTTTCAGGCACGGCGTTCGACGCATCCTCCAATTACGCCAGCCTGGCGGCCAAGGCGGACGGATCCGTCGGCATGGTGGACCTGGCCTCGGTCGATGTCGATGCCACCACGACCGCCTATGACAGGCTGAGCGGCGTGGAAAACCTGGTGGGCACGGCGCTGGCCGACAGCCTCGTGGGTGATGCCAATGCCAACGCACTGTCCGGCGGCTTCGGCAATGACACCCTGGCCGGTGCGGGTGGCGACGACAGCCTGGCCGGCGATTTTGGCGATGACAGCCTGGACGGCGGCACCGGCAACGACCGCCTGGCCGGCGGCACGGGCAGCGACACGGTCAGGGGCGGCGATGGCGACGACACCATCTTGCAGAACATGGAGCGTGGCGTCAGCGACTTGCTGGACGGCGGTGCCGGCACGGACACCGTGGACTACGGCGTCACCGATTTGACGGGCATCGCCAGCCAGGGCATCACGGCGGACCTGAACCTCAATGCGGAAGGGTTCCAACTGGTCACCCGCTTTTTTGCGGGCACAGCCGCCAGCGCCGACACCACGGTATGGGGCCGCTACATCCGCATTTACCACAACGATGCGCTGCCGGCCAATGCCATCCTGTCGCTGACCGGGCTGAAGGTCTTCGCCGGCGGGGTGGACGTTGCAGCGGGGCGGTTGGCGGCGGTTGGCGTGGACGGTGGGGGTGCGATACAGAACTACGCAAACAGCCAGGGGGCGCTGACCGATGCCACGGTGGGCGGCGCGTGGAACGGGAAAACCGGCGGGTCGAGCAACCTGGCGTGGGTGCAGGGCGGCAAGGGCTACATCGAGCTGGACCTGGGCAGCGCGCAGGCCATCGATACGCTCGCGCTGTGGGGGCGCGCGGATGGGGCCAGCGAGAGCGGCAACCTGCGCATCTATGTGTCCGATACGGCGTTCGGCTCTTCCGCAACCTATGCCAGCCTGTTGGCCAATCCCGCAGTAGCGCTGATGGAAGTACAGGCAGTGGACGTGACGGCCAATGTGAGCATGGTCGACCGGCTCAAAGGCATTGAGAACCTGATAGGTACTGCACTGGCCGACAACCTGAAAGGCGACGGAAACAAAAATGCGCTGTTCGGCAAGGAAGGCCAGGACACGATCAGCGGCATGGCTGGCGACGATTTCCTGGCGGGCGACGCAGGCAACGACAGCGTGGACGGCGGCGCCGGCAACGACGTGCTGTCCGGCGGGGCGGGGGTGGACATCGTCAGGGGCGGCGATGGCGACGACATCATCCTGCAGGACATGGAGCGCACCAGCGGAGACACGCTGGACGGCGGGGCCGGCACCGACCTGGTGGACTACAGCGCAGGCGACAGCGACATGGCAGGCGGCATCAATGCCAACCTGGCCACCGGCAAGGCCCAGAAGCTGATGGCGGGTACCTTGGTCAGCGTGGGGGGTGGCGCCAGCGGCCGGTATATCCGCATCTACCACAACGACGCGGTGGCCGCGAATGCCATCCTGTCGCTGACGGGGCTGAAAGTGTACGCGGGCGGCGTGGACGTGGCCGCGGGGAAGCAGGCCGTGACCGGTGCGGACAGCGGAACGGTACAGACTTATGCGCACAATCCGTCGGCGTTGACCGACCAGGATGTGGGTGCCGCCTGGAACGGAAAGCAGATTGCCGCCAGCAACCTGGCCTGGGTGGGCCTTCAGGGCGGCTCGGGCCTCAAAGCCTACATAGAGCTGGACCTGGGCAGTGTGCAGGCCATCGATTCGATCGCTTTGTGGGGCCGTGGGGACGGCCCCGGCGAGAGCGGCAACCTGCGCGTCTACGTGTCCGAAGCGAAATTCGATACCGTGTACAGCTCGGCGGCCACGGCCTATGCCGACCTGGCCGCCAGCCCGGCGGTGGGGAAGGTTGAGCTGCAGGCAGTGGACACGGCGCCAGTCACCACCTTCACCGATACGCTGGCCGGCATCGAAAACCTCATCGGCACGGCGATGAACGACAGCCTTACCGGCAGCGACGGCGCCAATGTGTTGACGGGCGGTGCGGGCAATGACGTGCTGGACGGCGGCAAAGGCAACGACACCTTGTCCGGCGGTGCCGGCGTTGACACCGCCAGGGGCGGCGATGGCGATGACCTGATCTTGCAGGACGCGGCGCGGGCCGGCGACACCCTGGAGGGTGGGGCCGGTGTCGATACGGCGGACTACAGCCCGGTGGGTGTGGCTGGCCGCATAGTGGCCAACCTGAACCTCAATGCACAAGGCAAACAGCAAGTCACGAAGGTGTTGTCCGCCGCCAATGTAGCCACTGCGGGCGTGACGGGACGCTACATCCGCATTTATCACAATGACAACTTGCCAGCGAATGCCATCCTGTCGCTGACGGGGCTGAAGGTATACGCGGGTGGCGTGGACGTGGCTGCGGGACGGGCTGCAGGGGTGGGTGCCGATGGGGGGGCCGCAAACTTTGCAAACTATGCTCACAGCATATCGGCGCTGACCGATGCCGACCTGGGGGTGGACTGGAACGGGCAGAGCGGACTTGCGAGCAACCTGGCCTGGGTGTCGGGCAACAAGGGTTATATAGAGTTGGACCTTGGGAGCCAATACGCCCTCGATTCGCTCAGCCTCTGGAGCCGGGGCCAGGCTTCTGGTGAAAGCGATAACCTGCGGGTGTATATCTCTGGCACTGCCTTTAAATCTTCCGCTACGGCCTACGCTGAGTTGGGGCTTGACGGGGCGGTGAGCAAGTTTGATGTGGCCACGACCGCCAGCGTGACTTTGTACGACACGCTGGACAACATCGAAAGCCTGACAGGCACGGGGATGGACGACACCTTGACCGGTGACGGCGGTGCCAACGCGCTATTGGGTGGCGCGGGCAATGACATGCTGTACGGAGGGTCAGGCAAGGACAAGCTGTATGGCGGCGACGGAAACGACACGCTGGACGGAGGAGACGGCGAAGACAGCGTGTACGGAGAGGCCGGCAATGATTACCTGAACGGCGGAAATGGCAATGACACGCTGGACGGCGGTGGCGGCAATGATGTCCTGGACGGCGGAAACGGCAACGACACGCTGTACGGGCAGAACGATGAAGACATCCTGGCCGGCGGCGCGGGTGACGACCAGCTGTACGGAGGGTCGGGCAAGGACAAGCTGTATGGCGGAGACGGCAATGACACGCTGGACGGAGGTGACGGCGAGGACAGCGTGTACGGAGAGGCTGGCAATGACTACCTCAACGGCGGAAACGGCAACGACACGCTGGGCGGAGGCAACGGCAACGACGCGCTGTACGGCGAGGGCGGCGACGACTTCATCGATGCCGGGGCGAACAACGACACCCTGTGGGGCGGCAGCGGCAATGACACGCTGTGGGGTAGCGATGGTGACGATGCCGTATATGGAGAGGATGGCAACGACGGACTTGACGGCGCGGCCGGCAACGACGCGATGTACGGCGGCGCAGGCAACGACAAATTGCTGGGCGGAGAGGGTGATGATGTACTGGACGGTGGCGCAGGCGATGACGAGTTGTACGGCCAGGGTGGCAACGATGTGATGGCTGGCGGCGAGGGCACGGACCGGTTCGACGGTGGCGAAGGCAGCGACACGCTGGACGGGCAAAACGGCAATGACTACCTCAACGGCGGTGGGGGCAACGACAAATTGCTGGGCGCAGAGGGTGATGATGTGCTGGACGGCGGCGCAGGCGATGACGAGTTGTACGGCCAGGGTGGCAACGATGTGATGGCTGGCGGCGAGGGCACGGACCGGTTCGACGGTGGCGAAGGCAACGACACGCTGGATGGGCAAAACGGCAATGACTACCTCAACGGCGGCGCAGGCAACGACAAGCTGCTGGGCGGAGAAGGCAACGACCAGATGGACGGCGGCGTAGGCGATGACGAGTTGTACGGCCAAGGCGGCAACGATGTGATGGCCGGCGGCGAGGGCGCGGACCGGTTCGACGGCGGCGAAGGCAACGACACGCTGGACGGTCAGAACGGCAACGACAACCTGAACGGCGGTGGGGGCCATGACACCCTGGCGGGTGGGGCGGGCAACGACACGCTGAGCGGAAACGACGGCGACGACCGCATGGAAGGCCAGGACGGGGACGACGTTCTGTGGGGCGGCAATGACAGGGATGTGCTGGGCGGAGGCAACGGCAACGACAGGCTGTACGGCGAAGCCGGCGACGACTTCATCGATGCCGGGGCGAACAACGACAACCTGTGGGGCGGCTCAGGCAACGACACGCTGTGGGGAGGCACGGGAGACGACACGCTGTACGGCGAAGGCGGCAACGACGGACTTGACGGCGCGGCCGGCAACGACGCGATGTACGGCGGGGCGGGCGACGACGGCATGTCCGCCGGAGACGGCAACGACAGGTTGTGGGGCGAGGACGGCAACGACAGCCTGTCGGGCAACAGCGGCAACGACACCGTCGAAGGCGGGGCCGGCAATGACGTCCTGTATGGAAACGACGGCGACGACCGCATGGAAGGCCAGGACGGGGACGACGTTCTGTGGGGCGGCAATGACAGGGATGTGCTGGGCGGAGGCAACGGCAACGACAGGCTGTACGGCGAAGCCGGCGACGACT
>Ga0209564_1001726_pt1 | contig 20493 bp, 17 predicted proteins | sample AraplaCol_mMF_r2_FD_184272 | JGI IMG/M metagenome (GOLD analysis project Ga0209564, IMG submission 184272) | Arabidopsis root microbial communities from North Carolina, USA - plate scrape MF_Col_mMF_r2 (SPAdes) (version 3) | ecosystem: Host-associated > Plants > Roots > Endosphere | place: USA...
TCGAAATTGCGCAGGATCAGGCTGAAGCCTGGTCCGATGCATTGTTCGACCTCGGCGCGCTGTCGGTATCGGTGGAAGACGCCGACGCCGATACGCCCGACGAGCAACCGCTCTTTGGAGAGCCCGGACTGGAGCCGACGCGGCTGGCATGGAACCGCTCGCGCGTGGTGGCGCTCTTCGACGAAGAGACCGACCCCGCGCTGGTGGTGACCGCTGCCGCGAACGCGCTCGATGTCGACCCCGTGCCGGCGTTCACGCTGCGTGCGGTGGAAGACCAGGACTGGGTACGCCTGACCCAGTCGCAATTCGAACCGATCCGCGTGGGCGAAAAGATCTGGGTCGTGCCGTCGTGGCACGAGGCGCCGGAGCCCGACGCGGTCATCCTGGAACTCGATCCGGGCCTGGCCTTTGGCACGGGCAGCCATCCGACCACGCGCCTGTGCATGCAATGGCTGGAGCAGCACGTGCAGGCCGGCGAGACGGTGCTCGACTACGGTTGCGGTTCGGGCATTCTGGCCATCGTGGCCAGGAAGCTCGGCGCGGGCGAGACGATCGGCATCGACATCGACCCGAACGCAGTCGAGGCATCGCGCTACAACGCCGAACGCAACCACGTGGAAGCCAGCTTCGCGCTGCCGGAATCGGTATCCGAAGCCACCTACGACTTGGTGGTAGCCAACATTCTTTCGAATCCGCTCAAGCTGATGGCCGCGATGCTGTCGGCGCGCGTGCGTCCGGGCGGCCGGCTGGTGCTGTCCGGCGTGCTGGAACGGCAGGCCGATGAAGTGGCCGCCGCCTACGCGCCGTGGCTCGCCATGTCGGTCTGGCGCAGCGAGGAAGGCTGGGTCTGCCTGCACGGCACGCGCCCGTTGACTGCCAACCGTTCCTGATTCGTCATCATGGCCGCCGCCAAGCTCGTCACGCGCTGCCCGGCCTGCCGCACCGCGTTCCGGCTCGTTGCGGATCAGTTGCGGCTGCGCCAGGGCCTGGTTCGCTGCGGACAATGCGACACCGTCTTCGATGCGCGTGAACACCTGATCGAGGTGCCCGCCCCCGCTACGGCTTCGGCCAAGGCATCCACACCGGCTACGCCGACAGCGCCTGCCGTGACGATGGCCGCCGCGCTGGCCCATGCCGAGCGGACGCAGGCAACGGCCCGCGCGCGCGAAGACGACGCTCCGTTCCAACCGGGCTTTGATCCGGGCTACGAAGTCCCCGCGCTTGATTCACCGACGACGATGATGTCGGAGCCGTCACCCGACGAAGAGGCTGGCGCGAATCCCGAAGCGGCGGAAGCGGTTGCCGATGCCGGCGCCGCCAGCCCTGAAATCTCGCCCGAAGTCGAATCGGAACCCGAATCGGAACCGGCAGTCGGGCATGCCGTCGCGCCGGAAACCGCCGATGCTGCGGCCGTCGAGACAGAAGCGCCGCAAGCCGACGTGGAACCGGTGTCCGAAACATCCACACCCGCATCAGCCGATACAGCGCCGGAAGCGGAAACCCCGCTGACCGAACCGCCGCTGCCATGGCCGACGCTCGATCACTCGGCCTTCGACGACGAGCCGGTGCTGGCGCCGCAGTCACCAGCGCCGGACGCATCGCACGCATCCCAGGCATCGCACTCCTCGCTGGACCCGGCCGCGGCATTCGCGCCGAAGAACCCGTCCGGCATGCCGCCCTACGGCGCGTACAGCGCCAGGGCCAGTTGGCCGCCGCTGCGCCCCGCCGACGCACCATCGACCCGGCCCATGGCCGAAGCCGGTGCCGCAACGCCCGACGCAACTGCGTCCGCAGATGCGAAAGCGTCGCCCGATACCGTGTCGGATGGCGCGCGCGCGAAAGAAACGACTGATTCGACTGATTCAACTGATAGCACTGACACATCGGAAGCATCCGATGTGTCCCATGTGCCTGCCGACGCATCGCCCGACACTTCCGCCGATGCCTTGCCGGCGCCCGAGCCGTTTCCGCAGGCCGACCCGGTGCCCAGCGCCAGCGGTTTCCTGCGTGCCGAAGATCCAGCCGACCCCGAGGCCGAAGCCTGGGCGGCGCAGGCCAAGGACGTCATCGAGCACGACCTTGGCGTCACGTTGCGCGATGGCACGCCCGACGCCGTGGCACGCGAGACCACCACGCGCCACTGGCTGAACCAGGGCTCGCCTGCCACGGCGGCCGGCACGGCAGCCAGCGGGCCGGTCTTCGCGCCCGACTTCCTGCGCCATACGCGCGATCGCGACCAGGCGCGCGCGCCCAGCGCAAAGGTGTCGATGCCGGGCAGCCGGCGCACCTGGATGCGCGCGGCAGCCGCCGTGCTTGGCCTCGGCATCCTGGTGCAGGGCATTTATCTGGCGCGCAGCCAGATTGCCGGCAGCATGCCGGTGCTGCGTCCGGTACTTGAGGCAGCCTGCGCACCGTTCGGCTGCGATGTGCCGCCGTGGCGCGATCTTGACGCCCTACGCATCGACAGCTCGCAACTGCAGAAGCAGGACGAGGCCAGCGACGTCTACCTGCTGGCGGTGACGCTGCGCAACCAGGGCCGCGCCACCACGGCGCTGCCGGCGATCGAGCTTGTCATGACCGATCTGCAGGACCAGTTGCTGCTGCGCCGCGTGCTGCTGCCAGCCGAATACCTGGAGCCCGTCCAGCGCGGCTTTGCCGCCACGGGCCTGCGCGCGGGCAGCGAACTGCCGGTTCGGGTACGATTCCGAACGCAGCAGGCGGCTGCCAATTACCGCGTGCTGATCTTCTACCCCTGAATTCCAACGCCCCCCTCGCCACGCCGGCCGGCAATGTACCGGGCCGGCGGGCTGTACTTTTCTGACAGGAGCAACCATGAGCAATGTGACCCTTGGCGGCAACGCCATCGAAGTTGGCGGCAAGTTTCCCCATGCTGGCGACAAGGCCCCGGCCTTCTCGCTGGTCGGCAAGGACCTGAAGGACGTGACGCTGGCTGACTTCGCAGGCAAGCGCAAGGTGCTGAACATCGTTCCGAGCCTGGACACGCCCGTCTGCCAGGCATCGGCCCGCAAGTTCAACGAGGCCGCCAGCAGCCTGGCAAACACCGTGGTGCTGACCATCTCGGCCGACCTGCCGTTCGCCATGGGCCGCTTCTGCACGGCCGAAGGCCTGGCCAACGTGGTGACGCTGTCGACGATGCGCGGCGCCGACTTCAAGAACGCCTACGGCGTGGACATCAAGAGCGGCCCGCTGGCCGGCGTTTGCGCGCGTGCCGTGGTGGTCGTCGACGAGAACGACGCCGTCACGTACAGCGAACTGGTGCCTGAAATCAAGCAGGAGCCAAACTACGACGCTGCTCTGGCTGCACTGAAATAATCTGTGCGGTAGAACACAGTTGCACAAGCACTTCCGCCCGTCATGCACGGGCGGAATTATTTAACGTATCTGTTGCGGCCCGTCGCCGGGCCATTTGGAGAAGAGATGTCCAGCCTGATCTGCGGTTCCGTCGCCTACGACACCATCATGACGTTCGACGGCCGGTTCCGTGAACACATTCTTCCGGACCAGATCCACATGCTGAACGTTTCGTTCCTGGTTCCCGGCATGCGGCGCGAGTTCGGCGGTTGCGCCGGCAACATCGCATATACGCTGAAGATGCTCGGCGGCGATCCGTTCGTGATGGCCACCGTGGGCCAGGACGCTGGCCCGTACCTGCAGTACCTGCGCGATCTGGGCATTGCCACCGACCACATCCGCACGCTGCCCGACACGTTCACGGCGCAGGCAATGATCACCACCGACCTGGACAACAACCAGATCACCGCATTCCACCCGGGCGCCATGGGCCAGTCGCAGATCAACAGCGTGCAGGACGCGCTTGGTGCCGGCAAGCGCCCGGCACTGGGCATCGTGGCGCCGGACAGCCGCGAAGGCATGCTGCACCATGCACAGCAGTTCGCCGAGGCGGGCATTCCGTTCATCTTCGATCTGGGCCAGGCCATGCCGCTGTTCAACGGCGAGGACCTGCGGGCGTTCATTGAACTCGCCAGTTACGTGACGGTCAATGACTACGAAGCACAGGTCATGCTGTCGCGCACCGCCTGGACCAGCGCGGAAGTGGCCGCCAAGGTTCGCGCGTTCATCGTGACGCACGGCGAACGTGGCGCCAGCGTCTTTGCCGATGGCCAGCAGTACGCCATCCCGGCCGTGCAGGCCGAGCGCGTGGTGGACCCCACCGGCTGTGGCGACGCCTTCCGTGGCGGCCTCCTTTACGGCATCGAGCAGGGCATGGACTGGGAAACCACCGGCCGCCTAGCATCGCTGATGGGTGCGCTCAAGATTGCCCAGCAGGGCCCCCAGAATCACTGGATTTCGCGTGAGGAAATCGGCAGCCGCTTTGCGGCGGCGTTCGGTTACCAATACGCCTAAGATGAAACGGTGAACCGCGCACACCGGACGACGACGAAGGGCGCGGCATTCAGACGGGAGTTGCGATGAATCAGATCCTTCGAATCGGCGGTTTCGTGGTGCTGGCCACCGCGGCCCTGGTCAGCGGCTGTGCCAACTACTCCAATTCCGGCAGCGTCTATTCACCGGGCCAGGCGCAGCGCGAGCAGACGGTGCGCTATGGCGTGGTCCAGGGTGTGCGCGAAGTCATGATTCAGGGCGGCTCCACGGGTGCCGGCACGCTGGCCGGCGGCGCCATCGGCGGTGTCGCGGCGGGCAGCACCATCGGCAGCGGCGGAGGTTCGGTGGCAGCGGGCCTGCTGGGCGCCGTGCTTGGGGGGATTGCCGGCAGCGCGGCGGAGAACCGCATCACGCAGCGCCGCGGCCTGGAGATCACGGTGCAGCTCGAAGACGGCGACATGCGCGCCATCACGCAGGAAGCCGACGAGGTGTTCCGTCCCGGCGACCGCGTGCGCCTGCTGTCTTCCGGTGGCGTGACACGCGTCTCGCACTGAAAACATTACACGCCTGTCAGAAAGAAACGCCGCGTGCCCTTGGGCCGCGGCGTTTTTCATTTGGCGTGGCTCAAGGGCCAATAAAAAACCCGCCGGGCACGGATGCCATCGGCGGGTTGGCAAGACTCGCTGTCTTGCGGACCGGATACGGCGTATCCGGTCAGTGTGGCACGCAATGCGTGCCCAGGCGCTTCCCGGTAGTGATCGCTCGCACGAAGGCGAGGCAATTACGGACGGTTGCCCGTCGGGAACGGCCAGGCCGCTGCCGGGTTCAGCGCGGTCTTGGCGGGTGCAGCAGCAGCCGGTGCAACGGCAGGAGCAGCGGCAGGCTTGGCAGCCTTCTTGCCAGCCGGCTTCTTGGCGGCAGCCTTCTTCGCAGCAGGCTTGGCAGCAGCCTTCTTCGCAGCAGGCTTGGCGGCGGCCTTCTTGGCAGCAGGCTTGGCGGCAGCCTTCTTCGCAGCCGGCTTCTTGGCAGCAGCCTTCTTGGCCGGTGCGGCCTTCTTGGCAGCAACCTTCTTCACTGCGGCCTTCTTGGCCGGTGCTGCCTTCTTGGCGGCGACCTTCTTGGTTGCAACCTTCTTGGCGGCAACCTTCTTCACTGCAGCCTTCTTGGCCGGTGCTGCCTTCTTGGCGGCGACCTTCTTGGTTGCGACCTTCTTGGCGGCAACCTTCTTCACTGCGGCCTTCTTGGCAGCCGGAGCAGCCTTCTTGGCAGCAACCTTCTTCGTCGCAACCTTCTTCACAGCAGCCTTCTTGGCAGCCGGAGCAGCCTTCTTGGCGGCGACCTTCTTCACAGCGGCCTTCTTGGCGGCCGGCTTTGCAGCCTTCTTGGCGGCCGGCTTTTTCTTTGCAGCAGTTGCCATGGATAACTCCTTCACTAGCGTGAAATATCGAATGACCTAAATGGACGACCCGACCGATCCGAGGCGCATGGATACATGCCCCAATCGAGCGAGCGATTCATCGGCGCACGACAGCTTGAACCGCACGCTAATGAATTCGGTAGCAGGGATACCGCCGCGACCCGTGTCGCGCAGCGCGGTGTCTTCACGGCAGCGCGAAATCCGCGCGCTGGCTGCAAAGCCAGCGTACAGGCGGATTTCCGGGGCATGCCGTGCCCTGGAATATTCGATTGGCCCGCGCCGCCCATCGTGACGGCGCGCTGCCTGAATAGAGGAGATATCGGTCAGCAAGCCTGCAGCACGGGCTTGGCCTCGCGCACTGCAGACATCAATTCCACGGGGGTAGCTTGCCCATCCCGTCACTGGGCTACAGGAGACTGCACGCGTTGTAAGAAGCCTGATCGGCCCGGTCTGCGTCAAAGTTCTGGTGCTCCTCGGCTACCCGCATTCACTGCGACGAAGCATCGCGTCATCGTTGCTTCTTGCTTGCCTTCTTGCAACACTCGCTTCGTCAAACACATCGATGCAATGAAGTGAGACTCTTGTCAAGGCGAATCATAATTCGTTTGTTCGATGATGTTAAGAAAAAAGTGCAAAAAAACTTGCGCGCAAGAACGAATCGATCTAATTCACGCGAGCACTGCGATCACGACACCATCGATACGCTCTCTCATCATGACGCGCGCACACCAAACGAAGTTCCGTCACGCGTGTGTTTCGATGGTCGGAGACCACCTCGCGACGGCGCTGTGCAACGCGTGCCAGCACCCTGCGTGCGCGTCCTCCAACGGCATGCTTGCCGTGCCCGTCCACGACGTCATCGCACCGCTTCGCATTGCCTGACACTGACTGGAAACCCGCATGAATAGTGGCTTTCCGACGCACACGCACGCACACGAAGACGCATCCGACAGCCGCATCGCGCAGCGTAAGCACGGACGTCGGCGATCACACTTCGGTGCGATTGCTCGACGCACGCGGCCACTGCGACAGACTGATCGCGCGACGATCGCGTCAACGCTTCGGCCGGTCTCGCGTGCGTCGATCCGACAGTTGCGCGAGCACGACGAAAGAGTGATGCGCCTACGCAACGGTTTCTCTGTTCGACGTGCATCGACACCTGCGTTTTGATGTCAGTCGCACGATCGATGATGTGTCGGCGCACGTACGAACCGGTGGTCGCGACACCGCGCTCGTCCAACATCGCGTCGTGTCGCTGGTCGAACGATCGCCGCGCGGCACCACCACCGCGATGCTCGTCGCGCCAGCCGTCGATCCAACCTGGCATCGTCCTCCCATCGGCCATCGCATCGCGCGACGGATCGGTCGGCAGATCGATCATCGGCGTCTGGCGCGCCTCGCTCGTCGCAGCCAATCCGCTGCCAGGTCAACGATTGCCGGGCACGAACATTGGGGCGCTGTGCCACACGCGTATGCGGGTTCCTACCGATGCCGTCGCCACGGCTTCGCCGCAACGCCACCGGAGTCGGTGACGTGCCGGTGTGGCGCGGTTGCGCCATCGCACACGCCGCTAGAGGAATGTCTCGGGTACGCTTCCCGCGCGGTGCTTGTTGCAGGACAAAATCCAGGCCAGCCGCCGCCCGGCGGGCGATTGCAGGTGGTGGTGCGGTACGCTCTGGTGCGTACGCAAACGGATGCGGGAGATTGCAGCGAACGACGGGCGCCAGTAGATTGGCGTCGCGCGATGCCGATGCCGGCCAGCAGGAACGCGGTTCATTGCGAACCGCTGCAATCCTCCTGGCCCGGTGCCGACATCCTGCACGTCGTGTATGACTTGCGTGTCAGACCTGCAGGCTGGCTGCATGCAACCTTGCCGACCGGAAAAAAAACCGCGCCGCGATCTGGTGAATCCGCCATCGCGACATTGAACTGGAGATCTTCATGCGCATGACCGACCCCCGCGCCCTGCTTCGCCACACCGCCCGTGCCGCCGCGTTCGCCGCCGCACTCACCGCCAGCACCTTCGCGATGGCACAAGCCACGCCGGCAGGCACATGGAACACGATCGATGACACCACCGGCAAGCCGCGCGGCGTGATCGAGATTGCCGAGAAGGACGGCGTGTACAGCGGCAAGCTCGTGAAGAGCCTGGTGCCGACCGAAGGCCCGCCCAAGGTCTGCGACAAATGTACCGACGCGCGCAAGGACCAGCCCATCATCGGCATGACCCTGCTCACCGGCCTGCGCAAGACCGGCGACAACGAATGGACCGGCGGCGAGATCCTGGACCCCGAAACCGGCAAGCTCTACAAGTGCAAGATGTCGATGGCCGACGACGGCAAGAAGCTCAATGTGCGCGGCTTCATCGGCATCAGCCTGATCGGCCGGACACAGACCTGGGTGCGCCAGCAGTGACGTTCTGATGCCACCAGGGGCGGCCTCTCTCCCGCACATGGGAGAGAGGCACCGCAGGCCAGCCAAGAAAGGCAGCAAGAAAGACGCCACCCGCCCATTCAGCAAACTGACAGCTTCCTTCGGTAAGATCGATCCTCCGATCCTCTTTACAACAACTACCGGAGACGAAACATGCATTTCTCCCCTCGCGCCCGTACGCTGGCGCTGGCACTCGCCGCCACCTCGCTGATCGCCACCACGGCACACGCTGCCGATGCGTGGCCCAACCACGTCATCAAGTTCGTCGTGCCGTTCACGGCCGGTGGCGCCAACGACCTCGTGGCACGTGCCGGTGCCGAGGCCGTCAGCAAGCGGATTGGCCAGCCCGTGGTGATCGAGAACCGTCCGGGTGCGGGCGGCATCGTAGGCGCCGACTACGTGGCCAAGAGCAAGCCCGATGGCTACACGTTCCTGGTGGGTGCCGTGGGCACGGTCACCAACAGCCTGATCCGCACGAAGATGCCCTACCAGCCCGACGACCTGGTGCCCGTGGGCCTGATCGCCGTCAGCCCGTCGGTGATCGTGGCATCGCCGTCGCTGCCGGTGAACAACGTGAAGGAACTGGTCGAGTATTCGAAGAAACAGGGTGGCGTACCGTTTGCCACCGCCGGCAGCGGCAGCACGCCGCATTTCGTCGAAGAAATGCTTAAGGAAAAAGGCGCGCAGCTGACCGTCGTGCCGTACAAGAGCGGATCGGAGAGCATCACCGCCGTGATCGGCAACCAGGTGGCCGCCACGTCCGAAGCATCGATCGTGGTACTGCCGCAGATCAAGGCCGGCAAGCTCAAGGCGCTGGGCGCGACGTGGGACAAGCATATGCCCGCGGCACCGAACATCCCCACCACGGCCGAGCAGGGCCTGCCTGAAGTGCGGATCGGCCATTGGGCCGGCATCTTCGCGCCGAAGGGCACCGATCCCGCGATCATCAAGAAGCTCAACGCCGAGCTGACGGCCGGCATGCAGAACCCCGAGATTCGCGAACGCCTGATCCAGAACGGTATCGAGCCGGCCGGTGGTTCGGTGGAGAGCTTCGTGGCCTTCATCAAGTCGGAACGCGAACGTCTTGGCCGTATCGCCAAGAACGCCAACATGACGGCCGATTAATCGGTCGGGGCAAGCCGCGCTGGTGGCCCGGACTTCAGGTCCGGCCCATGGCTCCGCCAGCGCACCGTCCAAAACTTTTTTGGATGAGATCACCCGCCCGGATGGTCAAATGTCTGCAAACGGCCCGCGACATGCGGGCCGTTTGCATGATGTCCAAATCTTGTCAGATCTGACATATCGCGCGCGCAATGTGCGCGTTACTGCCCCACACGAGATAGTGCCCCGCATCCGATGTTTGAACTTGCAGACATCTGAGCGGGTGGCAGCGTGTCTGTGAGCGCGGCGCAACGTGCTTGCAGCGCGGTTGCAACGAGAATGGTTCCTATTTATATTCCCGATCGCCCGAACATTCAGCCCCGGTGGTGAAGCCGGTAAAGGGCCCGGCAGTACGGGGCGCACTGGAACTGACAATGCTCCGTCGCACCCCTGTGGCCGCCGCGCTGGTGGCCCTCTTTGCCTCACCCGCAGCCTTCGCGCAGCAGGCCGTCCAGCCCGCCGCACAGGCGCCCGCAGCACCCTCCGCAGCCCCTGCCCCCTCGACCGCCACATCGACGCCGCAGAAGGGCGAATCGGTGCCCCAGACGCTGCGCGAGGTGACTGTCCAGGGATCCTCCGCCCGCGACGACTTCAACCCCACGGGCAGCCAGTTGTCGAAGCTGCCGGCTGACCTGCGCGACGTGCCGCAATCGGTGACGATCGTGAACCGCGCGCTGATGGAATCGCAGGGGGCAAGCTCGCTGGCCGATGCGCTGCGCAACGTGCCCGGCATCACCATCGGCGGCGCCGAAGGCGGCCAGATCGGCAACAACATCAACCTGAACGGCTTCTCGGCGCGCACCGACATCTACCTGGACGGCTTCCGCGACCGCGGCCAGTACTACCGCGACACTTTCGCGCTGGACCAGGTGGAAGTGCTGATGGGTCCGTCGTCGATGCTGTTCGGGCGCGGCTCCACGGGCGGCGTGATCAACCAGGTCACCAAGAAGCCGAAGCTGCAGGCCGCCACCGAGGTCACCGGATCGGTCACGACCAACGGCCTGGTGCGCGCCACGGCGGATGTGAACACGCCCACCGGCGACACCTCGGCGTTCCGCATCTCGGCCATGGCCCAGGACGGCAAGCCGAGCACGCGCGACGAGATGACCGTGCAGGATTTCGGCATCGCGCCGTCGTGGCGTTTTGGCATCGGTACCTCGACGGAGATCACCCTTTCGGCGTTGCTCCAGCACAACGAGGACATGCCCGACTACGGCCTGCCCGCCATCAACGGCCATCCGGTCAATGTCGACCGCAATACGTACTACGGTTTCAACAACGACCGCACGCGCCAGAACATCGTGTCGCTCAATGGCGCCATCGACCACAAGTTCTCGCCCAACCTGCGCCTGCGCAACGTCACGGCGTTCAACTATGTGGAAACCGATGCGCGCGAGACTGCGCCGAACGCCGTGGGATCGATCAACGCCGCCGGCGCATTTACCGCGCTGACCACCACCAACCTGCCGCTGTCGCAGCTGTACGTGCGCCAGCAGAGCCATGACCGCAACATCCGCGACTACTCGATCTTCAACCAGACCGAGCTGACCGCGAAGTTCGATACGGGCCCGGTCAAGCACACGCTGCTGACCGGCCTGGAGTTCGGCCACGACGGCTACAACAACCAGAACTACTACCGCAACGGCAGCTGCGGCAGCACGGCGCTGAACCCGGCCACGGGCACGTCCGGCTTCGTGGCCTGCACGCCGGTCATCGACCCGCCGTACCGCGACTCGCCGGGCAACGTGGCCTCCAGCACCGGCAACCTGCAGGGCGGCTCGGCCAACACCGTGGCGGTCTACGCGAACGATTCGATCGAGTTCTCGAAGCAATGGAAGGCGGTGGCCGGCCTGCGCTACGACAAGTACATCGCCAGCATCAGCAACTCGATCAATTCCGGCAACACGGCCGGCAGCACGGTGCTGCCCAACGCCAGCCAGGACGTCCACTTCACCAGTGTGCGGCTGGGCGGCATCTGGCAGCCGACCGAGGCGCAGTCGTACTACATTTCCTACGGCACCTCGTTCAACCCGTCGCTGGAACAGCTGGTGGGCACGGTGGGCCAGCAATCGCTGGACCCCGAAAAGAACAAGGCCTACGAGGCTGGCGGCAAGTGGGACCTGATGAGCGGCAACCTGTCGGTGACGTCGGCCATCTTCCGCATCACCAAGGACAACGCGCGCAGCCAGATCGACGCCACCACGTACGCGCTGACCGGCAAGATCCAGGTGGATGGCTTCCGTGCCGGCGTGACCGGCCGCATCACGCCGAAGTGGCAGGTGTTCGCGGGCTATACCTACCTGGACGCCGAGATCAAGAGCGGCATCGCGGCCGGCACCCAGGGCATGGTGCCGACCAACACGCCCAAGCACACCGCCACGGCCTGGACCAGCTATTCCATCCTGCCAAGCTGGGAAGTGGGCGGCGGCGCGTTCTACATGTCACAGCGCTATGCCAACAATACCAATACAGTGCAGGTTGGCGGCTTTGTGCGCTGGGACGGCATGATTGCCTATCACCAGCCCAAGTACGACGTGCGCCTGAATCTGTTCAACATCTTCGACAAGAAGTATTACGATGCGCTGATCCAGTCGGACGGCGGCCGGTCGGTGCCGGGCACGGGCCGTACCGCGATGCTGTCGTTCACCTATCGCATGTAAGCGCCGCCGGAGCCGCACGCCGCGCCCGGCTACCCTGCCACGGCCGGCCCCGGCGGCTTCAACCGGATTCCTCAGATGCTGGTTCGTATTCCGAAAGTTCTCAACGTCGAGCAGGTGGCCGTGGTGCTGGCCCAGCTGGAGCATGCCGGCGATGCATGGGTGGATGGCCGCGTGTCGGCCGGCTATTCCGGCGCGGCGGTCAAGTTCAACCAGCAGATCGACGAAAGATCCGAGGTGGCCACGCAGTGCCAGCACCTGATCCTGTCCGCGCTGGAACGCCATCCCCTATTTATTAGTGCGGTGCTGCCGAACATCGTCTATCCGCCGATGTTCAACCGGTACAGCGAGGGCATGACGTTCGGCGCCCATGTGGACGGCGGCGTGCGCATCCATCCGCACACTGGGCGCAAGCTGCGCACCGATGTGTCCGCCACGCTGTTCCTGTCGGACCCCGCCAGCTACGACGGCGGCGAATTGCAGGTGGAAGACACCTACGGCGTGCATGCGGTCAAGCTGGCCGCTGGCGATATGGTGATCTACCCCGCCACGAGCCTGCACCAGGTGACGCCGATCACGCGCGGCACGCGGGTAGCCAGCTTCTTCTGGATCCAGAGCCTGATCCGCGACGACGGCCAGCGCACGCTGCTGTTCGACATGGACAACGCCATCCAGACCCTCAACCAGACCAATGCCGACGAGCGCGCGCGCCGCAGCCTGGTCGGCTGCTATCACAACCTGCTGCGGCAGTGGAGCGAGACCTGAGCACACCGCCCAGGCCCGTCATATTGACGTAGCCGTTCAGCCAAATTGCTCTGCCAGCGCCTGCCGTGCCTGGCCGATGAATTCGCTCTCGCCCCGGCGCGCCCCTAATAGATAGAACTCCGCCGCCGGCAGTGCCGGCAGCTTCCAGCCGGCCACGCCCGCGGCATCCAGCGGTGTCACGCCGGGCCCGATGGCCGAAGCGTTCAGGCACGACACGCCGAGCCCGGCGGCCAGCGCCAGATGCAGGCCCGCCACGCCCGAGGCCGAGTGCGCGATCTCGAATTCGCGTCGGCGCCGCATCAGCAACTGCACGACGAACTGGTGCATCGAGCAGGTATCGGGCAACAGCACGAGCGGCAGCGTGGCTTGTGGGATTTCGGAGATTTCCGGCGCAGCGACCCAGGCCAGCGCCTCGCGCCGCAGCACCGTGCCGCCACGCGCACCGCCGGCGGTCTTCTCCGCGCCGCGCGCGCCGATCAACCGCATGCTCAGGCCGATATCGAACGCATCCATCTCGGCCGCCGCCTCGATGGCGGCACTCTTCATGACCGTGACGTGCAGCTTCAGGTAGGGATAGCGGTCGCGCAGCCGCCGCAGCATGCCGGCGATCTCGCCGGGGCGGAAATAGTCGGTCACCGCCAGCCGCAGCTCGCCATCGAGCGTCTGACCGCGCAGTTCCGCCAGCGCCTGCTCGTTCAGCGACAGGATCCGCCGGGCATAGTCCAGCAGCCGCGCACCCGCCGGCGTCACGGCCGCGCCTTTCTTGCCGCGTGTCAGCAACGGCACGCCGGCACGCTCCTCCAGCTTGCGCAACTGCTCGCTGACCGACGATTGCGACAGGAACAGCCGGGGCGCCGCGGCCGACAGGCTGCCGCTTTCGGCCACGGCAACAAAGGTCCGGAGCTGGTCCGTTTCGAATCCACGCATGATTTAAAGTTTCGGCTATTCCGATAGATGACATCGTATATTCCCGCTTTTCCGATTTCAAGGCAGCACCTACGATGACATCACCGCAGCACGCAAACACCCAGATACACACGCGCGCCGCAACGTGAATCCAAACCCGAAAGGAGCCTGTCATGCCCCACGTTTCCCTGCAGATTTCCGGCCATCCCGATACCGAACTGACGCGCCGCGCCGTGGCCGTGGTGGGTGAACTGACCCAGCGCGTGCTAGGCAAGGAAGCCCCCGTGATTGCCACCACCGTGACGTTCATTCCGCGCGAGCAGTGGTTTATCGGCGGCAAGCCGCTGTCCGAATACGACACTGGGCGCAACGCCTTCCAGCTCGACATCAGCGTGACCGACGAGACCAACACCAAGGCCGAGAAGGCCGAGTACCTGCGCCAGTCGTACGCGGCGCTGTCGGAACTGATCGGCGACGTCAACCCGGTGTCGTATATCCATGTGATCGACGCGCGCGCGGCCGCCTACGGCTATGGCGGCAAGACGCAGGAGTTCCGGCACCAGCACCGCTGATCCCCCGGGCGCGCCCGCGCGGCGGCGATTGCTGCAGCCAGGTAAAAAGTGCCGTGCGGGCGGCGTGCTTGTGCCGCGTGGCGATGTTCACTAGTGTGGAGGGCAAGTTTCCCGATACCGGAGGCATCGTATGAAGCAAGTCACGCTGCCCGGCGGCGTGCGCGTTCCCGCGCTGGGCCTGGGCACCTGGAATATCGGCGACCACCGCGCCACGCGCGCCGAGGAAATCGCCACGCTGCAGATGGGCCTGGACATGGGGCTGCGGCTGGTGGACACCGCCGAGATGTATGGCGAAGGGCTGTCGGAATCGCTGATCGGCGAGGCGCTGACCGGGCGCCGCGACGACGCGTTCCTGGTCAGCAAGGTCTATCCGCACAACGCCAGCCGCAAGGGCGCAGTGGCCGCGTGCGAGCGCAGCCTGCGCCGGCTGGGCACCGACCATCTGGACCTGTACCTGCTGCACTGGCGCGGGGAGGTGCCGTTCGAGGACACCATCGAGGCGTTCCAGGCGCTGCAGGCCGCCGGCAAGATCCGCCATTTCGGCGTCAGCAACCTGGACCTGTCCGATATGGAGGAATTCTGGGACACCCCGGGCGGCGACGCCGTGGCGGTGAACCAGCTGCTCTACAACCTGACCCGGCGCGGCATCGAGTTCGACCTGCTGCCATGGTTGCGCGAGCGCAACGTGCCGGTCATGGCCTACTCGCCCATCGAGCAGGCCCGGCTGCTACGCAACGCCGGCCTGAAGCGCTTTGCCGAGCAGCATGGCATGACCCCGGCGCAAGCCGCGCTGGCCTGGCTGCTGGCATCGGACGACATCATTGCGATTCCGAAGACCGGCCACCGCGACCGGCTGCGCGACAACATTGGCGCGCTGGACATCACGCTGACGCCGGAACAGCTGGCCGAACTGGACAAGCTGTTTCCGCCGCCGCGTCACGCGCAGCCGCTGGCAATGCTGTAGATCGTGCAAACGTTGAATCCTTGAAACGCAGGGCGCGTCTCAAGGAGAGATGACGGGAAAGATGCCGCCGGCTCAGCGCTGGCCGGCCTTGTAGCGTTCCACTTCGACGTAGCGCGTCAGGTACGTGCGGGCTTTTTCACGCGTATCGGTGGTCACGCGCTCGGCGGCCTGGCGGGCGCTGGTCTGGCCGTGGGCGCTGCTCATCTGCGCAGACAGGTACGACTGGAAGGCATCGTGCATGACCTTGAGCTGGCCCGTGCACGCATCGATCGCCCCGGCCGCCACATCCTTCGACGTGCCCTTGCCCTTGGCGCCGTCATTGGCGCGGTCCTGCACGCAATCCATATATTTGGCGCGTTCGGCCTGCCAGCCGGAATTCATCTGCGCGGTTGCCTGTTGGGCCTCGGGCGTCTCTACCGCGGGCTGGGAAGCACATGCGGCCAGCAGCAACGCGGCCAGGGGCGAGGCGAGCGCGCCGGCACGCACCCAGGCACGGGGGCGTTGCACTGCAGCACGCGAAATCGACGATTGGGAATTGGCTTGGCGGGGGGACTTCGGGAAGGACATGAGTTTGAACGCGGTTGGCCTATGCATGCTCGACAGACCGGTATGTTAACGGCCCGGTTCCGGAACAAGTTCCCCGGATTTGCAAGAAAGTATGACGAGGTCATGTCAGAGTCCCCTACCCTCCTTGTCAGACAAAATCGCATTTGCGGATGTGCCTTGCGCGCCTATGCTTTAGAGGCGGTTGCAACACATGAACCCTCCTGGAGGAAATAATGAAACGTCGAACCTTCCTGTCCGCCGGCAGCGCTGGGCTTGTCGGCCTCACCGGTCTTTCCGTGGGCGCCCTGTCGCTTACAGGATGTAGCTTCACCGGCCCCAAAGACTCGGGCGACGCGGCGTCCAAACGGCGCGAAATCGACACGGGCGCCACTGACACGCTGAACCGTCTCTATTCCACCGCCAACGGCGCGCGGGACCTGGGCGCCAAGGCCAAGGGCATCCTGATCTTCCCGAAACTGCTGTCCGCGGGCTTTATCGTGGGTGGCGAGTACGGCGACGGCGTGCTGCGTGCGGGCGGCGCGGATCGTGGCTACTACCGGGCCATTTCGGGATCGGTCGGCTGGCAGATCGGCGCACAGTCCAAGGCCTTCATCCTGATGTTCATGACGCAGGATGCCTACGACAAGTTCGTGCGCAGCAGCGGCTGGCAGGTTGGCGCCGACGCCACCGTGGCACTGGCCACGATCGGCGCGAACGGCCAGATCGACACCAATACGGCCCAGCAGCCCATCATCGGCTTTGCCATGACCAACGCTGGCCTGATGGCCGGCCTGAGCCTGGAAGGCACGAAGATCTCGAAGCTGAATATCTGACAGACGGGCCTGGCGCCAGCCGTGCGCCAACCGGCGGCCTATCACAAGGCGCCCATGTTGCGGAACGCTTTCATTCCGTAACATGGGCGCCGTTTTTCTTGCTTTCACCCCCGCCCCCAACCGTTAGAATTCGTCCCTTGCCAATTTTCAACCCGTACGCGAGGCCGAATTCTCATGTGGTTCAAGAATCTCCAGATTCATCGTTTCTCCGCCCCGTGGACGCTGAGTGCCGAAGATGTGGAGGCCTGCCTGGCCAAACACGCGTTCTATCCCGGCACCAGCCTTGAAATGCAGACCCAGGGCTGGGCGTCGCCGCGCGACAACGACCAGCTCGTGCATTGCGTCAACAAGCAGATGCTGCTGGTGCTGCGCACCGAAAAGAAGCTGCTTCCCGCCACCGTGGTCAATCAGGTGACCAAGGCGCGTGCCGCCGAGATCGAAGAGCAGCAGGGCTTCAAGCCGGGCCGCAAGCAGCTGAAGGAGCTGAAGGAACAGGTCACCGAGGAACTGTTGCCGCGCGCCTTCGCCATCCGCCGCGACACGCGCGTGTGGATCGACCCGGTCAACGGCTGGCTGGCGATCGACGCGGCCGGCACGGCCAAGGCCGATGAAGTGCGCGGCATGCTGTTCAAGGCCATCGATCCGCTGCCCGTGGTGGGCCTGCAGGTCAACCTCTCGCCCGTCGCGGCCATGACCGAGTGGCTCGCCACCGACACCGCGCCGGCCGGCTTCACGGTCGACCAGGAAATCGAACTGCAATCGAGTAGCGAGACCAAGGCAACCGTGCGCTATGTGCGCCATCCGCTGGACCCCGAGGACCTGCGTCGCCATATCGAAGCGGGCAAGCGCTGCACGCGCCTGGCCATGACCTGGAACGACCGCGTGTCGTTCGTGCTGACCGATGCGCTGGCGGTCAAGCGCGTCAATCCGCTCGACGTGATCAAGGAACAGGCCGACGCCACGCTTCACGACGAGAACGAGCGCTTTGACGCCGATTTCGCGCTGATGGCCGGCGAACTCGCAGGCATGCTGGCCGACCTGACCGATGCGCTCGGCGGCGAGCGCAAGGCCGAAGGCGTCGCCCAGGCCGATCAGCGCAAGGCAGCCTGATCGCACCTGTGCGCATCCCCTGAGCCACCGCCCGGCCCCCCGCCTGGCCGGCGGCCCGCTCAGTCGAGCGTCAGCACCACACACAATCCGGGCTCGCCCGCACGCCGCCAGGCTACCGCCACGTCGCGCATCGGCACCTGCTCGGGCGCGTCGATCGACAGGTAGTCGGCGTGCATGCAGCCCAGCACATCCTCCACCAGGAACCGCAGGTCTTCCGCCGGCGGATGATTGGCGGGGCCGCACCCCATCAGCACCGCACGCGAGTCACGCAGCGCCGCAGGCGCCAGCATCACGCTGCCCGCCCGCCTGTCGGCGACCGACACCACCCGCGTGCCGTGGTCGGCCGGCAGGGCCGGCTCTCCACCGGCCTGGACCAGCGCGGACAGCAGCAGCTCCAGCGTCTCGCCCCAGACAAAATCGAGAACCACGTCGATGCCATCGGCGGCATGGGTGGCAAACGCATGCTGCAGCAGGCTGGGCGCCTGGCCCAGGTCGATCTGCGCGTCGGCTTCGGTCATCGCCGGCAGATCGATCCGATGCGCCGCCACGATAATGCGCCCGGCGCCCTGCAGCCGCGCCGATTGCACCGCGAGCCTGCCGGCCAGCCCCGACGCCCCCAGGATCAGCACCGTCTCGCCGGGGGCCAGGTCCGCGCGCGCGCCCAGGGGCAGCCAGGCCGCCAGCGCCGGCCCCACCAGCGCGGCAGCGGCGGTGGAATCCACCGCGTGGGGCACCGGCACCACCCATTCGGCCGGCACGTACTCGGCCATCGCACCGAACGGGCTGCGGCCGGCGCGGAAATACACGCGCCGCCCATCGGCCAGGTAGCCAACGCCATCGCGCCCGCAGACATAGGGCAGTTCCAGCGGCATGCAGGCATGGTGCCCGCGCGCGATAGCCAGGTCCGCCGGCCGGATCACCGCCGCGCACACGCGCACCAGGATTTCCCCGGCACGCACGTCCGGATCGTGGAATTGGGTAAAGCGCGGGACATCGCCCAGCTGCTGCACTACAACGGCTTGCATCGTGTCGTTCTCCTTGGTTGAGATCCGCGAACGATCGTATGCGGCCATTTGCCGGGCGTCTTTGAGCCAATTCTGAAAGCGAAGCACGCGTAGAATCTGGTCAAAAGCGCAACAAGACGCCACGGACAAAGACGTCACAGCCTTTCCAACCCGTTGAGGAGATCCCCCTTGAAGTCGTTGCGCCCCCTCGCCAGCCCGGCATTCGCCCCCCGTGCGCTGGCCGCCCTGCTGCTGGCCGCCGCCAGCACCGCCCACGCCGCATGGCCGGACCGCCCCATCAAGCTCATCGTGCCGTTCCCGCCCGGGCAGGCCACCGACATCTTTGCCCGCGCCCTGGCCGAGAAGCTCGGCAAGCAGCTGGGCCAGTCGGTGATCGTGGAGAACCGCGCCGGTGCCGGCGGCAATATCGGCATGGAAGTGGCCGCCAAGGCCCCGGCCGATGGCTACACGATCGTGATGGCGGGCAGCGCCATGGCGATCAACCAGACGCTGTACAAGAAGCTCAACTACGACCCGCGCCAGGACTTTGCGCCGGTGTCGGGCGTGTTCTCGGTGCCGCTGGTGTTCCTTGCCACGCCGCAATCGGGCTTCACGTCGCTGCGCGACCTGATCGCCAAGGCCAAGGCCGCGCCAGGCAAGTACAGCTACGCCAGCGCGGGCATCGGCGGCACCCAGCACCTGTCCGCCGAGATGCTCAAGGCGCAGACCGGCACCTTTATCGTCCATATCCCGTACAAGGGCAGCGGCCCGGCGCAGGCCGACTTCCTGGGCAACCAGATACCGCTGATGGTGGACTCGGTCACGGCCGCCATGCCGCTGATCCAGACCAACAAGGCCCTGCCGCTGGCCGTGACCACGGCCAGGCGCGTGCCGCAGCTGCCATCGGTGCCCACCGTGCGCGAACAGGGCGTGCCGGGCTTCGAGGCGCTTGGCTGGGCCGTGATGATGGCTCCGGCCGCCACCCCGCCGGCCATCGTCGCCCAGCTCAATACCGAGACGGTGAAGGCGCTGCAATCGCCCGAACTGCACAAGTTCATCACCGACCGCGGCTCGGAGCCGATGCCGATGACGCCGGCCGAGACCGGCAAGTTCGTCGACAGCGAAATCCGGAAGTGGTCGGCCGTGGTGAAGCGGTCGGGCGCGACGGCTGATTGAGCCGATGGAAACCGGGGGCTTGCCCGGTTTCCGCCAAGCCATACCCCGCCCCCAAAGAAAAACGGCCACCGGGTTCTCACCCGATGGCCGCTCCTCACCCGTCCTGGCTGCGTGGACTGTTCAATGCATGTAGTTACCGCCGTGCAGCCGACCCTTCAATCGATGGTGCCTGGTACGTAGTACCAATCAGTCCCACGACAGCGCACCGCCGGTCTGGTACTCGATCACACGCGTTTCGAAGAAGTTGCGTTCCTTCTTCAGGTCGATCATCTCGCTCATCCACGGGAACGGGTTTTCCTCGTTCGGGAACAGCTGCTCCAGGCCAATCTGCTGGCAGCGGCGGTTGCAGATGTAGCGCAGGTAGCCCTTGAACATCGGCGCGTTCAGGCCCAGCACGCCGCGCGGCATGGTGTCCTCGGCGTAGCGGTATTCCAGGTCCACGGCCTTCTTGAACAGCTCGGTGATCTCGGCCTTGAACTCGGGCGTCCACAGGTGCGGGTTCTCGAGCTTGATCTGGTTGATCAGGTCGATGCCGAAGTTGCAGTGCAGCGATTCGTCGCGCAGGATGTACTGGTACTGCTCGG
>Ga0209564_1001728_pt1 | contig 20491 bp, 21 predicted proteins | sample AraplaCol_mMF_r2_FD_184272 | JGI IMG/M metagenome (GOLD analysis project Ga0209564, IMG submission 184272) | Arabidopsis root microbial communities from North Carolina, USA - plate scrape MF_Col_mMF_r2 (SPAdes) (version 3) | ecosystem: Host-associated > Plants > Roots > Endosphere | place: USA...
CCGCAGCCGCCGTGCTGGCCGCCTCCGGCGCCCATGCGCAGACCGCGCTGGACGACATCATGAAGGCCAAGGAAATCAAGATCGCCATCCCGACCGACTTCCCGCCCTACGGCATGGTCGGCACCGACCTGAAGCCCCAGGGCCTGGATGTGGAGATGGCCGGCTACATCGCGCAAAAACTCGGCGTCAAGGTGGAACTCGTTCCCGTGACCAGCGCCAACCGCATCGCCTACCTGCAAACCAAAAAGGCCGACCTGGTGATCTCCACGCTGGGCAAAACCCCGGAGCGCGAAAAAGTCATCGACTTCACCGCCGCCTACACGCCCTTCTTCCAGGCCGTGTTCGGTCCCAAGAACATCAGCGTGAAGTCTTTTGCGGACCTGTCGGGCAAAACCATCAGCGTCACGCGTGCCGCCATCGAAGACCAGGAACTGAGCAAGGTGGCGCCTGGCGGCACGGACATCAAGCGTTTTGAAGACAACAACACCACGGTCTCGGCCTACACCTCCGGCCAGGTGCAGCTGATCGCCACCGGCGCGTCGGTCGCGGGCAACATGATTGCCAAGAACCCGCAACTCAACACCGAGTACAAGCTGCTGCTCAAGGACTCCCCCAACTTCATTGGTGTCGCCAAGGGCGAAGACAAGCTGCGCCTGAAAGTCAATGAAATCATCGCCGAGGGCAAAAAATCGGGCGACCTCGACAAGCTGGCCGTCAAGTGGCTGGGCCGTCCTGCCGGCGATCTTCCGCAATAACTGTTGCACACCCCCGTTGCGGTTCGCTTCGCGTAACCGCCTCCCCCCTTGCAGGGGGCGCCGCTTGCGGCCCGGCAAAGCCGGTTCCGCGGCGGCCGCTGGTAGGGGGACAAACGACGGTGATCTTTCAACAGGATGTGATCCATGCGTGTAGAGCTTGATTTCATGGCGGTGCTGTCGCAGTGGCCCTTGCTGGTCACTGGCGTTGCCTGGACGCTGGGCCTGACGGCAATTTCGTCGGTGGCCGGTGTGCTGGTGGGCACGGCCTTTGCCTGGGCGCGTGCCGGCGGGCCGGCCTGGTTGCGCTGGGTGGTGGGCACTTACGTCGAGCTGATACGCAACACGCCTTTCATCGTCCAGCTGTTCTTCATCTTCTTCGGCCTGCCGGCCCTGGGCTTCAAGCTCTCGCCCGAGGCCGCCTCAGTGCTGGCCATGGTGATCAACCTGGCGGCCTATGCCACCGAGATCATCCGCGCCGGCGTCGAAGCCACGCCGCGCGGGCAGATCGAAGCCGCCGAAAGCCTGGCGCTCAACCGCGTACAGATCTACACCCGTGTGGTGTTGCCGCCCGCGCTCAAGAAAGTCTGGCCCGCCATGGTGAGCCAGATCATCATCGTCATGCTGGGCTCGGCCGTCTGCGGGCAGATCTCGACGCAGGAACTGTCTTACGCCGCCAACCTGATCCAGGGCCGCAACTTCCGCGCGTTTGAAGCCTTCATCATTGCAACCGCGATTTACCTGGCGCTCTCGATCGCGGTGCGCAAGCTGCTGAACTGGGCAGGGCCCCGCTTCCTCTTCGGCCGATAACCCGGGACAGGCACACCATGATCGAATTTACCGTCTGGGACATCCTCCGCAACCTGCTGCTCGCGGCGCGCTGGACTGTCGTGCTGTCACTCGTCGCCTTCGTGGGCGGCGGCCTGGTCGGCGCGCTGCTGCTGGTGGGCCGGCTGTCGGCCTCGCGCTCGGTGCCGGGCGCGCAGAAGGCAGGGCGCATCGTGCGCCGTGCGCTGGACATCTATGTGCAGCTGTTCCAGGGCACGCCACTGCTGATGCAGCTCTTCCTGGCCTACTTCGGCCTGGCGCTCTTCGGCCTCAATGTGCCGGCCTGGGTGGCCGCCGCGGTGGCGCTCACGCTCTACACCAGCGCCTACCTGGCCGAGATCTGGCGCGGCTGCGTCGACGCCATCCCCAAGGGCCAGTGGGAGGCCGCGCAAAGCCTGGCGCTCAATTTCGGCGAGCAGCTGCGCCACATCGTGCTGCCGCAGGCCGTGCGCATCGCCGTGCCGCCCACCGTGGGTTTCCTGGTGCAGGTAATCAAGGGCACAGCGCTGGCCTCGGTGATCGGCTTTATCGAACTCACTAAGGCCGGCACCATGATCACCAACGCCACCTTCAAACCCTTTGTGGTCTACAGCTGCGTCGCGCTGATGTACTTCGCACTGTGTTTCCCCGTATCCCTGTATGCCCGCAAGCTTGAGAGGAAAGCCAGAAATGGACGCTAAGGCCGCACCATCCCCCGCAACCACGGGGTCTGACCGGACACTTGTTGAAATCAACCAGTTGCGCAAAAGCTTCGGCAGCAATGAAGTCTTGAAAGGCATAGACCTCGACGTCAAGGCCGGCGAGGTCATTGCCATCATCGGCAAAAGCGGCTCGGGCAAAAGCACGCTGCTGCGCTGCATCAACGGGCTGGAAGTGTTCCAGAGCGGCACGCTGCGCGTGGACGGCAAGCATCTGCTGCACGACAACCCGCAAGTCATGCGCGAATTGCGCCAGCACGTGGGCATGATCTTCCAGAGCTTCAACCTGTTCCCGCATCTCACCGTCGGCAAGAACATCATGCTGGCGCCCACCCTGGTCAAGAAAACGGCCGGTGCAACCGCGGCCGAGCATGCGCACGCGCTGCTGCAGCGCGTGGGCCTGGCCGAAAAATTCGACGCCTGGCCCGACCAGCTCTCGGGCGGGCAGCAGCAGCGCGTGGCCATCGCACGCGCGCTGGCCATGCAGCCTTCGGTGCTGCTGTGCGACGAAATCACCTCGGCGCTGGACCCGGAGCTCGTGGGTGAAGTGCTGCAGGTGGTGGAAAGCCTGGCCGCCGAGGGCATGACGCTGCTCATGGTCACGCACGAAATGAGTTTCGCCCGCAAGGTCTGCGACCGCGTGGTCTTTATGCACCAGGGCCGCGTGCATGAGATCGGCCCGCCCGACGAAGTGTTCGCCAACCCGCAAACCGCCGAGCTCAAGCAGTTCCTCGGCATGATCCAGTAAACAGGCCCGCCCACAGGCCCTTTCAACGCCTTGGCGCCGCCGTGCGCGACCCAGCTTCAGACTCACCGGGCGCATGGCGGCGGCCCCTCCGCCGCCCCGGCGCCGGCTTTCCCCCGGCCCTGCAAGGTCGGGCGGCTTCCCGCACAATGGCGGGATCAGCCCGCCACCCAATAGCTGTTTACGGCCGCCATCCCTGGGTGGCTTGCGCTTTTCCCCGCCTATCCGACGCCGCCTTCATGACCGCCATGCCGCCCATCCTGTATTTCTTCGCCCTGTGCAACCTGGTCATCGGCAGCGGCGCCTTTGTGCTCGGCGGCATCCTGCAGCCCATGAGCGCATCGCTGGGCATCAGCGTGGCAGCAGCCGGCCAGGCCATGACGGCCTATGCCATAGCCACCGCGGTGCTGGCGCCGCTGCTCATCATCCTCACCGCCCGCTGGCCGCGCAAACGCGCCGTGCAGCTGGCGCTGGCGCTGTTCACCGCGGGCTGCCTGGTCTGCGCCCTCGCGCCCAACCTGCCCGTGCTGCTGCTGGGCCGCGTGTTGATGGGCGCCGGCGCCATGTTCACCGCCGCGGCCTCGGCGCTGGCCGTCAGCCTGGTGGTGCCCGCGCTGCGCGGCCGGGCGCTGTCCATCACCTTCCTGGGCATGAGCATCAGCTATGCCGTGGGCCTGCCCATCGGCGCCTGGCTGGGCTTTGAGTTTGGCTGGCGCGTGCCGGTGTGGCTGTCGGCGGCCGCGAGCGCCACGGCCCTGGTCGCGGCCAGCTGGCTGATCCCGGCCCACATGGCCAGCGCCGGCACCAGCTTCGCGGGCTTCCAGGCCGCCGCGCGCCAGGGCGCGGTGCTGCGCGTCTGGGGCCGCACCCTGCTGTACTTCATCGCCATCTTCAGCGTCTTCGCCTATATCGGGCCGGTGCTGCAGGCGCTCAACCCGATGAACTCGGCGCAGCTCTCGGCCACGCTGGCCGTCTTCGGCCTGGCCGGCGTGGGCGGCACACTGATGGGCGGCTGGGCCACCGACCGCTTCGGCGCACTGCGCACCCTGCGCCTGCAGCTTGCCGTGCTGGTCGCCATGATGTGCCTGCTGCCCCTCACACGCGGCAGCGTGCCGGCCACCATGGGCGTGCTGGTGGCCTGGGGCATCGCCGGCTTCGGCCTCATGGCGCCGCAGCAAAGCCGGCTTGCCACGCTTTCGCCGGCGCAGGCGCCGCTGCTGCTCAGCCTCAACGGCTCCATGCTCTACGTGGGCACGGCCCTGGGCTCGGTGATCAGCGGCGCGCTGCTCGACCAGGTCGGCTTCGCTCAGCTGGGCTGGGTGGGCGTGCCTTTCGGGCTGCTCGCCATGCTGACCCTGGTGTTCGACCGCATGCCCGCGCGCGCGTCGGCATCGGCCACCGCATAATCACCACGCCATGACAGCCCAAAACCAGCTCGACACCTTGCAATCCGCGCTGCTGCAGCTGCGCGACGACACGCTCGGCGTGGCGGCTTTCTCGCAAGTCGCGACGCAGCAGCACAGCCTGGCGGCGGCCCTGCCCGAACGATTCAACGAAGTGCTGTCGCAGTTGTTGAACCGGCTGGAGTCCAGCGCACTGTTCACCGAAGAAAGCTGCTCCTTCAGCCAGAAAGAGTTGCTCGACAGCCTGCAGCTGTGGCTGGACAAGGCGCGGCTGCAACTCCAAAAAAGCTGACGCCTGCCCGGGCCGCCTTCAGTTCTCAATGGCCGTCCGCATGGCCGTGGCGGTGGTGGGCATCCGGGTAATGCGCATGGTCGTGGGCCATGGGTTCATGCGTGTGGCGATGTGAATGCGCGCCCTGCACCGCCGGAATGTGCCCATGCGCATGGTGCTCGTCATGCACGTGCGCATGTTCATGCTCCAGCGCCTCGTGGGTGTGCATGTGCGCGTGGTGCTCGGTCAGGTGCAGGTAAATGCCGACGGCCATCAGCACCGCGGCGGCCGCCAGCGGCCAGCTCAGCGGTTCCGACAGGCACACCACCGAAAACAAGGCCCCCACAAACGGCGCCGTTGAAAAATAAGCACCGGCCCGCGAGCTTCCCAGGTGCCGCAGGCCGACGACAAAAAGCGCCAGGCTCACGCCGTATGCCAGCAAGCCAACACCCATGGCGGCGACTGTTCTCCCAAGGCCCGGCAGCGCCGCGCCCGCAAGGAAAGCAAGGAGCAGGTTGCTCGCGCCCGCGGCCAGCCCCTTCACGCAGGCGATCCACGAAGCATCCGCCAGCGACACCTTGCGCGTGAAATTGTTGTCCAGCGCCCAGAAGAAGCAGGCCAGCACCACCGCGCATGCAGGCCACAGCCAAGAAAGCGCGAGGCCCGCTCCGGTGGCTTGCGGCCAGCTCAGCAGCAACGCGCCCGCCACAATCGCGGCCATGCCCAGCGCGATCCGCCTGTCCACGTTTTCCTTGAACACCATCCAGGCCAGCCCCGCCGTCAGCACCGCCTCGGCATTGAGCAGCAAAGAGGCATGGCTGGACGGCATGGCCGAAAGGCCGTACATCAGCAGCACCGGCGCAATCCCACCGCCGCAGACCACCGCGGCAACCAGCCAGCGCATCTCGCCCGGGTTCAGCCGCGGCCGGGCTGCGCCGCGTAACGCGCGATACAGGAACAGGCCCAGGCCGGAACCCAGGTAAAGCAACCCAGCCAGCATCCAGGGGCTCATCTGCCCCAGCAGGTATTTGGCCAGCGGCGTGCCCGCGCCAAACAGCAGAGCCGATGCCAGAGCGGCCGAGACACCGGGTTTCAAAAGCGATGCCAGAAAATTCAATTGCCTGCTCCTCACAATGGCCAAAAGACGAAAGTCATTCAGGTAGGTGATCAGCCATAGCGTACAGGACGGGCATGTACAACCCCCACGCACCGAATGCGGAACTTTCCATGCGCATCCACTATCATTCACCCCATGCGCCATTTGCTCCTCGCCCTGTTGATCGCCCTGCTGCCCCTGCGCGGCTGGGTGGGCGACGCGATGGCCACGCAGATGGCGGCCGGCCAGCTTCAGCACCGGGCCATGCAGGCCGAGGCCCCGGCAGCACACAGCCATGAAGAAGACATGGCTGTGGCCCATGTCGGCCACCATGAAGAAGCCGTGGCACAAGCCCCGCAGGCCATGCACGACTGTGCTGACAAGGCCACGGACAAGGACAGCAGCCATTCAGCCGACGGCCACTGCGAAACCTGCGCCGCCTGCCAGGCCTGCCACACGGTAGCGCTGTCGCCTGCGGCTATTGACTCGATGCCTGTTTTCAGCGCACCCAGCCTGCCGCGCCTCGCGGCAGATTCCTTTGCCAGTGCCGACGCCGCACTGCGCCAAAAACCACCCATTTCCTGATCTCCAGGCCCGTAGTGGGTCTGTACTTGCCCTCCGGCGCAGCCTTTGACGGCTGACTCGCCGGAGCACGCGATGCCTGCCATCGCACCCGCTTGTCTCAGGAGATTTTTGTGAATATCCGCGTCTTTTCAAACCCGCGCGCGTGGCTGCCGGCCGTGTTGCTGCCCGTGGGGCTTGCCGCCCATGCGCAGGCCCCCACACCCTACCCGCGGTTCGACCCCAGGCCCATCGAACAGGCCGCCGACCCTTCCACGCCCGTGCCATCCGCCCAGTACTCATCAGCCTTTGCGGGCCTGCCCACCGGGGTGGAGGCCGCCAGCGATGACTGGAAAAAAGCCAATGCCGCCGTGGGCCAATTCGCGCGCGGCCATGCCGACCTGCTGAAGTGGGAACAGGCCCGGGAGGCCAGACCCGCGGCGCCGGCCGCCCAGAAACCATGAGGCCCGGCATGAACACCCTCTTCATCCGCACCACAAGCAGCCCATGGCAACCAGGCACATTGGCCCTGCTGCTTCTCGCACTCACCGCCTTCACGGCGCATGCTGCCGTGCCGCGCGACGGCGGCGTGAGCGGCCTGGAAGCGCAGGCCCAGAGCCAGGCGTCGGGCCCCGTCGCCATCGCGCGGCCGGGCATGGATTCCGGCGCGGCCATCGCGCCCTTGCTGGCGGCCGGCCCGCTGAGCGCCGACACGGCGGTGCGCATCGCCCTGCTCAACAACCCCGGCCTGCAGCTCTCGTTGGCGTCGGAAGGCGTGAACATCTCGGATGCCGTGCCGGCCGACAGCCCGGCCAGGCGCAAGGCCAGCCAGGACATCACCCTGCTGTCGGCCCACGCACGCAAAGCCTGGGTGCGCGCAGTGGCCGCCGCGCAGCTTGCGCGCCTGGCGGCCGAAGCCAGGGAAAGCACGGAAGCGGGCGGCGAGCTGGCGCGCCGTATGGCACGCGCCGGCAACTGGAGCAAGCTGCAACAGGCACGCGAACAAATGTTGCTGGCTGATGCGGCCGCGCAGCTTGCGCGTGCACGGCAGGCGGCCTTCAGCGAGCGCGAAAAACTCATCGTGGTGCTGGGCCTGTGGGGCGCGCAAACCGGTTTCGAATTGCCGGATCGCCTGCCTGATTTGCCGGCACAGCCCCAGGAACTGCCCGACGTGGAAAGCCGCGTGCTGCAGCAGCGGCTGGACCTGCAACTGGCAAAACTGGAGTGGGCGCGCCAACGCGCAACCAAGCGTGAACCCGGCGCTGACGCGCTGTGGGAAGCGATGGGCAATGCAGCCCGCGTGCGCGAGCTGGCGGTGAAGGCCCGCAGCGAAGCGCGCGAGGCCTACCACGGCTACCGCACGGCCTGGGACCTGGCACGGCACTACGAGAAGGAAGTGCTTCCTCTGTCGCGCTTCATCAATGACGAGACCCTGCTGCGCTACAACGGCATGCTGGCCAGCGTCTTCGAGTTGCTGGCCGAGGCGCGTGCGCAAACACAGGCCGTGGGCGAAGCAATCCAGGCCAGTCGCGACTTCTGGCTGGCCGATGCCGACCTGCGCACGGTGCTGGCCGGCGCGCCCTACGACGCCGCTTCCGGCGCATCTGCGGAAGGCCCTGCCGCCAACGCAGCCGCGGCCGCGCACTGAGGCAACGCCTCCAACACATACCAAGGACTATTCATGAACCGAAGACATTTTTTCAACCGTGCGGCCACGGCGGGCATGGGCGCCGTGGCCGCCGCCTCCGTCAGCAGGGTGGCCATGGCCGCGCTGCCCGAGCCGGCCAGCATGGCGCATGCCGGCACCGCGGCGCCGCTGGCCCCGCCCAACGGCCGGCCCTACAACCCGGTGGTTACCCTCAACGGCTGGACCCTGCCCTGGCGCATGAACAACGGCGTCAAGGAATTCCATCTGGTGGCCGAACCGGTGGTGCGCGAGATGGCGCCCGGCTTCAAGGCCAATATGTGGGGCTATAACGGGCAAAGCCCCGGCCCGACCATTGAGGTGGTGGAAGGCGACCGCGTGCGCATCTTCGTGACCAACAGGCTGCCCGAACACACCAGCATCCACTGGCACGGCCAGCGCCTGCCCAACGGCATGGACGGCGTGGCCGGCCTGAACCAGCCGGCCATCCCGGTGGGCAAGACCTTTGTCTACGAGTTCACCGCGCGCCGCCCCGGCACTTTCATGTACCACCCGCATGCCGACGAGATGACGCAGATGGCCATGGGCATGATGGGCTTCTGGGTGACGCACCCTAAAGAAAAGCACCCGATGATCGAGGCTGTGGACCGCGACTTCGTGTTCCTGCTCAACGCCTACGACATCGAGCCCGGCAGCATGACGCCCAAAATCATGACCATGCTGGACTTCAACCTGTGGAGCTGGAACAGCCGCATCTTCCCGGGTATAGACCCGTTGGTGGTGCGCAGGAACGACAGGGTGCGCATACGCGTGGGGAACCTGACCATGACCAACCACCCCATTCACCTGCACGGCCACGAGTTCACGGTGACGGGCACCGACGGTGGGCCGACGCCGAAAGCAGCCCGCTGGCCTGAGGTCACGACCGACGTGGCCGTGGGCCAGATGCGGCAGCTGGAATTTGTGGCCGATGAGGAAGGCGACTGGGCTTTTCATTGCCACAAGAGCCACCACACCATGAACGCCATGGGCCACAACGTGCCGACCATGCTGGGTGTGGACCACCGCGGCCTGATTCAAAAAATCCAGAAGTCGGCGCCCGACTACATGGTGATGGGCGAGCGCGGCATGGCCGATATGGGCAGCATGGAAATGCCGATTCCCGACAACACCACCCCCATGATGACGGGCAAGGGGCCGTATGGCGGCGTTGAAATGGGCGGCATGTTCAGCGTGCTCAAGGTGCGCAGCGACCAGAAGCCCGGCGACTACAAGGACCCGGGCTGGTACCGCCAGCCGCCGGGCACGCAGGCCTATGAATGGAAGGGTGCGCCGCCTGAGGCCGCGCGCGCCGGGGCTGGCCCAGGCGGCGGCGCTGAAGTCAACATTCGCAAACCTTCAGGCCATAGCGGCCATTGAACAGGAGACATCATGAAACAACCGAACGGTTTCCCAAGAGTCCTTGCCTGCGTCCTGCTCGCAAGCAGCGGGGCTGTATCCGCCCAGCACGCGGGGCACTCAGTCGCAAGCCCCGCGCCCAGCCCCTATGCAGGCCAGCAGGCACGTGAGATCAAGGCATTGTCGCCAGCGCAGGCGGCCGACCTGCTCGCCGGCAAAGGCATGGAGCAGGCCAAGGCGGCGGAGCTCAACGGCTACCCGGGGCCCATGCATGTGCTGGAACTGGCCGGCCCGCTGGCGCTGAGCGCCGCGCAAATACAGGACAGCGAAGCGCTGCTGGCCGGCCACAAGACCGAAGCTCGCGCCCTGGGCGCCAGGCTGGTGGAGGCTGAACGCGAGCTGGACACGGCATTTGCCGGCAAACAGATAGACCCGGCACAACTTGACCTGCTGACGCGGCGGATCGGCCTGCTGCAAGCCGAACTGCGCGCCTCGCACCTGCGCACTCACCTGTGGCAAGCCGGCCTGCTGACGCCAGCGCAAGTGTCCCTCTATGCGGAGCTGCGGGGCTACACCGGCGAACCCGCAACCACCGAGCCCAGCCGGCATTCAAGCCATTGATTTTTTACTCCAACTTCAGGAACCCTCACACCATGAAAAATTTCAGATCCGCCCTCGCAGCCATCGCATGGGCTCTTGCTCCTGCAGTTGTTTTCGCGCACGGTGACGCCGCGCACGGCACCGACAAAGCCGCCGCGGCCAAAAGAGAACAAAAGGACTGGGGCATTGCCGGCGACGCCAGGTCGGCCACGCGCACGGTGACGCTGGCCATGGACGACAACATGCGCTTCACGCCCGACAAGCTGGCCTTCAGGCAGGGCGAGACCGTGCGCTTCGTGATCCGCAACCAGGGAAAGCTGCAGCACGAACTCGTGATCGGAAACAAGGCCGATCTCGACGCGCACGCGGCCATGATGGTGAAATTTCCCGGCATGGAGCACGACGAGCCCTATATGGCCCACGTGCCCGCCGGCAAGTCGGGCGAGCTGGTCTGGACTTTCAACCGCACGGGCGAGTTCGACTTCGCCTGCCTGATCGCCGGCCACTACCAGGCCGGCATGGTCGGCAAGATCAGCGTGACGCGCTGAGCGGGCCCAAACACTTCTGACAGGAGCGACAACATGCAAAGACGAGAACTGATCCAAACCATGGCGGCCATCGCCGGCCCGGCCCTTGCGCCCGCGCTGATGGCGCAGACCCGGCCCCAGGTCGAGGTCTGGAAAGACCCCGACTGCGGCTGCTGCAAGGATTGGGTGGCGCACCTGCAGGCCAACGGCTTCGCGGTGCGCGTGCACGACAGCGGCAACGATGCCGCGCGCAAGCGCCTGGGCATGCCCGACAAGCTCGGCTCCTGCCATACAGGGGAAGTGAGCGCGCAAGGCAAACGCTATGCCCTGGAGGGCCATGTGCCGGCCCGCGAGGTGCACCGCCTGCTCAAGGAGGCGCCGCAACAAGCCCTGGGCCTGGCCGTGCCCGGCATGCCGGTGGGCTCGCCCGGCATGGACGCGCCGCTGTACGGTGGGCGCAAAGACCCTTATGACGTGCTGCTGGTGCTCCAGGACGGCAGCAGCCGCGTTTACCAAAGCTATCACCGCAGTTGAAAGGATTCCTTATGAAACATCTGAAACAGACGCTCGCCACCCTCTTCACCGCGGCAGCCGCCGCGCTGGCGGCTTCAGCGGCCCTGGCGCAAGCCGCGGCGCCGCTGACCGAAGGCGAAATCCGAAAGGTCGACAGGGAGGCTGGCAAGCTCACCATCAAACACGGCGAGATCAAGAACCTGGAGATGCCGCCCATGACCATGGTGTTCCGCGCCAGCGACCCCAAGCTGCTGGAGTCGCTCAGCGCCGGAGACAAGATCGGTTTCCATGCCGAAAAGGTGGACGGCCAGTTCACCGTGACCGTGATCGAGAAAAGGTAAAACAAGAACCTGTTCACGGGGGTGCGGCGGCGGCATGCTAAGGTTGGCGCATGCCAAAAGCCATACGCTACACCCTGCTGTCGCTGCGCGACCTGGCCGCCTCGGCCGGGCCTTTCATCCTGCTGGCCGGCGCCCTGCTGGCGCTGGCCTATTGGTGGCTGGACCCGAACCCGCCCAAGCGCGTGACGCTGGCCACCGGGCCGGCGCAAAGCGCGTACGAGGAATTCGGCAAACGCTATGCCAGGGCATTGGCGGTCGAGGGCATCACCGTGGTCCTCCATCCATCGGAAGGCTCGGCCGCCAACCTGCAGCTGCTGCGCGAAGGCAAGGTCGACGTGGGCTTTGTCCAGGGCGGCACCAGCGACTACACGGAGCAGGATGAGGAAGACCTGGCCTCGCTCGGCAGCCTGTTTGTGGAGCCGCTCTGGCTGTTCTACCGCGAGGACGCTGCCCGCAAAGTGGCGGCGGCGGAGCGGGCCGCCAAGAAGGGCGACAAAAACGGCCGTGCAGCCGGCAAGGCCGACCCGGCGGAAGAAGCCACACTGAGCTCGCTCGGGCAGCTGCGGGGCCTGCGCGTCAACGTGGGCACGCCCGGCAGCGGCGTCCCCAGCCTGATGGCCAAGCTGCTGGAAAGCAACCGCATCGATATCTCGGCGCTGAAAATATCCCGGCTGGAGCAGACGCCCGCCACCGTGGCCTTCCTGGGCGGCGAGCTGGACGCCATCGTGTTCGCATCGGCGCCCGAGTCGTTGATGGTGCAGATGCTGCTGCAGACGCCCGGCGTGAAACTGATGAACTTCGCCCAGAGCGAGGCTTATTCCAGGCGCTTTGCCTTCCTCACGCCGACCCGGCTGCCCCGCGGCGTGGTGGACCTGGCCGCCAACATCCCGCCGGACGACGTGCGGCTGGTGGCATCCACCACCTCGCTGATCACGCGCACCGGAACCCACCCCGCCCTGCAGCAGTTGCTGGCACAGGCCGGCAACGACATCCACGGCGGGGCCGGCTGGTTCAAGAGCGCCCGCGAATACCCCAACCGCGACAACAACGAGCTGCCCATTGCCAAGGAGGCCGAACGCGCCATCAAGAACGGCACGCCGGTGCTGCAGCGCTACCTGCCCTTCTGGGTCGCCAACCTGGTCGAGCGCATGTGGCTGGCCATGGGCATCATCATCGCCATCATGCTGCCGCTGTCGCGCATCGTCCCGCCGCTGTACGCCTTCCGGGTGCGCTCGCGCATCTTCCGCTGGTACGGTCGGCTGCGCGACATCGAGAACCGGGTGGACAGCAGCAGCGGCGGCGATGGCAACAACCCCAGAAACCAGGCTCTGCTGCAAGAGCTCGACGACCTGGAGCGCCGGGCCGAAAAGATCACGGTGCCGCTGTCCTACACCGACGAGCTGTACGCGCTGCGCGGCAATATTCACCTGGTGCGCAAAAAACTGCAGAGGCTTTAGAACCTGTTCAATGTCTTTTTGGAGTCGCACAAGTACCTTTTCGGGATGGGATGCAAGGCGCGGTGTGCAGCCCATAGCCCGGCTATGGGCAAGCGCCGCAACGCCGCAGACCGCTCGAAAAGGCACTTGCCCGAAGGGTTGGCGTGAAATCGGGCGATTGGACGCTCCGGCAGCTTGCATGGGCATCAGCCCATGCGGCGCATCCGAAGCATCCACTCATCCCGATTGCACGCCAATGCGATCTCCAAAAAGACATTGAACAGGTTCTTAGGCCCGCCCGCTGTCCGGGGGCCCCGGGGCGGCCGGACAGCAATTCAAGGGCGCACCAGCCCTTGTTGGGGGCGGCAAGGAACGCGCGGAAAGCTTTCCGTGTCCTTACGTTATTTCTTTAGCCCTAAAGTAAACCCCTGTGTCGGCATATGATTTGCTCTGCTAGTATCGCCCGATACTTTTTCTTTGGCCGATGCTTGCTTTTATTCTGCGCCGCTTGATCCAGGCCGTGATCGTGATGGTCGTGGTCGCCTTGATTGCTTTCATGCTGTTCCAGTATGTGGGCGACCCGGTGGTGTTCCTGCTGGGGCAGGATGCCTCGCCCGCCCAGATCGCCCAGCTGCGCACCGACCTGGGCCTGGACCGCCACTTCATCGTGCAGTTCTGGCACTTTCTGGTGAATGCCGCGCAGGGTGAATTCGGCCTGAGCCTGCGCCAGGGCGCCAAGGTCTCGCGCCTGATCGCCGAGCGCTTTCCGGCCACGCTGGAGCTGGCCTTGGTGGCGGCTTTCATGGCGTTGCTGATCGGCATTCCCATGGGCGTGTATTCGGCGCTGCGCCGCGGCACCTTCCTGAGCCAGGTCTTCATGACGATCTCGCTGCTGGGTGTGTCGCTGCCGACTTTTTTGATCGGCATCCTGCTGATCCTGGTGTTCGCCGTGAGCCTGGGCTGGTTCCCGAGCTTCGGCCGCGGCGAGACGGTGCAGGTCGGATGGTGGAGCACAGGCCTTTTCAAGGCCGACGGCTGGCACCACATCGTGCTGCCGGCCGTGACGCTGGCGGTGTTCCAGCTCACGCTGATCATGCGGCTGGTGCGCGCTGAAATGCTGGAAGTGCTGCGCACCGATTACATCAAGTTCGCGCGCGCGCGCGGCCTGCCCGACCGGGCCATCCATTTCGGCCATGCACTCAAAAATACGCTGGTGCCGGTCATGACCATCACCGGCCTGCAACTGGGCGGGCTCATCGCCTTCGCCATCATCACCGAGACCGTGTTCCAGTGGCCCGGCATGGGCCTGCTGTTTATCCAGGCCGTGACCTTCGCCGACATCCCGGTCATGGCGGCCTACCTGTGCCTGATCGCGTTGATTTTTGTCGTCATCAACCTGGTCGTCGACCTGCTGTACTTCGCGGTGGACCCCAGGCTGCGCGTCGGCAATGCCGCGGGGCATTGACGCGTCCCGGCCCCAGCTTCCGTCCCAGCTTTCCTCTTCCTTTTTTTACCCAGCCAGCCCTGTCCCTTTCCGCTTTCACAAGGAGCCACTGATGAAATTCAATTCCACCCTGCTCTCGGCCAGCATCCTGTGCGCCTTCGCGGCCACCTCTTTCGCCGCATCCGCGCAAACCCTGAGGATCGCCAACCAGGGCGACGCCTTGTCCATGGACCCGCACTCGTTCAACGAATCGCTGCAGCTCAGCGTGACCGGCAATACCTATGAGGGCCTGGTCATCCGCAACAAGGACCTGAGCCTGGCGCCCGGCCTGGCAACCTCGTGGAAGCAGACCTCGCCGACTGTGTGGCGCTTCGAACTGCGCAAGGGCGTGCAGTTCCACGACGGCACGCCGTTCACGGCCGACGACGTGGTCTTCAGCTTCAACCGCACGCAGCTCGAAGGCTCCGACATGAAGAGCTACACCAATGACTTCAAGGAAGTTCGCAAGATCAACGACCACGTGGTCGAAATCGAGACCAAGACGCCCTTCCCCATCCTGCCCGATGTGATCTCGCTGGTCTACATGATGAGCAAGAAATGGTGCGAAACCAATCAGGCGACCCGGCCGGTGGACCGCCGCAAAGGCATTGAAAACGCCGCCTCCTTCCGCGCCAACGGTACCGGCCCCTACCGCGTGCGCGAGCGCCAGCCCAATGTGCGCACCACTTTTGTCCGCAACGGCAACTACTGGGGCAAGATCGAGGGCAACGTCCAGGAAGTGGTTTACACCCCCATCGGCAATGACGCCACACGCGTGGCCGCACTGCTGTCGGGTGAAGTCGACGTGATGGAGCCCGTGCCCGTGCAGGACATAGACCGCGTCAACGCCAACTCCGCCACCAAGGTGCTGGTCGGCCCAGAACTGCGCACCATCTTCCTGGGCATGGACCAGAAACGCGACGAGCTGCTGTACTCGAACATCAAGGGCAAGAACCCCTTCAAGGACAAGCGCGTGCGCCAGGCCTTCTACCAGGCCATCGACATCGAGGGCATTAAAAAGACCGTGATGCGCGGCGCCTCCAGCCCGACGGCGCTGCTGATCGGCCCCGGCATCAACGGCTTCCAGCAGGAGCAGAACAAGCGCCTGCCCTACGACCCGGAAGCCGCAAAAAAACTCCTGGCGGATGCCGGATACCCGAACGGTTTTGAATTGACCATGAACTGCCCGAACGACCGCTATGTGAACGACGGCCGCATCTGCCAGGCCGTGGCGGCCAACCTGTCGCGCATCAACGTCAAGGTCAACCTGCAGGCCGAAACCAAGGGCACCTACTTCCCCAAGGTGCTGCGCCGCGACACAAGTTTTTACTTGCTGGGCTGGACGCCCGCCACTTATGACGCCCACAACGCGCTCAATGCGCTGGTCGCCTGCGTGGACGACAAGGGCGCCGGCCAGTTCAACCTGGGCGCGTACTGCAATCCCAAGGTCGATGAGCTGACCAAGAAGATCCAGGCCGAAACCGACAAGGCCAAACGCAACGCCATGATCAAGGAAGCCTTCGAGATCCACAACGCCGACGTCGGCCATCTGCCGCTGCACCAGCAGTCGCTGGCCTGGGGCACGAACAAGAAGGTCGAACTGGTCCAGTTGGCCGACAACTTCATGTTCTTCAAGTGGATGACAATCAAGAAATAAGTACCCCCTGCCGCCGCCTCGCTTCGCGTGGCGGCCCTCCCCTACAGGGGACAACAGCCGCGGCCCGGCAAAGCCGGTTCCGCGCTGAAGGCAAGCACCCCCCTGTTGCCGTCTCGCTTCGCGTGGCGGCCTCTCCCCTGCAGGGGACAACAGCTGCGGCCCGGCAAAGCCGGTTCCACGCTGTTGCTGGTACAGGACTCGTTTTGCTCGCTGTTGGTTAATTAACGCTGACTATAGTTTTTGATGAAGACAACCCTAGCGCGCTGGCTTGACAGTGATGTGGGCCATAGCTTTCGCACTTCGCCGGTGGCGATGGTGGCGGCCGCCATTGCCCTGGTCTGCATTTTTTGTTCGGTGTTCGCGGGCTGGGTGGCGCCGCACGACCCGTTCAACCTGAGCACACTGGAGCTCGGCGACGCGCGCCTGCCGCCGGCCTGGTACGCGCAGGGCAGTTCCAAATACCTGCTGGGCACCGACGACCAGGGGCGCGACATTTTGTCGGCACTGATGTATGGCGCGCGCATCTCGCTGGTCGTGGGCGTGGCCTCGGTCCTGCTGTCCATGTTCGCGGGGGTTTCCCTGGGCCTGCTGGCGGGCTTCAAGGGCGGCTGGATCGACTCGGCCCTGATGCGGGTGTGCGACGTGATGTCTTCCTTCCCGCCCATCCTGGTGGCGCTGTTGATCGCGGGCGTGGGCCGCGCGGTGTTTCCCAATGCCAGCCAGCTGCTGGCCATGGGTGTACTGATTTTGTCGATTTCCATGGGGCAGTCGGGTTGGGTGCAGTATGCGCGCACGGTGCGCGGCTCCACCATGGTGGAGCGCGGCAAGGAGTATGTGCAGGCCGCCCGCGTCACCGGCGTGGCGCCGCTGCGCATCATGCGCCGCCATGTGCTGCCCAATGTGATGGGCCCGGTGCTGGTGCTGGCCACCATCCAGGTGGCGACCGCCATCATCACCGAGGCCACGCTGTCCTTCCTGGGCGTGGGTGCGCCGCCGACCTCCCCTTCGCTGGGCACGCTGATCCGCGTGGGCAACGATTATCTGTTCTCGGGTGAATGGTGGATCACCGTGTTCCCGGGCCTGATGCTGGTGCTGATCGCCCTGAGCGTGAACCTGCTGGGCGACTGGCTGCGTGATGCACTGAACCCTCGCCTGAGGTAGGCGGACAAACATGAGTCTTCTGCAAATCAAGAACCTGGTGGTCGAATTCCCCGGCCGGCGCGGCACGCTGCGCGCGCTGGACGACATCTCGTTCGACATCGCGCCCGGCGAAATCCTCGGCGTGGTGGGCGAATCGGGCGCGGGCAAATCGCTGACGGGCGCCGCCATCATCGGCCTGCTGGAGCCGCCCGGGCGCGTGGCCGGCGGCCAGGTGCTGCTCGAGGGCGAGCGCATCGACAACCTGCCCCATGAGCGCATGCGCCACATCCGCGGGCGCAAGATAGGCGCGATCTTCCAGGACCCGCTGACCTCGCTGAACCCGCTCTACACCATAGGCCGGCAACTGGTGGAAACCATCCAGGCCCACCTGCCCGTGACGGCGCAGGAGGCGCGCATGCGCGCCATCGAGCTGCTCAACGACACCGGCATACCGGCGGCGGCGCAGCGCATAGACCACTACCCGCACCAGTTCTCGGGCGGCATGCGCCAGCGCGTGGTGATCGCCCTGGCGCTGGCGGCCGAGCCCAAGCTGATCGTGGCTGACGAGCCGACGACCGCGCTCGACGTGTCCATCCAGGCGCAGATCATCACCCTGCTCAAAAACATCTGCAAGCAGCGGGGCGCCGCCGTCATGCTGATCACCCACGACATGGGCGTGATCGCCGAGACCTGCGATCGCGTGGCGGTGATGTACGCGGGCCGCGTCGCGGAGATCGGCCCGGTGCACCAGGTGATCAACCAGCCCTCGCACCCCTATACCGCGGGCCTGATGGCCGCGATTCCCGACATCACGGCCGAGCGCGAGCGCCTCTACCAGATCGACGGCGCCATGCCGCGCCTGAACGCCATCCCGCAGGGCTGCGCCTTCAACCCGCGCTGCCCCAAGGCCTTTGACCGCTGCCGGCAGGAGAGGCCGGACCTGATGCCCGCCGGTGCCACGCGCGCCGCCTGCTGGCTGCATGACGCGCATGCAGGGGTGGCAGCATGAGTGAAGTGTTGAAGACAGAACCGCTGGTCCAGGCCCGCGACCTCGCGAAAACATTTGACGTGTCGCCGCCATGGTTGAACCGGGTGCTCGAACGCAAGCCCCGGCTGCTGCTCAAGGCCGTCGACGGCGTGAGCTTCGAGATTGAAAAAGGCAGGACGCTGGCACTGGTCGGCGAGTCGGGTTGCGGCAAGAGCACCGTGGCGCGCCTGCTGGTGGGCCTGTATGAACCCACGCGCGGCGGCCTGGACTTCGACGGCCAGGACGCGCACGCGGTGTTCAAAACGCCGGCCGGCCGGCAGCTGCGCAGCCGCATCCAGATGATCTTCCAGGACCCGTACGCGAGCCTGAACCCGCGCTGGACGATTGAAGAGATCATCGCCGAACCACTGCGCGAGCACGGCATCCTGGAGAACGGCGCAGCGCTCAAGGAGCGCGTTGGCGAGCTGCTCAAGTCGGTGGGCCTGTCACCGCTGGACATGGCCAAATACCCGCACCAGTTCTCGGGCGGGCAACGCCAGCGCATCTCCATCGCGCGCGCCCTGGCCACCGAGCCCGAATTCCTGGTCTGCGACGAGCCGACCTCGGCGCTCGACGTGAGCGTGCAGGCACAGGTGCTCAACATCATGAAGGACCTGCAGCGCACGCGGGGGCTGACCTACCTCTTCATCTCGCACAACCTCGCGGTGGTGCGCCATGTCAGCGACCAGGTCGGCGTGATGTACCTGGGCCGCCTGGTGGAGCTGGCCGACAAGCACAGCCTGTTCGACAGGCCGCGCCACCCCTACACGCGCATGCTGCTGGATGCCATCCCCAAGATGCACGACACCGGCCGTGCCCGCACGCCGGTCTCGGGCGAGGTACCCAACCCGCTGAACCCGCCCGGCGGCTGCACCTTCCACCCGCGCTGCCCGCACGCCAATGAACGCTGCCGCACCGAGCGGCCGGAGTTCCTGCAGCTGCAAGGCGTGCGGGTGGCCTGCCATGCGGTTGAAGAGGGGCGGATCTGAATTGTGAATATTTGACAAGATGTAGATTGAAGCGGTGCCTGCAAACCGGGGCCAGCTTGGTTAACATGAACCTTTAACGGAGAACGCCGTGAAAATCATTGATTCCATCCTGGCCGGCGCGGCCGACATCGCGGCCGTGCGCCGCGATATCCACGCACACCCCGAACTGTGCTTCCATGAAGTGCGCACCGCCGACGTGGTGGCGAAAAAACTCGAGTCCTGGGGCATCCCGATTCACCGCGGCATGGGCACCACCGGTGTGGTGGGCATCGTGCACGGGCGCGACGGCGGCGCCTGCGGGCGCGCCGTGGGCCTGCGCGCCGACATGGACGCCCTGCCCATGCAGGAGTTCAACACCTTCGCCCATGCCAGCACGCAGCCGGGCAAGATGCACGCCTGCGGCCACGACGGCCACACCGCCATGCTGCTGGCCGCGGCGCGGCATTTCTCGCAGAACCGCGACTTCGACGGCACCGTCTACCTGATCTTCCAGCCGGCCGAGGAAGGCGGCGGCGGCGCGCGCGAGATGATCAAGGACGGCCTGTTCAAGAAGTTTCCGATGGAAGCCGTTTTCGGCATGCACAACTGGCCCGGCGCGCCGGTGGGCACCTTCGCCGTGAGCGCGGGGCCGGTGATGGCGTCGAGCAACGAATTCAAGATCACCATACGCGGCAAGGGCAGCCACGCGGCGATGCCGCACAATGGCATAGACCCGGTGCCGGTGGCCTGCCAGATGGTGCAGGCCTTCCAGAACATCATCAGCCGCAACAAAAAGCCCGTGGACGCGGGTGTCATCTCGGTGACCATGATCCACGCCGGCGAAGCCACCAATGTGGTGCCCGACTCCTGCGAGCTGCAGGGCACGGTGCGCACCTTCAGCATCGAGGTGCTGGACCTGATTGAAAAGCGCATGAAGGAAGTGGCCGAGCACACCTGCGCGGCTTTCGAGGCACGCTGCGAATTCGAGTTCACGCGCAACTACCCGCCCACCGTCAACAGCGCCGCCGAAGCCGAATTCGCGCGCCGGGTGATGGAAGACATCGTGGGCACGGACAGGGTGCTGGCGCAGGAGCCCACCATGGGCGCGGAAGATTTCGCCTACATGCTGCAGGCCAAGCCCGGCGCCTACTGCTTCATCTCCAACGGCGACGGCGCGCACCGCGACATGGGCCATGGCGAGGGGCCCTGCACGCTGCACAACCCCAGCTACGACTTCAACGACGACCTGATCCCCCTGGGCGGCACTTACTGGGTCCAGCTGGCCACGCGCTGGCTGGGCTCGCCCGCCAAGGCCTGAATCCTGACCACGCGAACAACAACATGAATATCAACGCGGCTTTTTCAGCCAGCTATGCGGCTGCGCGCGCCAAATTCCTGGAGA
>Ga0209564_1001729_pt1 | contig 20483 bp, 14 predicted proteins | sample AraplaCol_mMF_r2_FD_184272 | JGI IMG/M metagenome (GOLD analysis project Ga0209564, IMG submission 184272) | Arabidopsis root microbial communities from North Carolina, USA - plate scrape MF_Col_mMF_r2 (SPAdes) (version 3) | ecosystem: Host-associated > Plants > Roots > Endosphere | place: USA...
TTCGAGTCAAAACGCACAGACGCTGACCGATGTTCTCAAAAATGTGGCCGGTGTCACTACCTATCCGAGCGGGCTCGGACTGCCGAGTTACGCGGTGCGCGGCTTTCAGAATGCTGCAGTGCTGACCGATGGCATGCCTACTTCACAGGCGGGTGGCCTGGGTTCAGCAGCAAACCTCACCCCGACCATTGCTATTTCGAGCGTGGAAGTCCTGAAAGGGCCCGCGGCAATCCTGGCTGGCGATGCACCGGCCGGAGGCGTGATTAACATCACGAAGAAGGCGCCCCAAGCCGACCCGTTTCACGAAGTACAATTTAGCTATGGCAAGTACGGCAATCTCACGGGTTCGTTCGACAGCACCGGCGCCATCACTCCAGACAAAAAGCTGATGTACCGCTTTGTCCTATCGGACCAGGGTGGTGGTCAAAATTCGATGGGCTATGATGGTCCTACCAACTTCTATTTTGCGCCGACGCTCGAGTGGAAAGATAGCACCACCGATATTACCGTCGGATATGACCGCACTGTGTCATATAACCCGATGCCGCAGTACGCGATAGGTAAGAGTTCTGGCGGGATACTCAGTACCCGAATTGACCATCCACTGGGAAACCCCAGTGACGGCTTCTCGATGCGTCAGGATGACTTCTTCTACAAGTTCGAGCAAAAACTTGGCTCGCACTTCACATTTGTGAGCAAGGCGAACTATACGGAAACGCAGGAGCTACAACGTGGTTGGCAGCCGGTGACGGCGCTATCAGCGACGAACGGCGCACCTTTTATGTCTTTCGATACAACGTCAGAGACGTACAACTGGACGTTCGAAAATTATCTCCGTGCGAAATATGATTTCGGTGCGGTGAAAACGACGACCTTATTTGGCTGGGACTACACGACCGGGCATTTCAACGAGTTTGAATGGAACGACGGCGGGAAAATCGTTTCTGTGCAAAATATCTTCAATCCGCCGACGTTTCCGCAACTTACCAGCAACGGAAGCGGCCTGAGTTATGCGATTCGTGAAATGCAAAGCCAGTCCGGGTTTTTCCTTCAGGAACAAGCCAACTGGCAACGCCTGCACGTGCTGGGCTCCATCCGGAACAATCAATATTGGCAAGGCGGCGTAAATGAGACCATCACCTCCGCTGGTGTACTGACGGACAGTCCAAAAGGGGAACACCAAAGCGCGTGGACGCCTAACCTCGGACTGCTTTACCAGTTGACCGAGGATGTATCCGCGTACGCGAACTATCAGGCGGGCTTCCAGCCTTCGGCTGCGACGACCTTCGGGGGAGGGACGCTGCCGCCGCAGAGAAGCAAACAGGAGGAAGTTGGTCTAAAGGGAAACTTCCTGGATGACAAGCTGTCCGTCACGGTTGCAGCCTATCGAATTTCCTACACGAACCAGAATATCTCGGACCCCATCCATCGGGGGTTCTATATTGCTGCCGGCGGCGCGGTCAGTCGCGGCTTCGAACTGGAAGTGCAAGGCCAGATTCTCCCTGGGCTGAATCTTATCGGCCAATATACGTACGACGATTACGTAAGGCCGTATAGCCCGACGCTCGCTGTCAATCTGCCGAAACATTCTGCGAATCTCTGGACGACCTACAACTTCCAGACTGCGGCACTTCAGGGCCTCGGAGTCGGTCTCGGCTTTACCTTCGCAAGTTCACAGGAAGTGGGTACGAACAGCAAATACCCTATAGGAAGTCAACTCGAGACTGACGCCTCAATCTTCTATCGTCACAAAAATTTCGGTCTGAACCTTGCTGTCAAGAATCTGTTCAATCGCAACCTGTACTACAGCAGCACTACGTCTACCTTCATTCCAATGGGGACCACGCGCACGGTTCTGCTGACCGGCACATTCGACTTCTGATGTGGTCATCGCCACGCTTACGTTCATGAATCAAGCGTGAGCCCGTTGGCTGCCGGCTGAAGCGGCGATGTCGAAGCTCTAGTCCGTATGCCAGAGGGTTTCTCGCTCCTTGTCCGAACACACGACAAGGAGCGATTTTTTTGCGTGTACGGTGTCTGGTCTAATTGAACCTTCAAGACGTCGACTATCCATCGACCGCAGTTGTATGCGAGTCTCTCTGCCTGAAGACGCGAGTGCTGCTTTCGAAACTAGGGAACGTTTTTAGTTTAGAAGGGCCGCCGCCGTCATCTTTGGTGCTACGTATGGAAATCCTGTAAATATGCGAAGAGTGTCTTAAGCCTACCGCTTACCTACATTCGCACGGCGCAGAGCTAATTGCTGGGGCCATTCGGTGATGGAGAGACCCTTCCTGAACCTCAAAATGGAGCGCGTGTGGCAGCGTCAGTACTCCAACCACGATGAGGCTCGGCGCGATATCAACCAGTACATAGTCGCTTTCTACAAGCGAGTGCGCCTTCACCCCACACTGGGCTGCAGTTCTGCTTCGTGTATAGCGTCGCTCAGGTACGGTGAAGAGCGTCTGCGATATTTTCGCGGCTGCGTTGTTCTGAGGCGCTAGTCGAAAAAACTGGCGTACGGATATTTCTATACTGAGAGCCGAAGTCACGCGCAAGGTTGATGCCGTTATCAAGCGCGGTCGCCAGTTTAGCCGTCACATGGCACGCGTCTTTGTCTGCGACGGCGGCAACCAGGTGCTTGAGCATTAGAGGTCTCGCATCGCTTGCTGCTGACGCCATTGTCAGGCGGAAGCTAGCGTCACGCAGTGTCTGCACTGCTGTGCGAACCACCTACGATGCATCGCGCCCCGCATTACGGTCTGTCCGCATTCACACGTATGTCCCCACCGTTCGACAGTTGCGTAATCAGGCTCTTTGTTGCACGGTCGACCTCAAGCGCGGCGTCTCCGGGTTTGTTGCTTGATTATTCTGGATATGAGGCATTCCGGTCTTGGTGTGACCAGTCGAGTTGGCAGAGTGTGCTTTCAGCGTGAGGGAAATGGCCATGGAAGTCGGATTCATTTAGGCGGTAGCGTCCGGGACTCCACCTCCGGAGGCTGGGCGCTCGGCGGCGGTGGCTACCGAATGAAGGTGAAGACTGGCACGGGCGAAGCATTTCCGTGCGCAGGCTTGCGCTTCATGAATCGAACTTCTTCTGCGATGTAACCCTCAACGCGAGCCCAAGTTTTCTGATGCCGCGTGCGGGTCTGGCGAAAGGCAGTCCGTAATTGGATGCGCAGGCACCCCGTGCAGGTGCCCGCGCAAATATTAGCGTTCCAGCGGTGTCACTTTTCTCTGCTCGTTGCACAACGTTAACAAGGGAGCGGGAAACCGTCGGCTCATTGCGAAAGGAGACGCTGGAATGGACGACACACACGCCATGGTAAACCCTCGCTTGATGGCCGTGAGGAATGGTATGCCCGTTCACGCCGACCGTATTAGAAACAGATTCCAACAATCGTGTGCGGAGAGAATTGTTTCAAAAAAACATTCCAGAACGGATGGATACACTGAACAACAGTTCCTGCGCGGGTTCGTCGGAAAATTGATTGCTCCAGTGTTGATTCAGCGATCACGAGCTTCAAAAATCTTCGACCTGTTCCCCGCCGTTTAGGCGTACGAGCCTCAGTGTATTGGGGAAATAGCCGACCATCTTGCCGGGCAGTGCGTATGACAACTGAATCAATCAATCTGCAGTCTTGGCCGAACGACAAGGACTCCACACGAGAGCCGCGCGCGAACGTGCGGTCCCGGAAGATACGCAGCAGTTTGGTCACTGCGGCCGTCGTGGTGGCTCACGGGATTGGACTGTATTTCGCAATTCACCATACCTCCGTGATTCTCACTTCTGAGGGGAAACCGGCGGGCACGGTGCAGGTGACGCTAGTCGCCGCCCCGACACCGCAACCTGTCAAGCCACCCGAACCGAAGCCGCAACCAAAGCCGGTGGTCAAGCCTGTGGTGGTGAAGCCTAAGAAGGCGTCGGTCCTTTCTTCAACGGCTCCTAGCCCCCGTACTGTTGACGCGGCTCCGCACAACATGCCGAAGGTCGAAAAAAATGCGCCGCCGGTGCAACAACAAGCGGAACCCGCGACGCCCGCTGCACCAGTCGCTCCGACGGTTACCGCTCCGGGCCCAAACCTCCTGGACAAGCCGAAGGAGATTAACGAAGGGGAACTCAAGCAATTGGGTTGTCAGATCCCGGCCCCGGAGTACCCCTCAAAGGCAAAACGTCTTCAACAGGAAGGAACGGTCGTCATCAAACTGACGATTGGCACCGATGGGCAAGTGACGGCAGCCCGCGTTGCACGAAGCAGTGGTTTTGATTCACTGGACGCCGCCGCCCTCGCGTCGATTCGGGCCGGACGTTGCCGGCCCTACACGACCGCAGGAGTCGCGCAAGCAGTTCAGGCGACGCAGCCTGTTGCGTTTAATTTGAATAACTGAACTCGAAAAATCGGAGTGGCAAATGGAACAGTACGGTATCGCAAACGTATGGCAGACGGGTGACATCGTCACGCGATTCATCTTCGTCGCGTTGCTCGCAATGTCCGTCGCGTCGTGGGCAGTGCTTCTGACGAAGGCCATCGGCAATCGCCGTCTCGAGGCGATTGGCAAGCGTGTGCAAACCAGGTTCTGGGCGACGCAAAACCTGAATGAAGGTCTGGACGCGCTTGGAACGTCTGCCGACAACCCCTACCGGGCGCTCGTCGTCGCCGGTCGCGAAGCAAACGAACAGCAGGGAGCGAGTCACTCGGTGATGCAAGGGAGCCTGGGTTCTGGAGAGTGGGTCGCGCGCGGCTTGCGAAACGCATTCGATGAGGAGGCCGCGCGTCTGCAAAACGGTCTTGCAGTCCTGGGGTCAATCGGCAGTACGGCACCGTTCGTCGGGCTGTTTGGTACCGTGTGGGGCATTTACCACGCACTAATGGCAATTGGTCTCTCTGGCGAGGCAAGTCTCGACCACGTCGCAGGCCCGGTCGGCGAATCGCTGGTTATGACCGCGTTCGGCCTTTTCGTTGCCATTCCGGCCGTCCTTGGATTCAACTATGTGAATCGCGGCAACACCCGTGTTCGCCAACGCTTGCACCGCTTCATGCACGAACTGCACGTTTATTTCGTCACGGGCGCGAAGGCGCGTAACGAAATGCGGCGTGCACTGTCGGGCACGAGTGCCGCCAAGGCGCAGAACGTCAACGTCGCAGCGTAAGTCGGGGTTAGCCATGTCAATCCTGCTCGATAGCGGCAATGACGAAGGGGTCATGAACGATATCAACATGACGCCGCTGATTGACGTCATGCTGGTGCTGCTCATCATTTTTATCGTCACGCTTCCGGTCATCAACAAAGCGGTGAAGGTTCAGCTTCCGACCGCGGCAGCGCAGCCTGCGGAGTCGAAGGCGCATGACATCGACATTTCGATTACGGCAGACAAGTCGGTCCTGTGGGACAAAGAACCAGTTGATGACGATGCGTTGAAGCAGCGTATCGCATCGGCGGCAAAGCAGCCTGACCCGCCCGCGGTTAACGTCGATGCCGATGAGAACGTGCCGTACGGCAGGGTCGCCACTGTGATGGCCGCACTCCAGGGCGGGGGCCTCAACAAGCTCAATTTCGTTATGCAACCTCCGAAGGTGGAGAAGTGAGCGCCAATCGCGCGTTCCCGAAAGACCGCGCCGAGGATAAGGAGGCTCGCCGGCGTTTTCCATCCGTTTGGCTCGTCATTCTTCCGTACTGGAAAACAAAGGAGGGTCTACAGTCACTCGCGATGTTGGCGTGCGTTCTCATCGGCGGCTGGGTCGGGACGTATGTATCTCTTTGGCTAAATCGCTGGACCGGGACCTTCTACGACGCTATCGGCGCGCAAAAGTTTGTTTTGCTGCCCGCTCTTCTGACATCCTTCATCGTCGTGGCCGTGTTGAACGCTGCCCAGATGATGCTCGCTGTAGCACTCCAGTCGGTTGTCGAATTTCGGTGGCGCAAGTGGCTCACGAACTGGATGACGGAAAAGTGGCTTGAGCGGCGACTTTATTATCGTATCGAGCGCGATGGTGCGCTCGAAAACATAGACCAGCGTGTGGCCGATGATGTAAGGCTTTTCGTGCACGACTCGCTGCTTCTGACTATGGGCGTTCTCGACGTCCCTGTCAGGATAATCACGTTCGCGATTGTGCTCTGGAATATTGGTGGCGGGATGAAGGTAACCCTCGGAGGTTCGACCTATACGATTGCTGGTTATCTCGTCTTTGCTGCTGTGGTCTATCAAGGGACCATTTTTCTCTTCACCCATCTCCTGGGGCGACGCGCAATTACGTTGAATGCAAAGCAGAATCGTCTGGAGGGTGATTTCCGGGTGAGGATGGTCCGTGTGCGCGAATTTGCTGAACAGATTGCATTTCTTCGTGGCGAACAAACGGAGCGCCAGAATCTTTCGAATTCACTCAACAAGGTTATCTCCAACCTGTTTTCGACCCTCTGGATTACGACGAGAGTCGCTTTCTTCACCAATACGGTCGGGCACCTTGGCTCTATTGTTCCCACGCTATTGGTGCTTCCCCGCTTGGTGGGCGGGAACCTCACCCTCGGCGGTTTGATGCAGTCCAACAGTGCGTTCGGCTCGTTGACGGGAGCTCTATCATTCTTTCCGCAGGTTTACCTCGGTTTCGCTTCGTGGCGCGCTGAGGCAAACCGGCTTCGCGAGTTCCTGGCAGTGGAAGTTGTCACAGAGAACGTAGGGTTCGTTATGGAGCGTGGCGAGAGGCACATTGTTAGCGGGTGCGGCCTTCTGCTGACAAACGCTGACGGACTGGAACTGGCACGTGTTCCCGACTTCACAGTTTCACCAGGTTCGCGTTGCATTGTTCGTGGCCGCTCCGGTTCCGGGAAGAGCACGCTGCTTCGGGCATTGGCAGGTCTCTGGCCTCATGGTCAAGGGACGATTACGATTCCGTCGAGTGGCATGTTTTTTGTGCCGCAGCGCAGCTATATGCCGTCGGGTACTTTGAAGGCAGTCGTTACGTATCCCCAAGACGAAAGCGCCTTCCGGGACGAAGAGTGCGTCGAGGTTCTTCGTGCCTGCGGCCTTTCCGCGTACGTAGATTCGCTGAATGTCGTCGACAGATGGGACGGACGGTTCTCGGGGGGAGAGCAGCAACGTATTGCGTTTGCGCGAGTATTGTTGGCTAAACCGAATGTTCTGTTTCTTGATGAATGCACGTCGGCGCTGGATTCGCAGAGCGAAAGGGAGCTATATACGCTCCTTCTATCCAGTTTGCCAGACGCAACAATTCTTAGTGTAGCCCATCGGCGGGAACTCGCCGAGCTGCACGAGATGGCCATCGACTTCAGCAGCGGTTCCACTTCGGAACCCAGTGAGCCGGACCAGAACGGGAAGGCTCCGCATCTCCCATTTGAAGACAGGCGAGGTCTCGAAAAAATGCCTTGCTAGGGCGCGGAGTAAGCAACGCGAATACGTTTTCGACAAATATTGCTAACACCTAACAGACAAAGGAATTCAATGAGCAACCTGAAGAGTGTCACGGAAGTCAGCTTTGAAGAAGACATTATTTCTAACAAGCTTCCTGTTCTTCTCGACTTTTGGGCCGAGTGGTGCGGTCCATGTAAATCCCTCATGCCAACTCTCGAGAAAGTCAGTCGCGAGTATGCAGGCAAAGTGGATTTTATGAAGGTTAACGTGGATGAGAACGCTTCGGTGCAAAACAAATTCTCGGTGCGAGGAATTCCGACATTGATTCTTTTCAAGGAAGGTCGCGAAGTCGCGCGTTCTGTCGGCCCAAAATCGGCGACACAGCTCGCTCGTTTCGTCGACGCCCAGCTTGGCATCGAAAGCAATATCTCCGCACAAACTCCCACAACATTCAATGCCTTTGGCGGTAATGTCTCGTTCAAGGAGGCAGTTTTGGCCAACCTGCGAGCGCATATATCCGCAAAGGCGGAGAAGCCCCAGGAGGCCATGTGGGACGACCCGCTTATCGGTCCGCTACGAGTTGCCGTGGGCGAGGCAGACATGGAAAAGTGCGTAACAAAACTCGGAATTCCTGACGAGGTCGCGGTGACTGCGGAAATGCTTTCTACATATCGCGGCACGCACCTTGAAGCGGCGGGGTTTGTTGCAAAGTGGCTCGACAGTGTGCCCGTTGGCGCCAATCTGCAGCCTGTTTCGAGCAGCCTCGTGGTACGCGTGCTCAAAGAGAAGACGCTTGAAGACTACATCGCCGGAGACCCGGCGCTCCAGTCTCTTCGCGACCGCCTTGTTTACCTGCATCTTGCGAACGTCCAAGGGAAAGCGCCGACTGAAGCGGAGTGGAGGGCGGCGAGGGAAGCATGTGACGAGCAAGGCTCCGCAACTTCAAGATGGCGTCGACGGGCTATCGGAACTGTGCTTTCGTCCATCGCGTGCAGGCCCGACTCTGACTCGCACGCAGTGGCCAACTTCGTTTTCCGCGTGGCGTCCCTGCGACGTAATGAGCTGCAACATCTGAATAGTTGGAGCGCGGAGGACGAATCCACCATGGCCACTCTCGCAAACCAGATTGGAGCAGCAGCGAAGCAAGCGGGCGAGAAGCCGCCGTACGGAGAACAGATGTTAGAACGCATCGCAGAGATCGAGCCGCAGATCATCTCCCGCTTTCGTTCGTTCTATTTTGCTGGCGAGGAAGCCACGCGTACGTATGGCAAGCTGGTTGGCGAGATGATGGTCGAGCTCACGAGCGAGAGCCGGTAAGCAAAACGGATTGCTTTCTATTTTAGTCACGGGGGCTACAGAGGCGGCCTCTGACAAGACGCAGGGAAATCAATTCCCTCGGGGCCGAAGTCTGGTGCGTGTTCGGCTTTTCGAAGATGCACTGGTGGTACGTTAATTTTGGATTCCTATAAGCCGTGTCATAACCGTGAAAGTCGACGACGGCTTTTCCACAAGTAAAACGTTTTCGATATCCGTGTCGCCTGGATTGCACTCTGATTTTAGTCGCGTACGTTGCAACGAATTTCTGGAATCGCGGGATTTGATGCGATTTTTGGCAAAAGAACTGCAATCAACATTGCTGAATTCGTCGGAATAGAGCCCATCCTTTGGTTCGTCGACCCGCCACGAGCCGTGACTAGTTGTAAGGTTGACTCGCATGAAGAGTTGGTCACTCTAATCTACCGGGTGAGAAAGAATGTGCAGCCGGAATAAATTCGCGCACCCATCTGGAAGCAAAGTTGATTGACTCAGTTGAAGGTAAGAAACGGAGTAATGAGATGCAGACAAGCGCAGTCGAGACGACCGCACCGGACGCCGAGGTAGCAGACATCGCCGCCCAGGCGCTCGAACTGACCAAGGCAAATGGCGCGGAAGATGCGAAAGTAGAAATCTCCCGGACTGAGAGTCGTTCCGTTACGGTGCGCAACGGCGTGCCCGCAGAGCGAAAGTTTCAGCTGGTTTCGGAGGTGACGATTACGGTTTTCCGCGACGGTCGAAGAGCCTCTACGGCGACGTCGGACCTTTCGCGTAGAGGACTGGACGCTGCCATAGTTGCTGCGTTGAGCATCGCGGCTGTCACTGCGCGCGACGAGGCGGCTGGACCTGCTGACGAAAAGCACCTGGCTTCGGATATCCATGACCTCGACCTGTGTCATCCAGCGGATGTCGCACTGGATGACATGGTGGAGTCGGCACGCAGAGCGGAAGCGGCAGCCTATGCGGTCGAGAAGGCGATTGCTGCAACCAACGGAGCTAGTGTCCATGTGGCGCACGGAGTCTCGCTACTTGCAACGTCGCGAGGCTTTATGGGAAGCACGCCCTGGTCGATGAACGCGATTTCAGCGACTGCAGTAGCAGCAGGGGAGCGTGAGCGGCAGATTGGTTTTTGGAGCGATGCCGCTAGAGTCTACGAAAGCCTGCCGAGCCCGGATGAAATCGGCAAGACGGCCGCTTCGAGAGCGCTTGGCGCACTGAATTCACGTTCGGTTCCGACGCAAACATGCCCAGTGCTTTTCGAGCCGATGGCCGCAATGGGTCTTTTGCGAGAGTTTGTCGCAGCGGCTTCGGGCGATGCGTTGTATCGGACAGGCTCCTTCTTGAAGGACCGTGTAGGCACCTCTCTCTTCCCTGAAGATATTTCCGTAATCGAGGACCCCTTCGTGAAGCGCGGGATGTCCAGTCGATGTTTCGACGGCGATGGCATTTCCGTCTCTCGGCGTGCTGTCATCGACAGAGGCGTGCTCCGGGGCTACTTTTTGGGACTTTACGCTGCGAGGCGTCTCAAGATGGAGCCGACCGGCAGCGGCTATGGGCCGCATAACCTCGAGGTTCGGAGCGAGCGCTCGAGTACAGCGGACGACCTGCGTTCGATGCTTTCAAAGCTTGACCGTGGCCTATTTGTTACCGATTTAGTCGGTGGCGGCGTGAACCGACTGAACGGCGATCTCTCGCGTGCTGCAAGGGGATTCTGGGTTGAGGGCGGCGAGATTCAGTTTGCTGTCTCCGGGGTGACTCTCGCGTCGAACCTCTTCGACATGTTCGGAGGGTTGCGCGCGATTGGTGGCGATAGGCTAGCGCGTGGGGGAATGACCACGGGCTCGTGGCTCATTGACGAAATGAAGGTTGGCGGGCTCTGACGAATTCGTGGATAGCCGGTGTTCGGCTAATGGGTTTCCGTGTGGGCGCAGCGCTCCCTTTGCGTGCCAAGGAACCGAGGCTACCCACCGGTTCAGCTAGATACGTTATAGGCGCACTTCGCGTCGCTCAGACACCAATCAACAGAAGCCAGATTGTATGAATGACATTTTGAAATTTCAGAACCCGTTGCCTACGTTGGCTGAAATACGCAATGCTGCGCGGGAGTGCTTGCTTGAGCGCAATGGCGTCGACGAGGTCCAGGTCGACTCTGCCTTATCGCTCGCTATGGGAACCGGCGGGGACTTTGCGGACCTCTTCTTGAGCGACTCGGTCAGGGAAGCATGGTCCATGGAAGGCGGCGCCGTTCGAGGTGGTTCTTATCGCCGCGACTCTGGGTTTGGTCTTCGAGTCATGAAAGGCGAAGAGACGACGTTCGCGTGTTCGCAACGAATAGACGCGTCTGCGCTTACGCGTGTTGCATCCCAGTTGCGCACGAGCGGAGAGCTCGCCGCGACAACTACAGCCACCGCGAGCAATGACGGTGCGCAAGGCCGCTTCTCGTTGTATATGGGCTTGGCGCCGCTTGCCTCAGTCGATGCCTTGGACAAAATCGCGCTCCTTCAAAAAGTCGACCAGCTGGCGAGAAATCACGATGCCCGGGTTGTCGAAGTTGGCGCTTCGCTTCAAGCGGTATATGAGAGCGTTTGGGTGACCCGCCACGACGGCATGAGTGCGGGTGATGTGCGGCCATTGCTGAACCTTTCGGTGAGCGTGCGAGTAAAATCGGGCTCGCGTATGGAGCATGCGCGCAGCGGAATGGGTGGCCGATATTCGTTTAGCGAATGGTCGGATGATGTTGTCGCATCCTTCGTCAAAAATCTCGTAGATGCAGCAATCATCAAGCTCGATGCGCGCCCCGCGCCCGCTGGCCCGATGAGTGTTGTGGTTGGTCCTGGCTGGAACGGCGTTCTTCTGCATGAGGCAGTGGGGCACGGTCTTGAGGCAGACGGTATTCGGCGCGGAACATCGGTGTTCGCTGGTCGCGTTGGTCAAACTGTCGCGCAGCGAGGCGTAACCATTGTCGATGACGGCTCTATGTTGGGTCGCCGCGGCTCACTGAATGTGGATGATGAAGGTCATCGGACCGGGCGCACCGTTCTCATTGAAGATGGCGTGTTGCGGGGATTCATGCAGGACTCGCTGAGCGCCCGGCTAATGGGGGTGCCGCAAACTGGTAATGGTCGCAGGGAGGACTATACCTGCCTCCCAATGCCGCGAATGACCAACACCTTTATGCTCAACGGCAACCACGAACCGGAAGAAATCATCGCATCTGTGGCGAACGGCATTTATGTTGCGGGGCTGGAGGGTGGGCAGGTGGACATAACGAGTGGCCAGTTCGTGTTCGAGGCGTCCGAAGCATTCCTCATTGAAAACGGGAAGATAACTGCGCCCATCAAGGGCGCGACTATCACCGGAAACGGGCCTGAGACGATCAAGAAGATTAGCCTCGTCGGTAACGACCTCGAGCTTGATTCCGGTAAAGCGGTGTGTGGTAAAGCCGGCCAGAGCGTACCCGTGGGAGTTGGACAGCCGACCCTGCGCGTAGACGACATGACGGTCGGCGGCACAGCGTAAAGCGGTTTCTCTACGCGCCAGTGACTAGGCGCCGCTCCGTCCATCGCTGCGCTGTTGGAGGTTCTCAGGGCAGCCGACCATCGAAACCCGTGAGCGGAATGACAGACTAAACGGCAATTGAACGAGTTTGTAACGTGGATACTCTCTCTACCGAGCAGCTCCGTGCGTCCCCCGCGAAGCCCTTTGCCGGCCATAGCCCGGTGCGGAAACTGACGGCACGTCGAGTTACGGAGTGTTGAAAAGATGAGGAACTGGTCCGCCCGCCTGAGGCAGGCTAGCGTCAGCCAAAAGTCGATGAAGACGGAGTTGTTGCCACTGCCACAGCGTATTCGCGATGTCCTATCGCTGGAGTATCACTTGCAATTGGAGGCTATGCGAGCCGGTGCCGGTTCACTCATGGCTCTTCGGACGCTTCTTCGGGTTGCGATGGCTACGACGATGCTCCGTGAATTTGGGTACGGGAATGCAGCAGGTCGAACAGTTGCGGACTATGAAAGCGAGGCAAGTGACGCCTTTTCCATCGGACATGAAGGTAGTTATGCCTTCAGCGTTGCAACGGTAAAGAAATTTGCCACGCTACTTACCGAGCACGACGCCCAACTGGAAGTGGCACCGGTTCGTATCATCGACCAGATTGCCAGGCGCCTCGAGGGGCCGAACTGAAGCAGTCGTTGATTAGCGCGAAAGTAGGGAAATAGTGGAGGTAGATGAGCTTCGATTTGACGGGGAAGGGATGTGTTTCTACTGCTGAGACTGCCGTTCGTTCGTTTGGCATTCGGGAGTCTCCGTTCTGTTGGCTTTGCCATCGTTAAGGGCTCTGAATCCTCGAAATTGTTTCCAGCGACGTGGCATCGCGAAAAGACAATTCCGCCATTCGCTGTCGTGTCGGAAAACCATCCCGTTTATACCCAATAGTCGGCTTTATTTTGGAAGCACTTTCTTGTTGGACGCGCGTAGCATCGCTTTATCCTGGTTGGACGGAAATATCATGAGCGAAGGTAGCAACTTGCGTTATTTTGACTACGCGGCGACTACGCCGGTGGATGAGCGAGTAAGCGAGGCGATGTTCGGATGCATGGGTATCGGCGGCATCTTTGGCAATCCCGCGTCCAGTTCTCACGCGGCCGGGCTCAGCGCAAGGGAAAGGGTCGAGCGTGCTCGCGCGCAAGTGGCAGACCTTATCAAGGCCAGGCCCGACGAAATCGTCTGGACCTCGGGTGCGACGGAATCGAACAACCTCGCGCTCAAGGGTTATGCCGAGAACGCACATGGCCATTGTCACCTCCTGACCAGCCAGATTGAACACAAAGCAATTCTGGATACGATGGCGAGCCTCGAGAAGCGCGGCCATCCGGTGACGTACGTTCGGCCCGATGGAAGCGGTGAAATTGCACCGGAAGCTGTCAAGGCGGCATTGCGCTCCAATACCGGAATCGTTTCGCTAATGTTGGTGAACAATGAAATCGGCACGCTAACTAACATCCCCGAAATGTCTCGTATCGTGCACGCCGCAGGCGCCATTCTTCACGTCGATGCGGCGCAGGCGCTGGGAAAGACGCCCATCGACGTCAAGACCATGGGCATCGACCTGATGTCGATTTCAGCGCACAAGCTCTACGGTCCCAAGGGCATCGGCGCTCTATATGTCAGCGAAAATGTCGCGAAGAGGATTGCGGCTCAGATGCACGGAGGTGGACATGAGCGCGGGCTACGTTCCGGTACTCTTCCGACACACCAGATTGTCGGGATGGGTGTTGCTTGCGAACTGGCCGCGGCCGAAATGATGGTCGACAACGACCGCATTTCGCGTCTCCATCAACGGTTCATGGACGCTGTTGCGGACCTCGGAGTTGTTGTTCAGAACGCAGCCCACGCGAAGCGCATTCCGCACACGTTGAGCCTGACTCTCGACCTGCCGGGTTTCTTTCCTTTCATGCTTTCGGACGAACTGGCGATTTCTTCGACGTCTGCGTGTAGTTCCGCTGCGGGCGCGCCGTCGCACGTCTTGACGGCAATTGGACTGGATGAGGATGCGGCCAGCCGGACAGTACGACTAAGCCTTGGCCGATATACGACGCAGGAGGATGTTGACCACGCGATTGCATGTGTAAGGGCGGTTGTCAGGCAGTGTCGCGAGTCGGTTGCAGCGGGGCTTTGAAAGTGAAGTAAGGCAGGTAGCTTTGGCCTTGGCGGCCTTAAAAGCGGGAGCTTTTGTTTGTCACCGGGCCGTCAGCGGCGGACTATCCGTCTCGTCTCCCGAACTGACCTGTCGCACAGTTAGACCACCAGTCGGTAATCCGCGTTCATCGCGAGGCCGCTTTCACGAACAACGAACAAGCCCATGCCTTCTAACGAAACGCCGCCGATCGTGCGTCGCACGGACTATACCCCGCCCTCGTTCCTGATTGATTCGGTCAGCCTCGAATTCGATCTGGCGCCGGAGCAAACCACGGTGCGCAACACCATGCGTGTTCGACGTAACCCGGAAGCCGTGCGCGAAGGGAGTCTTGAGCTTGTTGGCGAAAAGTTGACATTCATATCCGCAGTTGCTGATGGTGCGCCAGCGGAAGTGGTGGTCGGGGAAGGTAGTCTTACGGTCAAAGACGTTCCTGACTCGGTCGAACTGACGCTCACAGGTGTGTGTGCACCGTCTGCAAACACAACGATGATGGGGCTCTATGTTTCTCGCGGCAACTTCTTCACGCAGTGCGAAGCGGAGGGGTTTCGTCGCATCACCTGGTTCCTGGACCGTCCGGACGTCATGTCCACTTATACGGTCACGCTACGCGCTGACAAGGTAAGCTACCCCGTCCTTCTGTCGAACGGCAATCTGGTTGACCAGGGCGAATTGGCGGATGGTCGTCATTACGCGAAATGGGAAGACCCGTTTCGCAAACCTGCCTATCTGTTTGCGCTTGTCGCCGGAAAACTCGAAGCACTCGAAGAGCGCGTCAGGACCAGTTCTGGCGCAGAGAAGCTGTTGCAAGTGTGGGTCGAGCCGAACGACCTGGACAAGACCCGTCACGCGATGGATTCGCTCATTCAGTCCATCCGCTGGGACGAGAAGCGTTTTGGCCTCGAACTGGACCTGGACCGCTTCATGATTGTCGCGGTGAGCGACTTCAACATGGGCGCAATGGAGAACAAGGGTCTCAATATCTTCAATACGAAGTTCATTCTCGCGAATGCTGAGACGGCTTCGGACGTGGACTATGCGAACATCCAGGCCATCGTGGGTCACGAATACTTCCACAACTGGACGGGAAACCGCGTGACATGCCGCGACTGGTTCCAACTGAGCTTGAAAGAGGGGCTCACCGTTTTCCGGGACCAGGAATTCACAGCAGCGATGATGGGCGGGGACGAGAACGCGGCCGCTCGCGCTATCAAACGCATCGAGGACGTCTGCGTATTGCGCCAGATGCAATTCGGCGAGGATAGTGGTCCGATGGCGCATCCCATTCGTCCGGAAAGCTATGCGGAAATCAGCAACTTCTATACCGCGACGGTGTATCGCAAGGGCGCCGAAGTTGTGCGCATGTATCAGACGCTCCTCGGACGCGATGGTTTCCGCAAGGGCATGGACCTGTATTTCCAGCGTCATGACGGTTCTGCCGCTACGTGCGACGATTTTCGTACCGCAATGGCCGACGCCAACGGTCGCGACTTTTCGCAGTTCGAGCGCTGGTATAGCCAGGCCGGCACGCCGCGCGTGACGGTAACGACTCGGTATGATGCGGCAGCTCAGCGCTACAGCGTGACGTTAACGCAGAGCTATGGCCACGTGTCGGTGGCAGCCCGGCCGACCCAGATGGGGCCGCTGCACATTCCGTTCGCGATTGGGCTTCTCGGCCCGCTCGGTGTGGATATGCGTCTTCGCCTTGAGGGCGAGAGTGCTGCTCGAGAGACAACACGCGTACTTGAGCTGACGGAGACGCAGCAGACCTTCACATTTGTCGACGTGACGGCAAAGCCGTTGCCGTCGCTGCTTCGCAATTTCTCAGCGCCGGTTATCGTGGAGTACGACTACAGCGTCGATGAGCTCGCCGTTCTGCTCGCCCACGACAGTGACCCATTTAACCGCTGGGAAGCAGGTCAGTGCCTGGCAACCCGCGAGCTTCTTTCTCTCGCGGCGCGCGCCGCTGCAAGCCAACACCTGGAAGCGAATGACGCGCTTATCAGCTCGTATCGCCGTGTTCTGACCGATGCCACGCTCTCGCCGGGCTTCCGTGAGCTCATGCTCGTGCTGCCCACTGAAACGTATCTGGCCGAACTGATGACGGATGCGAACCCGGCGGCCGTGCATGCTGCCCGACAGTTCCTGAGGAAGCAACTGGCGACTGCGCTTAAGGAAGAGTGGCTTGCGACGTACGAGGACAATCTGACGCCGGGCGCATATGAGCCGACGCCGAATGCCTCCGGGCGGCGTGGCTTGAAGAATCTTTCCCTCAGCTACCTCGCAGAGCTCGACGACCCAGCTGATGCCGTGCGTCTGGCTAGCGCCCAATATCGAGGCGCGAACAACATGACGGACCGTTCGGCAGCCCTCGTGGCGCTGCTGAATGCATCGGCTAGTGCAGGCCTCGATTTCGGGGAACATGCACTTGACGACTTCTATGGTCGGTTTGAGGGCGACCCACTGGTCGTCGACAAGTGGTTTGCATTCCAGGCAATGCAGCGTGGCACGTCGCAGCGTCCAACTGTCGAGATTGTGCGCGCTCTAATGAGCCATCCGGCGTTCAACATCAGGAACCCCAATCGTGTCCGTGCGCTCATCTTCAGCTTCTGCGGTGCTAATCCCGCACAGTTCCATGCTGCCGACGGCTCTGGCTATGCCTTCTGGGCAGAACAGGTTGTGGCACTTGATGCGTTGAACCCGCAGGTTGCCGCACGACTGACTCGCGTGCTCGAAAGATGGCGTGCATACATGCCTTCGCTGCGCGAGCCGATGCGCAAGGCGCTTACCGCGGTCGCTGAGCAAGTCAAGTCGCGCGACGTTGTAGAAATCATCCATAAGGCGCTCGCCTGATGTTTTCCAGGAGTTCGGCAGCGGTACGTTTGCCATCTCCGATTGCCAACGCTAGATGAAGGAGCGGACCATCACGACAACAGCGGATGCAGCTGACGCGCGACAGGTTGACGGTCGGGATGACAATGTTGCTGCGCACTTGCGCCGCCGTCGCCCCGTGTTCCTGGCGGTGCCGATGCAAACCACGTGCAAGGACATTGCTCAAGGCAGAGAGGCTCCACAGACGGTAACATTCACAACGCGCTAACGTCATATGTTGAACACACTTGCAATCAACAACTATCGTTCGATAAGAGAGTTGGTCATCCCGTTGACGAGACTCAACCTCATCACTGGCCCGAACGGCAGCGGAAAGTCGAACATATATCGAGCGCTACGTCTTCTGGCCAGCACGGCGCAGGACGGCATCATTGCTCCGCTTGCGCGCGAGGGCGGTCTGAACTCTGTGGTATGGGCCGGCCCCGAAGACCGTTCTGGCCGCATGCGCCGGGGGGAAATACCGGTGCAGCATCGAGCAAAAGGGACCCCGGCATCGCGTCTCAAGCTCGGCTTTGCCGGTGAGGAGTTCGGTTACGCGGTCAGTATGGGATTGGTCACATCCGCTGGAAACGAAGACCGTGATACGCCTTCATCTTTCGCACTTGACCCGGAGTTCAAGCGGGAGTCCATCTGGGCGGGCCCGGTCTTGCGGCCAGCAAGCCTTCTTGTCGACCGAGACGGTAGCGTGGTTCGCCGCAGACTCGACCAAGGTTGGGATGTCTTGACGCACCAATTGCCTCGGTATGAAAGCCTGTTTTCTGAAGTCGGAAGAGACAAGCTCAGTCCGGAGGTTTTTTCGGTTCGCGAGGCCATACGCGGATGGAGATTCTATGACCACTTTCGCGTGGACGCCGATTCTCTTGCGCGGCAGCAGCAAATTGGCACTCGAACGCTTGTCCTCGACCACGATGGACGCGACCTCGCCGCAGCATGGCAGACGATTCGTGAAATTGGAGACCGTGAGGCACTCGACGAAGCCGTGAATGATGCTTTTCCGGGCGCGTGGGTCGAAATCGAGTCTCAGCCTGGCGGCTTTTTCTATTTACGGTTTCATCAGGAGGGGCTTTTGCGGCCCCTCGGGGCAGCTGAGCTTTCCGATGGAACGTTGCGATATCTGCTGTTGTGTGCAGCGTTGCTTACGCCGCGTCCCCCAGAACTTATGGTTCTCAACGAACCCGAGGCGAGCCTTCATCCGGACCTTACCATGGCGCTGGGACGATTGATTCGACGGGCGGCTCGGAACTCGCAGCTGTGGGTAGTCTCGCACTCGACGCGCCTTGCCGCAGCTCTTGAGGAGGACGAGGACTGCAACCCGATTATCTTGGAGAAAGTGTTCTCTGAAACCACAATTCCTGGTCAGCACTTGCTCGACCGGCCTGCGTGGTCTTGGGCGGACGGCAAGAAATAGCAAGCAACCGTCCGGTGGAAGCCGCTGAGGACTTTGTGGTACCGAGGACCTCGGTGGTGGCCTGAAAGCAATATTTGTTGTGGAGAACGGCTTCAGCGTGACGAACGGCCTCCTGGGACAGGGTGGGGACATGTTCGGCCGCCAAGCATACGTTGGATTTTCCAAGGCTACGGGATATCTGCTGAGGCGACCATTTCCAGTCCAGCAGCGTGAGGACGTTGCGCCGCGCTTACCGCCGGTGCCGGGGCCGGCACTGAAGCGTAGCGCCCCTGCAGATGCTGGCTGACAATCGTTAGTCGCTCTTCAGGCTGGAGTTGTTGACAGCGCTTTTTTCACGGCAACACCTCATATCAATCAGGGTATTGCACTTCAAACGTGAGAACTTGTTGTCTAACGAAATGCGCGCATTTGCGAATGCATCAGCTGGAGTAGTCGGTTCGAGGCGACGGACAGCTTTCGGCCGACGCGTGTCACGAGCTGCGCCTCCGCGTTGATAAGCAACGGATGATCAATCGGAATCGCGAAGAGTTCCCCCGCGTCCAGCTCAGTCGAGACGGAAAACGCCGGCAAACACGCAATGCCCAGCCCCGATTTGACGAACTGCTTGAGGATGGATATCGAGTTGGTCGTGACGATCGGATCCAGGCGTATCTTTTCGGCAAACTCGACGGCCTCGAGCATCTGCCTGGTACCGAAGGAGGGATGCGCTGCCGCCAGCGGAAAAGACGCCAGCTCTCGCACAGTCATAGCCTTTTCACGTTGCGCGCGAGGAAAGCCGGGGCCAACGATCGCCATCAGTGGTTGCATGCGCGATGCGCGCGCGACGATCTTGGGCTCGGGCGGCGGGTTATAGACTAGCCCGATATCACCCTCGTCCTCGGTGATCTTGCGCATGACCTCGTTCGTTCCGGCGAGGTCGAGATTGACCTTGATGCCCGGATACTGTTTGCAAAACTGCTGCATCGGGCCCCCCAGCATGTCGGACACAAAGCCCTCGCCGAGCACGACGTTGACATGCCCCGTGCGCAAGCCGCGCAGTTCCTGCAAGCGGCTGATGAGGTCTTCCTTGTGCGCCATCTGCTCGCGGTAGTACTCGATCACGTACTGCCCGGCCTCCGTCGGTTTCACCCCGCGCGCATGCCGCTCGACCAGCGCGGCATCGAGTTCACGCTCCAGTAACCCGATCTGTCTGCTCACCGCCGACGGCGCGACGTTCAGCCAGTCGGCCGCCGCGCGAATGCTGCCGAATCGTACGGCTTCGTAGAAATAGACAATCCTGCTCTCCGTCAGACCCTCTGCCATGAGAAATCACCGTTCGAATTATTAGAACGCTTTGCAAATTGGCGTTTATTGATTATAGGTTTTCGAAAGTCCAGTATGGAACCCAGGCAGTCGAAAACTTGGAGCGGCAGCCACGATATGAACTGCGAAATCAAGAGACCTGGAGCTAGAAACATGAAGACGGTTGGTGTAATCGGTCTGGGCAATATGGGGCGCGGGATGGCGCTCTCGCTCAAGCGCGGCGGTTTCAACGTGCTCGGCTTCGACGCCGCGCCCGGCGTTGCCGACAAGTTGCAGGAAGAAGGCGTTCAGGCGCGTGCTTCCATCTCTGATATCACCCGTGATGCCGACGTGCTGATTCTGTCCCTGCCGACATCCGATATCGTCGAGCAGGTCGTGCTCGGTGAAGGCGGCGTCGCCGCGAGCGCGAAGCCGGGCCTGATCGTTGTGGACACGACTACCGCGGAGCCGGGCAGCACGCGCAAGGTGGCTGCGGCGCTTGCTGAACGCAAGGTGGGGTTCGTCGA
>Ga0209564_1001730_pt1 | contig 20479 bp, 13 predicted proteins | sample AraplaCol_mMF_r2_FD_184272 | JGI IMG/M metagenome (GOLD analysis project Ga0209564, IMG submission 184272) | Arabidopsis root microbial communities from North Carolina, USA - plate scrape MF_Col_mMF_r2 (SPAdes) (version 3) | ecosystem: Host-associated > Plants > Roots > Endosphere | place: USA...
CTTGCCCAGCTACGAAGTCCCGTAGCTGGGCAAGCTCATGATGGCGGCCCCGAAAGAATTCTTCAAACCTGCCGTCCCGATACGTCCCTGTGAGGTGTTTAAATGGCACCAGCATTTCTTCCATTTCAAGCCGGCGATCTATTTCTGTTGGATCGGGCAACTTAAATGCCCCGATACCTTCCAGCCAATCGTATACTTCCCGCAGGCCGCGCAACTGTTCGGGGTGTAAGGTGGTCAATACAGGTAATTTGTCCGTGAGCGCCAAGGTAAGCATCTGCTGTAAAGGATCATCGCCTTCGGCCGTCAGCTTACTGTTAGCCAGGAGTGCATCCTGCAAACGCCCTTCTGCCAGCAGGTGTTGTAAAGCCTGCCGGCGTACGGGTTTACGCAGGCAGTAAAGCATATTGGCAGATGAAACGCGGTTGGGAGATTGCTTTAACACCGGATCGCAGCAGAGCAATAATTCACCCAGCATATCCGTATCGCGATCGGGTTTTGCTGTACCTGCAGCGATCGGCCGGATCCTTTCCACCTCAAACATTCCCAATACTGCGGCTGCCTCTATCAGCGGCGAAAGCAGCGGCTCCTGTATATTGTGCGGTGGTTTTTCTGCAGCCGGCGCCTTCTTTAAGTTCTTCAACCGTTCCTGGATGGCGTTTAGCTTAATAAGCGGTTTATTATTCTTCATTGCGGTTGATTTATGAAGCGAGTTCCTTTATAATAGTGGTACGGGCAATCAGCGCCGCTTTACGGGCAATATTGTACATCCGGCCGCAAACATTTGCAGGCGCAGGGCTAATGTCATCCGGATCCTCCAATTCCTGCTGGTCATCCAATACCAGGGCCGCCATATCATCCAGGGCCTGAGACGGCAGCTCTACTTCCCTGTAATTGGCATAACACTGGAAGTAGTGCCTGATATCCGCCAGCTCCGGCTCTTTCAGCGATTCTATCCTCACCCGTTTACCGTAATTGGGGATACTCTCTCTGAAGCCTAACAATACGAGCCTCATCACATCCCTGTCGGGATCAAAGTTCTCGTAGCCGGCAGTAAGACATGCGAGGTATTGGATACACTGCACAATCTGAGGAGGTACGCGGGGCGAATCAAATCCATCCAGCACAAAACACCATGTTGTACCAGCATAAAAGACCTGTTCGCGTAAAATCCCGCAAAGCTCGCGCACCCAGCGGGCGGGCTGCTGATTTTCCAATTCGGGAAGCACTAATTGATTTGGCCATTCCGGGTTGACCTGGTCCAGCAGCAAACCAATGAATTGTTTCGGCCCGAAATCTACCTGGGATACCTTCTTGTAATCGAGCATTGCCAGCTCAAATTGCCCCTTGGTATACATGGCTCTTATATAGCGTATAAATTCGCAGGTATAGGTTTTACCGCTTTGGGGCGGGCCATTGACAACAAGTACCCGTGCTGCAGGCAAGCCCTGATCAGGCTTTTTCAAAGATGCGTCAAAGGCTTCTATTGCCTGGCGGGTAATGGTACGGCTGATCCAGGGTATGTCCAGGTGTACCAGGCAGGTATCCCAGGGCCTGTTATCCGGATGGTACTGGGGAGGCTGCACCTGTTTAACCTGCTCGATCAGGGCGGCAATGTCCGCTTCCGTGCGCCAGATCTCCAGCAAACGTATCAACAAGCCCGGCTTAGCTACCCAGGCCTTGCGTTCACAATACATCACCACATTGTAACCATATAATAATGGTTTGCTGTCTCTATCTATACTCAAATAATGAAACCGGGGCAACCATTTGTCCAGTTTTGTCGGGTCGGACTTGGTTAACATCGCTACCTTGATAGCGATCTTCTCGCGTTCCGCGTCCGTTAAAATATAATTACCGTTCATGATGAAGAATAGTTGAACAGGTGAGTAATCGGGAAGAAATTATTTTGTGACGTTAAGTATCATAAAAGCGCCTGCCACAACTGTATGCACAGTAGTGTTCATGCTGAAAGTATAGGATCTCATCACCTCTCTTGTAAAGGAAAAAATTACAGGTGTGCGCTCGGTAACAGGAAAATTATCAGATCGGGGTTCATCTCGCTTGCAGCTTCTCGAATCAACAGTCGTTTGGGATTGAACAGTACATTAAGTTACAGCGCTTGTTGCGTTTTACCAAAAAAATCTCGCGTTGTCGCAAGCGATATCCCGGTATTACAGTCAATAAAAATTGCCTCACGTGATGTGGTTTAAAGTGAAGAAATGTTTTGTCTCGATACAAAGAGACAACATTCTTCCGAACGGGAGTATGGGGTTTTTCCCGTTTTCTAAATAAGCTATCGGTCTAAGACAAGCAGCGGCGTCAAACTGCTTATTATTGACGGCGTTTTCCTAAAGTAGATCCTTTTCTGCATCTGCCACATAGCCCTTCAGGTAATCATCCAGCTCCACTTCCATAGCGTTGCTGAATACGCAGGCTGCCACCATTTGTCCGGCATATGAAACGATGTCTACCATCCTCCGCGGGTTGTGAAACTTGCTCAGTTTGTCAAACAGTTCCTGGTCTGTTTTACCGTGGTTAATAGCGATCGCCCTGCCGAATTCCATCAGCAGGCGCTCCTTTTCCTTCAGCTGGAGATTCTTTGGATCTTCGCCGGCATCCTCAATAAACTTGTAGAAATAGGTGCCCCAGAGAAAACAGTTGCAGCCTTTGGCGATGGCATAGCTGTACAGGTGAGCCTGTCGCAGGCCCAGCATGAGCCGCATATCATCAAATACGATGTACCATTGCATGTACACGTCAAAGGCGGTCAGCGAATGCGCCAGTGTACATTTCATATTCGTAACGTGGGTTTGGAAACGGGCACAGTGTCGTTCCAATGCGACACGGACCCAACTGAGCGCTTCGCTCGGGACTACGGGTGGGATTCGGGCCATTTTGAGGTAGGTTTGTTGGCCAGGAAAGTACGAAAATATAACTGACACCTGATTTCAGTGGGTTAAGATCGGGTAAAAGTAGCGGCAGGGCAAAGGCTGCCACTACTTTTATTTTGTTAAGGCACCAGATAATATGGCACTACGCAAGATCCTCCCTGATACCAAGTTCGGGTTACTGAGCCTGATGTTGAGGTGCACAGAACACCGGTATTGATACTAGTGCAGTTGTCAGGCATAGTCTGCGGCAGAAAACAGGTTTGCAGCCCTGTCTCTTTATAGCGAGCAGTGGTAAATCGTTTGTTCCCAATAGCGCTGGTAAGTGAAAGTAATAGTGCAAACAAGCAGATGCCCCCCACGGGCTTAAAGTTGGTACGTTTCATGGTATAAAATTTAAAGATTAAGAGAATAAAGCAATTGATTCAAATGCATCTCTTTTTAACGGGAGCAGCAAATACGGCGTTAATAACACAAGCGTAGAAAATAGGAGTAGCAAATATAATGGAGTAACAAATATATGGCTAACAAGGGTTGATATTTAAAATGCAATCTGCAGGCCAGCTGTTACAACGCGCAATGACGGATATTTATCGGGGCCAGCAGTAATTTCAGGATCCCTTTCCTTGTACCTGCTTATTGTAAACAGATTCAAGCCCTGAATATACAATTTACAACTTTTTATTCTGGTTCGCAGCAATTTCTTTTGCGGCAGATGATAGGATAAAACGAGCGATTGCAGCCTGAGATAATTTGCCGCCGTCAAACGCCTGTCACTTTCCTTTGCCAGCTGAACAGCCGCTCCTGCCTCATTAAACAAGGAAGCAGTATATTGCTGTATTGAAGTTTCGTCTCCTGGCTTTTGCCATCTGTTTAGCACTTCTACAGGTTGATTGCCCATTCCGCCGGGAGTAATAACACTTGAATATAAATAACTGTAATTATTCTGCCTTGTATACCTGAAGAGGCAGCTAATTTCAAAATTGTTATAACGAACATGGTTGTACCATCCCCCATAAAAAAAAGGTCCGAACGCTTTGCCAAATTTGCGGTCACTCAGAGAAGGGCCGTTATTGTCAACATCCTCAAACTGGTAAATGCCCGATTGAGGATCCACCCCTTTTAGATGAAAGCTCATTAGCACATCAAGTGGCATATCCTCAGCATAAAAAAGCCTGTAGCTTGAACGCTCTAATTGCGGGAAATAAACCAAGCGATTCTTAGGAAAACTTAGATTAAGGTTGGTACTCCATGTTAGTGACTCATTCCGATAAACAACCCCTTCCAAGTCGATCTCAAAACCTCTATTTTCGACAATTGCGGGAACATTTACTGGCATATAGATGTCTTTCGAAGGATCACGTGCAATCGTTTGGAAGCGGCCAGTAAGCAATTGGTCCGTACTTCTGTTATTATAGTAGCAGAAAGTGGCCAGTATTTGATCATTTATGAGGCCCAGATCAAGCGCTAGCTCCGCCTTACGAATCTTTTCCCAACCATCGGACCGTACATAACCAGATGTGCCGGATTGCATTCCTTTCTCAGCATAAGGCATTCCCCACACATACGTTCCGCTATTAACATTTCTTACATATTGGTCATTTCCGGTAATCCCATAACTGCCCCGAAGTTTCCCAAAGCTCAATATGCTATTCTCTTTAAACCAAGGTTCCCTGCTAAAGACCCAGGCAGCGCCAATAGTCCCAAAATTTCCATAAGAGCGGGTAATCCGGGAGGACCCGTCCCTGCTGTAGGTCAGTGACACAATATACTTATCGTCGTGTTTATACTCTAAGCGGCCGTACAAAGACTGATTCTGAAAATCGGTCTTTGTACTATCCATTCTCTCCACACTTCCCCCCCTATTTATATCCTCCATCGATTTATCATCACCTGTATATTGCGTTGCCCGATAGCCTGTCTTCAACTGTCCCTCAAACTGGGTCCTCACACCCGCAATCAGCCAAAACTGCTCTTGTCCTGATGTTTTCTTCCAGCTTCCCCGCATATCTATTAAGCCATTTGCGAATTTGTTAGTATAAAAATGAGAAACGCCAAAGTCGGAAAAACCTGTGGAAGGAACATATGATCTGGAAGGAACGATCTGCACCTCATCAACCTTGATGGAACTTCCTCCTATATTTGCGCTAAACATTAAATTCTTTATGGGTTCCCAGGAACTATTTAAAAAGGTTCTGAAATTGCTCGATTTGGCTTTGGTTGTCTGTAGTAAAATAGCATAGGGGTTATCAAATGTACTATCTGCAAAATTCAGCTTTCCCTCGTCTGTATAAACCTTAGGCGTATTAGGAGGGGTTGTAGAAAAAGTTGTCATATCTGTTGTTGGCAGATAGTTGCGATCCCCAACATAAGTTCCCGAAAACTCCATTTTCAACTTCTGATCCTTCGAACTATACCTCAGCTGCAGCATTCCTCCCCCCTTCTTATACTTAAAATTCTCCGAAGGGTATACCGTGCTCTCCTGCCTGTATAACCCACTGGCCCTGTATCCAAAATTCTTAGTCCCTCCCTTTAATTCAACACTGGCATCCGTAATATTCGCCGTTCCCCCGATCATCTCTTTCTGCCAATCTGTATACCGATTCGGATCCCATTTCAGCAGGTCATGATCTACCGTTGGATCCGGGTCCACTCCATCGTTCTTAAAGGCTTCCCTTCTCATTTCCAGGTATTGTTTTGTATCCAGGTAATGTACCAGGTTGGTAGCCTTTCCAATACCCTGGTAAAAATTCACCGTGGTAGCCACACCTTTTCCACTCACATCCGGCTGCTTGCTATTGATCAATATCACGCCATTCGCACCTCTCGTGCCATACATGGCCGTTGCATCCGCATCTTTTAAGATCTGGATACTTTCAATATCATTTACCGATAACAAATTCAATGGGCTCGGCGCCACGTTTGCCCCGGTAGTAGTTCCTACGTTAAAGAAGTTCTCATTAAACGACACGCTCGGAAACGGCACTCCATCTACCAATATCAAAGGATCGCTATTACTCTCTATACTATTCTTCCCTCTTAACCTGATCCTGTACCCGCCGCCAGGCAAACCGGTGGTCTGGTTAATATACAGGCCTGGTACTCGTCCCTGCAATGCGCCCAGCACATTATTCACCGGCGATTCTGCGATCATTTTACTTTTCACCTGGCTAACCGATCCTGTCAGTGTTCCCTGTGCGATGCCCGTTACATTTACTTCCTGCAGCGGCGCTATCATTGGGATCATCTGTATAAAAATAGAATCAGCATATGAGGAAAGCAGCATCGGCTTATACCCGCTGCGCTGTACCAGCAGCCTGGCGCCGGGTTCCACATCGCGCAGGAGAAATTTACCATCACTACCGGTGCTCATCCCATTCACTTTATCACCGGTCATCACGGCCACAGCATCCAAGGGTGCGCCCTTTTCGTTGACCACCATACCGCTGATCATACGTTTATCCTCCCCCGGCAGGTAGCCCAGATCTACATCGCCGTCGCGTTTGTAAGCGATCACAAAAACATCTTTGCGGTAGCACCAGGCCATGCCTCGTTTTCTTAAGATGCGGGCCAGCACATTATCCAGGGGCTCGTTTTTACAATTTACGGATACCCTGTCGTAGCTGTTCAGCTGTTCATCATTGTAGAAGGCAGTCATGCCCGTCTGTTCATAGATCACGCGAAAGAGCTGCTCTACCGACATGTCGTTCTGCCGGTACGACAATCTCTTTGCGCCAGGGTATTCCTGGGCACGGAGGCAGTTCGCCGTGACGGTGATGAACAGGAAGGTGAACAGTGATTTACATGGCATATGAACAGGGGTTCATTGTTGTAGGATGGTTTGAACTCCTAACTAAATATACGTAGCAAAGATATACCTGGATCCTGGATCCGCAAAAATGCCGGGGTTCACCCGGTGGCGTCATCTGGCTACCTGATATGAATAAGCCCCTTATCATCAATATAATTGTCTACACCATTGGTGCGCAGATCTTCCAGGAAATCTTCCACCCTTCGGGTAGTGTCCATCCTGCCGGAAAGCAGCTTCTGCTGGATCTCCTCCCTATCGAAGATCACCTTCTTTGCATAATTGGCCTCGATCATGCCCGCTACTTCCGTAAGGCGTTTATCTGTAAACCGCAGGTTATACGTTTGTTTTTGCTCGACGTGTATATCGATTATAATATCGTAATGACGGATCAGTGCATAGATCCCAAACGCTATCAATATCGCCAGCAGGAATACCGCCAGTACTTTCGTCAATGGCGGATGATCCCCGCTCAGGCTGAAATGCTCATGCGGGGAAGTGTCCTTCGCATCCTGCCAGGCCCTGGCGGCTTTCGGGTTCTGCATCACCTGCATGCGGATGTACCTGTTCTGTTTCCAGGTAGTTTGCCGCGCCTGTTTCCGGACGATCAGCTCAATAAATTCGTCCTCATCAAAAAAAGTGGAAGAAGGCACTTTATTGGATACCCTCTTTTCTTGCTGGAAGTGTTTTCTTAAGGACAGCATACAAATAAAATTAATTTTGTCCCATAGGTTTACGTATTGCCCACAGCTTTGTTTTCAGTCAAAGCTGCTAAGCTATTTATTTTAGTCCAGGTGTACCTGGCCTTGCTCATCATAATACGCTTTATCCACTTTCCCGTTTTCCTTCAACCTTTCCAGGAAGCGTGCCAGCGGCTCCTTCTTATCGATCTTGCCGCTATATTTCAACTGGGCCAGTGGGGGGCTGTCAAATATGATCTTCACCCCATACAGCCGTTCCGCCGTTTTGCATACTGCTGCCAGCGACTGCGCCTGGAAGCGATATTGTCCATACAACCAGCTCATCACCTCCTCGTCCCGGAATGCTGCCAGTGATGTTTCCAGGCTTAGCGGATCCAGGGTCAGCTCCTGGCAAGGCTTCAATGCGATCCCACTGTTCTTTTGGGGTTTCACCACTACCGAGCCGGATATCAAAGATACCACTAGTTTATTTTCGTAGGTGTTGATGTTAAATGCTGTGCCCAGCACGTTCACATCGCCTTTTTTCGTGTGGACGATAAAGGGACGCTTTGCATCCTTTGCTACTGAAAAGTAGGCTTCGCCATCCACAAAGACTTCCCGGCCGGCGTTATTGAACGCAAAGGGAAAGCGCAGCTCCGTAGCCGCGTTCAAATGCACCACGGTACCATCTTCCAGGGTGATGCTGTACATATAAGCCGTCGGCACCCGGATGCTGTTTTCGAGGTACCCGGCGCTGCCGGGATGGGCCTTGAACTGCAGCATGGCTGCATTGGTACTGAGCAGTGCGTAGCGGGTAGGGATGGCAGCCAGGCCATCGCCCAGCACTATACGCTCACCTTTTGCCAGCTGCAGGGTCACTCCTTTCGCGTCCCGTACGGAGGTCTTATATGGTCTTGTTGAGGGAACAAGAAAGAGACTCACTGTAGTGACCACTGCTACCACTGCTGCAGCGGCAATATTCAAATACGTTCGTTTGCGGTACGATCTGACTAGTGGCAAGGCCAGTGTTTCGCTAACAGGTTCCATGCCCTTCACTACTACCAGCGATCCTATTCCTCTTACGAAGTAAGGATGCCTGTTTGCCTCCTGTGGATAGGTCTCTCTCACATCCTGTTTCAGTTGCCGGGCGACTTCATACTTTCGCAGGATGTGGTCAATGTACCGGTCTTCGTCCCAATTGGTACAGTTTTCAAGCTGGCGTAGCAATAAAATAAGGAACTCGTCCTGATTGAAGTCCATAGATTGCAGTTGGTATTTTTTTGTGGGTTATTCAATAAAGCTGGCTGGCATAACAGACGGAATTTGTTCACTGTCCTATCCCGTAGCTCCTATTCCATAGAAAGGGTGCGTTTAGTTCACACATTCAGTCAGGCCTACTATATACTACTTTCTTATATATACGTAGCAACCAGGTGCTTGGTACTATTGCAGATCAAAATTTTTCTAAAAAAATCACGCTGAGCACATCTGTTTTAACAACAATCAGATATAAAGAAAGAGAGCCGTTAGAAAACGGCCCACACCATACATATCTATTGGTGAAAAATGAAAATGATGACACACTACTGCATGTGCAGTATATCTCTATCTAGTGTATACCTGATCTTCATGGTTTGAGAAAGGGCGTCCAGGAATTTCTGCACCGGTTTGTTGCGGTCCATCATCCCTGTAAATCGTTCCTTGCTCAGGCTGGGATTGTCGATAATCACCTGGATACCGTACCATCGCGGCAGTACGGAAATGATCTCTTCCAGGGTAGCATCATAAAAATAGTACTTGCCCGAGCGCCAGGCCAATACATCCTCTTCATCAAAGGCCTGCACCTGGATGCCTTTATTGACCGTATATACGGCTTCCTTTCCCGGTTTAACGATCAGGTCCTTCTCTCCTGCCTTTAAGCGTACCGCGCCTTCCACCAGGGCTACTTTTAGCATACCGGGATCGTAGTCATTAATGTTAAAGGAAGTACCCAGTACCTGTATGGAACCATGCTGGGTATGTACCAAGAAGGGCTGCTTGGTATTCTGAGCTACTTTCAGGTAAGCTTCCCCGCTGATGGTGATCTCTCGCGTTTTGCCCGCAAACCGGAAAGGAAATTGCAAGGTAGTGGCGGAGTTGAGCCAGACTTCTGTACCGTCAGACAGGGTGATTTTATAGTCTTTACCGATAGGGACTGTTAAGCGGTTGAGGGACGCTGATCCGGCTGGCTCCTTATCTGCATTCACTAACGTATACGATAAGGTTTTACCGGCATTATTGAGCCGGGCGTCTTTTAAGAGGATGCTGTCGGTAGTACCGGAGAGGTTAATGATCTGGCCATTGGCCAGCTGTAAGGCGATGTCTTTTTTCTGCTCCACCGGCCCATTGGTGATCTTTGCAACCGGTTGTGCAATCTCTGGTTGCCTGCTTTTGGTGAACAGGTACCAACCTACGACGATACCGGTGATAATTGCGGCTGCCAGTCCGGCAACGCGCATGATCAGCTTAAATATATGCTTAGGGTGTGTGGTGGCGCCGGTGATCTCCTCAACCGGTATCCAAGGTAGTTCCTCAAAGCGTTCGAATTTAGTTCTTCTATCTTCCTCGGAGAATTTCTCCCGGAATTCTATCCAGGCAGCTTTAACGGCAGGATCTTCCGTGATCAATCGCTTTAAAAGTAAAGCTTCCTCCTGGGTGATCTCACCACTGAGCCAGGAGGTCATTAATGCATGTATATGGCGCGGGTCACGCTTCATCATGAGGAATACTGGTTTCCGTGAGTGAATGTACTATTGTGAAGGGAAATTTATCCTCTTTTTAACTGGGAACGCATGATCTTCACTGCTCTAAGCAGTTGATTTTTAACGGTATGAGGACTTACGCCCATGATGGTGGCTATTTCGTTGCGACTTTTATGTTCAACATAAGATAACTGGAACACTTTGGCTGATAAAGGAGGTATTTTACTCATGGCGGATTGCAGGGCCTGACCGATATGCTGCTGCCATTCGTTGGCTTCAATGCGGCTTTCGGGAGGACAGCTCACTTCCTGGCCAGGCATGGTGTCTAATCTATGCTGCCTGGTTTTCCGCCGCGCGATCCTGTCCAGGCAACGGTTATAGATGATCCGGTGGATGTAGCCCTTTATAGGCCCGGCATCTCCCCGGTTATATAAGGGATCTATCTTATTAAACAGTTGCTTTTGCCAGAAGTCTATAAAGAAATCCTGTACCACATCCTGCGCTTCCATCTCGTCTTCCAGCAAAGATAGAGCAGCCACCATCAGGTATTTACGGTACCTGTCATAAAAGACGGCAAAGGCTTGCTTATCGCCTGCTTTCAACTGTTCAAGTAAAAGTATATCCTGTTCCTGTACTGACATGTTTTATAAGAGCTTGGTGCGTAGCAAATCCGTTACTTTAACAGGTTCTTTGAGGCAGGATAAAGGTATGAGGATTTGGAGGATTGAAAAGTGAATTAGATGTTAATGGTGACATAAAAGAATGGGCCAAATCTCAGCGAGATTGGCCCAATATGCTCTAATAGTTTATCAACCTTAAGCTTACTGGTAAGTAAACCCAAGCATCTCAGCCTGAGATTCTGTTAGGTAGGGTCGAGCAGTGGCGCATCAATCTTTTCTCGATCCTGTTTCCACCACCGGCCTCGTCAAACGCAGCGTGCGCATAGAACGCACTTCGCTTTCCTAATGATTTCTCATCAGGGCTTATAGCCTATCATGTAGGAGCTATTTTCCGTGGGAACACTTTAAAATTGCTATATATGTTGTACATAGCATAAAGGCCCCTTGTACTCCATATCGTCCATCCGAAACCCAGCCTTCCTTTGGCTTTCATCAAATGCCTTCGGATCTTCCTGGTCAACCAATCTTTTACATATCCAAACACTTTACTGGAGTTCCCAATCTTAAAATATTGTACCCAGCCTCAGTATCGGATTGATAATGTCTCTTACTCTGGTCAGAGGTTGCGATTCATGACGTTTAAACACATCTTTGATCTTTTCCATCACTTTTACTCTGCCTTGCATCTTTGGTTGATAGTTTACTCTCCACTTGCCTGTCTTTGTCTTTAGTCTCCTAAAGTCGAAGCCTAGAAAGCCGAAGCTGTCTCCTTTAACCAAGTCCAGGTGTTTCTTACCACACACCTGACATGTTTTCCATTCCTTCTTCCTTCCATGCTCACTACCACAACTCTTAATTGCAGCAGCTGAAGGTCGTTTGAGGGCTACTCCTGAAAGACGCCCCCAACAGGCCCGCCGTCATCATTTACCAAGCATTGAACATTTACATTCAAAGAACTAATTTGAAGTCAGTGTTCATTCAGCACACTCAATATCCAGCATTCTGCACCAGATTCGGCCCCTTTTGAATGTCTGAAAAAGGCAAAGGATACCATTGCTGAAAAGACCTCCAAATGTTCCCATTAGCCTTTAACGGAGTTACTATGCTCATGACCTTATCCACGTTACCCGTCCGTTTCAGGTCTAGCCAACGATGTCCCCATTCCGTAAATAATTCAACCTGCCTCTCATGCAGAATAGCCGATAATAAGCTAACTTTATCAATCGCATTGATATTTGGCAGGCCGGCCCTTGTACGAATTCTGTTCAAGTCGCCCTGCGCCCCCGAAATATTATTTAGCTGGGCTCTTGCTTCTGCTCTTATTAGATACAGTTCTCCTAAACGTAATACCATAAGATATTCTGAAACAGGCGCATCCAGTTCACTTATTTTATATTTGTAAGGGTAATAATAAGTAATACCGTCCACTGTAACATTATTGATCCAGTTACCTGTCTCCTTACGCTGATCGCCCATTTCGAAATTATTTAACAACTCATTGCTAATATAAAAACCCTTATTCTCATCTATGCCAGGGCCTGAATCCGGCAAAACAAACACAAAGCCATCTTCCGTATTATGCCCAAAAGTAACCGGCTGCAACTGCCATATAGCCTCCAGACTATTTTTTAAAAAGACATCATTAATTGGTGTAAGGTCGTACATGGCGGCATTATTTATCACCAAGTCCGCCTGAGTCTCCGCATTCGCATAGTCACCTTTATACAGATAAGCTCTGGCCAATAGCGCCGCTGCTGCCCAACGAGTGGGACGTACTCTTTCAGTCTCGCCAGTATACGGTTGTAAACTTCTATCAAGATAATTTGTGCTGAGCAGTGACTTTGCCTCTTCCAGATCAGCAATAATTTGCTTGAACACGACTTCTTTGGGAGAGCGCGCAAGCCTCTCATTAACACTATAGTCTGTTGACAGTACAATGGGAACGTCTCCAAACATTGTTACAAGGTAGAAGTACTGAAACGCTCTTAAAAATTTTGCCTCTCCCAACAACTGTTGTCGTACTGCTGGATTCAGTGAAGTCGCTGACTGCAGCCCTTCAATTGCAGCATTACATTTAAAAACGTAGCTATATAGGGGAGTCCAATGCTCAGATCCCGTACCGTCTGTTACAGACAGTTCATTTTGATAATAATTCAGATGAACGCCTCCTATTCCATCGTAAAGCGCCAGCTCATCCGCCGATAGCCCTGCAAATAACGAAATGCTTCTTGTCCCAGTAAAAGTTCCTGGCTGGCTCATATTTATGTAAATTCCGTTTAGCACAGCAATGGCAGTTTCATCGTTGGTATATACATTCCTATCAACAATCCTATCGGTAGGAACGTCAACTTCGACCAATTTTGTGCAACTTTCAAAAGCAAATACAGCAAACAATACTCCGACTATTAAACTGCAATGGCAAAAATTATATATAATTTTCATATCCATATATTTGAACATAGGCATTATTAAAATATTGTGTTAATCCCAACTGTGATAGTTCTAAGCGGTGGCAATGTTTCAATACTTTGATTTTCAGGATCAAGACCCTTATATCCCGTAATGGTTAACAAATTTTGTCCCTGAACATAGAAACTACAATTTTGCAAATGAATCTTTTGCAGCCACTTGTCTGGTAAATCCCAAGATGCGGACAATGTCTTTAACCTCATAAATGAAGCATCTGCATAACCAGCATCACTTCCAGTTGCAAACCCGGGTGAAAGCGAAGTTGTCGAATATCGTTGAATGGGTTGCTTATCCCCCTCCTTTTGCCAGCGGTCTAATACGGTGGCGGGTTGATTACTCTGTCCTCGAGCGAACCTACCAGGGCCAAACCGCCCAGCAGAATAATATAAACTCTTTAATCCCCGTTGTTTTACAAATTGAAACAAGAAGTTTACCTGAATGCCTTTATAGCTAAGATTGTTCTGCATCCCTCCATAAAACTTCGGCAATGTATTAATCAGTGCTGTAAAATCGTCTGGATAAACAGGGCGTGAGGTTGGATCACCATGACTGTCTGCAATCTGGTACAAACCAGTTTTAGGATCAAGACCCAAAAAATGGGGTCTCCTAATTATACCAAGGGGTTGGCCAATAATTAAGGTGTTTGCGTAACTGGATTCCTCAATGCCGGGAAAGGCAATCAGCTTATTCCGGGGAATAGTTAAATTGATGCTACTTGTCCACTCCAATCTTCTTTTTAAATTAACAGTGCCAACAGTAAATTCCCAACTACTATTTTGTACCGTAGCGGGGAAGTTTCGGGCAATACTACTATAGCCAGCGATCGTAGGCAACCCGTATTCTATAATTTGATTAGAACTACGATTATTAGCATAGGTTGCATTTAGCAATAAACGGTCTTTAAAAAAGCCTAGATCCAATCCCATTTGCCATTTGCGGGTTTTTTCCCATTGTAAATAAGGATTAGGAAGGCTCCCCACAGACAGTCCAGCAGCACCCTGGTATGGAATATCGGCATAAGTCGGAAAATAGGTACTCAAATAACCATAATCCCCTATCTGATCGTTTCCAGTAATACCATAACTTCCTCTCAGCTTGCCAAAACTGACCATATTTAATTTTCTCTTGACAAAATCATATTCGGAGAAAATCCACGCAAAGCCTATACTTCCAAAATTATGAAAACGATTTTTAGGCCCAAAGCGACTACTACCGTCTCTCCTAGCCGTGACGTTTACAATATATCTACTATCCCAATTATAATTCAAACGACCAAACAGCGCATTATATTTATATAGGCTAGAACTAGAGCGTACACTTAAGGAGGTAGCCGCCTTAATGTCTTCCAATAAAAGATCATTGCTGTGCCCTATACCAGTCGTAATACTGCTGTTGTCACTTGTTTGTTGGATGCTACCGCCTATGAGACCATCAAATTGCCCCTTACCAATGCTTTTCTTATAAAGTATCTGTGGCTCAATTATCCAGGAATTGAAACTATTATTTCCATAGTCTGCAGACCTGAACGCAAAGGGACGTTCCTCTGGCCGCACTGCCGCTAGTGGAACAGTGAGAACGTTGGTTGTCTGTGTATTTATATAACCTGCACTGCAACGTATTTCAATTTCCTCCGTGGGCTTAAATCCGACTAACATATTACTAATCAAATTATTTACATTGTTTTTGTTTTTTTGCAAAGTATATTCTGCAAGTGGATTGTCCCAGGTAGATCTTCCGGACTGATCTGGCGCCCAGTTTAGTGTCATATCGCTGTTATATATCGAAGGAGCATTCGGTTCCAGGCGAATGGCAGTTGGCGTTGCATCGAAGCCAGGCAAACTGTTTCTATCTAACATATAGTTACCTGACAGCTGTATGCTAAACTTCCTATTATATGAGGTACCGCTCAGACTAAAGTGAACAGATGCTTTATTATCGTCGAAATCCCCTGGCAATACCGTTCCTTCCCGATGCCAGGTCCCTCCTATAATATACTGGCTGGTGGGCGAGCCTCCCGATACGCTTACATTGACATTTGTGTATTGAGCTGCGTTTCCTATTAGTGCCTCTTGCCAGTCTGTATAACGGGTAGTATCCCATACTTTCAAGTCATCAGCTGCACGAGAAGGCTCCGTCCAGTCAATACCATCATTTTTATATGCTTCATAGCGCATATCAAGGTACTGTCGTGTGTCAAGCATTTTTACTTTCCGTGCCACTTCTGACCACCCATGCAGCAAATTAATATTCCACTTCAGGCCCCCAACCATGCCCTTTTTTGTAGTAATTAGCACTGCCCCATTAGCAGCCCTAGATCCATATATTGCGGTAGCATCTGCATCCTTCAATATGTCTATTGATGCAATGTCAGCAGGATTAATCAAGCGTAAAGGACTACCGCCGTTAACACCTTGTGTAAGAGAGCCAAGCCTGACCAATTGAGCAGGAAACGGTACTCCGTCAACTACGTAGAGCGGATCATTACCATTTGTGATACTATTCTGCCCTTGAATTTGCACTTTCACATCCCCACCCGGTACGCCGCTAGTTTGCGTTATAAACATGCCAGGCACCCTTCCCTGTAAGGCAAACAGCGGATTATTTACAGGTTGCCTGGCAATATCGTCTCCTTTAACGGTGCTTATATTTCCAACAAGCATACGCTTTGTTGTGGTTCCATACGCTATCACAACCGTTTCGTCCAGTGCACTTACCTGCATATTTAATTGTACAAGTAAGCTTCTACCACTAACTGTCAAGTATCTTGTTTCAAACCCTACCGAACTGATTACCAGCAGCTCACCGTTCGGCACCTTCGCTAATTCAAATCTTCCGTTCGCATCTGTGACGGTGCCTTGCTCGGTTCCTCGTACCTGTATAGTCACCCCCGACAGTGCCCCCCCATTTGCATCTGTCACCCTTCCAGTTAATAACAACGGAGTTACTGTACTGTCACCATAGCTCTTTACCGGTAGTCGCTCCTCCTTTTTATAAATTATGATCACATCATCATTATACGTCCACTCAAGACTCTTCCCTTTGAATAAATGGGTAAGTACTTCATTCAAGGGCGTGGCCTTAAAATCTACTGTAACTTTCTCATCTTGGTTAATCCCCGTTATTGCGGTATTATACATCACCGAAAAACCTGTTTGTTTCTTGATAGCCCTAAATACAACTTTAAGCGGCATCTCAACACCGGCAATTGTTAGATGGCGCTCACCCGCCTGAGCATTGGAGCCAAGACATATAAGAGATAGCAAAAAGGCATTAAACAACCGGCAACAAAGCCCGTTGACCAACAGCATTGTTCGCATAAGCGTAATTTTTAAGTTCGGTTTGAAAATTAAACTAGACAGGTGATACGAAAAGGTAACAAAACCTTAACATTAACCTGTTAATAGCACTACGATTGACTGAGCTTCAATGTACCACTGCAACATCCAATTTAACCTGCCATTAACATTCATATTAACAACTTGTGTACATTCAGTTACTATATCCCAACAAAAATTCCCTGGAGAAATGGAAAAGTGAACGACTGGTTAATGGTTTTGTGAATATTTCGTTAATGGCATTCCTGCAGTAGTACCTTAGTGAGATATTATGGGTAATAATTAAAAAAGCATGAGGAAATTATTATGTCTTATACTATGCGTTCCCCTTCTCGCAACAGCTCAAATTAAAAAAGGTATTAATTTCCAAGAGGCGCTGACATGGGATCAAGTAAAAGCGAAAGCCAAATCCGAAAATAAATACATATTTCTTGACTGTTTTGCCACATGGTGCGGTCCATGTAAAAAAATGGACAAAGAGGTATACACCAATGATACAGTAGCCAGCTTTTTTAATGACAAATTTATCTCCGTCAAGGTACAAATGGATCAAACGAAAAATGACGGGCCGACGATTAGGAGTTGGTACTCCGATGCGGTATTCATTGGACAGTCTTACAGGGTATTAGCATATCCATCCTATATCTTCCTCAATCCAGAAGGCGTAATAGTACACAAAGAAACAGGAGTCAAGGCACCATCCGAATTCATCTCGATTGCCGAGTTAGCCATATCTCCGGGGAAAGTATACAACGATCCATACGCCCGGTATGATAGCTTGGTAATGGACTATAAGCAGGGCAAAAAAAACTATGCTGCTATGCTATATATGATCAAGGCCTCAGAGGAACTGTATGACACTGCTATTAATAAACAACTTAGGCATGACTACAATGACTATCTTCTAAACCTGAGGGACCAACAGCTATATACAAAAGAAAACATTGAATACATTTCATCTTTTATAAGCAGCAAATCAAGGTTCTTCCATCTATTTCATCCAGACGGTAGAAAGATAGATGAAGCAATAAATGAAAAAGGATATGCCCAAAAAATAGTGGATCAAGTGATATTATATGAAACAGTTATCCCTTTCCTACAAATAGAACCAGGCGTAATGCAACTGGGCGGCAAGGTTGAAAAGAAACCAGAACCTGACTGGAAAGAATTGTTTGAGAAAATTAAAAGTAGGTATAGTAAAGATTATGCAGAGCGGAATCTATTAGAAGCGCGGATACTGTGGAATGAACAACAAAAAAATTACAGCGAATGGATAAAATACTCCATACTAAAGTTTCAAGACTACGGAATCGATACCAGCGATATAAGGATGCCCCTTAAGATCAATAAAGTTGCATGGGAAATATTTGAACGATCATCTGATAAAAAAGAGATTCGCACAGCGTTACAATGGATGGAAATTGCTATGAAACGAATATATAATTTCCATCCATCATTGAAGGCCGGAATAACAGATACATATGCCTGCTTGTTATATAAATCCGGAAAAAGAGAGGAAGCCATCCAGTGGGAAGAAAAAGCACTCAAGATACTAACAACAGATGCACCAAACGAGCCATTAATTGCCGATTTTAAGGATAAATTAGAACAAATGCAAAAAGGGAAGCCAACATGGATAGTCGAATAGTTCTCCATTCTTAGAACGTAAAGACTTGTTAATGGTTTAAATCAAACCTTCAATACAGTCTTTATATTAACAAGAAAGAAACATACGACTACGAGAGCTTAATCGTAATACGGATGGGCGGTAACCGTTAAAGCCCTACTCAACAAAAGGAGGCATCTATACCATTGCTGTAGGAAGTTTAAGAAATTTAGTTGGTAGGAGAGTCAGATTTCTATCCGGATAATAGTAACATGTCAGCGGGCAACATAAGCTCAATCTTTTTAATAGAGACTGTTAACTTAACTGTGTAAAAGTCGTGTTTAGATAACTGCGCAAAGGTCAAATTTTTAGATTACACCGTTGTTCACAAACTGTATTAGCATAAAGGGCCAGTCTCGCTGAGGCATGGTCCATTTCTTTTGGGCCTGCATCAGGCTCAGATATACCACTTTTTCAACTGCCTGATCGTTAGGTAACATGGTCCTTGCCTTTGTGTATTTGCGAATGCCCCGGTTGATATTCTCAATCAAATTCGTGGTATAGATGATCTTGCGGATCTCTAGGGGGAACTCAAAGAACGTAGATAGCTTATCCCAATTGGCCTTCCAGGATTTGATAATGTAGGGATATTTGGTGCCCCAGCGCTCGTCAAAATGTTGAAGCTGGACCAGGGCCATGTCGGCATCCGGCGCGCTGTAAATCTGGCGCAGGGACATGGCGGCCTGTTTTTTGTCCTTCCAGACCACAAATTTGAGTGAGTTCCGTAGCTGGTGAACAATACAGATCTGTGTTTTAGCCTCCGGGTATACCGATTTAATAGCGTCTACAAATCCCTTTAGGTTATCGGTACTGGTAATGAGGATATCCTCCAAACCACGGGATTTTAGGTTCGTTAATACTCCCATCCAGAACGCGGCACTTTCATTCTGGCAAATCCACATTCCTAAGACTTCCTTATAGCCGCTATTATTAAGCCCTACGGCTATTTGAACTGCTTTATCTACTACCTTACCTTCATGACGAACCTTAAACACAATAGCGTCCATCCAAACAACCATGTACATCCGGTCCAGTCGACGGTTCTTCCATTGCTCAATATGGTCTATAATCCGGTCTGTAATATGAGAGATAGTTGCTTCACTCATCTCTACCCCGTAAAGCTCCCGTACATGGCTTTCAATGTCGCGTGTCGTCATTCCATGGGTATACAAGGACAGCACGTTGTTTTCTATCTCGGCCATGATCCGGCTGCGCTTGGGAACCAGCTGAGGCTCAAAGGTTCCTTCACGGTCCCTTGGAACCTCCAATGGTATTTCTCCTAGCTTAGATTTGACCTACTTACGGCTATGACCATTACGACTGTTGGAGTATTGCACGCTTTCAGGTGCATGTTTTTCATAACCTAAATGTTCATCCATTTCCGCTTTGAGCATCTCCTGGATGCCCATTCCGTACATCTCTGTGAAAAGATCGGAGAGATCTTTACTGGATTTAATCTTACCGCTCTTCAGGCGGTTGGCCAGTTCCTCTTGAATGGCCTGCTGTAGCTTGTCCATAAGATAACTGATTACTTAAAGTTAAGATTTTATCGGATGGTAGCTCAGCTGTCATTTACTGCTGAGCTCTCAATCCTACCATCCTAACCTCTACACAGTTATCTAAACACTACCTTTTAGTAGAAAAGGTATCCCGTTTGTAAAATCAAAAACTTTCGTTAAGTTAAGAATGTACCTACTGGTTTATCAGGGTCGCGGCTGAGTTTTCTATCAGCCGGCGTATCTATATACCGTAATATACAGCATACATGAAGTTCCAACGGGCTACAATAATTTAATTCAATCAAGCCATTGTCTTCTCAACCGGCTAAGATGTTCTCAGATGCAATCCGTTTAATGAAATTAGTACAACAATGCACACGACGTCACCTCCTTCCTTTCTTAAGAAAATAAGTAAAATTAATCATAAACAAGCGTTGCGCAACAGTTGTTTGAACGTCTTCTATATAGTTCGCCTCCACTCTGCGGATAAACCCAACGTTATTATTTAGCAAATCAGCCCCGTGCAACCTTACCAATCCCCGCCTGCCCTTAAATAAGGTTTTAGAAATGTAGGCGTTTAACATTGCCACATTTCCACCGTACCCTGGTGCCCACCCAGTGCTAAACTTGCAAATCAGGCTTCCGCAAATAGTGATCTCAAATGGCAAATGTATACTGTTATCAAGCGAAAATGCATAATTTAAAAAACTTGCGTCTTTTTGCTGCATCGCATACCGCATTATGTTGTAATTCGCGTTAAGGTCTATACCTAT
>Ga0209564_1001733_pt1 | contig 20449 bp, 14 predicted proteins | sample AraplaCol_mMF_r2_FD_184272 | JGI IMG/M metagenome (GOLD analysis project Ga0209564, IMG submission 184272) | Arabidopsis root microbial communities from North Carolina, USA - plate scrape MF_Col_mMF_r2 (SPAdes) (version 3) | ecosystem: Host-associated > Plants > Roots > Endosphere | place: USA...
TAATGCGCCCAGCGATACGCCGTCGTGTAGCCGATCGCCGCGTAATAATCGCGCGTGCGCTGCATGTAGGGAACGGGGGAATCGTAGTCGGGCGCAAAGCCGAATTCGTCGTCGCGCGGAGCGGACATGGGCGCGTCTCCTGGTTCTTGGTTGGGGCCAGACTAGAGATAGTTTCAGCGTTGCTCAACCGGGGGCAGGGGAGCGCAGGACAGAATTGCAGATGAGGATGGTGCGGCGGCGGTGCTAACCCTCTCCCCCTGTGGGAGAGGGTGGCTTCGCGATAGCGAAGCCGGGTGAGGGGTATCTATCCTCACGAGCGGTCTTGCGAGCGGAAAGAACCCCTCATCCGGCGCTTCGCGCCACCTTCTCCCACAAGGGGAGAAGGGAAGAGGCGGCCGCAAGCTTACCGAAACACATGCAGCGCCGCGTATTGCAGCAGCATGATCGCCTTGGCGTCGATGATGCGGCCATCAGTGATCATCGACAGCGCTTCGTCGATGGAAAGCTCCATCACCTCGATGTCCTCGCCCTCGTGCGCGAGGCCGCCGCCGTCGCTGACCCGCATGTCCGGCTCGTATTCGGCGACGAAGAAATGCAGCTTCTCGGTCACCGCGCCGGGGCTCATGAAGGCCTCGAACACTTTGTGGACGTGATGCAGGCGGTAGCCGGTCTCTTCCTCGGCCTCGGCGCGGATGCGCTCTTCAGGCGAGGCATTGTCCAGCACGCCGGCGGCCGCCTCGATCAAGAGGTCGTCGTAGCCACGGATGAAGGCCGGCAGGCGGAACTGGCGCACCAGGATCACGGTGCGCCGGGCAAGGTTGTAGGGCAGCACGGCGGCGGCGTTGTCGCGCTCATAGGTCTCGCGGTGCTGCGTTTGCCACGCGCCATCGGCGCGCCGGTACTCGAACGTCGTGGTCTTGAGCTGTGTCCAGTTGTCCGAGAGCACGCGGACGTCCTTGATGCGGACGCGGTCGGAAATGGTCATGGCTGTCTCTCTTGTCTTCACCTCGCCCCGCCTGCGGGGAGAGGTCGGATTGCGCAGCAATCCGGGTGAGGGGGTACAGGTCCGTCGACGATCTCACGTGTGGAGAGAAGCCCCTCACCCCAACCCTCTCCCCGTAAGAACGGGGCGAGGGAGCGTAGTTGCGTTCGCGGCCACATCTCGGTCAAGTCTTACGGACTCGCGCGGCCGTCGAGCCACTTCTGGAACATCACGGAGGTGGAGAGCTCGAAGCCCAGCGAATTGTAGAACGCATTGGCCTGCTCATTCTCGCGGCGGACCAGCAGCTGGAGCTTCGATATCCCGGCCGCCCGCAGCCAGTCCTCCGCCGCCGCCATGATCGCCCGGCCATAGCCGCGCTTGCGTCCATCGGGATCGACAGCGACGTAATAGACCCAGCCGCGATGGCCGTCATGGCCGACCATGACGGTCGCGACGATGGCGCCGCCGTCGCGGCCGACCAGAATGGTGGAATTGTCGCGGCGTCGCGCCAGCGCGATGTCGGCATGCGGATCGTTCCAGGGCCGCGTCAGCCCGCAGCGCTGCCACAGCGCGACGACCGGTTCGACATCGGCGTCATCGATCGCGTCGACCTCGAGAGCGCTCACAGCACCTTCCCCGGATTCATGATGCCCTGCGGATCCAGCATCGCCTTGATGGAACGCATCAGCTCGATCGCGGTCCTGTCCTTCACCTCGGGCAGCTCGTCGCGCTTGAGCACGCCGATGCCGTGCTCGGCCGAGATCGAGCCGCCCATGCGCAGCACGATCTCGAACACCACCGCGTTCACCTCGTGCCAGCGCGCCAGATAGTCCGCCGTGTTGGCGCCGATCGGCTGGCTGACATTGTAGTGCAGATTGCCGTCGCCGAGATGGCCGAACGGCACCGGCCGCGCGCCCGGGATCAGCTTGACCACGGCGGCATCGGCCTCCGCGATGAAGGCGGGCACGGCGGCGACGGGCACGGAGATATCGTGCTTGATCGAGCCGCCCTCCGGCTTCTGCGCCGCCGACATCTCCTCGCGCAGCTTCCAGAAATTGTTGCGCTGGGCGAGGCTGGCCGCGATCACGGCGTCGTCGACGATCTCCTCCTCCATAGCGCGGCCGAGGATCGTCTCCAGCGGCGTGCGGGCATCGTCGCCGGGGGAGGACAGTTCCATCAGCACGTACCAGGGATGCTTCTCGGCAAGGGGATCACGCACGTCGATGCCGTGGCGCACCGAGAAATCCACGGCCATCTCGGACAGCAGCTCGAAACTGGTCAGCGTATTGGCGGCTTCGCTCTGCGCGATCGTCAGCAGCTTCAAGGCGGCCGCCGGCGATTTCAGCCCGACATAGGCGGTCTCGACCGCCCGCGGCTTCGGAAACAGTTTCAGCGTCGCCGCCGTGATGATGCCGAGCGTGCCTTCCGCGCCGATGAAGAGGTTGTGCAGATTGTAGCCGGTGTTGTCCTTCTTCAGCTTCGACAGCACGTTGAGCACGCGCCCGTCGGCGAGCACCACTTCCAGCCCCAGCGCCATCTCGCGCGCGACGCCATAGGCGAGGGCAGCGGTGCCGCCGGCATTGGTCGAGAGATTGCCGCCGATGGTGCAGCTGCCTTCCGCGCCCAGCGACAGCGGAAACAGCCGGTCGACGTCGGATGCCTTTTGCTGCGCGACCTGCAACACGACGCCGGCTTCGACCGTCATGGTGTTGGAGGCGGTGTCGACCTCGCGGATCTTGTCGAGGCGCCGCAGCGACACCACCACCTCGCCATTATGCGGCGTCTGGCCGCCGACGAGGCCGGTGTTGCCGCCCTGCGGCACCAGCGCGATCCGGTGCGCGGTGGCGAGCTTGCAGATTTCGGAGACCTCCGCGGTCGAGCCCGGGCGCAGCACCAGCGGCGAGCGGCCGTGGAACAGATTGCGCTCCTCGGTGACATAGGGCTCGATGTCGGTCGCGTCCGTGATCGCGTGGCGATCGCCGACGATCTTGCGGAATTGGTCGATCAGCTCGGGCGCAAGCGGTGGGATGGCGGATTGATTGACGTTCATTCTCTGATCTCTTCTCAAGCTTCTTATCTCGCTACCGCAGCCCGGCGCAGCCGATCGTTGATCGCCTCGCCCAGATCCATTTCGGGAATCGGCATCACTGCGATCGCCCGCGGGCTCTTCGCATCCAGGCTGCGAAGATAGCCGAACAGGTTGGCGGCGGCCTCATCGAGATCACCGGCCGGCGACAGATTCATGACGGCCGCGGCAGCGTCAAGGCCGGGTAGGCGTGCCGGGCCGAACGCCAGCAGCGCTTCGCCCGGTGCAACGTCCTGCGCGTTGAGCCGCACATTGGCGCGCGGCGCGTAGTGCGAGGCCAGCATCCCCGGCGCCAGCGGCTGGCTGTCGTCGCTGCCGGCTTCCACCGGGGGCCGCGCCAGCGGCACGCCCAGAACGGCCTCGATCCGCTCGCGCGACAGCCCGCCGGGCCGGAGCAGCATTGGCTCCTCGAAACAGCCGACGATGGTCGATTCGACACCGACCGCAACCGGCCCGCCGTCGACGATCAGGTCGATCCGCCCGGCAAGGTCGCTTTCGACATGCCCCGCCTCGGTCGGGGAGACATGGCCGGAGATATTGGCCGACGGCGCCACCACCGCCCCGCCGAATGCGCGCAGGATCGCCTCGGCCACGGGGTGGGCGGGAACGCGGATCGCGACGGTGTCGAGGCCCGCGGTGGCGAGATCCGCCACCGGGCAGCCGTCCGTCTTCGGCACCACCAGGGTCAGCGGCCCCGGCCAGAACGCCTCCGCAAGCCTTCTGGCGCGTGCGTCGAACCGGCCGATCCGCTGCGCGGCCGCGAGGTCGGGGACGTGGGCGATCAGCGGATTGAAGGCCGGACGCCCCTTGGCGCTGTAGATATGGGCAACAGCCGTGGCATTGGCGGCATCCGCGCCGAGCCCGTAGACCGTCTCGGTCGGAAACGCGACCAGCCCGCCGGCGGCCAGGGTCCGGGCGGCGGCTTCCGCGCCGGCCGCGCGGGCCGGTAAAATCAGCGTTTCAAGACCCGTTTTCACAGGGACAAAATTCCTCAACTCGGCCGCTTGCGGTGCGCCAAACCCGACGCTATAAGCCGGCCTCTTGTCGGAGTGTGGCTCAGCCCGGTAGAGCACTGCGTTCGGGACGCAGGGGTCGCAGGTTCGAATCCTGCCACTCCGACCAACAATTTCAAGCACTTAGCGTCAGAGCGCTTTTTGCCCCCCGAAATACCCTCCGAAGAACGCAAGGTTCGTAGGTTGGAAGCGCGCCGCTAAATGATCGGTTGCGGCGCCGTTCGTATCACATACTTCGAAAATGTCTGCGCTTGTTTGCATGCAAACGGCGTGCATCGCTATTCCGACAAGCTGGAACCGCCGGATCGTTTGCCTCCTGGTCAGACAGCTGGTCGCGCGATTCTCGCATGAGCCATGTCGCAGCGGTCTGGCGCAGAGTGCGGGTGCCACCCTCCCGGGAGGGCCGGCACGCCCTACGGCGGTCCTAAAACCCTTCTCACCGAGGCGATCGGTTACCGTCGAATTCAACGAAGCGCCCCGCGAGCCGCGCACCGACCTAATGAAACGCCGCCGGGTCTACCATTTCAAAGAGTTTATGGTTCTCGCGATAATCGACGTGCACGCCGATGATGACAGGTCCCTGAGTATCGAAGGCCTTTTTCATGACCGGAGCGATGTCCTCGGGCGCTCTAATCATCAAGCCTGTTGCGCCAAAAGCTTCGGCGTATTTGACATAATCGACCGGACCAAAGCCGATCCCAGACGTGCGACCGTATTTCAGGCGCTCCTGCACAGCCACCATGTCATAGGTTCCATCAACCCAAACCATATGGACGAGGTTGGCCTTCAGCCTTGAAGCGGTTTCGAGTTCCATCGCCGAAAACAGGAAGCCGCCGTCACCGGAAATGGACAGGATCTTTTCACTCGGTCGCACCAGTGAAGCTGCAATACCCCACGGCAGCGCAACTCCGAGCGTCTGTTGTCCGTTTGAAATGAGCACCTGACGAGGTCTGAAGCTGTACAGATGGCGAGCGATCCAGAGATGGAACGAGCCCATGTCGAGACAGACCGTGATGTCACTACCCACGAATTGCTGCAATTCGTAGACTAGCCGCAGCGGATGTATGGGCGTTCCGTGACGAAGGGGCGCTTCCCTGGCCAGAAAGTGACGCTCGGCGCTGATCATGTCGAGGATCTTGGTCGATAGGGCGGATCTTCCTGTTCGCCTGAGCTGGGACGTCAATGCGCTCAACGTCTGGGAAATGTCTCCCGTCAGCTCGATGGTGGGGGTGTAGCAGTTGTCCAGGTCGGCGGGTAACACGTCGATATGAACGAGCGAGCGGCGTGACTTGCCGTTCCATAACGCTGGCCAATACTCGACCGGATCGTATCCGACGGTGATGACGAGGTCAGCAGACGCCAGGAGGTGGTCGGCGGGCTGGTTTGCGATCTGACCGACCCTGCCGCCGAAATTGTCGAACAGCATTGCGCCGACCGCTCCCGCTGCCTGAAACGTTCCGACGACCGGAAGGTTGCCGCCCGCAAGGAAGGCTTGAAGCGCTTGAGCGTTGCCTGGCCTGCTTGCAAGCATCCCAAGCAAGACGACTGGATTCTGTGCTGCATTGATGAGCCGGGCCGCTTCCTTGATCGCGGCGCTGTCGCCTGGCCCGGGGCCACCTGCCGTGGACATCGGCAGGGGCATATGATTGCACGGAGCGGTCATCACATTCATCGGCAGGTTCACGTATGATGCCCCAGGCCGACCCGACTCTGCCGCACGAAACGCTTTCGCAAGGACTTCGTTGAGTTGATCCGGCGCGCCGACGGTTGCACTGAACTTGGTCACTGGCCGTAACACGGAAACAGCGTCCATGGTCTGGTGCACCTGCTTCAGCGCTTCTGCGGTAGGTACCGCGCCTCCAAGCGCCACCACCGGGTCGCCTTCCGAATTGGCTGTTGCGAGGCCGGTTGTCAGATTGGAAACGCCTGGCCCCGATGTTGCGATCGCAATTCCCGCTTTTCCTGTCAGCCGCCCGATCCCGCCAGCAATGAACGCCGCGTTCTGCTCATGGCGACAGACGACGGTCTTGATCTTTGAATCGACCAGCGCATTGAAGATCGTATCGATCTTTGCGCCGGGAATTCCGAAAACGTGCGTCACTCCATGTGTCTCGAGCGCCCGAACAACCAGCTGTGCTCCGGTTTGCGGCGCGCCACGGTGGATCAACTCTCCAGCTGCGATTTCTTCAATGGGATTGTTCGGCATAGGCGAGCTCCTCAGCTGTGTTCTTGCTGAAATCGGCCTTCAAGAAGGTTTCCGACTCGGGCAAGGCGAGATGAAAATCGGTCAGGGGTTCGACCCTCACGTGAAGTGAGGTGGCGTCTACGTCGAGCAGGTGCCCACCGCGCTCGTGGTCGCTCGAGAGAAAATGAAAGTGATAGCCCGCGACGCTAAATGCGCTGGAAAATCCCGGTGACCAAATACCGACCAGCGTGCCGTCGACATTCTCAAACTCAAACTCGCTTTGAGCTCTTGCCGCGTCGGCCAGCCGCGTGCCGTGGCCCGGCGGGTTAACGGCTCGCGCACGGACCAGGTTGAAGTGTCCATCGAGCCGCAAAGCGTAGAAGATGTTTCCGGACTTGCGGTAGTTGTCGCAACATGCTGCCAGATCCTTGAAACCGGCGATGGGGCCGACGTGACCTTCCAGCTCCGGAGCAAAGCGAGTCACCACGGCAAAGGGGGCGCGTTCGTCGGGGCCGGCCTTTGACACGCGTCCGGTGCCTTGTACTTGATAGGCATGCCCGTCGAGTATGACCATCTCCCCATCGAGCTGTGCAAACGTTCCGAGACCGAAGTCGCCATGCTCGAGGATTGATCGGACACTGACCTCGCCGTCGTATACGCCGGCGACCAGTGCGCCGGACGTAGAGACCTGGAACAGTGTATGGATCGGCGTAGCAAGCAGCGTAGCCAGCGCTGACGTGACCAGCGACGACAATGGTCGGCCGGTTCTGAGAACCTCTCCGTCCAACCTTGCTTTGAGAGATGGCGGAATCGTCGCATGCAGATCTGACATTGAGAGCCTCGAGATAGCGTGCGGATGCGCATGCACTACAGCACGTGGCTCCCAAACGGGCTTTCGAAGATGCGCGGGAGCTTTAGATAATGCCCGGTGTGATCCGGGATCCCGGTGAAGAGAGGTCGCCGACCGAGGCACGGATGGCGCAAGTGCCAGAGGTTCTGCCAAGCGTTGCAGAAAGTGGCTGAGCTGAGACAGCGAGCAGGTCCGACAGTCCGGACCTATCGAATTGCGGAAATCCCGGCACCGCGGTGTGTTCGCAGAAGCTGGTCTGCCGCGCAGATATCAACGGTGTTTGAATTCGGAGGAAAGCGATTGCGGACCGTCTCGAGGAGGTCGAGCGCTTCGTGGTGACGTCCGCTGCTCATGAGAAGCCGCGCCAGGTCTATTGTCGCCCTAAGTTCCCAGGCAAGCGAGCCTTGCTGCTGACTTATCGCGCATGCGTTCATTAACACTTCTTCGGCCTCGGCCTGGCGGCCGTCGGTGGACAAGAGGGCTTTAGCCCTGATCCGCATGAGTTCGGGGACGAGGATCAATTCACTCGCGCGATTGCACTCGTCAATCGTGACGCCAACAAGAGAGAGCGCCTCTTCGTGCTGGCCTGCGAGCAGCAAGCCTTCAGCAAGTGCAGCAGAGAAGGGCGCCGTGAGAAGCTCATACCGGGCGGCACGTAGACGCGCGAGGCTGTCTTTGAGAAGTCCAATGCCAAGTTGAGGCATTCCGCGCCGCACGGCGAGCTCGCCCCTGATGCCGCGGGCGGCGACCAGATAGGATTCGAACCCATTTTCTTCGGCGCATCGGGTGCAGCGTTCCAGATTTGTCTCGGCCTTGCCCAGATTGCCCGCCCAGATGTAGACGGATAGGCTCCACGTGAGCGCAACGCAGTAGGTTAGCGCGTGGCCCATGTCCAACGCGCTCGAGACGGTTTCGTCCGCAATCTTGTTGGCTTGATCCGGATAGCCCAAAAGGAACAGCGTTCTAGCGAGCCCAAGGCCGGATCGATTATAGTGGTTGATTCCGTGGTGAATGGTCCACTTGTTCTCGGAAGTGGGCCCGCGGAGAAGAGCAGTTTCAAAGTGAGGTCTGGCTACTTTATGTTCACCGCGCATCAAGTGCGCCGCGCCTACAATGGCGTGCGCCATACTGAGCGCCTCGGGATCATCGACAGAGTTGGCCACATCCAACGCGCGGTTAGCCCATGTCAACGCCATGCCGTAATCGCGTGCGTGCAGTTGAACAATATGAAGGCTGCCGAGTATCCGGAGCTGACTGCGACGGTCTTCCATCCTCTCGGCTATCTCCAAGGCACGTCTGAGGGCCGTTTCAGCGGCGGCCGAGTTGCCCCGCGTATGCATCATGGCGAGCCCAAGAGACCCTTGAAGCTCCAACTCCAGCTCGCCGCCCAATAGTGCGCCTTCGATGCTTTTGAGCGCCCGAGCACACCAGTCCCGGCACTCGGCGAGCAGAGAGAGCATAAGGAACGCCCTTGCTGCACCTGCAGCAAGGGGAACCGCGATCGCAAGATCGCCGTGAGGGCCAAAACTCCATTCGAGCGCGGCACGGATATTTCCAAGCTGGCCCATCAGTTCACGGGCGCTGGTATATGCGCCGTGAGCAGCAAAACCTGTTGCAGCGTTAAGCGTCGAAGCAAAATATTCAGCATGCCGTCGCACTGCGTTAGACGCTTCGTCGTCGCCGCGGCTCAGTAACTTTCCGGACGCATAGTCGCGGACGAAGTCCAGCAGGCGATAGAGCCCGGAAGTGCTTCGATCACGCGTGATAAGAGATTTGGTCGTAAGCTCTTCAAGGCATGTCTGCGCCATAGCCGGCGTGACCGTGTGATCGGCTATCACTCGCCGGGCTGCGTCGATTGAAAAAGGTCCCAAGAATACCGAGAGACGCTCGATTGACCTGCGCTCGGCATCAGACAGAAGATCGTAGCTCCAATCGAGAGTCGAGCGCAAAGTCTGGTGGCGCGGCGGCGCGGTCCGCCTGCCGGTCCAACCCAAACTCAGATGCTCGCCAAGTAGTGACGCTGTTGTTGACAGTCCGTAGGCCGCAACGCGGCCGGCGGCCAGTTCGATCGGGAGCGCCATTCCGCCGAGCCGTCGGCATATTCCCGCTATGACCAGGATGTCCTCGTCGGTAATTTGCAGGCGACTGTCTGCGGCGGTAGCCCGATCGACGAATAGCTCTACTGCGGGAAATCCACGGAGTTCGTCAACTGTGAGCGCGTCGTTACTCGATGGATATTCGAGAGGTTCCAGCCAATGAATGTGCTCGTCGCGTGCCCGCAGGGGTTCCCGGCTCGTTGCCAGCACCGCTACGAGTGGGGCTGCCTTCAATATCTGCTCGATTGCAAGAGCGGCCGGTTCAATGACGTGTTCGCAGTTGTCGATAACGAGCACGGCGCGCTTGTTGCGCAGATGTGCGAGCACCGCAGATAGCGGATCTCCCGCCTCTGGGCTGAGACCGAGCGTGGTTGATATGGCAACGGGGACATTCGCCTGGTCCTTGACCGTACTCAAGTCGACGAACTCGACGAGCCCGTCGAAATCGCCGTGGATACGATGGGCAACCTCGATGGCCAGCACGGTCTTGCCGACCCCCGGTGCTCCGACGAGCGTAAACAGGCGGACCGTCGCCAAGCCGGTGATCAATGCATTCGCATCGCGCTCGCGTCCGACCAGCCGGCCATGGCGATACGGAAGCTCTGCCTTCGATTTCGAGATGGTGTTGTCCTGGCCGGCCGAATTGATCTGGGGAGCCGCCGGCCCCGCCAACTGATAGACCGGGGCCACAAAGGCATAACCCACTCCAGCCTGGGTGGTGATATATCGAGCTCCATTCTCGCCATCATTGAGGGCGGTACGGAGCCTGGTCATATGGACGCGGAGGCTGCCTTCTTCGGCGATAGCGCCCCTCCAAACACGTTCGATCAGCTTTGCCTTGGGAACGACTTCGCCGGGCACTTCCAACAACGCAATCAGGAGATCCAGCGCGCGGCCACCTAATTCAACCGGATGGCCGTCCCGCGTCAGAAGGCGCGCGCCGATAGTCAATCGAAATGGACCAAAAGCGATACAGTTCTGATGCCAAAATTCGGGATGTCCGATCATTGCTCGATCTCCCGGACGCATTCACTGAACGCGATAAACTATCGGGATGCCCATTTCAGCTCAAGGCATAGACGAGGGCGGCCTACGGACGCAGGCTGGCCGGTATCGAGGTTGTGCCTTCCGGGTACTATTGGCCGTCCGGTTTCTGCGCGGTGGGCGACCCGGCTGCACACATTTTCAGCGAAAAGGCATCTGGAGCCCTATCCGCAGTTGAGCGGGGTCGTTGTTGCCGTGGTTCAATTGTATTTTCAGGGATCGACGTTCTGCGCGTGGGAGCCAGCGGCTGATCGAACTTCCGCGGCTATTGCCGGACGAGTGCCCATGCGATGCGTGCGCTACACGAAAGTCGTCATATCGTCGTGGCGACGCGGCCAAATGGGTCCGCCACCGCATCGAGCATAGGCCGCGCGACATTTGCGCAGCTCGTCTGCCACTCCCGATCGGTCGGGATAGATCGCCGTATTACCAGATCGGACGACGGCGCCCGCCGTCAGACGAGCCGGTTCGAGCCGACCGGCGCCGATGATACGGAAGACGGGTCCGCCGCTAGCTATTATTTCGTGAGGAATGTTGTCGCTTGCGCGACGAATAAGTCGGCATACTGAAAAATGCCGCCATGGCCGGCGTCGGGAAAAATGCTCAGTTCGGCATTCGGCAGCCGATCGGATAGTTCAAACGATCCGATCGTCGGAGTCATGACATCGTGGTCGCCATTCGCGACGAGAGTTGGCTGCTGAATGTCCGAGAGAAATGCCGGATTAGCTTCTCCCCATGCTTGAATTGCCTGAATTTGCGATTGAATGGTCTCCATGCTCGCGGGGTCGTCGCGATCCGTGACGCGTTCGTTCAGGCGAGCAAGAAACGCCGTCGCCGCGGCTTGGCCGTTGTCCGTCTGTGTGAAAAACAGAAATTGCTTCGGGTGCTTGTTGCTCACCTGTGCCTTGGCTAAAGCCTCCTGAAACACCGCGCCCACGTTGCTGATACCCGCCCCACCTGCAGGACCTGTCCCCGCAAGAATGATCCTTCGGACCAGGCTGGGCCGTTGCCGGGCAATGGTTTGGGCGATGAATCCGCCAAGCGAGAAACCCAGCAAATCAACATTGGCAAAGCCGAGAGCCTCGATGAAAGCAATCGCATCCTGAGCCATCTCGTCGACGCTGTTCGGAGCCTTGCCCTTGGATCCTCCAACCCCGCGGTTGTCGAACAGGATGACGTGATGCCTTGCAGCGAGGCCGTCGACGACCGCCGGATCCCAATCATCCAATACTGCCGTGAGGTGATGAAGAAAGATGAGCGGGATGCCGCTCCCGATCTGGCCGAGTTCCCGGTATCGTAGTTTGACGCCGGCGGCATCAACCGACTTGTTCGGTACGGTTTTGAATGACAGAAACATGGCTCTCTCGCTTTGCTTGGTGGAGCAGGTGTGTAGCCTGTGACTTCAGCTGACTGTCTCCTTGCCATGTGGGTTGCGAGACGTCGCGCCGACCATGGATTTCTGGACAGAGCGCCATCGTGCCGGAGTATCTCCCGTTACGCGCTTGAACACCGTTGAAAAGTGGGCCTGAGAAGAAAAGCCGACAGAAAGGGCGACCTCAGCTAAGGGCATTGCGCTTCCCGAGATCGTCGACTTGGCTCTCTCAACGCGCCTGGTTACGAGATACTCTCGCGGGCGATAGCCTGTCGCAGAACGAAACTGGGCAGCGAAATGCATGCGGGAAAGTCCCGCAGCCTTGGCCAGATCGGCCAGGCCGATGTTGCGGTGAAGTTGCGCGTCGACATAGTCCTCGACCAGGCGAAGACGCCACTTCTGAAGCGCGTTTGTCTTGCCCGATGGGAGGTCGAGCCTTGCGATGTGCGTCGCGATGACGTGACCTATGCACAAGAGAAACGTTCGATCGCCGTCATCGCCGCACTTAACCAGAGCTCTCGCGAGCTGTTCGGTAAGTTGATCGCGAAGCAACGCCGAATCACGAGAAAAGCGAGGCGCGAAATACCCGGCCGGTGAGACCGATTGTCGATCGAGATAGCTTGCCGGAATTTGGAATTTGATGAAGTCGAACGGCATATGGATGTGCGCCGTATAGAGGGTAGATGGCTTTGCCAGATAGATCGTGCCCGCGGGCATGCTGCCATCATATGCTGCTTGTCCGTCACGCGACAGCGTCAGGCGGGTCGTCTTCAATGCCAGGCAGATCAGGTAATGACCGCGTCCGGCCGTAAACTGGATGCCGCGAGCAGGACTGTCAGCTCCACATTCCCTGGAAGCGATGATTTCGTTGGCGTCATCGCTAGGCCTCGAGCCGCGCCGATGAAACGAGCAGGGCGGTCCACCAATCCTCGCAACCGTATTTGAGCGAGAGAATGAAAGGGCGGCTCGGTCGGTGCCTGCTGTAAGCATCGCATGTCCCTTCGTTGGAGGAGTGATCGTCGGATTGCGGCGTGACGACCGTGGAGGCAAGGCGATTGCCCATACAATAGGGAGACGATCTGAAAACGCTCGTTACGAAGCCTTAAATAGTGTTACGTCTTGCAAGAAATGACGAAGGGGTTGGAATCGAGGTGCTAGGCTTTTGCCAGGCGATCAAGGAGGGCTCGAACCGGTCGTCAGGATTGGCGACCGCGCTGTGCGTATGACGCCCTCGCAAGTCGTTGCTGCTTCGGAACGGCTTTTGATGGTCGCAAGGTCTGCCTCCGCCACGGGTTCCTCACCAGCCGTTCGCGAGCGGGCCAGGGCGAAGGCTTCCTGATCTCCTCCCTCTGTCATACCTCCGGCTATCGCAGGAAACCGGAGACGACCGGGTGGCGCCTCTCCGAGGGCGCCGCCGCTTCGTCTTTGAGGACCTCGAGCCTGACGTGAATAGCCTTGAGAGCATCGAGATATCTGGCATCGACGTGGCTAAGCCGCGGTAGGTCAGAGGACGACGCGCCGCGCCGGCCGGCGCCTCCACCGGCAACACCAATCCCGTTTCGGCGCTGCGCCCATGCGCGTTGTCGCGCACGATGCCCACTCGGCGCGGTTCCGGAACCGGTCTCGTCCACCCGACGTTAACGGCTATACAATTCTGAGCGATGTCATAATTCTAATTCTCGTTTTGCGGGAATTGTGGCGAACCTTAAGGTTTACAATCTCCGATTGATCGCGCCGCGCCGGTACCATCGCGCCTCTCGATCGCCAGCGCAAAGACATCTCGACGTCACGGGATCATCACGCTCTGCGCAAAGTGACATGCGATGGATGTCGCCAACGGGGCGGCGGACAAGATCGGTTCCCTACATCGCTGAACGCATCAGGCTGCTTGCGCAGCAGCGCATTCGACGTGCCGTCGCTTCGGCGCGGCGGGCGCGTCGAACGCGTGAGCGAATGTGGAATCGTGACAGTTTTGTTCCGTCGCGGAACTGATCGAAGGAGCATCATTGATGTGCGCGAACAGCTGAAAATTTAGGCGAAAGCCTGACAATTTTAGCTTTCTTGAAGTCGGTTTTCTTAGGAGTGACTGCGAGTCTCGCTCCATGGAAATGGGGGCGACTAAATGTCGAACGAGACGGTTACCACTGCATCGAGCTTTCTGAATTCTCTCGGTATCAACACCAATGCGGGCGCCTACACGGACGCCTACACAAACTCCAGTCTGATCATCAACAGCCTGAACTATCTGGGCATCAGTCACGTCCGCGACTCCTACAACGCAATGGGGCACGCAAACGCCGTCATCGACGCGCTTGCCAATGCGGGCGTCTCCTTCGATTTTCGCGTGGCCTACACGCTGCCGGAACAGGGCAGCACCGGGCTGGCCGCCTATGTCGCCGCTCTTGCCGAGTTCAAGGCGGAGCATCCGAACATGCTGCTGTCGATCGAAGGCATCAACGAAGCCAATCTCAACGACTTCTCCTATAACGGATTGACCTCGCTCGAAGGCGCCGCGGCATTCCAGCAGGCGCTTTATACCGCCGTGAAGGGCAACGCTGCGCTCAGCGACGTCACCGTCGTCAACTTCAGCATCGGCTACCAGACCGATGCGACCAACGCCCAGGTCGGCGACATGAGCGCCTATTCGGACGCGGCGAACGCCCACGTCTACGTGCAGACCGGCGCGCTCGCCGACGCCCAGATCGAGGACGACCTTCGCCTGGCGGAGGAAATCTCGACCAACGATCCGGTCATCGTGACGGAAACCGGCTATACGACGTTGACGAGCACCATGGGCATCGGCGCGAACGAGGATGCGCAGGCGAAGCTGGTCCTCTCCAACCTGCTGCTGGCGTATGAGAACGGATCTTCCGCCACCTATATTTACGAATTGTTCGATTCGCCGTCCTCGGCGACCCGCGGCGACAAGGAAGCCCATTTCGGCCTCTTCAACACCGATGGCACGCCGAAGGAAGCCGCTGTCGCAGTTCACAATCTGACGACCATCCTCGGCCACGGCGACAACGGCACCGCTCATACCGGCGAGAATCTGAGCTACTCGCTGTCCAATGCGCCCAGCAACACCCATACGATGGTGATGAACAAGTCGGGTAGCGTCAGCGACCTCGTCGTATGGGCCGATACGCGCGTCTGGGACAGCGCGAGCCAGACCGAGATCGTCACGCCGGTGACGTCCGTGACCATCCAGTTCGGGCAGGTGGAAGGCGTCGTCTACGTCTATGACCCGCTGCAGGGTACGGATCCGATTGCGACCTATTACAACACCAGCTCGATCCAGGTCGGCCTCAGCGATCATCCGCTGGTCATCGAAGTCCGTGCGTCATCCCCCGTGGGCGAAGCCCCGACGACGGTCGAGAGCGAACTCACGATGACCTCGGCCCAGTTCGTCGCGCAGATGGACACGCTGGCGAACGCCGGCGGGCTGGAAAAGGTGACCTTGAGCGATTCGCATGTCCTGGCCGTCTCGTCGACCGAGACCATGCAGTACGCCATCGCCCATTATGGCAGCCTGCTGTCGAAGATCGACGGTGGCTTCTCCTTCTCCGTCACCTGGAGCGGTGTCGGCTGGACCAAGGAGCAGGATTTCGACTCTGCGGGTACCCTGACCGAGACCACCGTTTGGGGCTACGACAACAGCGGCGCTCTCGTCTCCAAAAGCATCACGCTGGCCAACGGGCAGCTCGACTATTATCACTACGGCATCACCGGCGAGGCCTACACGTCGCAGCACATCGCCTACGACGCGAGCGGCAATGTCACGCTGATCGAACGCTTCCACACCGACGGCAGCTATCAGTACAAGGCGACGTACAACGCCGACGGTTCCAAGGTCTACGACTACTACAACAGCGCCGGGGCGCTGACCTCGGAAGTCAGCGTGACCTCGTCCAGCACGGTCACGACCACCTATGACGCCGCGACCGGGTACAAGCTGCAGGTCCACACCGCCAATGCGGACGGCAGTGCCGACAACAAGGTCTATGCCAACGGCGTGCTGATGAAGGACAACGTCCTTCACACGGACGGCTCGTCCGAGGTCTACGTCTACAACATCGCCGGCCAGGCCTACACGTCGACCCATCAGGTGACCGACGCCAGCGGCAAGGTGACGCTGATCGAGCGTTTCCATTCCGACGGCAGCTATCAGTACAAGGCTGCCTATAACAGCGACGGTTCCAAGGTCTACGACTACTACACGAGCACGGGTGTTCGGAGCTCCGAAGTGGTCATCACCTCGACCTCCACGACGACGACGACCTATGACCCGGCGACCGGCAACAAGCTCGTCGTCTACACGGCCAACGTGGACGGCAGTGCCGACAACAAGGTCTATACCAACGGCGTGCTGACGAAGGACAACGTCCTCCACAAGGATGGCTCGGCCGAGGTCTATGTCTACAACATCACCGGCCAGTCCTACACCTCGACCCACCAGGTGACCGACGCCAGCGGCAAGGTGACGCTGATCGAGCGCTTCCACGCCGACGGCAGCTACCAGTACAAGGTGACCTACAACGCGGACGGCTCGAAGGTCTCCGATTACTATACGAACGCGGGCGCTCACAGCAACCAGGTGGTCACCACCTCGGCCGGCACGACGACGACGACCTATGACACGGCGACCGGCAACAAGCTTGTCGTCTACACGGCCAATGTCGACGGCAGCGCCGACAACAAGGTCTATACCAACGGCGTGCTGATGAAGGACAACGTCCGCAACAAGGACGGCTCGTCCGAGGTCTACATCTACAACATCGCCGGCCAGTCCTACACGACGACCCACCAGGTGAGCGACGCGAGCGGCAAGGTGACGCTGATCGAGCGCTTCCATGCCGACGGCAGCTATCAGTACAAGGTGACCTACAACGCGGACGGCTCGAAGGTCTACGACTACTACACCAATGCGGGCGTTCGCAGCTCCGAGGTGGTCGTCACCTCAACCGCCACCGCGACCACGACCTATGACACGGCGACGGGCAACAAGCTCGTTGTCTATACGGCCTATGTCGGCGGCGGCGCCGACAACAAGGTCTATACCAACGGCGTGCTGATGAAGGACAACGTCCTCCACAAGGACGGCTCGGCCGAGGTCTACATCTACAACATCACCGGCCAGTCCTACACGTCGACCCATCAGGTGGGTGACTCCAGCGGCAAGGTGACGCTGATCGAGCGTTTCCACGCCGACGGCAGCTACCAGTACAAGGTGGCCTACAATGCCGACGGCTCCAAGGTCTACGACTACTATACCAGCACGGGGCTTCACAGCTCCGAGGTGACCGTCACGTCGGCCAGCACCACCACGACGACTTACGACACCGGGACCGGCTACAAGGTCACGGACTACATTGCCTATGCGGACGGCAGCGCCGAGAACAAGACTTACACCGGCGGCGTGCTGACCAAGGACAACGTCCTTCACAAGGACGGCTCATCGGACACCTATGTCTACCAGATCACCGGCCAGTCCTACACCTCGACGCATCAGACCAGCGACGCCGGCGGCAACGTCACGCTGATCGAACGCTTTCACGCCGACGGCAGCTACGACTACAAGGCGGTGTACAATTCCGATGGCTCCAAGCTCTACGACTACTACAACGGCGGCGGCAAATTGAGCACGGAGGTCTCGGTCATCTCGACCGGCACCACGACGACGACCTATGACACGGCGACGGGCAACAAGCTGACCGAGTACACGGCCAATGTTGACGGCAGCGCGGAGAACAAGATCTATACGGGCGGCGTGCTGACCAAGGACAATATCGTCCACAAGGACGGCGCGACGGATGCCTATGTCTATCAAATCACCGGTCAGTCCTACACGTCGACCCACCAGGCCTACGATGCCGGCGGCAACGTGACGCTCATCGAGCGGCTCCACGCCGACGGCAGCTACGACTATCTGGAGAAGCACAACACGGACGGCAGCAAGGACATCTCCAACTATTCCAGCACCGGAGCGATCCTCAACCACACGCTGGTCAAGGCCGACGGCTCCCGTGCCGTCGACTATTACAGCCAGGACGGGACCGGCGATGTCCGCACCGACACGACGGATACCAGCGGCAACCTGACGATGCGTGAATATACGCACACCAGCGGGGCCCACGAGGTCTATGCCTATGCCGACAATCTGAAGCTTGACGGCGGTACGGGCAACGACGCGTTCTACTTCCGCACCACCAACGGCGGCACGGTGACCTATCAGGGCGGCAACGACACGATCTACAGCTTCAACACCGATACCTCCGCCGGCACGGACAAGATCGCGATCAGCTCCTCGCTTGCTGCAAGCTTCAACGATCTTCACATGGCCCAGCAGGGTACGGATGTGCTGATCACGCTGGACAGCCACGATACGATCCTGATCAAGGGATCCACCGTCGCCAACCTTCACAGCGACTACTTCATGTTCTCGTAACGGCGGGCGGGCATCGCTGACCCGGCGCTCTGCGCCGGGTCGGGGTTACCTTCGCGCGACCAGCACGCCGACCAGGAACGCCACCATCAGCGACGGCAGCGGTGCCTCGCGCACCATGCCGCGCACGATGTCCGTCCAGTGCTGCTCCGGAACCAGCCTTGGCGACCTGACCTCGGGCGTCGACGGAATGTCCCAACTCGAGGCGAGCTCGGCGATCTCGCTTTGCGCGAGTTGCACGCCGTCGCGCACGCGGAAGATGGCCGCATCCGATCGCTCGCGCGGCGCGAGCGCCATCAGCGTCGCGATCGCCGTGCGCAACGTCATCTCGCCAAAACCCTGCAGCCTTACCGATTCCTCGGGGTCGGACGTCATGTGATCAGCCCCTCACAGTGCGAAATGGCGCGCGATGGTGAAGGCTGCGGTCGCGCACAGGACCAGCGTGGATACCGCGCCGGCCACGCCGCGCGCGAGATGGGCTCGCGTCAGGTGCCTGGTCATGATCTTGCTCCATGCTCAGCATGGAAATGGCTGTTGGCGCCGTTGGTTCCTTGCGCGGCGCGCGAATCGGCGGTTTCGTAGGATCGGTAGAGCCCTTGCGAAACCCATCACTTTTCCCGCGTGGGCCGATGGGTTTCGCTTTGCTCTACCCATCCTACGAGTCGCCGAATCGACCGGACCTACTTCCGCAGCAACTCGCTCAACGCCGCCGTCGCCTCGGCGCAGCGGATGTCGTCGATCTCCCGCGAGAGATTGAGGGCGCTCGATCTGAGCTCTTCCAGCCTCCAGCTCGAAGGGTGCTGATTTTCGAGTTGGCTGAGACGCTTGTTCAGATCGTCCAGCCTGGACTGGAGCTGCCCGATGCTGGCGGCTCCATTCACTTTCCAAACGCGTTGTGCGCGCATCGTTATTCCCCTGATAGTCTCACGGCGTTGTGAGAGCGGTTCATGGCCGCAATGGGAGTTTCTTTTGTCCGGCGTCAGACGGTGGGGAACCGTTGCAGATTGGCAACGAAAGTTCCCGGACGGCGTGTGCTGGCCGGGTTTGCTGTTCGTGGTGCACCTCATCGGCGCGAAATCTGCATATGCGCGGTCACGGCGGCGCGGGTAGCGTGCGTCCGGAAGAGCAAAGGACAGACGTGTGGCGAGATTTGTGAACGTTGCGGCCGGCCAGCTTGGCCCGGTTGCGAAACGTGAGAGCAGAACCGAGGTCGTGGCGCGCCTGATGGCGTTGATGCGCCAGGCCCGGGCCAACGGCTGCGACCTGATCGTCTATCCCGAGCTTGCGCTGACCACTTTTTTTCCGCGCTGGTATTTCGAGGACCAGGCCGAGATCGACGGCTTTTTCGAGCGCGAGATGCCGGGGCCGGAGACGCGCGCGCTGTTCGAGCTCGGCTGCGAGCTCGGGATCGGATTTTACCTCGGTTATGCCGAGCTGACGGTCGAAGCCGGCATCGTCAGGCGCTACAATACCTCCATACTCGTCGACAAGAGCGGCGCGATCGTCGCGAAGTACCGCAAGGTCCATCTGCCCGGCCATGCCGAGCACGAGCCATGGCGCGAATTCCAGCATCTGGAGAAGCGCTATTTCGAGCCCGGCAGCGGCTTCGGCGTGGTCGATGCCTTTGGCGGCGTAATGGGAATGGCGATCTGCAACGACCGCCGCTGGAGCGAGACCTACCGCGTGATGGGCTTGCAGGGCGTCGAGATGGTGATGATCGGCTACAACACGCCGGTGCACAATCCGCCGGCGCCGGAGCACGACGATCTCTCGCTGTTCCATAATCATCTGGTGATGCAGTCCGGCGCCTATCAGAACGGCACCTTCGTGGTGGGCGTGGCCAAGGCCGGCGTCGAGGAGGGCGTCGACCACATCGGCGGCAGCTGCATCATCGCGCCCTCGGGCGAGATCGTCGCGCGCTGTACGACCAAGGGCGACGAGATCGCGCTCGCCCGCTGCGATCTCGACCTCTGCAATTCCTACAAGCGCACGACGTTCAATTTCGACGTCCATCGCCAGCCGCAGGCCTATGGCATGATCGTGGAGCGGAAGGGTGTGACGACGATGGCGGATGGGTCGGCGGTGAAGAGCTGATGCTCTCTGCCTTGTAGCCCGGATGCAGCGAAGCGAAATCCGGGGCCGACCGCCCGGCATTTGGCATTTTCCCGGATTACGCTTCCGCTCCATCCGGGCTCCGGAACAGGGTGTGTCGCCAAGCTGTCAACCCGCTCCGCCGAAAATATTCCACTTTACCGAAATTCGGAAACGGCGTATGTGTCGCCCATCCCGGCTCATCCTTGAGGGGCGATCATGTGGTCGTCGTTTTCGCGAGCCGGACTTGCGGTGGACGCGGCAGCGTCGGGCGCGAGAGCTTGAGGG
>Ga0209564_1001735_pt1 | contig 20440 bp, 21 predicted proteins | sample AraplaCol_mMF_r2_FD_184272 | JGI IMG/M metagenome (GOLD analysis project Ga0209564, IMG submission 184272) | Arabidopsis root microbial communities from North Carolina, USA - plate scrape MF_Col_mMF_r2 (SPAdes) (version 3) | ecosystem: Host-associated > Plants > Roots > Endosphere | place: USA...
TCTACCAGTCGATCGAGCACGACCACGAGATCATCCCGGTCATCAACAAGATCGATCTCCCCTCGGCCGAGCCCGAGAAGGTGAAGAACGAGATCGAGGAGATCATCGGCATCGACGCATCGAACGCCGTCCTCGCCAGCGCCAAGTCGGGCATCGGCATCGAGGAGATCCTGGACGCCGTCGTCGAGCGCATCCCGGCGCCCAAGGGCGATGCCGACGCGCCGCTGAAGGCGATGCTGGTCGACAGCTGGTACGACCCCTATCTGGGCGTCGTGATCCTGGTCCGCGTGATCGACGGCACGATCAAGAAGGGCCAGCAGATCAAGTTCATGGCTGCCGGGACGACCCATCTGGTCGACCGCGTCGGCGCGTTCACCCCCAAGATCGAGCAGCTGCCCGACCTGGGGCCGGGCGAGATCGGCTTCATCACCGCGCAGATCAAGGAAGTCGCCCAGGCCCGCGTCGGCGACACGCTGACCGACGCCAAGCGGCCCGCGCTCGAGCCGTTGCCGGGCTTCAAGGAAGTCCAGTCGGTGGTGTTCTGCGGCCTGTTCCCGGTCGACGCCAACGACTTCGAGAAGCTGCGCGAGAGCATCTCTAAGCTGCGGCTGAACGACGCCAGCTTCTCGTTCGAGATGGAGACCTCGGCGGCGCTGGGCTTCGGCTTCCGCTGCGGCTTCCTGGGCCTGCTGCACCTGGAGATCATCCAGGAGCGGCTGATGCGCGAATATGATCTCGACCTCATCACCACCGCGCCATCGGTGGTCTATCAGATCGAGCTGACGCATGGCGGCGGGCACATCGAGCTGCACAATCCGGCCGACATGCCCGATCCGAACAAGATCGAGAGCATCGCGGAACCCTGGATCCAGGCCGTGATCTATGTGCCGGACGAGTATCTTGGCTCGGTGCTGAAGCTGTGCCAGGATCGGCGCGGCATCCAGAAGAACCTGACCTATGTCGGCGGCCGTGCGCAGGCGACCTACGAGCTGCCGCTCAACGAGGTCGTGTTCGATTTCTACGACCGGCTGAAGTCGCTGTCCAAGGGCTATGCCAGCTTCGACTATGAGCAGATCGGCTATCGCGAGGGCGACCTGGTCAAGATGGGCATCCTGGTCAATGAGGAGCCGGTCGACGCGCTCAGCATGATCGTCCACCGCTCGACCGCCGAAGTGCGCGGCCGCGGCATGGTCGAGCGGCTGAAGGAACTCATCCCGAGGCACCTGTTCAAGATCCCGATCCAGGCGGCCATCGGCGGCAAGGTGATTGCCCGCGAGACGATCAGCGCGATGCGCAAGGACGTGACCGCCAAATGCTATGGCGGCGACGCGACGCGCAAGCGGAAGCTTCTGGAGAAGCAGAAGAAGGGCAAGTTGAAGATGCGCGAGTATGGCTCGGTGCAGATTCCGCAGGAAGCCTTCATCGCCGCGCTGCGGATGGGCGAGGAATAGGGGTCGGGAGCGGCTGGACCGCTCCCGACCCGATTTCACCGGCCAGTCTGGCGCGGATCGGGGCGTGCGAGGCACGCCCCTGGCGGCTCACAGGCCGTCGACGCTCTTGCTGACCAGGATGTTCACCGCGACACGGCGGTTCTGCGCCTTGCCCTCGGGCGTGTCGTTGCTCGCCAGCGGATCGGCCTTGGCCATGCCGGTGGGGGTGAGCATGCGATACGGTTTCCACCCGCAGACCTGCTGCAGATAGTTGATGACGCGCGCCGCGCGCTTCTCGCTGAGCTCCTGGTTGAGGTCGTCGCTGCCGGTCGAGTCGGTATAGCCGACCACGAGCATCAGCGCGTTCTCGGTCTGCTGGGCCTCGTTCGCGGCCGTGCAGAGCTGCGACTTGTCCTGCGCCGAGATATCCGTCCTGCCGATATCGAAGTGCACGTTGGTCGTGCTCTTGACGTTGTACTTGTCGATGTCGGCCATGCGCCCGCGCAGTGCCTCGGTGGCCGCGGTCTGCTCCTCGAAGCGCTGCGACGTGCCGCTCTGGATCATCGTCGCGGTCCGCAGGTCATTCTTCCGCAGGTTGATCTGGCTCGCATAGAGTTCACCGCCCGCCTGGGCGCCCCGCGGCTGCAAGGTCTTGATGGTGACCGGCAGGCCGTTGAGCAGCGAATCCGCGGCAAGCTTCTGGCCACCGCCGAGGAACCCGCCGCCGCTCTTGATCCGCGTCGTATCGGTGAGGGCGACGATCGTGGTGCCGTCCGCGGTCGCGATCTTCATCCGGTCGCCGTGACGCGCGGTGATCACGCCCTTGATCTCGGGGCCTTCGGTCAGATCCGCGGGCGCCGGACCGTTCACGACGATGTTGGGATCGGGCGTGCTCTGCTGGTCCTGCGCATAGGCAGCGCCCGACGCAGACACGGCCAGCATGGCAGCCAGGAAGCGAACCCCCGACCTTTTGGAAATGATACGCATTGAGGCAACCTCCTTCAAACTGCCCCCGCCGGCTTGCCTTGCGTGTTCGGGGGAAGCTGTCCGCCAGATGAACGCCCCCGGCAAGGCCCATGCCGGAGCGGGTGGTTCGGGCGAGACCTGCGACGAACCGAGGCGGACGGGGCCTGCCGGACCGGCGATATTCGTCCTCGAATCCTGTGAGAGGCGTCGCCGAATTGTCATCGATACGTCGCACTGCGTTTATAGAGCCCGGCTTCGTAACAACGGGGGATCCGATGCTGCTTGCCACGATGATGCTGCTCCAGACCGTGCCCGCCGCTGCCGCCGCGCAGGAGGTGCCGACGGCCGAGGTGAAGGCGATCGGCGAGACCGCGGCCGTGGCGAGCCTGGAGGATGCGGCGGACGATCCCGCGATCTGGCGCAACCCGCGCGATCCCCGGCACAGCCTGATCGTCGCTACCGACAAGAAGGCCGGGCTCAACGTCTATGACCTGTCGGGCAAGCTGCGCTCGACGCTGCCGGCCGGCCGCGTGAACAATGTCGACCTGCGCATATGGGGCGGGCAGGTGATCGTCGCTGCCAGCGACCGCAACGACAAGACGGCGGCCAAGCTGGCGCTCTACGCACTGGACACCAGGGCGGCGACGCTGCGCGAGATCGGGCGCTTCGATGCCGGGGCAGGCGAGGCCTACGGCCTGTGCATGTACGCACCGCGCGGGGGCAGGCTCTATGCCTTCGTCGTGCACAAGGCGGGCACGATCGTGCAGATGGAAGTGCTGCGCGAAGGCGGGGCGATCAAGGCCGACCGGGTGCGGACGATGAAGCTCGCCACCCAGTCCGAGGGCTGCGTGGCGGACGACCGCACCGGCCAGCTGTTCGTCGGTGAGGAGGATGCCGGCGTGTGGCGCTTCGGCGCGAACGGCAGGGACCCGATTGCCGGCGAGAAGGTGATCGTAGCCGACGGCAAGCATCTGGTGGCGGATGTCGAGGGCGTGGCGATCGCGGCGGAAGGCGCGCGGGGCGGCTATCTGGTCGTGTCGAGCCAGGGCGACAATGCCTATGCACTGTGGCGTCTCAGGGACATGGCCTATGCCGGGCGCTTTCGGATCGTGGCGGGCAAGTTCGGCGCGACCAGCGAGACCGACGGAATCGAGGTTTCGACTGCGGGCTTCGGGCCCGGGCTCGCGGGCGGGCTGATGCTGGCGCAGGACGGCGACAACGCGCCGGCCGCGCAGAACTTCAAGCTGGTCCGCTGGGCGGACGTGCGCAGGGCGCTGCGGCTGAAGTGAAGGCCTTGTCTCGCCGGCCGCGGGCTGTCAGGCAGGGGGCATGACGACCGGGCAAGGGATCGATCGGCGGGCGCTGCTCGCCGGCATGGGCGTGGCGGCGCTGGCCGGGCCGCGCATGGCGCTGGCGAGCGCGAAGGCGCCGCTGGTGCTGGCGGCGGCGAGCCTGCAGGAATCGATGACCGCGGCGGCGGATGCCTGGGCGGCGAAGGGCCGCGCCCGGCCGGTCTGCTCGTTCGCTGCCTCCTCGGCGCTGGCGCGGCAGATCGCGGCGGGGGCGGCGGCGGACCTGTTCGTCTCGGCTGACGAGCCCTGGATGGACGATATCGAGAAGCGCGGGCTGATCGTGCCGGGCACGCGCGCGCCGTTCCTCGGCAACCGGCTGGTGATTGTTGCGCCTGCGGGGACGCCACGCGCGCGGCCCTATGACGTGTTCCGCGGGCTGGGGCGGACGAAGCTGGCGCTGGCCGATCCGGATTCGGTGCCGGCGGGGCGCTATGCCAAGGCGGCAATCGAATATGGCGGGCGCTGGGAGGTGGTGGCGCCGCAGGTCGTGCGGGCGGAAAGCGTGCGCGCGGCGCTGGCGCTGGTCGAGCGCGGCGTAGTGCCGCTCGGCGTCGTCTATGCGACGGACGCCATGGCATCGAAGCGGGTGCAGGTGATGGCGGTGTTCTCCGAGGAGAGCCATCCGCCGATCCGCTATCCGCTCGCCCGGCTCAAGGCGTCGACCAGCCCGGATGCAGAGCCCTTCCGCCGCTTCCTGTTGAGCGGCGAAGGGAAGGCGATCTTCCGGCGCTTCGGCTTCCGACCGCTCTAGGAATACCGTGCGGCGACGCGGTTGACCCGGGCGGCCGCACGGCTTCTAGTGCGGCATCTGCGGCGCAAAGCCGATATTCGGGGGCATTGCATGAACAAGAACGGAGCGATCGGGTTCGCCATGGGCGTGTCTGGCGGGATCATCCTCGGCGCGCTGATCGACAATATGGCGATCGGGCTGCTGATCGGCTTCGCGGTCGGTTTCGGCCTGCTGAAGTTCCCGGTGAAGCGCGGCGGGGCCTGATCGGGTGAGATCATGACGCCCGAACTCTGGGGCATCGTCTGGCTGTCGCTCAAGGTGGGTGGACTGGCGGTGCTCGGTTGCCTGCCGGTGGCCTTCGCGCTTGCCTGGCTGCTGGCGCGCGGGCGGTTTCCAGGCAAGCTGCTGCTCGACGGGCTGGTGCATCTGCCGCTGGTGGTGCCGCCGGTGGTGACTGGCTGGCTGCTGCTGCTCGCCTTCGCGCCCGCCGGGCCAATCGGGAGCTGGCTCCAGGACTGGTTCGGGGTGAGCGTGCTGTTCCGCTGGACCGGCGCGGCGATCGCTTCCGCCGTGATGGCGCTGCCGCTGATGGTGCGCGCGATGCGCCTGTCGATCGAGGCGGTCGACCGGCGGCTCGAACAGGCGGCGGCGACGCTGGGAGCGGGGCGCTGGCGGGTTTTCGCAAGCATTACCCTGCCGCTCAGCCTGCCTGGCATCCTCGCCGGCGCGGTGCTCGGTTTCGCGCGAGCGCTGGGTGAGTTCGGCGCGACGATCACCTTCGTGTCGAGCGTGCCGGGCGAGACGCAGACGCTGCCGCTCGCCATCTATGCCGCGCTGCAGATGCCGGACGGCGAGGGGCAGGTGCTGCGGCTGGCGGGCATCTCGGTGCTGCTCTCGCTGGCGGCGCTGCTCGCCTCCGAACTGATCGCGCGGCGGGCGGGCAGGGGGCTGCATGTCCTTTGACGTCGACCTGACCAAGCGCCTCGGGGAGGCGGAGATCGCCTGCCGGATCGAGGTGGGCGAGGGCCTCACCGTGCTGTTCGGTCCCTCGGGCGCGGGCAAGACCAGCGTGCTCAACATGGTCGCCGGGCTGCTCGAGCCGGATGCGGGGCATGTCCGGGTGGCGGGCGAGACGCTGTTCGACGCGCGCGCCGGGATCGACGTTCCGGTGTCCGAGCGCCGTGCGGGCTATGTCTTCCAGGAGCCGCGGCTGTTTCCGCATCTGCGGGTGCGGGCGAACCTGCTCTATGGCCGGCGCGAGGGTGCGGGGCTGGATGTGGACGAGACGATCGCGCTGCTCGGCATCGCCCATCTGCTCGACCGCTGGCCGCGCACGCTGTCGGGCGGCGAGGCGCGGCGAGTGGCGATCGGGCGGGCCTTGCTCTCGGATCCGCGCTTCCTGCTGCTCGACGAACCGCTGTCCTCGCTAGACCGGGCGCGGCGCGAGGAGATCATGACGCTGATCGAGCGCCTGCGCGACGAAGTGCAGCTGCCAATCCTGATGGTCACGCACGACCGGGCAGAGGCGGAGAGGCTGGGGACGCGGATCGTGGAGATTTGATAATTCCTCCCCGAGCTTGTCTCGGGGAGGGGGACCATGCGCAGCATGGTGGAGGGGCCGCCAACGGAAGTCGTGGTGTTCCACCGCCGCCCCTCCACCACGACGCTTCGCGTCGCGGTCCCCCTCCCCCAGCGAGCTGGGGGAGGAACTTGGGGGTCAGCCTTCCAGCTCCGGCCCATAGACGCGGAAGGACACGCCCTCGCTGCGCTTGGCGGCGTAGAGCGCCAGATCCGCGCGGCGGGTGAGTTCCTTAGGCGCGAGCTTCTCGGCGCGTGACAGGGCGATGCCGATGCCGGTGCCGACATGCAGCGTGCGGCCCTCGACGAAGACCGGGCGGGCGATGCTCTCCGCGAGGCGCCCGGCGACAAGCTTGGCGATCTCGGGATTGGCGAGGCCCGGCGTGATCACCGCGAACTCGTCGCCGCCCAGCCGCGCGGCGGTGTCGCCTTCGCGCACCGCGCCGGCGATGCGGTCGGCGACCACGCGCAGCAGCGCGTCGCCCATGCCGTGACCATGGGTGTCGTTGATCGCCTTGAAGCCGTTGAGGTCGAGCATCAGCACGGCATGGAGGCCGCTCGGGCTGAGCTTGGCCAGCGCCTCGTCGAAGGCGCGGCGATTGGGCATGCCGGTGAGCGCGTCATGATAGCCCAGGTCGCGGGCGCTGCGTTCCGCGGCGATGCGCCGGTCCCGCTCGCGCCCGCGGGCGCGCTGCTGGTTGAGGCCATAGCTGAACAGCAGCAGGATCAGCGCCGAGGCGAAGAGCAGGAACTCGTCCAGCTCGATGCGCAGCTTGCGGTCGGCGACCGACGAGGTCTCGTCGCGGATGATGTCGAACGCGAAGATGGCGTAGAGCCCGGCCATCGCCAGCAGGACGACGAACCAGATGCTGCGATTGAACAGCAAGGTGCGAATTCCGGCCTCCATGCGACGATCCTGCGCGCGTGACGGTTAATTCCGTGTGGACGCTGCACTCAGTATAGACGCGAGGGCGCGGTTCATCGGTGCGTCGATGCCATGTTTTTCGCCGAGCCGGACGATCACGCGGTTGCGCGCATCGACTTCGGTCTGGCGGCCGGCAAGGAAATCGGCGTGGAGCGAGTTGACCGACTGGGGATGGGCGAGGGTGGTCCATTTCACCACCTGGTCGGCGAGCTTGTCGGGCAGGTCGGCCCCTTCGGCGCGGCCCACCGCGATGCATTCGCGGACCAGCGCGCGCATCACTTCGGCGACGCCCTCGTCATTGGCGACTTCGGCGGGGCGGCGGGTGAGCGCGCTGACGATGCCCGAGCAGTTGATCGCCAGCTTGCGCCAGGCGGCGGTTACGAAGTCGGGCGTGGTCTGCGCGTCGATGGGCGTGTCGGCGAACAGCGCGACCAGTGCCTCGCCGGCATCGCCCTCGGGCACATGGATGGTGCCGTTGCGGCGCTGGACGATGCGGCCGGGCGCGGTGCGCTCGGCGGGCAGGTCGATGATCACCGGCACGGTGCGCTGGGCCGGCACCTGCGGGAAGCGGTCGCGCTGCTCGACACCGTTCTGGATCACCGCCAGCCGCGTGGTGGCGCCCATCAGCCCGGGCAGCCAGGCGGCCGCGGCGGCGCAGTCATAGGTCTTGGTGGTGCAGAGCACCCAGTCGACTTCGCTCGCCTGAGCCGGATCGGTGAGGATGCGCGGGGTGGCGCGGATCGAGCCTTCCGGCGTCTCGACCTCGAGGTCTTCGAGCGGCGAGCGCGCGCAGACCGTCACGTCGTGGCTCTGGGCGAGCCAGGCGGCGAGGGTGCCGCCGATGGCGCCCGCGCCGATCACCGCGATGCGGACCATCAGATGCCGCCCAGATAGTCCATCTTGCCCAGCGGCGCGCCCTTGTGGCGCAGGATCGCGTAGGCGGTGGTCATGTGGAAATAGAAGTTCGGCAGGGCGAAGGTGGTGACGTAGGGCAGGCCCTTGAAGTGGAAGCTGCGGTTGGGCGTCTTCACTTCGATATCGGCATCCTCGCGGCCGTCGATCGCCTCGCGCGGGACCGACTTGAGGAAGTCGACCGTGGCGGTGATGCGCGCCTGGAGCTCGTCGAAGCTGGTCTCGGTATCGGCCATCGCCGGGGCCTCGAGCTGGCCGAGCCGGGCCAGCGCGAACTTGGCGCCGTCGCTGACGCGCTGGATCTGCGAGCTGAGCGGGGCCATGTCGTCGGCCAGCCGCGCTTCGAGCAGCTCGGCATGCGGGATGCCGTTCTCGTCGGCCCAGGCACGTGCCTTGTCGAGGAAGGTCGCCATGGCCTTGAAGCCGCGGAGGAAGACGGGGACGGTGAGGTCGTAGAGTTCGGTCGCCATGGCGGCGGAGATAGGCCTGGCGGGACGGCTGCGCAACGGTCACTTTTCCCTCTCCCCACCGGGGAGAGGGAAGGAGCCGGCGAAGTCGGCGGGAGGGAGAGGGGCAAGGGCGGAGCAGGTGACGACTGCCCCTCTCCCCGACCCTCTCCCCCGAGGGGGAGAGGGAGAAGAAGGGCGGCCCCTCAGAACGCCGCGCGGATGGTGAACTGGACCAGCGGGCCCGAATGCTCGCGCTCGATCTCGTACTCGTCGAGATCGCCGGCGGCGCGGTTCTGGAGGATCTCCTCGAGCGAGTCGCCGTCATATTTGCGGAACTCTTCGTACTTCACCCGATCGAGCAGGTTCTGCGCCGATACGCGCAGCACGATGTGCTTGCCGATGCGCTTCTCGACGAACGCCTCGAGGTCCGGATCGTAGTGCAGCTCCACCGTCTCGTCGAAATTCGACTCGAGCGACTTGGAGCGGCCCGAGATCGTCGCGCCGAAGCTGACGTCCGCTGCCTTCACCGTCTGGATGAAGCCGACATTGTAGACATGGTGCGGCTGGGCATTGAAGCGGCGCTTCTGGCCGGTGAACGGATCGGTCGTCGAGCTGTCGAGATAGGTGTAGTTGGCGAAGACGCCGGTGTCGGGCATGCCGAGGAAGGTCAGCGGCGCCGACAGGTCGAACTCCACGCCCCAGGCCTGGCCGTCGCCGATGTTCTGCGGACGGAAATCCTGGCCCGCGCCATTGTCGCGGGTCGCGACCAGCTCGATCAGGTCGGTGATGTCGCGGTAGAAGAAGTTCACGCCGGCGATGCCGCTGCCGCCGATGCGGCGCTCATAGCCGACGTCCACGCCCCAGGCGCTCTGGTTCCGGAGGTCCGGGTTGCCGGTGGTGGTGTCGTCGTCGCCCGGCGTCTCGTCATATTCGATCGGCGAGAGCAGGTCATAGTCCGGACGGCGGATCGTGCGGGCGACCGAGGCGCGGAACTGGTCGGCGCTGGTGGGCGACCAGCGGACGCTCAGCGAGGGGTTGAGGATGCCCGTGTTGTACTTGGCCGAGGCGGTGGTTGCGGTGACCTTGCGGTCGACGATCTCGTAGCGCGCGCCGCCGTCGATGGTGAGCGAGCTGCCCAGGTCGTAGGTCAGCCGGGCATAGGGCGAATAGCGGTTCTCGCGGATGCGGAAGATGTCGGTCAGGACACCATCGTTGAGGCCGTCGCGCGTCTTGAACAGGAAGTCCGAGCCGATCTTCAGCTTGAACGCCCCGGCTTCGTAATTGCCGAACAGCGTGCCGCTCCACTCGCTGTCCTTGATGTGGAGGGTTTCCTCCTCGTCCAGGTCGACATCGCTATAGTCGTTCTCGTTGTCGCCCTCGAACACCGAGGTCCGGGTGTTCTCGCGATACTGGTTCCAGCCGCCGGCCAGGCCCAGCTCGAAGCTGTCGCTCAGCGGCACGCGCGCATCGGCGGTGATCGCATAGGTCTGCTGCTTGATGCGCTCCTTCTGGAGCTCGACGCCGTCGAAATCGAGATCGGCGTCCTCGAGCGTCACCGACTGCTCGTCCTCGTCGCGATGCGTGTCGACGAAGAAGCCGTTGAGGCGCAGCCGGCCGCCATCGCCGAAGCGCGTGGTGATCTCGGCGCTGCCCGACAGGTCGCTGCCGTCGCGGGTGTCGCTCTGGGCCTCGAAATCATGGAATTCGGGGTCGGTGACATAGTTGCTCTTCGCCGGATCGCCCGGGAAGCGCTTATCGTCGGTCACCGGCACGTCGTCGAACCGGTACGAGACCTTGCTCTTCGGGTTGCGGCGCTTCTGATAGTTGAGCGCGATCCAGTAATCGGTCTTCTCGCCGATCTTGCCGGCAAAGGCCGCGGCGGCCGAGGGGCGGAACACGCCGTCGCGCGTGTTGAGCAGCGCGCCGATCTTGCCGAAGCCGCCCTCGAACGACGCCGATTCCTTGGTGATGACGTTGAGCGTGCCGGCAACGCCGTCGCTCGGCTGGTCCGGGCGGGGCGCGCGGACGATCTCGATGCGCTCGACCAGCTCGGCCGGGATGCGGTCGACGAAGAAGGTGCCGTCGGACTCGCCGCCGGGCGCGCGGCGGCCGTTGATCAGCACGTTGGTGAAGCCGCCGGGCAGGCCGCGGAACTGGACCTGGTCATATTCTAGCACGTCCGAGGTGAAGGTGGCGCCCGGCACGCGCTTCAGCATCTCGCCGACCGAGACCGGCTCGAACTTCTGGAAATATTCGAGGTCGTAGGAGAGGACCGGGTTGGGATCGGCGGTGCGGTTGCGGAAGAAGATCTGGCCGGTGACCAGGATCTCGTTGGCGCGCTGCTCCTCGGTCGCGGGCGTCTCGACCGTGGCCGCATTGTCCTGGGCCTGCGCAGCACCGGCGGCGAGGGTGGTGGCGAGCGCGGCGATGGCTGCGCCGCCGAGTAAGCGTGAAACGTTCATGTCCTGGTTCCCCCTTTTGCAGGGGGCGACCCGCCCCTGCTCTCAGCGGGCGCTCAACAGGACGTAGATGAACCGTACACGGCGGTTCGGAGTCGTTTGGGTTACGGTTATGTTTCTTTTTGGAGACTGTGCCACCCGCGCAACATTTGTTGCGCGGGTGTGTCCGGTCAGTGCATCGTGGCGCCGTTCAAGGCCTGACGCTGCGCCGCGGGACGGTGGCCGCCCTGCGGAGCGTCGATGGTGAAGCTCGCGGCGCTGTCGGCGAGCGAGTCCACTTCCTGGGTGAGGTTGCGCGCGGCGGCCGAAGTTTCCTCGACCATCGCGGCGTTCTGCTGGGTACCGCGATCCATGTCGCCGATCGCCTCGCTGACCTGGCTGATCGCGTGGCTCTGGGCGTTGTTGTCCTCGGCCATGGTGCCGATCAGGGCATGGACCTGGCCGACATCGCCCGAGATATCGGCGAGCGCGCCGTCGACCTTCATCACGGCTTCCACCGCGGTGACGACTTCGGCCTGGGTGTGGGTGAGCTGGTCGCGGGCGCGTCCGGCTTCTTCCTCGGCGCGCATGGCGAGGGCGGAGACGAGGTCGGCGACGACCGCGAAGCCGCGGCCCGCTTCGCCGGCGCGGCCGGCCTCGACGGCGGCGTTCATCGCGAGAACGCGGGTCTGGAAGGCGATCTTGTCCAGGCCCTCGATCACCGAGTCGATGCCCTTGGCGGATTCGCTGACCCGGCCCATTGCCTGCACTGCCTCGTCGGCGATCGCGCGGCCATTGCCGACCACCGCGATGGCGCCGTCGGCGCGCGACAGCGTCTCGTTGGCCGAAAGCGCGATCGACTTGAGGCGATGGTCGATCGCGTTGACCGCGGCGTTGGTCTCCTCGAGCGTCGCGGCGTTGCGTTCGGTGCGGCGGGCGAGGTCTTCGGAAGCCGAGGCGATCTCGTTGGCGCCGGTGCGGATGTTCTCGGTGCCGGTGACGACGTTGCCGATCAGCGCGCGCAGACCGTGCGCGGCGTCGTTGAAGCTGCGCTTGAGCGCGGCGAAGGGGCCGGTCAGCTCGGCGCTGATCTCGACGCTCAGGTCGCCGCGCGCCATCGCGTCGAGGCTGGTACCGACCGTGTCGACGATCAGGCGGGTCTGCGCCTCCTTGGCTTCCTCGGCGGCCTTGAGCTTGTCGCGAAAGGCATCGATCGCCTGGGCCATGCCGCCCAGCTCGTCCTCGCGGTCGGCATGCGGCACCTTCACCGACAGGTCGCCGCCGTCGAGCGCGCGCATCGTGCCTGCAAGATCGAGCAGCGGGCGGATGAGCAGGCGACGCGCGGTCTGAGCGAGCAGCAACGCGGCGGCCATGCCGGCGAGCAGGGTGATGAACAGGATGATCATCGCGACCGTGCCGAGCGTCGCCGAACTGGCGACGACCTGCTTGGCGTGATTCTCGATCGCTTCGGATGCAGCGGCCATCGATTCCTCGAGAGCGCGGAACTGCTGGAGGAAATTGGGGAGCTGCGCGCGCGCGGCGACCGGATCGGCGCCGGCGGCATCGACGATCTTCTGCGCGGCCGCGGCATAGGCGTCCATCGGCGCCTTGAGCTTGCTGGTCGCCGCGACGATGCTGTCGACGCCCTGGAAGGCTGCGTCCTCGTTGATCGTCTTCGAGAGCGTATCGAGATGGTCCTTGAGGTCGGCGAGCGTCTCGCGGCGCGCGGCATCGTCCCCGCCGACCAGGGCGGCGAGCACGTCGGCGCGGACTGCGTCGTGCATCATGTCCGCTTCCATATGGTTCTGGAGCAGGCTCGCGGCGGCGGCCTGTTCGGCGATCGCGGCATTTTCCTTGGCGACGATGAACAGCCCGGTGCCGCCCGAAAGCGCGGTGATGCCGATCAGGACGGCGGCAGCCTGCGTCGTCGCCTTGTTCAGTGACGTGATCTTCACGAAAGTCTCCCGCACGGAGGCCTTTGCGGCTCCGTCCCGAAGCCAATTATAGGGTGAATCGAACCGGTCCGGTCCCAGCCCTCTATTATTGTGTCTGGGGATGTCGCGAACTGGGGCTTTTGGACATGCGTGGGACTTTTGGCGGGGCCTCGACGGCGCTCGCCCTGCTTTTCTCGACTTCGGCATATGCTCAGGAATCGGAAGATCCGGCGCTCGACATTGGTGCGACCTATCGCGTCGACCTGTCGGGCGTGGCTGCCGACGGGCGCAAGATGCGCAGCTTCGGTCTCGACGACCTGAACATCGAGGCGAATGGCAATCTGGAGCGGCTGGTCGGCTGGAAGGGCGCGAGCTTCCATGTCGATGTGCTCAACAATCTGGGCGACCGTCCCAACGACGTGGCGGGTACGCTGCAGGGCGTCGACAATATCGAAGTCGCCTCGCCCAAGCTGCGCCTCTACGAATTCTGGCTCGAGCAGAAGATCGGCGGCACCACCACGCTGCGCGCCGGCCTCTACGACCTCAACAGCGAATTCTATGCCAGCGATGCCTCGGGCCTGCTGCTCGCCCCGGCGTTCGGCGTGGGTTCGGAGATCGCCGCGACCGGTCCCAACGGCCCCTCGATCTTCCCCACCACTGCGCTGGCGGTGCGCATCGAGCAGCGCTTCGGTGGCGCCGGCTTCGCGCGCATCGCGCTGCTCAACGCCACGGCGGGCGCGCTTGGCGATGATCGCGGCTCGGCGCTCGATTTCCACCACGGCGCGCTGCTGATCGGCGAGGCGGGGCTGGAGAAGGACGGCAACAAGCTGGCCGTCGGCGCCTGGGGCTATAGCCAGAAGCAGGACGACATCGTCGAGACCGACGGCGCCGGCGACCCGGTCCGCCGCAAGGCGCGCGGCGCCTATGTCCTCGCCGAGAAGACTCTGGGCGGCCAGGACGGCCCGTTCGCCACCAGCCTGTTCGTCCGTGCCGGCATCTCGGACGGCAAGACCACGCCCTACAAGGGCGGCTGGCAGGCGGGCGTGCTCGCCACCCATGTCGTGCCCGGACGCGACGACAGCCAGATCTCGGTCGGCGTGAACCAGGCCTATCTGTCGAAGGGCTATCGCGACCTGCTGCGCGCCGATGGCATCAGCACTGCCGCAGCGGAGAATGCGGTGGAGTTCACCTTCTCCGACAAGCTCACCAAGTTCCTGACTTTGCAGCCGGATCTGCAATTCATTTGGAATCGCGGCGGAGACCGGGATGCGCGGCGGGTGACCGTCGCCACGTTGCGGGCGACGCTCGAATTCTGATCTTTGGGTCGCACCAATATGGTGTGAGTATATCCGTAAAAGTGAGGAATTGAGCGGGAAAGATACTCTCCCTAGGATTCGACAGATATTGATGGGTGCGAGGCATTACACTTGGTTATGCCTTGCATGCATCTCGATAAGACTTGGCGTGATTTGACAATTGACGCTGGTGTGTTGCGTTCATAGTTCACCTCGCCTCGGCCATGTAGGACCTGTCGAAATGCCCGTTACGTTTGCGCCGGCGCGTGTTCCGGCGATGTCCCCGCGCAAGCTACGCGAAGTGCACAATCATCACTTCGATTCGACCGTGTGGAACGACCTGGTCTTCCGCCGCGACGATGTCGTGGTCGCCACCTATGCCAAGGCGGGCACGACCTGGACGCAGCAGATCGTCGCGCAGCTGATCTTCAACGGCGATCCCGAAGTGTCGGTCGCCGAGATCTCGCCCTGGGTCGATCTGCGCGTGCCGCCGGCGCTGGCGAAGCTCGCCGCGCTGGAGGAGCAGACGCACCGGCGGATCCTGAAGACGCATTTGCCGCTCGACGCGCTGCGCTTCAGCCCCAGGGCGAAATATCTCTATGTCGCGCGTGACGGGCGCGATGTGGCCTGGAGCCTGCACAACCATCATCTCCATGCGACCGACGCCTGGTATGCCGCGCTCAACGACACGCCGGGCCGGGTCGGCCCGCCGATCCCGCGCGCGAACCCGGACGTGGCGGCCTATTTCCGCGAATGGCTCGAGGCGGATGGCGCGCCCTTCTGGCCGTTCTGGGAGAATGTCCGCAGCTGGTGGGCGATCCGCGACCTGCCCAATGTCCATCTCGTCCATTTCGAGGCGCTGAAGCGCGACATGGCGGGCGAAATCCGCCGGATCGCCGAGTTCCTGGAGATCGACGTGGCGGCCGAAACCTGGCCGCGCGTGCTGCGCCATTGCAGCTTCGATTGGATGAAGGCCAATGCCGGCCAGATCGCGCCGCTGGGCGGTGTGTTCTGGGATGGCGGTGCCGAGACCTTCATCAACAAGGGCACCAATGGCCGCTGGCACGACATGCTGACTGCCGAGGACATTGCCCGCTACGAGGCGACCGCGCTGGCCGAACTCGGCCCCGAATGCGCCGCATGGCTTGCGAGCGGTAGGGCGGCGTAACTGCCCCGCTTGCAGATCGAGGTCCGTGCGCCGAAGTAGGGCGCATGGACCTCGATGCACTGCTCACCCATTATTTCGGTACCGACGAACCCGAGGCGCTGGACGATGCCGTCCGCGAACGCGGCGAGGAGCGGCTGCGGATCGATTTCGGGGTGGAGCAGGAGCCCTCGCGCAAGTTCGCGCTCTGGGTGGTGATGGAAGGGCTGGGCATCGCGCCGCTGCCCGCCGAAGCGTTCGACGAGGAGCCCGCGCTCAAGGCGGCTGCCGAGAAATATCTCGACGCCGCCTGGAGGCTGGATCGGGACTAGCACCCCCGGGGTCAGCTATTCTCCGCCTGCGCGCGCAGGCGAGCCTCGCGCTCGACGATCTCCGGGGTGAGCTCGGCGCCGAAATCGGCCATTTCGTAGAAGGGGCGGATTTCCAGCTCGCTCGGGCCGGGCATCGGATTGGGGCAGCGCTTCGCCCAGGAAACCGCCTCGTCCATGTCCGCGACTTCCCACAGCCAATAGCCGGCGACCAGCTCGCGCGTCTCGGCGAAGGGGCCGTCGATCACGGCGCGGCCCGGCCCGTCGAACGCGATGCGCTTGCCGGCGGAAGAGGGCTTGAGCCCGTCGCCGCCCTTCATGATGCCGGCCTGCACCAGCTCCTCATTGTACTTCATCATCGCGTCGAGCAGCTCGGTCGACGGCATCAGGCCCGCTTCGCTGTCCTTGGTCGCCTTCACCAGCACCATCACCCGCATCGTTCATCTCCCATGGTTCGCACGAAGCGCCATTGCCTCGTATCCTGACGACGAACGGGCTGGATGGAAATCGACAGCCGGTAAGAAAAATTTCTCGCGAAGGCTCAGCAGCCTTCGGTCAGCGTGACATGAAGCGTGACGGTGCGCCGGACCGTCGAGTCGAGCGACGAGCCGACGGGCACCTGCGCGGTTCGTCCACCGAACAATCCGCTGATCGCGACCATGCCGATCGCGGTCCCGGCGGGAAGGCCTCCGTCGCGGCTCACCCGGCCGTCGAGCCGGACGATGGTCTCGCCCAGCTGCAGGTAGAGCGGCCGCAATGCCAGCTTGCCCGAGGTGCCGAGCGCGCCGGTGCCGCTCGCATCGGTGATCTGCCCCTTGGCGGGCGTGCCTGCCGGGATCGCGACGACACCGTCGATCTTCACGTCCTCGGCGACGGTGAGCGCCACCATGTCGCCGGTCGCGGCGCGCTTGCTCGACAGCCGCTCCGCGGTGAGCAGCCGGATCGCGGTGCCCTCTGCCAGCGTAAGGTCGCGCTCGCACTGCGCGACCGGTGCGGCCCCGAGCAACGGGGCGAGCAGCAGCGCGGCGATCATCGCGTGCCGGCCGCCGGGGCGGGCGTCGCAACCGCTCCCGGCGCGCGCCGAACCGTGGCACCCGAGTAATCGAGGGCGACATCCTCGGCGACGAAGCTGCTGACGACTTCGCCGGCCTTGATCTTGGCGTTGTTGCCGCGGTGGAACAGGCCCATCAGGCCGCCGCTCAGGACGGCGCCGGCCACCGAGCCCTTGCGGCCCTTGCTGCTGATCTCGCCGTCGAGCGGGATCTCCACCTCGCCGAGCTGGACGTGCTTCAGCCGGGCAGTCATCTTGCCCGACTTGCCGAGGCCGCCGGCGTCGCTCGCGGTGACGACCTCGCCCCAGGCCGGCGTCCCGGCCGGGATCACCGTCCGTCCCCCGATCAGCACGGCGCTGCGCACCTGGAGCTTGATCGGCGTGCCCGGCTTGGCGTTCGCCGTGCTGACTTCGCGCGTCGCGATCAGCTCCACCGGCGTGTCGCGCGGCAACGTGACCAGCAAGGCCGCCGGCGCGCTCACTGCCGCCGCCGGAGTCGGCGTGGCCGCTGCTGCCGGTACATCCTGCGCAGCGGTACAGAAGGCCGCAAAGGCCATCAGGCTAAAGATCATGACAAGTCCCCCTCCGGGAAATATTCCCTTTGCCAAAGCATTTGGCAAGCGCTTGTCGAAGTCCCAAGCTTGAGGCAGGTTCGCGGTACCCGAACGGGATTCGGGTTACCAAGGGGGACAATCATGAAGTTCACGCGTCTCGCGGCGCTTGCTGCCGTTTCGATTCTGGTGGCATCGCCGTCGCTGGTCTCGGCACAGGACAAGCAGGACAAGAAGGGGCAGAAGCACTATGTCGTCGTCAACGAGGACGTCGGCGTGCCGGTGTTCGCGACCGACCTTCCGGACCGCCCCTACAAGGTGATCGGCGAAGTGAAGGCCGGCGTCCGCAAGGCGACGATCTTCAGCAAGGAAGCCTCGCAGAGCAAGATCTACCGCGAGCTCTGGGAGCGCGCCGAGAAGCTGGGCGCCGATGCGGTGATCAACGCCAAGTACGGCGATTCGCACGTCAGCGCGTTCAGCTGGGGCAAGACCAACGCCACCGGCACCGCGATCAAGTTCCTGGCGCCTGGCGAGGCTCCGGCCCCGACTCCGGCCGCCGCCACGAACTAAGCGTTTCGTTTCGACAGAAGCCGCCGTCCGGGATGCCGGGCGGCGGCTTTTCCGTGAGCGGCCCGCGCCGCGTCAGTCCTTGCAGACCTGGACCAGCGCCATCCGCATCGGCTCGCCGCCAAAGCCGGGGAAGACCTGGTTCTCCACCGCGATGTTGCGGCACGGCTTGCCCTGCTTGTCGAGGATCGTCTTGCCGGGCTTGCGGGGAGGGGCCTTGGCCGCCTGGGCCGGGCCGCGATCGGCGGGGCAGGCGCCCTGGGCGACCAACTGCTTGTAGATCGCGTCTTCCTGCGCCTTGGCCCATGCGTCGGCGCTCGCCTTTCCCTGCGCCTTGTGGCGGGCGACATAGCCATCGACCAACCGCTTCCTTTGCGGCGCGGGCAGCGCATCGATCGAGCATTGGCCGCTACGCTGTGCGGCCGGCGCTGCGCTAGCCTCCGCCAGCGGAGCGGGGCCGAGGATCAGCAGGGCGGCGGCAGGCAGATGTCGAAGCATGCATCTCTCCAACTCCCCGCCCGGGCGCATGTCGCCAGAGACCCATGACATCGGCAACCGCGTACGGGCCCGGATGGCCGCGCAAACCGCCCGGCTTGCCCCAAAGGAAACCGCCGCCCGGACTGGCCGGACGGCGGTTGCAGGGTAGCAGGGTAGCAGGAAGCTATCGCGGACGCCGGATGGGCAGCCGGCGGATCGGCCGGATGCGTGCGTTGGTGACGGCGCCGAAACTGCGCAGATCCTTCAGGAAGGCGGCCGACAGGCTCCTGCCGGCATAGACGGGAAGCCGCCTATTGGCGCTTGGGGAATAATAGGTGCCCGCCACCCATTCGATCTGGTCGGTGAAGCTCTTGGGCCCCTTCTTCAGGATCAGGAATTGCTGCTCGACCTTGGTGGGCTTCACGCCGATCGTATAGGCGACGATCTTCGCGGGAGAGGGCACGCCGTGGTCCTTCGATGCGACGCGCCAGCCATTGCCTTCGGGGAAGGAAGCCGTGAGCAGATTGCCCGCGCCGCTCCACAGCACCTCGGCCCCGCCGCCGGACAAGGCGAAGCCGGGCGCGACATCAGCCCGCTCGGTCGGGTGCGCGGCGACCGCGCTTTGCTGTGAGGTGAGCATCACTGTCGGCGCCGCGGCGTTGTTGCGCGGACGGATGCCGATCGCATAGCCGGTCAGGACCGAGGTTTCGCCCACCGAATGATCCTTGCTTCGCGCCATCCAGGTGTTTTCCGAGACAGGATAGCTTGCGGTGAGCAGGCTGCCGTTCACGGTCCAGTTGGCGACCGCGCCGCCGCCGGTCATGGCGAAGCCGCTGGGCACTTTCACCTTCACCTCGGGATGCGCGGCCGGGTCCGAATTCTCCTTGAAGATCTGGACGTCCCATTCGTCCTTGGGATCGCTCAGCCCGATCGCCCAGGCCTGGATCGTCGCGGGAGAAGCCACCGAGTGATCCTTGGCACGTGCTCTCCAGGTGCGGCCGTCGGCTGGCCAGGAGGCCGTCAGCAGATTGCCCACGCCGTTCCAATTGACCCGGGCGCCGCCACCGATGAGCTTGAAGCCGGCGGGCACCTGGGCACTCGCCTCCGGATGGGCGGCGCTGGCCGAGACCGGGCCCGGGAAGATCTGGATGTTGAGCGGAGGGGAGGTGGGCGTCAGGTCGAAGGCGGGCACCGACTTGGAGGCGCCGCCCGTCGGCGTCGTGTTGATCGTGAAGGTGACCCCCGGATAGCGGGCCGGCGGACCTTCGACCTTGTTGCGCTTCACATTGGCGGTGAGCGGCTGGACCTTGATCGCCGCCCCCGGCACGAACGGATTAGGGGCGATGACCTGCGCATCGCCATTTATGACGAAGCTTGTGACGGTCGGCCATTTGGTGGTCTCGTCGAAGGGAATGAAGGTCGCGGCGACGCTGATCTGCGACGGTTCGGTGGGATTGACCGTGGCGCTCAGATGCACGCCGGGAACATGCGCCTGCACGCAGGCGACCCAGGCATCGACGATGAGCGGGCTGGCATTCTTCTCGACGAATTCCTGGCTGGATTTCTGATCGAAGCCGCTGATCTTTCCCTCTTTCAGATCCAGCTGAAATTTCTCGAAACTCTGTTTGTTGAAATTGGCGCCGACCGGAAAGCCCTGGATGGGGAAGGTCACGCCGGCACTGACCATCGAATTGACTTCCTCGAAGCTTCTGGTCTCCAACCATTCGTTGAGCTGCTGCCAGGTCGAGCTGTCTTCCTTCTTGAAGATCGTGTCGAAGGCGCCGTCGCGCAATATCTCCGAGCATTCGTCGGCGTGGGCGGATTGAATCGCGGCAAGAAAAGTGCCAGCCGCGAGCAGCATGCGCAAGCTTGAACCCATGGTTTTCTCCCAAGATCGAGAAGCTGTGAAGGTGATGTCAGGCAACCGAAATCGTGCGCGAGATAATCATCTTCGCGCCTCGAAACGGCAATTTCGACAATCAGGCTACGCTACGAGGAGAAGTCCGTGGCGACCTTGGAGACTCCGGCTTCACTGCCGATATCATCATGGCGAACCATTAAAGGCAAGCGTCGCGCGCACATAAAAAACCGCCGCCCGGTTGCCCGGACGGCGGTCTTTTCTGGTCAGCGCTGAGAGCGGCTGAACTCAGGCGATTACTCGCCCTGGTTCAGATACTCGCCGGCGTCGGCATCGGTGCCATGGCCCGAGGGCACGACCGAGGCGAGCGGATCGCTGCCGGTGCCTTCGGCGTCACGCGCCGAGCGGGCGTGCTCGGCGGCGCGCTCCTCGGCGGCCGAGTTCGGCGCCACCA
>Ga0209564_1001737_pt1 | contig 20427 bp, 15 predicted proteins | sample AraplaCol_mMF_r2_FD_184272 | JGI IMG/M metagenome (GOLD analysis project Ga0209564, IMG submission 184272) | Arabidopsis root microbial communities from North Carolina, USA - plate scrape MF_Col_mMF_r2 (SPAdes) (version 3) | ecosystem: Host-associated > Plants > Roots > Endosphere | place: USA...
CCGAAATTGAATAAAATATATCTTTAGGCATGAAAGAGAAAGTTGCGAGAAAGCGGGAAGGGTTTGAGGGACAGCGTCTTATTGTGCTACCGAAAAAGATCAGCACTGATTTCCTGACGAAAGATCCCATAACCCGGCAGATCTATATTACCGACATAGGGTACTATCCCAAAGCCAGGGGACATTATATCAAGCGTTCTGCGGGGGTTGGTCAGCACATTATTATCTATTGTGTGGAGGGTAGTGGATGGCTGGAAATAGATAGAAAAAGAGTAGAAATTCAACCATCACAGTTCGTCACTATTCCCATTAATACACCCCATACGTATTCTGCTAACGAAGATGATCCATGGACAATCTACTGGATACATTTCAAAGGAGAGCTGGCGGCATACATTGTAGAACTGATCCTGCAGCATGCAAAAAACTACAAACCTTACCTGCCGTATAATGAGAACCGCATAAAATTATTTGAAGATATTTATTCCAATCTGGAAAGAGGATATACAGCAGATAACTTACGGTATGTGAACATGATCTTCTATCACTTTTTATCTTCTTTATTGTACGAGGACAAGTTCAATTATATTCAGCATTCACCAGAAAAAGATGTGATCGCCTCTACGCTGGACCTGATGCAGCAAAAGGTACATACCAGGATCACGTTGAATGAATTTGCGGAGTTTGCAAATCTGTCGGTGTCTTATTTTTCGACAATATTCAGGGAAAGAACGGGGTATGCACCGGTAGAGTATTTTAATCATTTAAAGGTGCAAAAGGCTTGTCAGTATCTATTGCTGCCAGATATTACCATTAAAGAGACAGCGCAGAAGTTGGGCATGGATGATCCGTATTATTTTTCAAGGATGTTTTCTAAGTTGATGGGAATATCTCCGAAGGAGTATAGGAAAAGGAATAACGTAGGATAATGAATCCCTTAAAATAAATTTGTAGTGGACCCATCTACCGAACAAAAATGCAACACTTTTCTTATAGAAAAAATGTAGAATGCTACATTTTAGTGGCACCAAATAATTTTTTTTGGTTTTCCAAGCACTTCCCTATAAAATCACTTCTTCCCCTTCAACCTCATATACCCCTTAATCAATATCGGCGGTACAAAATCCCTTAATATCTTCTTAACATCCGCCTTTGCATCTTCCAATTTGTCCTTCCTTACTTTAAACAAAGTACTATGATATTTCAAACTAGGATCAATCTCGTCTGCCGGACGGCCATTAGTATAGTAGTATAACGCTATAGATTTCCTTGAACGACCTTCCGGGCAATTCAATGCATCCGGATGCCCGTGATAAGAATAAGAAGTGGTAGAAAATACAGCCATCCTGTTAAAGAGCGGTAATATCTTCACCTCTGCTTTCTCCATATTTCTGTCCCACAGCTCGAAGTGCCCGCCATATTCCTCTTCCCAATCTTTATTTAAATAGATCAGCACATTCAAACGACGGTCCAGGCCAGTGCCCGGGTGTTTGTTAAAATCGGCATGCACTTTCAGCAATCCGCCACGGAGTATCTGGTGCAGACCACCACCTTCCAGAGACGGATCAGGGATAAGCCCCTTGATGCCTGTCAGGGTTTCCAGAAATTCCAGGAAGGGACGGGAATTAAGTATATGGATAAAATGCCGGGTAAAGCTGCCGAATTCCAATTCATTCCTGGAGGCCAGTTTTACTTCATTATTGTTTTGATAACGTTGCCAGTCTATTTGTTTGGAATTAGGGAATTCCTCCAGTACCCGGTTCAGTACTTCTTCCGGGAAAACACCGTCCAGATAGATATGAGGAAAAGGTTTCCCTGTTACATAGGAGTCACGGTGGCGCCTGGCCAAGTCTTGTAGCTTAGCTGTTTCGATCGTGTAGAAGCTCATAGATGCTGATTAATATGTTATAGCGTACCCAATTAGTGCTATTTGCTAGTAAGACAGGAAGTGATGGGGAAAAGGTTGGGGATGGCGAAAAACTTTTTATAGGTCAGGCAGGGTGACGTTGTCTCCTTTGGGGTTAACTACTACCGGCAATTTTCTTATCCTTTTTCCTGTCGCTGCAAAAAGCGCATTCGCCAGTGCTGGAGCAATAGGCGGCACGCCCGGCTCTCCTGCCCCGCCCATCTGCTCTGTACTGGGTACAATATATACTTCTATCGCCGGCATCTCATTCATGCGCAGCATACGATAGTCATGAAAGTTACTTTGTTTCAACTGCCCTTCTTCAAGGGTGATCTCTCCATACAAGGCCGCTGTCAATCCATATACAATTCCGCTTTCCATCTGTGCACATACTCCATCTGGATTTACCGCCAAACCGCAATCAATGACGCAGACTACCCGGTGAACACGTATCCTGCCATTATCGATAGACAATTCAACTACTTGTGATACGTAACTGCCCATCGCTTTATGCACCGCTATTCCACGAAATCTCCCGGTGGGCAATAACTGCCTCCATCCTGCTTTTTCTGCCGCCAGGTTAAGAGCTGCCAGATGCCGGGGATGATCTTTCAACAATATCCGGCGGTACTCCACAGGGTCTTTCCCTGCCATTGTTGCCAGTTCATCGATCAGGGTTTCCATTACAAAACAAGTATGTGTATTTCCTACGGAGCGCCATGCCGATACAGGAACACCTGCCGTAGTTGTATGCAACTCAAGGGAATGATGTTGGATGGAATTGAAATATGGGGAACCGTTCACCCCATCTACGGAACTGTAATCAATGCCATTTGGGGCGATGGCGCTGGCCAACGGCGTGTTGACAAAAAGCGACTGACCGACAATACGGTGCAGCCAGGCCGCCGGCAGACCATTGTTATCAATACCAATATGTACGCGGTGTAAATAAACAGGCCGGTAATAGCCTCCCTTTATATCATCCTCCCTTGACCATACGAGTTTAACGAATCGTCCGCTTGCTTTGGCAATGTGCACAGCTTCCATCACCCAGTCGGAGCCAAAAGATCCACGCCTGCCAAAGCTACCTCCAATGTATGGTGTATGCAGCTCGACCTGCTCAGGCTTTAAACCTAAAAAAGCTGCCACCTGCTGCTGGTGCAACAATGGCCATTGCGTACCTGTCCACATCTCACATTTATCTTTGGAGATCCTTACTGTACAATTCAGTGGCTCCATAGGGGCATGGGCCAGGTATGGAAACGAAAATTCTGATTCAAGTGTTTTGTACGCCGTTTTCAGCGCCGTAGCAACATTTCCCTTTTGCTGAATAGTATCTCCTTGGGTTCTTGATAAATGGCCGTAGGCTTCCAGTAGATCCTTACTATCAATATTTGCGTTTATTCCCAGATCCCAGTCTACCTGCAAGGCATCCCGTCCTTGTTTGGCCGCCCAAAAGTGATCCGCAATTACCGCGACGCCTGCCGGGATCTGCACCACATCCCGAACACCGTTGATGGCCTTTGCCCGGGTTGCATCAAATGACTTCACCTTTCCGCCGAAGACAGGAGGATGAGCCACCACCGCTGTGAGCAAACCGGGAAACTGGATATCGATACCATATTTAGCCTGACCATTCACCTTTTCCCGGCTATCCAGGCGTTTCTGGGATTTTCCTATGTACTTCCATTTACCAGGTTCACGCAATTTTACAACAGGCGTGGGGAACTTTGCCGCATCAACAGCCACTTCTCCATAGCTCAGTCGCCGATTACCACATGTTACATATCCATCCTTTGTACTGCAGGCGTCAGGCTGCACATCCCATCGCTTTGCCGCAGCGGCCACCAACATTGTACGGGCGGTAGCCCCTGCCATACGATAACGGTCAAATTCAGAGCGGGTTGAATCTGATCCGCCGGTAGCCTGTACAAAAGCGTCTTCCTCAAAGTCCTTCCCTTTACCGGGGGGGTGATGTGCTACCTTGATTTTACTCCAATCACAATCCAACTCTTCCGCGATCAGCATGGGTAAGGTAGTCCAGATCCCCTGCCCTATTTCTACTTTGGATAAAGTAATATGTATACTGTTATCAGTTCCTATCTGCAGGAAGGTGTTTATTGTATTGATGGCCGGAGATGAGGTCCCGGGGAGAAAATGCCTGGCTACTACCGCAGCGGTAACCGAAACAAATAAACCTCCACCGGCCAGCGCGCCTGTTTTAATAAAATCTCTGCGATCCATCTGTTGTTTGTTGAAGGATAATCGTCAAAATAAACACTTAAAGCAATCCAGGGGAAGTACTATTGATAAGCTGCATAAGCAGATACATCAAATGCAGCTGGTATTTGATAAGCTGTTCGGCAAATAAAAAGGCCTGTAAACCGGATGTTTACAGGCCTCATCTTAGAGGTGATAAACTAAATATTATTTAGTGGCTAATTTAACCAGCGTATGATAGCGTTCCTCGTGTTTACTCTGCTCCGCCCTTGTATTTACATCAATGTGCATCACAGAAACAGGCTTGGTGCTGTTAGCTACAGGCCATGCAGGTAAAGCGGCTCCGTTAGGATCATGCTTTATAATAAAGTTGGCAAAGTATTCCTGCATGATGCGGGATACTTTATAATCATCTTCTGTCCATGCGAATACCTTATTATTATCCAGGTTCCCCATAGCATACTCGATCTCTGCAGAGTGTACCGCTCCTTTGGCAGGGGGAGCTGGTGGCTTTTTTGCAGCGTCAGGATTGCGCTGTATACCACCGGCTAAACCAGGTGTTGCATTGCCCAATTCGGGACGCATAGCAGGCCTGGGACGTTCGTAATAATAACGGTACACCGGGCCTTTACCGGTTTTTGTGTGTAGGTCCGCCCAACGCCAGGTACTGAAGCCGATAAAGCGATCACCTGCCAGATCTGTGGCAACCTTCGCTACTTCTTCATCTGAAGCAGGGTTGTAGACTTTCAATATTTCTGCAGCCTTATCGCCATATAATTTCTGTATGGCCTTCTCAAAGTTCTCCTTTGTAGGCGGTTCATTTCCCACGATACCATGGTAATCACCCTCCTGGCTGTTCCAGCCAAGCAGCAAAGGCACCTGTGCTTGTTCTCCTGCTGCAAAGATGTCGTAAGGGTTTTTGGGGAAGAAATAACCATCTACCGTGCGGTTGAAACGAAAAGGACCGAATTTTCCGGACACCTTTAAGAGAGAATCTGCGTCCATAGCTCTCAACTCAGCCAGGGAATTGGCGCCGGCAGCTTTGGCAAATTCAAGGCCTGTTTTCTCCCCTTCGCTGAGTGGCAGGGCAGGTAATGCACCTAATATGGAACCGCTCTCTCCTATAGCTGCAGCAAACAGTTTCTTAGATAAAGGAGAAGCCATTTGCGCACTTACAGCAACAGAACCGGCAGACTCCCCGGCAATGGTCACCCTGGCGGGATCGCCACCAAAAGCGGCAATGTTCTGTTGTACCCACTTTAAAGCCGCAGCCTGGTCCAGGAGGCCGTAATTGCCGGACGCATGATGTGGCGACTCTTTTGTTAATTCAGGATGCGAGAGAAATCCGAATACGCCTAAACGATAATTTACCGTCAGTGCCACTATTCCTTTCTGCGCCATGCTTTCGCCGTCATAACGGCCTTCTGATCCGTCGCCGGCTACAAAGCCGCCACCATAGAAGTAAACCAATACGGGCAGGCGTTCTTTATCTGATTTTGCGGGTGTCCATACATTCAGGTACAAGCAGTCTTCCCCCATGCCATCTGAACGGAAGGCCATGTCGCCGAAAATGGGCAGCTGCATGGTACGCGGACCAAAATGATCCGTCTTTCGCACTCCCTCCCAATTTTTTACCGGCTGGGGTTCTTTCCATCTAAGGTCGCCCACGGGAGGCGCTCCAAAAGGAATCCCTTTGAAGGAACGGATGCCACTTTTTTCCAGGGTTCCTTCTACAATTCCATTAGCGGTTTTTGCCTGGTTATTGCTACCAAGCGATTGTGCATTTGTGTGGAATGTGATCGCTACGGCTATTAAGGATAAGTAACTTTTTAAGTATCTCATTTCTCGTGCTCTTTTACTGGTAATATACAAATTAGCGCTCTTAAAGTCTTATACCATTTTAGCCTGGTCCAATATCACTTTTACCGGTGCTAATGCCTGTTGCGTGGTTGCTGTTGATTCCGTAATACACAAGCCTACCACATCAAAATCGTTTCTGAGCTTTTCGATGATTTCTGCCACTTCTTCCACTTTGAAGCCGTCAGCTGAAGGGAACATAGTGTGCTCATATTCTCCTATATCCAGCACATCCAGGTCAAGATGAATGTACACTTTTCCATAGCCCTTCTCTCCGACAGCCTGTTCAATGCGATTGTAGTCCGGCCCCTCGAGAGATACAACATGGTGATGAACAATGTACCTCCGTTCATCCTCATCCAGGTCGCGCAATCCAACGTAACAGATTTGCTCCGGTTTGATAAAAGAGAACAGCTGTTCCTTTATTTTCTCATCGCCTTCGCCCAATAAAGTGCGTAATGGCATGCCGTGAAAAGCCTGGCTGGGGGATGAGGCGGGTGTATTCAGATCAGCATGGGCATCGATCCAAACAACACAAAGATCTCCGCCATACATACTATTGAGGTATGATATCGGGATGATCTCTATTCCGCAATCCCCTCCGATGGTAACCAATTTTGCAGGTTTTGCTGAAGCAACCATATTCCGGAAGCTCTCCGCCTGTTCCAGGATAGGCCAATATCCTTTTATTGCATTCACCGTGGTCAAATCTTTATCGGAGAGTGGCACTTCGGAGACCTTTTCTCCAAAATACTCTTTCAGGGTGGCAGCGCCCTGTTTTAATTCATCTGTAAGCCCGGAGCCTTGCCATTGGGGATTGATAATGAGCATGTGGGTTATATTTCTTCAAATATATCTATATTTCTTGTACACACTTATAAGTAGCAGCATTGCTTGCTTTTAATTATATTGCAGCGCTCATGTGTACATCAACCTACCATATCCGTTTAATACCGGTATTACTATTCTTTTTCATCATACAGGCCTGCAAACAAGCATCCTCTTCTGCTATAACCATCACCGGACAGGTGCTGGATGAAAAGAGTAATAAGCCGGTGCCCGGCATCAATATCCGCCTGGAGGCCGTTCTTTCATCCGCCAAGGATACACAACTAAGCGCAGCAGTAACAGATAAAGAAGGGAAGTATACCATCACAACTAGCCGCGGAATTATTGACCGGTACACAGATACCGCCAACGCCAGCTATCAGAAAGCTGCTTTAAGGCTGGTGGCAGAACCAGTACAGGCACAACAACAGCAGCAATACAAGAACCCTTACAAAACAGGTTCCAAACGAACTCCCTTCCTCTTTTTCAGCCAGGTAGTATTGCCCGGTAATACGCTACAGAAAAACAATATCGTCCAGGATATTAAAATGCAGGCAGGCGCCATCATTATTTGTCACAAGCCGCTGACAGATACCGATACTATCTTATTCCTTGATGTAACCGGCATTCAAAAACCTCAGGACCATTTCAGAATTATCATTAACAATCATAGGTACCTAGTAATACGCCCGGATCATCCCTACCTGTTGAACATCGTCCACCAACTTCCCGGCATGGATAGCATCGCCGCTGAACAGATCATAAAACAGGATACCATCCGGCTCAAACCTATGGATACACTGGCCGTTAATATTTCTTCCGAAATGCTACAGCACCCCCGATGAATTATCCGGTTATGCACCCTCTTTATTGTTGGCTTTATATTGCTCAGGAGACACGTTCATATGTTTCTTGAAGAGGCGGGAAAAATGATAAGGATCGTTATAGCCCACTGCCTTTGCCACATCCTTTATCTAGCTTTTGGGAAAGTAACCGATATGGGTAAGGTAGATCTGGCTGGTGGCAGGGTGTTTCTGCGCATGATGAAGGCATACCGCCTCCGGTAAACTGATCAGTAGCTGACCCTCAAATCCATCCCGTCGCTTATTCGTCCCCATGTGCTGTAACGTGGAGGCGGACCTATTCATTCACCAGGAAATACACGATCCGGCATACATTTTTTGATGAACCCTGGTGCGGACCGCCGGTTTCTAAACGTAAAATATGCTTTCCCGGCTTTAATTCGTCACCCAGCAACAGGTACCAGGGCAGGTAGAGCATCTTACTCCATTGTGTGTGCAGGTCCAATTCCTGCATAGCTTGCCCGTCTATGCTGTAACGGATATGCCCGGCATCGGGACCGGACACAATACCGATGCCGATCGCCCTTCCGGTAAAAGGCAGTCCCAGAGCAGCTTCGCTACCGTCAGACACCAGCATGGGCACACGCACAAAGCCGGGCCGGGTACCAACACTGTCTGCAGGTTGCCAGGACTCGTTTATGGAGAAACCCTTCTTATTAATAGCGTTGTGGATATCGTAGTAATCAGCGTGTGCGTAATTGAAAGGATCTACAGGCGGCGGCAGCTTTACTTTCACGAGCTTTGCCGGAACAAGTTTACTTCCTTCCAACGCTAACAATCGCTGTATGGATGTGAAGTAAAGCTCCTGACCAAAAGGGGATGGATGGAGGTCTTTAAAATCACCCTCCCAGGTAAACTCTCCCTTGTCAATACGGTCTGTCACCTCTTTTGCCAGGTTCATGAAGGGAAGATGGTAGTATTTCGCAATGTCGTTATGGAGCTGCACTTCCGCAGGTACCTTACCGCTGCGGTAGTCCTTCATCTTATCCGGGTCTACAAAGGCCATCATCACAATATTGGCTGCGGGGTTCTCTGTCAGCGTATGCCGCACAATCCCTTCAAGCGCGCGCTGCTGTGTTTGAGGAGGCGTGCCGTTCACTTTATCATTCACCGCCGATTCCACAAATAACAGGTCTACCCTTCCCTTGCTGATCACATCTTTATTGAGCCGGAATGCGTGCGGCAAACTCCCCAATGAAGGTATGCCGGCATTGATGAAATTAAAATGGGTGGCAGGATAAGTGGTGGAAAGATATTCGCACACCTTATCCCGCCAGCCTTTCATATTGGTGATGGAGCCACCGAGAAAGACAACATTCGCTTCCTGTTTTACTTTGATCTGATAAAAAGCATTACCCAGATTGCCATAGTGTTCAATATAGCTGTTCTGCGCAGACGCCGGAAAAGCAGCCAGTATACTAAAAGCCAGTAAAAGCAGGTACTTCATGTGTCTTATATTTCATCTATCTGCAGGATCACGCTGGTACGGCGATTATTTACATCCGGGTTGAAACCAACTTTCATCAGGAAATCGCCGGAGTATACTTTGTCAGCATCAATGGTGGACTTTGTACCTGGATAGAGATTTACTTCTTTTATCTTATACTTTCCGTTTGCTTTAAGGCCCTTGAGATGGATAGGCAGCTTGCTGCCTTCGTCATAGCGGCTATTCACCAGGTAGTTGAAGATAACGCCGGAAGATTGTTGCTCATTGAGGTAGAGTACAGATGCCACACTACCCTCGCGCGGGTTGGCCAGACGATACTGGTTGCCCTGCCAGATGATGTGCTTCAGCGCATCGTAAGTCTTTACTGCTTGTTGGGCATATTTCAAATCGTTCTCACCCAGCTTGCTGACTACAATATCAAAGCCCAGCTTCCCCATCATGGCCACATCGGTACGGAACTTCAGCGGCTGCTTGCCCCAGTCTGTTACGTGATTGGAGCTGCTGATGGCCGGATAGAAATAGGAATACTCCCATTGTATGAAGATACGCTCCAGCGGATCTGTATTGTCGCTGGGCCAGAACTCGGTAAAGTATTGCAATGCTGCGTAATCAACACGGCCACCACCACCAGAGCACAACATCATCGGGACAGTAGGATATTTCTTGCGGATGCGTTCCAATACCTTGTACAAGCCGCGCATGTATTCAATAAAGAAATGCGACTGGTTTTTCAGATGAGCAGAATAGGCATTATAGATCACGGCATTGCAGTCCCATTTGATATAGGCCAGGTCTGGACTTTTAGTGAACAGGTCATCAATCACCTTAAAAACAAACTCCTGCACTTCAGGATTGCTCAGGTCCAGCACCAGCTGGTTGCGGAAATAGTGTTCGTCCCTTTTCGGCTGACGGATCACCCAATCCTTATGTTTCTCGTATAACTCGCTTTTGGGGTTCACCATTTCCGGCTCTACCCAGATACCGAATTTCACACCGTCTGCCTGCGCCTGTTTTACCAGGGAGGCAACGCCGTTGGGCAGTTTGGTCTTATTCTCCTGCCAGTCGCCCAGGCCCGCATGGTCGTCATTCCTCGGATATTTGTTGGCGAACCAGCCATCATCCAGCAGGAACAGATCTACACCCAATGCTTTGGTATCCTTAAAGAGCGCAAACAGTTTCTCTTCGTTAAAGTCAAAATAGGTAGACTCCCAGTTATTCAGCAGGGTAAGGCGTTCGCCTTTACCGTTTAGCAGTTTATAGTTCCTGGCCCAGCGCTGCAAGTTGCGGCTGGCATTACCTTTACCGCTGCCGGAGAAGGTGTACAGGAAGGCCGGCGTAGTGAATGCCTCGTTGGGCGTCAGCGTGTAATCAGATGCGTAGTTATTGATGCCGGCGATAATACGCAGGTTATCCTGCGGATCCAGTTCCAGGTCTACCCTGAAATTACCGCTGTATTCTACTGCGCCATACAGCACAGTGCCTTCGTCTTCAGTGGCCGGCTTACCCAGGGACACCATGAACACGGAAGGCTGGAACAGGTTGGCGCGTGTGCCCAACTTGGTGTCCAGTGTTTTGATGCCGTGTGTCAGCCTGGATTCTTCCGGCTGCATTTCTTTTGCCCAGTCGCCATGATACTGGGTGAGCCAGTACGCAGGCGCCTGGAGGTGAACATTGGCGGATGCAAACTTGTGCAGCACAACATTGCCTTTTTCGTGGTGGCGAATTTCGCTCCACTGCTCTACCACATCTTCTTTGAACCAGCTTTTATAAAAGAGTGTTACCTCGAAGTCGTACACCGGGTCTTTTAGCCGGATCGTCAACAGGGATACGTTGTCATCTATCTTTGTCACCTCGTGACTCACATAACGCAGATCAAGTGAATTATTGCCGTCAGCATGGGTCACTGCAATAGCCGGTTCGGCCAGGTTACGGGAGCCGGCGGGCGTATAGGCGGCACTTAACTGGTTGGTGTAGTCGCCAGACTGCCGGTAAGTTCCCTGTACCAGGGCATACTCCGCATCGTTTGCGAGCTTCTCACCAAAATAGATCGTGTTAAGATCTTTACTGTCTGTTACCTGTAACACCTGCGCGTGATGCGCTGTCTGAACGGGAATAGTGATCTGCTGTGCCACTGCGAATTGCGCAGCCAGCAACACACTTGCTAACGTGGTTAAATATACTTTTGCCTGCATGTTGTAATAATTCCGGAAATGAATATCCAATTTATAGCTTCGTACTGACATTTCTAAATTTTCTCCGTCATTATTTGCTTCGTTTCCCCATTCACCTTCACTTTTACCTGCTGCGGAACGGGGGAGGCAATACGATAATCTGTTACACGGCCGTCTTTCCAGGTGATATCTACGGTTATATTCCCCCTGGCTTTAAGCCCTTTAATGGCGCCGGAAGATTTCCATTGATCAGGGATAGCGGGCAGCAGGTCTATACACCCCGCATGGCTTTGCAGCAGCATTTCCGCCAATGCAGCCTCGCCACCGAAGTTGGCGTCTATCTGGAAAGGAGGTCCGGCAGAAAGCAGGTTCGGGTAAATACCGCCGCCACCGCCGTAATTGATATTTGTTTTCAGCGTAGGCCTCATCAGGTCTTTAAATAATTTGTAGGCACGGTTACCGTCGCGCAGCCTGGCCCAGAAAAGCTGTTTGTAAGCGATAGACCATCCGGGGCCATCATCTCCCCTGGCTTCCAGCGTTTTTTTACAGGCCTCCGCCAGGTCGGGTGTGCCTTCAGGCGTGATCAAAGGTGCGGGATATAATCCGTATAAATGCGAGAGATGGCGGTGATGTGGTTCTGGCTCTTTATACTCTTCCAGCCATTCCATCAGACGGCCGTCTTTTCCTACTACGCCGGCCGGCGGGATCTGCCGGAGCTGATCTTCCAGTTTCTTGCGGAGGTCCTCATCCTTCCCCAATTCCCTGGCAGCGGTGATCATGTTGGTGAATAACTCCCGTATAATCTGGTTATCGATGGTGGGCCCGTTACATATGCTGGTTGATTTGCCATTAGGCAGCAGAAAGGAGTTTTCCGGAGATGAGGAAGGCGAGGTTACCAGCCATCCTTTCTGCCGATCTTTCACCAGCATGCTGCTGTAAAATAGTGCAGCGCCTTTCAGCACCGGGTAAATATCTGCCAGGTATGCTTTATCGTTGCTGAATGTATAATGCTCCCAGAGGTTATTGCACAGCCAACCGGAACCCGATTTGGTAATACCCCAGGAAGCGCTTTCACCCGGTTCTGTGAATCCCCATACATTAGTGATCACGTGGGCTACCCAGCCGTCTGCATTGTAGTATGCTTTGGCGCTGCGTTGTCCCGGTTCCACCAGGCCTTTTACCAGCGCTGCCAGCGGCAGGTTTAGTTCAGACAGGTTGGTCACTTCTACCGGCCAGTGGTTCATCTGTACATTCACATCCAGGTGGTAGTCACCGTTCCAGGGCGTCTGGATCTGGTTGGCCCAAAGCCCCTGCAGATTGGGCGGCAGCAGTCCTACCCTTGTGCTGCTGATAGTAAGGTACCTGCCAAACTGGAGGAATAATGCAGACAATGCATCATCTGACTCAGGATGTTCCTGGAAAGCAGCCAGCCTTTTGTCGGTAGTCAGCTGATCTGCACTGCTGGTACCTAACTGCAGGCTCAAACGATTAAATAGTTTCTGATAATTCGTAGTATGCTGTTGCAGCTGCGTAGCATAAGGCTTTTTCATAGCAGCAGCCAACAGTTGTTGTACGCGTTCCTTAAAACGCGGGCTACGGAAATCAGTGCCCATCGAAACAACGATGAGCACTTCCGTAGCATCTTTAATGAACAGTGAATGAAGATCTGTTGTTAAACGCCCGCCTGTAAGCTTTGCCGTTACCTGCGCCAGGTATTGCATACCCGGTTTGTCTGTACCGCTTGCTAATTGTCCAGACATCTGCAGTATGTTTCCTGCCGCACTCAGGGTAGCCCTTTCGGGCCGGTTCATTGTTACCCGCAAGTTCAGCTGTCCCGCCTGGGAAGCCCTGAGCCGCACCAAACCTACATCATCACCAAAGCTGGTAAAGTATTCCCGGGTGTAGGTAACGCCGTTCACCTTATAAGTGGCTTTTGCCACGGCTGTATTCAGCGACAACTCTCTTTCGTAATCAGTGAACGAAATATTACTGTCTGCCATTCCCTTGTAATCAAACGCGAGCTCCAGATTGCCCAGGGTCTGGAAACAGCCGAAGGGTACAGCTTCAGATCCTTTGCCCGTACAGGTAAAAGACTTATCCATAATGGCCTGCGCTTCATCATTACGACCCTCTGCCAGCAGCTGTCTGATCTGCGGCAACAGTTTATAAGCTTCGTAGTTATTAGCATCCTGCGGTGCGCCAGACCAGAGCGTAATATCATTCAAAACGATCTTTTCGGTACCAACACCTCCATCGGGCATCATGCCCAGGCGGCCATTGCCCAGCGGCAGGGTTTCCTCCCATACAGCGGCAGGTTCGTCATACCATAAACGCAGTGGTTTGTGCTGCGCAAAGGAAACGGCGCCGGCCGTTATCAACAGTAAGGGAACGGCGATCAGTTGCTTTAAGGTCATTGTCTGTTATTACGGTTAATGTCCAGTGGATCTTAATACTACGGCATTTTGCTGACTTAAGGTAGAAAATCCTTAAGGGTAAAACTATCCTCATCGCATTTAACAAGAAATAGACAAATCTGCTATGTTGATGGATTATACTATTATTTGCCGGAGTCCATGGACTCCCTCCTACCAGCGTATCTCTCCCGCAGCATTAAAGAATTTGCCACTGGGACCTGCATCGTCCAGCATGGCATATCCTGCGATGGTACGGGCAGCATCTGCTGCTTTTCCGGTCCCACTGAAGTTGTTCATTGCCGTGGCGGTATAGCCCGGACAAACGCTGTTCACTTTAAAAGGCGTATCTGCGAGCTGAAAGGCCAGCATGATAGTATAAAAGTTCAGCGCTGTTTTGGAAGGCCCATAAGCTTTGTCCTTCAGTTGATAGAAGGCCCAGGAGGGATCCTGGTGTAATTGCAGGGAGCCTATTTCGCTGGATACATTCACGATCCTGGGCTGTACAGATTTTTGCAGCAAAGGCAGCATGGCAGTAGTAACCCTGATAGGGCCGAAGTAATTTGTATCAAATACCTGCTGCGCATTCTCCGTTCCTGCTGCACCCTCCGGCGCAGGAAAAGCGCCCAGGATGCCTGCGTTGTTGATCAATACATCCAGGGTAATGCCTTTTGCGCTAAGGGCGGCGGCGGCCGCATCTACGGATGACTGACTGGTAACATCCAGTTCCAACAGTTCACAGTTACTGCCTAACCCTTCAAGGGTTTTGAGCCCTTGGAGGGTTGCGACTGCTGCTGCTCCCAAGCTAGCATCCCTACAGCCCAGGTAAACAAAATACCCTTGCTCCAATAAATATTTTGCTGTTTCGAAACCAATGCCTTTGTTGGCGCCTGTGACCAATGCCGTTTTCATTTTCATTTGATGATGTTTTTGATGAGTACAAAATTCATCAACAGTGGCCGAAAGGATGGGGACAAATCACTTTAATGATGTGACAAATCCTGAATGGCTTTCATAAACTCCGTCGTACTTTTTCCGGTGGTCTTTTTAAACAGGCGGGAGAAATAACCCGGATCGCTGAAGCCCAGTTCATAGGCCAGCTCTTTTATGGAGGTCTCTGAATAATATAGTCTGCGCTGCGCTTCCACCATCAGGCGGTTAGTGATGAACTCCTTGGGAGAAACGCCGGCATAATGTTTTACGATGTTGTACAGGCTATTGGTGCTTAATGACAGGCTATCCGCGATCGTTTGTACGGCAGGCTGCTCCATGAATTGCTCTTCCACCATCAGCTTAAACCCGATAAACTTTGAGAGCTGCCCTTCCGGATCGTTTGTTCGTTTATTATTCGCCAGGTAGGTATGATTGAACTCGGCCAGCAGGGTGTTCAGGTTAGACAATACCAGCTCAGGGGTCGCATCTGGTTCCTGCAGCAACTGGATCAGCAGGCCGAAAAGGGTCCTGACCCGCTGCAAGGTCTTGTCTTCAAAAGTCAGCAGCTGGTTGCCCAGGGGATTGAGCAGGAACAGGAAAGGCTTAGGCAGCAGGGATAAGCAATGCTGGTCAAAATGCAGTACGGCATAATTCAGCGGCCGTACCTGTTGCGAGATAAGATGGATCTGGTGTGGCAGCACAAACAACAGCTGCCCCTCATTTACAGTGACAGGCTGCATGTCTATTGCATGCTCAGAATGGCCTTTCCCTACCAGCAGAAATACATAATGCAGGCTTCTGTGCGGGGTGAGCAACTGCCTGTAGATCTCCTCCGGTAGCTTCACATTGCAATTCGTGATCACGCGTATATTCAGACTGTTATGCTGCTTTAAACTGTCCAGCAGCCTGGTTTGATCCAGCATGGACACAAAGTAAGCCTAAAACCCTAATTTTACCGGTCATTTGGAAAAGTCCGCAAGAATCAGAATAAAGACCTTAAGCCCATGCGCAGCAAAAGCAAGATCAACGTTTATGACCCTACCTCCTTTCTGCCCAGGTTCATGCCTTCTGATGAACTGATGGCCCTCATGAAAGCAGGTTATGAAAAATTCCTGATCGTAAAGGTGGAAGATATGTACCGGCACGTACCAAACGCCGTACCGGCCTCCAGGTCACTCAACCATATCTGCCTTTACCTGACTTCGGGAGAAGCTATTGTGAAGATCGGCAGCGAGTCTTACACCATCCATCAAGACGAAATGCTCTTTGTTCCTGCCGGACAAGTCTTCTCCTTCGGAGAAAAGGATGTAAACAAAGGGTACATCTGTATTTTCCATGAGGACATACTGACCCGCAAATTCGGGAGCAGCGAACTGTTAAAAGACTTCGAGTTCCTGCAGGTATGGGGTAATCCGCGTATTGTGCTGCCGCAGCAAACATCAAAGTTCATACTACAGCTTTTTAAGCGCATATTACATGAGTATGCGCAGAACGGCCTCAATACTCCTAATATTATCCAGCCCTATTTTATCGCGCTGCTGTGTGAAGTGAATACGGCCTATCAGCCAGTTTCTTCCAGCACGCAAACCATGTCGGTCACCATCACGAACAGGTTTAAAGGACTGCTTTTCTCCCATATCCGCGAGCACCATCTTGTAAGCGATTATGCCGCACTGCTTAATATCACCCCCAACCATCTCTACAAATCAGTAAAGGCCATTACCGGTAAATCTCCCACCAGGTGGATAGATGAGACGATTGTGCTGGAGGCGAAAGTACTGTTAAGCCAAACCCGGCTCACTATCAGCGAAATAGCCACTGAAGTGGGCATCGATGACCAGTCCTACTTCACCAGGCTGTTTAAAAAATATGAAGGATTAACACCCAGGGAATTCAGGGCAAGGATTGAAAAGTCCTAAGATCACCTTCATCCGTCCTAACATTCAGCGTCTGTCGTTCGGAGCTTTGCACTGCAAAAACGCAAAGCATATCATTCATGTACTCTTTATTGTTATTCACACACTCGCTGTGGAGATGGCTCGTGCTGATCAGCCTTGTCTATGCCATATTCAGGGGGATCAGGGGACTGATAAAGCAGCTTCCCTTTACAGCCACCGATAACAGGGCCAGGCATTTCACTGCCACCATTGCACACATCCAGCTGATCATCGGTTATGCCTTGTATTTCAACAGCCCGGTGATCAGTTACTTCAGGAGCAATTTTCATACGGCGGTACGTCAGCCGGAATTCCTGTTCTTCGGACTGATCCATATCATTGGAATGACCACGTCCATTGTGCTCATCACCGTTGGCTCGTCCATGTCCAAACGCCAGGCTACCGACCGGGAGAAATTCAGCGTGATGGCTTTCTGGTTTACGCTGGCCCTGATCATGATATTCGTTACCATACCCTGGCCCTTTTCGCCGCTGGCAAACAGGCCTTACTTAAGACACTTTTGATTATGAAAACATTATTCGCCACAAAGCTCGGGCGCCTGCGCCTGATCGGTTTCCTGGAAGGTATTTCTTTACTCGTACTGGCGGGCATCGGGGTCCCGTTAAAATACGCCTGGGGCGATCCCTCACTGGTAAAGATGATGGGGCCTGTTCATGGCTTGCTGTTCCTGCTGTTTATAGTAAATACCATTAGTGTTGGGATAGCTTACAGATGGCAGTTCAGCAGCACCACCTGGAAGGTGCTGCTGGCCTGCATCATCCCTTTCGGTACGTTCTATATAGACCGGAAGATATTATCTAAAATGAATTACGGCACTACCTCAAACGACACCACACTATAAGGCGCTATACTATAAGTAAACACTGATGCGGCATAGCTGCCCGCAGTTGAACTGGTAGGATTAGTAACTGCATCCAGCTTTCGAATGTTCACTGTTCCACTGGCATTGGTAATATTATTCAGTTTAACAGTAACATCAAAGGTGACGCCATTCACATTCCTATTCACCAGTGTAATATAGTATTTACCGCTAAGGGTATCCTTGGATGCAAAGTAATCCAGGCTTCCAGTACCGCCGCTAACAGATAAAGCCCTGCCGCCAGTGTAATTGCCGAACAAATAAAAAACATAATAAGGTTTGTAAGGCGAAAAATCCGTATTCTTCAACAATCCTAAAAGATTGGTCCCCGTTTCTGAAAGATTATAAAAACAGAACAAATCTGCATTTGCCTTCAGTGCATTAATAATAGCGCTGCCTGCATAAGCAGCATTAAATTCGTTATGATACTTCAGGTTGTAAGTAGCGCCACCGTCTGCATGACTCATGTTATACTCGGTGATAGCAGCGCCATACTTTTTACCGGAAGGCCCCGTTAATGCGCCGCCCTGGCCACCAGATTTAGCCAGCACGATGTTATCATAATAATGCGGCGTTTGCCAGATCATTCTTGCGCTGTCAGTGTTGGATGGATCCGGACCGTAATCATGCCAGGAAAGGATGTCCAGCTGTGCTTCCAGGTTCCTGGCAGCGAAAGATACCCAGCCGCCATTGCCGAGATCAGACCAGGTATGCACAGGACCGATCAACTTAATAGTAGGGTCCTGGGCTTTCATAGCATTGCCAACGGTTTGTACAAAGGTTTTGTACTCGGCCTGTGTAAGCTTGCCATCTCCTTCATCGGTGGGCTCGTTCCACATTTCCCAGTACTTCACCGTACGGTTGGCGCCCAATGCTTTCTGTACGTTGTACCTTTTTACGACGCCTTCCATAAAGTGCGCATAGGCCGTGAAATCCTTTGCAGCAATGCCCTGCGGATAGCCCACTACGGTGAAGGAAGGTTGTGCGCCTGCATCAAAGATACTATTCAGTATCAGGTCCAGGTCAGCGAAGTTCCAGCTGTCTGCTGCAGGATAAATATCCCGGCCATTGTAGCGGCCCAGCTGAACCGGCCCTACACGCACGATCCTGATCTTTGCGTCGAGGATGCGTTGTTTTAGTGTGGTGTTGCCGGGCCACCACATGTATTTGTCCGGCGCACCCACACCCCAGGCCAGGGGATTTACAGGGCCTTTGTTAGACGCACAGTCCACCGTAATGCTAACCGCCGTTGCAGCTGCTTCAACTTTGGGAGTCTTTAACTCCGGCGCTTTGTCTGATGATTTTAGTCCTGTTTTCGTACAGGCTACATGCAAAAAAGTACAGGCGGATAAAAGCCAGATGCTACATTTCATTGGTTTTCAATTGAGGGTTTTTCTATAGGTTGTCTTAACAGACTATCATTTCAAAATACAAAATATCTCTAAATACTTGTTCGGTAGCGAACGAACCATGTCCGTTATTGAACATCCACATTCCTTACATCACATCTATTGAATTGATAGTTAAACAAATAGGTTTCTGACCTGTTTTTTGTATGTAAGTGGCATACCTCCTTGTTATGATCAACAGCTATTTCACCCTGTCTTTCCGCACATTATGGCGGAACAAGTCTTTCTCCCTGCTTAACATCCTGGGCCTGGCAATAGGCATTGGCGCGAGCCTGCTGATCTTCCTGGTGATCCGCAATGAAATGAGCTATGATAGCTATCAAAGTAAGCGCGACCGGATCTTCAGGATGGTGACCACTTCCCGCAGCCGCAGTAATGGTGAGATAGGCTGGCAACATAGCTATGCCCCTGCCCCGCTGCCTAATGGCCTGCGGCGGAATTTCCCTTCCCTGGAAAAAGTAGCCGCACTGGAATCAGTTGGTGGCGCGCAGATATATATTCCCGGAAAAGACGGGACTGATGAAAAGAGGTTTAAGGAGCTTAACGGGGTCTCTTTCGTAGAGCCTGCGCTGTTTGACATATTTGATTTTAATTGGGCAGCAGGCACTTTCAGGGAATTGGCAGCACCTAACACCGCTGCGATCTCCCAAAGTGTAGCAGAGGCTTATTTTGGCAACTATACTAACGCAATAGGAAGAACTATACAATTATGGTCTTACCGCGTGCCTTTACGCGTTGTTGGTGTTTTTAAAGATCTGCCGGAGAATACGGATGTTCCCTTACGCATCGCTGCTTCTTTTGCCACGCTCGAGCACCTCGATAACGGCGCTCACTTAAAAGCGGAGGAAAGCGACTGGCGTTCTCTCTCGGGCGGTTCACAATGTTTTGTGCTGCTGCGGAACGGGCAGGATATTAAGCCGCTGCAGGCGCAGCTGCCGGGCTTTGTTAAAAGGAACTACCAGGAGGATGAGCATGGTACAACCGACGTTAGCACCCTGACTTTTCAACCCCTGCCGGAAGTGCACCTGGATAAACGCTTCGGTACGCTGAAAGGCGATAGCTTGTCTCCCGGACAATTACGCGCGTTGGCCCTCATCGGCGTCTTTCTCTTGCTGGTGGCCTGTATCAATTTTATCAACCTTGCAACGGCGCAGTCCGTTAACCGCTCCAGGGAGATCGGTGTACGCAAAGTATTGGGCAGCAGCCGCAATCAATTATTGAAACAATACCTGGGAGAAACCGCACTGATCACGTTCATTGCGCTGATAATAGGTTGCATACTTGCCTGGATGGCCGTTCCTTACCTGAGCCGGCTGATGGAGAAAAAGCTCGCGCTGGATCTCTTGCATTATCCTTCTATCTTAATATACCTGCTGATAACCGGCGCCCTGGTTACACTGCTGTCCGGCTTTTACCCGGCAATGATCCTGTCTGGCTTTAATCCGATAGCGGCTATAAAAAGTAAGATCAGCACAAGAACAATAGGAGGTATTTCCCTGCGCCGCGGATTGGTAGTGTTCCAGTTCATCATCGCGCAGCTGCTGGTGATCGGCACGCTGGTAGTG
>Ga0209564_1001738_pt1 | contig 20426 bp, 17 predicted proteins | sample AraplaCol_mMF_r2_FD_184272 | JGI IMG/M metagenome (GOLD analysis project Ga0209564, IMG submission 184272) | Arabidopsis root microbial communities from North Carolina, USA - plate scrape MF_Col_mMF_r2 (SPAdes) (version 3) | ecosystem: Host-associated > Plants > Roots > Endosphere | place: USA...
CTGATGTTGAGCTCGGCGGAGATCAGCGTGGTCGACACATTGGGCTCGCCAAAGCGGTTGAAGAGGTCCAGGGTGACCTCCAGGATCCGCTCTGCTGTACGGCGCGGCGCTTTTTTCGCCATAAGTTGTCTACCTCGTATTGTTCTTTAACTCTAACCCAGCGCCTGCCGGCGCGAAACTAGGGAAGTCCACAAACCTGGGTCTGCCCATAGAGAACCTTTGGGTTACGTCGCCGGCGCCGTGCGGGAAGGCGATCGCAGCGCATGGCTTAAATCCTCCATCACATCCTCCAGCGAGGCGATGGCGCGGCCCACGCGGGTGGCGGCGGGCCTTGGGGTCACGAGGTGGCGCTTTGGGTCCTCCAGGACGTCCAGGTTCAGGCTCACGCCGTGCCGCCCGAGCTTGGCCGACAGCGTGGTCTTGCGCGAGCGCAGCATCTGCCGGGTCTTCTGGTAGGCGTGCTCGGCCAGTTCGCGGCGCTGCCGGTAACTGAAGGTATTGGCCAGGAACATCTCGGCGTCGCGGTGGTCGGGCTCCAGCAGCACGATGTCGGTGTCGGGGTAAGCGTGCTCGTAGTGCTTCATGCCCAGCTCCAGCCGCGAGTGGATCATGGAGCGGAAGGTCTGGCTCATGACCGCGGGCAGACCGCCGCTGACGATGCGCGGGATGGCCTGTTTTTCGGGCGGCAGGCCGCGGCGCATGACGCGCTGGTCCATGGCCAGCCGGGGGGCGCGCGTGGAGTTGAAGGGCACCAGCGGGTTCAGGCAGAACATCAGGTCCACGCCTTCGTCCATGGCCACGCCGGCGTGCATGGTCTTTTTGAGGGCGCCGTCCACGTAGTAGTGGTTGTCGATCTCCACGGGCGGAAAGAGACCGGGCAATGCCGAGCTGGCCTGCACGGCTTTGGAAATCGGTACGTGGTCCCAGCCGGGACGGCCGAAGGGCGCGGCATCGCCACTGTCCAGGTTGGTTGCCACCAGCGTCAGCCTGGTGCGTAGCTGGCGGAAGTCGTTGGTGCGCCCGGGTTTGGAAAACAGCTTTTCGAGCTGCTTGTCGACCTCATCATTGGCAAAAATGCCGGTGGGCAAGGCCGGTCCCAGCGCTTCCAGCGCGTGGACCAAAGACTTGCGCCCAAAGGTGGCGCGCCATACGGCCGACGCGGCCAGGCCGGGCAGCGCAATGCCGCGCCGCAGGAACTCCCCATAAGCCGGCACCATCAGCCAGGCCGGATCAAACACCTCCGAGGCCTGGTCGTCGTTTTCGATAAAGGCGGCGCAGAGTTCGCGCGGCGTCATGCCGTTGGCCAGGCCCGCCGCGATAAAGCCGCCGGCCGAGACACCGACGTAATGGTGCAGTCCGGTGAAGGAAATGCCCTGCAGGGATTCATCGAGGGCGCATAAGGCCCCGATCTCATAGATGGCCCCCAGGGGACCGCCACCGGCAAGGGCCAAGGCAATGCGCGGCTGGCTGTTGGAGGGCTTGCTGTTGGAACGCTTGGCTGAAGTCATGAGAAGAAAGTGTAGACGGCGGTCTTGCCAATATTTGCTGCTATGCAGCAAAGCGCACAGGCGTAAAAAAAGGGACGATGTGTCCCTTTTTCTTGTGAAGCCTGCTGCGGCTTAAGCCGACTTGCGCGCGACCGGGCGCTTGGCGGCCGGGGCCTTTTTCGCGGCAGGTTTTGCGGCGCTCTTGGCGGCGGGGGCCTTGCCGCTGAGTTTTTGCACATTGCGGTTGAGTTCGTCAATGCGCGCGATCAGCGCGTCCACATCCTTGGCGGAAGGCACGCCGAGCTTGTTCAAGGCCTTGGCGACGCGGTCTTCGAAGATGGTTTCCAGCTTGTCCCACTGGTGGCCGGCTTTGGACTGGATGTCGGTGGCCATGGTGGCCATCTTGCTGGTGGCTTCGGAGATTTTTTCCTCGGCAACGGCCTGGGTCTTGCGCTGGATGGACAGGCCTTCCTTGACCAGGGTTTCAAAGACTTTGCCGCCTTCTTCCTGCGCCTTGGAGAATGCACCCAGGCCGGCCAGCCAGATTTGCTGTGCGGACTCTTTGACGGCGCCCGACAGCTGGGGGCCCGATTTTTTGTCGGCGCTCATTTTTTGCAGTTTCTTGACCATGATGGACTCCAGGCGGTGAAGGTTGTGGATTTGCGCGGACAAGTATGCCGCATAGACTGGAAAATATAAGCCTTCCCCGCGGCAGTGTTTAGATGCCTCCCTCTATGGAAAAGCCCGTCCTGCGCCGCTGAGCGCGGGTTTCTGCTGAATAGGGAGTCATGCGGTTTAAGCAAGAATCAGTTTTTTTGATCGACAGTTCAGCGGAGAAAACACAACATGCAATATTTCGTCACAGGAGCCACGGGCTTCATCGGCAAGCGCCTGGTCAAAAAACTTCTGGAACGAAAAGGCACGACCGTTCATTTCCTGATCCGCCAGGAGAGCGCGGGCAAAGTGGCGGCGCTGAGGGAGTACTGGGGTGTGAGCGCCACCCGGGCTGTCGCCGTACACGGCGACCTGACGAGCAAAAAGCTGGGCGTCAGCAGCGAGGACATCAAGAAGCTCAAGGGCCAGGTCGATCATTTTTACCACCTGGCCGCTGTTTATGACCTGGGCGCCGACGAGGAAAGCCAGGTCGCCGTCAACATTGAGGGCACGCGCAGCGCGGTGGAGTTTGCCAAGGCCATCGATGCCGGGCATTTCCACCACGTGAGTTCCATCGCCGCGGCCGGCCTTTATGAAGGCGTGTTCCGCGAGGACATGTTCGAGGAGGCCGAGAACTACGAACACCCCTACTTCATGACCAAGCACGAGAGCGAAAAAATCGTGCGCAAGGAATGCAAGGTGCCATGGACGGTGTTTCGCCCCGCCATGGTGGTGGGCGACAGCACCACCGGCGAGATGGACAAGATCGACGGCCCCTACTATTTCTTCAAGCTGATCCAGCGCATGCGCCAATTGCTGCCGCCCTGGATGCCGGCCGTTGGCCTGGAGGGCGGGCGCGTCAACATCGTTCCCGTCGACTTTGTCGTCGACGCGCTCGACCACATCAGCCACAAGACCGGCATCGCCAAGAAGTGCTTCCACCTGGTGGATCCGGTGGGCTACCGCGTCGGCGACGTGCTGGATATCTTCAGCCGCGCGGCCCACGCCCCCAAGATGAACCTCTTCGTGAATGCCGCCTTGCTGGGTTTCATCCCGCGCGGCGTCAAGAAGAGCCTGATGGCGCTGGCGCCGGTGCGGCGCGTGCGCAACGCGGTCATGGCCGACCTCGGCCTGCCCGAGGACATGCTGACTTTCGTCAACTACCCGACGCGCTTTGACTGCCGCGAAACCATGGCCGCGCTCAAGGGCGCCGGCATTGAATGCCCCAACCTCAAGGACTACGCCTGGCGCCTGTGGGACTACTGGGAGCGCCACCTGGATCCCGACCTGCACATAGACCGGTCGCTCAAAGGCACGGTGGGCGGAAAGGTTGTGCTGGTGACCGGCGGCTCTTCCGGCATAGGCCTGGCTGCGGCGCACAAGTTTGCCGAAGCCGGCGCGGTCACCATCATCTGCGGGCGCGACCAGGACAAGCTCGACGAAGCCTGCAAGGAAGCCAAAGCCAAGGGCTACGAGTTCGTGGCCTATCCGGCCGATATCGCCGACATGGCCGACTGCGACCGCTTCCTCAAGTTGCTGATCGCCAACCATGGCGGCGTCGACTTCCTGATCAACAACGCTGGCCGTTCCATCCGCCGCGCGATCGAGGCCAGCTACGACCGCTTCCACGATTACGAGCGCACCATGCAGCTCAATTACTTCGGCTGCCTGCGCGTGACCATGGGCCTGCTGCCCGGCATGGCGGCCAAGCGCAAGGGCCATGTGGTCAACATCAGCTCCATAGGCGTGCTGACCAACGCGCCGCGCTTTTCGGCCTATGTGGCCTCCAAGGCCGCGCTGGATGCCTGGACGCGCTGCGCCTCGAGCGAGTTCGCCGACGTCGGCATCAGCTTCACCACCATCAACATGCCGCTGGTGCGCACGCCCATGATTGCGCCGACCAACCTGTACAACAACGTGCCGACGCTGTCTCCCGAAGAAGCCGCCGACATGATCGCCCAGGCCTGCATCTTCAAGCCGGTGCGTGTCGCCACGCGCCTGGGCATTACCGGCCAGTTGATGCACGCACTGGTGCCACGCGTCGCGCAGATCGCCATGAACACCAGCTTCCGCATGTTCCCCGACTCCTCGGCCGCCAAGGGCGAGAAGGCGGCCAAGCCCCAGCTGTCCGCTGAGGCCGTGGCCATGCAGCAGATGATGCGCGGCATCCACTTCTGAGGCCGCCGCCCGGCGCGGCGGCATTTCCGGGCTGAAAGCAGCACCCCGGCCCGTCGGACGCTGCGCCGCGTGGGATAATTTTGCGAGCGCGACTTGAAGCGGACCGAGCGTGGTCGGCCGGGTTCTCGCCTGAGGACTTACATGATTCTGGTGACTGGCGGAGCGGGATTTATCGGCTCGAACTTTGTCGTGGACTGGCTTGCGGGCACGGACGAGGCGGTGCTTAACCTGGACAAGCTGACCTACGCCGGCAACCTTGAAAACCTGGCCAGCCTGCAGAACGACCCCCGGCACATCTTTGTACGTGGCGACATTGCCGATGCGCAGTTGATCGCCGGCTTGCTGGCGCAACACCAGCCCCGGGCCATCCTCAATTTTGCGGCCGAGTCGCATGTAGACCGGTCCATTTTGGGCCCTGAGGAATTCATCCAGACCAATATCGTAGGGACCTTCCGGCTGTTGGAGGCTGCTCGACAATTCTGGGACGGCCTGGCGGCTGAGCGCAAAGCGGCGTTCCGCTTTTTGCACGTGTCCACCGACGAGGTCTACGGCTCGCTGGACAAGGAAGCGCCGGCTTTCCACGAGTCCACCCCCTACCAGCCCAACAGTCCCTATTCCGCCAGCAAGGCAGCCAGCGACCACCTGGTGCGTGCTTACCATCACACCTACGGCCTGCCGGTGCTGACGACCAACTGTTCCAACAATTACGGGCCGCACCATTTCCCCGAAAAACTCATCCCGCTGATGATCGTCAACGCCCTGGCCGGCAAGCCGCTGCCGCTGTACGGGGACGGGCTGCAGGTGCGCGATTGGCTCTATGTGAAGGACCATTGCAGCGCGGTATGCCGCGTGCTGGAGGCCGGCAGACCGGGCGAGGTCTACAACATCGGGGGCTGGAATGAGAAACCCAATGTGGAGATCGCGCACGCAGTTTGCGCGTTGCTGGACGAACTGCGGCCGAGGGCCGACGGCAAGCCCTACCGCGAGCAGATTACCTTCGTGAAGGACCGTCCCGGCCACGACAGGCGCTATGCCATAGACGCGGGCAAGCTGGCCCGGGAACTTGGCTGGAAACCGGCCGAGACCTTTGAATCGGGCCTGCGAAAGACGGTGCACTGGTATCTTGAAAATCCCGGCTGGGTTGCCCGTATCCAAGGAGGCAATTACCGTGACTGGATGCAGGCCAACTACGCCGATCGCGCGCCGTGACGCCGCCGCTCAAAATACTGTTGCTCGGAAAGAATGGGCAGTTGGGCTGGGAACTGCAGCGCAGTCTCGCCCCCCTGGGCGAATTGCACGCCTTGGGCCGCGGCGATGCCGGGCTCTGCGGCGATCTGGGCGACCTGCGTGGGCTGGCCGAGACGATGCAATCGATCCGGCCCGACGTGGTGGTCAACGCCGCCGCGTATACCGCTGTCGACAAGGCGGAAGGGGAGGCTGGGCTCGCCCGGACGGTGAATGCCCTGGCGCCAGGCGTCCTGGCGGAAGCGGCGCAAGGCATAGGGGCGTGGATGGTGCACTATTCGAGCGACTATGTGTTTGACGGTAGCGGCACGCACGCCTGGAAGGAAACGGACACCCCTGCGCCGCTGTCCGTTTACGGCCGATCCAAACTGGAAGGCGAAGGGCTGGTGGCCGGTCGTTGCGCAAAGCACCTGGTCTTCAGGTCCAGCTGGGTATATGCCGCGCGCGGGGACAATTTCGCCAAAACGATTTTGCGCTTGGCCCGGGAGCGTGACCACTTCGACGTGGTGGATGACCAGGTCGGGGCGCCCACGGGCGCCGATCTTATCGCCGACGTAACGGCCCATGCGCTGCGGCGGGTTCTGCAGGAGCATCCGGCCGAGGGCCTGCGCTACGCGGGTCTGTACCACCTGGCGGCCGGCGGCGAGGTGTCGCGGCACGGTTATGCGCATTTTGTGGTGGCCCAGGCGCAGCGCCTGGGCATCCCGCTGAAGGCAAATGTGGCTAATATTGCGCCAGCCGCCAGTGCCGCATTTCCGTCGCCTGCCAGGCGTCCCTGCAATTCCCGCCTCGACAGCACCAGGCTCAAAAATGCTTTCGGCCTGAGCTTGCCGGCCTGGCAGGCCGGTGTCGAACGAATGTTGAACGAACTACCATGACTGCTCCCCCCGCCATGATTCAGCGCAAAGGCATTATTTTGGCCGGAGGATCCGGCACCCGCCTGCATCCGGCAACGCTGGCCATCAGCAAGCAGCTTCTGCCCGTGTACGACAAGCCGATGATCTACTACCCGCTCAGCACGCTCATGCTGGCCGGTATCCGCGACATCCTCATCATCAGCACCCCGCAGGACACGCCCCGCTTCGAATTGCTGCTGGGCGATGGTTCGCAATGGGGCCTTAACCTGCAGTACGCGGTGCAGCCATCGCCCGACGGGCTCGCACAGGCCTTTCTGATCGGCGAAAAATTCATCGGCAACTCGCCGAGTGCGCTGGTGCTGGGCGACAACATTTTTTACGGCCACAACTTTGCGCAGGTGCTGGCGGATGCCCACGCGCAGCCCAGCGGCGCCACGGTGTTCGCCTACCATGTGACCAATCCCGAGCGTTATGGCGTGGTCGCTTTCGACGCCGAGGGCAAGGCCAGCAGCATTGAGGAAAAACCGGAGCGGCCGAAAAGCGGTTTCGCGGTGACGGGCCTGTATTTTTACGACAAGCAGGTCGTGGACATCGCCAAAAGCATCAGGCCCAGCACGCGCGGTGAACTCGAAATTACCTCAGTCAACCAGGCCTACCTGGAACGCGGCGAATTGAATGTCCAGACTTTACAGCGAGGCTATGCCTGGCTGGATACCGGAACGCACGAAAGCCTGCTGCAAGCCGGCCAGTTCATCGCCACGCTGGAGCAGCGCCAGGGCCTGAAAATCTCTTGCCCCGAAGAAATCGCGTGGCGTAGTCGCTTTATCACGGACGAGCAGCTCGAAGTGCTGGCGGCGAGCCTGTCGAAGAATGAGTACGGGCAATACCTGCAGAGGCTGTTGAGAGAGAATTCCGGCCCATGAAAGTCACCCCCACCGCCCTGCCGGAAGTGCTAGTCATTGAACCACGGGTTTTCGGCGACGAGCGCGGTTTTTTCTTCGAGAGCTTCAACCGGCGCGATTTCGCGCTTGCCGCCGGTGTGGAGGCGGAGTTCGTTCAGGACAACCATTCCCATTCCGTCAAGGGCGTGTTGCGTGGTCTGCATTACCAGATACGGCAGCCACAGGGAAAGCTGATGCACGTGGTCCAGGGCCGCATTTTTGACGTGGCCGTCGATATCCGGCGCTCTTCTCCCACCTTCAAGCGCTGGGTGGGCATAGAGCTGACGGGCAGGGACCACAAGCAGCTGTGGACGCCGCCGGGCTTTGCCCACGGCTTTGTGGTGCTCAGCGAAACGGCCGAGGTCTTCTACAAAGTCACGGACTACTATGCCCCCGAGCATGAGCGTGGCATACGCTGGGACGACCCCGACCTGGCGATTGAATGGCCGGCCTTGCCTTCCATCGTGCTCTCGCAGAGAGACCAGGACGCTCCCTTCCTGTCCTCCTGCGAGCTTCCATCTTGAAGCGCATCCGCGGCACTGAGCGCTGCGCGTTCGTACCTGCCAAAGAGAGGCCCTCCCGAATGACCGCGAAATTTCCCACTGGCTTGAGGCCGGCTTCCCAGGCTTGGCATGCGCTTGAGGGGCCGGCGCGCAGCCCGGCGACGGAGCTGCCATGAGCATCGTCAAGTACCGGCCGGACATCGACGGCATGCGCGCGCTGGCAGTGTTGTCGGTGCTTGTTTTTCATGTGGAGCCTTCGCTGCTACCGGGTGGCTTTCTGGGTGTTGACATCTTTTTTGTGATTTCAGGCTACCTGATCTCCCTGATCCTGTTCCGGGAGCAGGCCGAGGGAAGTTTCACTTTTGCCGGGTTTTACGGCCGGCGCGTCAGGCGCCTCTTTCCTGCGCTGGTACTGGTTCTGGCCGCCAGCCTGTTATTCGGGTTTTTTGCCTTGTTGGCCGATGAGTACGAGCGCCTGGGCAGGCACGCGGCTGCGGCCATTGGTTTTGTCCTGAATTTCCAGTTGCTTGGTGAGGCGGGCTACTTCGACGCTGTTTCCTACAGCAAGCCGCTGCTGCACCTGTGGTCGCTGTCGGTGGAAGAGCAGTTCTATCTGCTGTGGCCGATTCTGCTGCTGGCCTCGCGCCGTTTTCGCTGCAACCCCGGCTGGGTGATTGGCGCCTGCGCCGCGCTGTCACTGGTTTATGGGCTCCATCTGGGCCGCATCAGCCCCGACAAGCTGTACTACCACTCCCTGCCCAGGTTCTGGGAACTGCTGTCCGGGGTGGCCATTGCCTGGGTGCACCAGAAGAAGGGCACGCATTGGTTGCCCACGAAGCTGGACCCGGCTCGCACACGCGACGCCCTGTCGCTGGCCGGGCTGGCCTTGGCGGCCAGCGCCTTGCTGCTTTTCAACAAAGGCTTGCAGCATCCCGGCTGGGCTACGGCGTGGCCCATCATGGGGGCGGTCATGCTGATCGCCTGCGGGCCCGGCGCCGCGGCCAATCGCCTGCTGTCCTGGCGCCCCCTGGTGTGGATAGGGCTGATCAGCTACCCGCTTTACCTCTGGCACTGGCCTATCCTCTCCTATGCCCGGATTGCCGAGTCCGGCAGCCCCGCGCCCTGGGTGCTCTGGCTCGGTGCCGCGCTGGCCATGGTGTTGGCCTGGGCGACCTATGCGGGTGTTGAGTTGCCGCTGCGCCGGGCGGCCGGCACTGGCCAGGGTAAACGCCGGGTGACGGTTTTCCTGTGCGGCGCCATGGCGGCCTTGCTGGCGGCTGCACTGGTCGTGGTTCTTGGCAAGGGCCTGCCGGAGCGCCCGGCGCTCCAGTATTTCAAGAAAAACGAAGGGCAAATGGTCCGCGAAGCGCGCAATGACGCCTCCTGCCTGGCGCTGTTTGCGGGCAAGGCCGCTCCCATCTATTGCCGGCAAAGTCATCCCGGCGAGCGCATGATTGCCCTGGTCGGGGATTCGCATGCGCACGTGCTGTTCACCGGCGTCTCCGAGCTCGCCGCAAAGCAGGGCTACGGAACCCTGCTGCTTGCGAACTCGGGTTGCCCGCCCTTCGTCGGTGCGGTGACGGGGCGCACACCCGTCGAGCACGCGCAATGTGCGCAGAGCATAGACACCATCATCGAAGCGCTGCGCAAGGACAAGCGAATAGTCAGCGTGGTGCTGGCCTCACGCGGACCTCAGTACCTGAACGGCCTGGGATTCGGCCCGGTCGAAGCCAACTACAACTACCCGCCCATCGCGGCCCGTTCATCGCCCGCGGGCGGGGCTCCTATCAGCCCCGAACAAGCGTTTAGCGAGGGGTTGATGAATACGGCTGCACAACTTCATGAACGTGGGATGCGGGTGTCCTACCTGCTGCAAGTGCCGGAACTCGGCATCTCCGCCCGGGACTGCCTGGGGCGTCCATTGACCCTTTCAAGGCGAGAGGGTGATGGGTGCACAGTGCCTTACGACATCTATCAACGCCGGATGCAGACCTACAGGGCGCAGATGGCCAGTCTGGCTGCGAAAGCTCCTTACCTGCACATCATCGACGTCGAGTCGGCCCTTTGCAGCGCCGGCGGTTGCTCCGGCTTGATCGACGGGCAACTGATGTACGCCGACGACAACCACCTCAGCGTGGTGGGCTCGCGAAGGGTTGCGCCGCTGATCATGAAGGTGGCGCTACCTGTCGGCGGCCAATAGCTTTTCCGCGGGGAGGTCGGCCGCGGCGCAGGCCGCGTTTTATGGCTTAAGGCGGCCGGCCTGGTGCAAGGCGTCGGCCAGCACCTGCACCACCCGGTCTTGTTGCGCATCGGTCAATCCTACCCAGAGCGGCAGGCGTACCAGGCGGTCCGACAGGCTGTCGGTGACCTCCAGCGAACCGTGGGTGTGCCCATAGCGCTTTCCAGCGGGGGAGGAGTGCAGCGGCACGTAATGAAACACCGAGAAGATCTCGTTGCGCTTGAGCTCGGCCAGCACCGCCTGCCGGTCTATCTGCGGCGCGAGCAGCACGTAATACATGTGCGCGTTGTGCTGGCAGTCCGCCGGCACGATGGGGCGCCGTAGCAGGCCCTGGGTCTCCAGCGGTGCGAGCGCCGCATGGTAATGCTCCCAGTTCGCCAGGCGCTGGCTGGTGATGCTCTGGGCATCTTCCAGTTGCGCCCACAGAAAGGCCGCGGTGATCTCGCCGGGCAGGAAGGAGGAGCCCACCTCTTGCCAGGTGTATTTGTCCACCTGGCCGCGGAAGAAGCGGCTGCGGTCCGTGCCTTTTTCGCGGATGATTTCCGCGCGCAGGGCCATCTCGGGGTCGTTGACCAGCAGGGCACCGCCTTCCCCGGAGATGACGTTCTTGGTTTCGTGGAAGCTGTAGGCGCCCAGGTCGCCTATGCTGCCCAGCACGCGGCCCTTGTAGCGGGCCATCACGCCCTGCGCGGCGTCTTCGACGACCCGCAGGCCATGGCGGCGGGCGATGTCCAGGATGGTGTCCATCTCGCAGGCCACGCCCGCGTAGTGCACCGGGGCGATGGCGCGGGTGCGCGGCGTGATCGCGGCCTCGATCAGGCGCTCGTCGAGGTTGAGCGTGTCTGCCCGTATGTCCACAAAAACCGGCACGCCGCCGCGCAGCACAAAGGCGTTGGCCGTCGAGACGAAGGTGTAGGAGGGCATGATGACCTCGTCACCGGGCTGGATGTCCAGCAGCAGGGCCGCCATCTCCAGGGCCGCCGTACAAGAGTGGGTGAGCAGCGCCTTGGCGCAGCCGGTCTGCTCTTCAATCCAGCCGTGGCAGCGTTTGGTGAAGGGGCCGTCGCCTGCCAGCTTCGAATTGAGGTGCGCCTCAGCGATATACAACTGCTCTTTGCCAGTCATGTGAGGCTTGTTGAATGGAATGTTGCTCATTTTTTCCTCGCAATAACCAACCGTGAGCCACCCACTGGAAAGCGAATACCTGTCCGAATCAGGAAAAATTCTGCCTTCATGACCAGCGTGAGCAAGATATCGAGCCATTTGGGAAGTCTGAGTCCATCGAGCGCATCTTTATGTTCATCGGCCTTTTTGGGTCGATGCAGCAAGCGCGACAGCCACAGCCCGGGCAACAACCCAAATACAAAAGAAGTGCTGCACAGCACTTCAAACCCAGCCCTTGCAATCTTGTTATGCAAGTCCGCGGCATCGTAACGCCGAACGTGACATGCGCTTTCGTCCACCGCGCTCCATAACCACGCATGCTGCGGCACTGTAATGATCATCAGCCCCCGGGCAGTTAATGCCTCATGAAGTTGGCGCAAAACCAATTCATCTTCAGCAATGTGCTCGATGACATCAAACGCGCCGATTGCATCAAACTCGTTCTTGAAAGGGATCTCGCGAGCATCCATTTGAATCAGCCGAACGCCGGGTAGCCGCTTTTTTGCATGCACCAGCCCGGCCGTCGAAATTTCGCTGCCTGTCAGCGCTACTTCGCGAAACCGATCCTTCACGCCGCGGAGAACATACCCGGTGCCGCACCCCACCTCTAAAAGCGACTTGAAACCGCCTCCGAATTTACCCAGCCCCCATAAGATCAGTTCGTTTCTTGACCGGAACCAGAAGTTACCCTCCTCAAGCCCTGCAAGCTCAAGAAAGAACTCTTCTCTGAAGCCTTCACTGGTTGCGGCCAACTCAGGCGCGAAGGCTTCAAAACCATCTATATAGGTGGGCTTCATGATTGATACGGTCTTGGTAAGTTGGGGGCGCCGAGTGACATCATGGCGCCATCTCTGATTGCCAGATTAGCTTCTGCTTCCGATGGTCACGCCAAGCAGGATCAGCGCTGCGGCAATAAGCTTCCCTGCACCTATTGGTTCGCCAAGAAGGATGCCACTGCCGAGCATCACCAGAAAAAATGTTAGCCCGATGTAGATTGGGAATGCCGTCGCCAGCGGTAACTTGGCCACAAGAAACAACCAGATAAACGAACCGAGTAATGCCGCGACATAGCCGGAGAGAATGTAGGGGTCAGCAAGATACCCCATCAATCTGTCAAATAGCGGTTGCGAGTCGCTCCTTATTGCCCCAAGATTTGCGGTCCGCCATTTCACGATAATTTGGCTATACGCGACGAGCAATGCGACTGGCAATGTGGCGATAAGAATCCTCACGGAAAATTGCTCCCTTTGATCCGGCTCTCTTGATTGCTTCTCAAGTGATCGCACCATTTAGCCATATGTAGGTATTGGTTCAGCTGCATTTTTTTACCAAGAGGCCCAGCCCGGCTTGGGACTGGATGAAAATGCAATCGTTGTGCTTTTGCGCAAAACCATTGACAGCAGTGGTTAAAGAATCCAGCGAAATGGATCCATACGCCGAGACAATGAACACGCCGCCATTCATGAGCTTTGGCCAAATCATCTCGATGCCACTCTCAAATGCCGACTTGTCGTAGATATCAAAATGAACCAATGAAAAAGGTCGTTCACAACCCTGGATGATGGCCTCATTCGGGAAGAGTTCGTCAACATACACACAGCGCTCCGCGACCGCTGGCGCTAATCGCTGAATTAGCGTGCGAGTCATCGCCAAGTCCTCACTCGCCGAATATGTTTTTTTCACAAAATAGTCATCGTGCTGTACCTGCTTGCCCCAGTTGTCCCACAACACCAACTTCCGACCCGAAAACGCAAACGCCAACAGGGCGGCGGTTCCTCCGCGCAGGGTACCGACTTCAAGGAAATCACCATCCAGTTGCGCGAACTGCCGGGAGAGGCCGTACAGGTCATACAACTTGCGCTTGGATACCAGCGTATTGCCTGAAATGGCGTCATAGACGGTCGCAAATTCCCGGTCGTCCTGCCACGGGCTATACCAAACTTCGGGGACGCTAAAGCGGTACCGGCTACGATCAAAATTTCGACCGAATAAGCAGTAAACGAGCAAGGTAACCAGCGATTCGCACCACGGAACTATCCGTTTCAGGATCATCATGTTGTTGACAGGTCTCTTATGACTTTTTCGGGAGATTGATGGATTTGCGGACAAAGTACAGAGGCCGCCTTTTGACCTCGGTATATATATTTGCCACGTACCTTGCGAGCACGCCGATACTGATCAAGTTGATGCTGCCAAACAGCAAAATCAGCAGCGCCAAAGAAGTGAATCCCGGCAACGTATTCTGGGTTAGGTATGAGTGGAGGTAGTACAGTGCTGCGCCAATGGTCAACAGGAAGATGATCCCCCCCAGATAGAAGACAAAATTGAGAGGGCGATTGGAGAAATCAAGGATGACGTCGATCGCCAGGTTCATTCGCTTCAACGTGTTGTAGTTGCTCTTGCCTTCTCTTCTTTTCTGGTTTTCCACGAGGATGACTGCGCAATTCATGCCGATATCGTGCGTAATTGCTGCAACGGTTCGAATTTTCTCTGGATAGTTTCGATAGTATTCGGCCACTTCAGCTGTCATGATGCGCATCATCAGCTGACTCTGGGCAACATCCGCTCTCACAACAAACTTCAGGAATTTCCAGAACAACCAGGATGTGAGACTGTCGAACAAATCATTTTTCTTCGGGGAGGACGTGTAGACAATGTCGTACCCCTCAAGGACTTTTTGATACAGCCGCGGTATTGCCTCTGGAGGGTTCTGCAAGTCCCCGTCCATGATTAAGACAAATCGCCCGGTTGCATGATGAACGCCGGCACTCATGGCAACCTGCTGACCAAAATTCCTGCTCAAGATAATGGATTTAACCCGCAGGTCATCTCGGGATTGCTGCTCCATGAAGAAGGCCGAGTCATCCCGGCTTCCATCGTCAACCAGGATGATTTCGTAGGCGATACCCATTGCATCAACAACGGACTTGATCCGCGCCACCAACTCCGCGACTATTTTCGCCGAGTTATACACGGTCGCGATAATCGACAACACCGGCCTTTCCTCGGCGGCTTTCATTTCTTGCTCGCCTTGGCTGCCAAATCACCCAGGGTAGTCACGTTCACGCGGTCGCCGAACTCCTTGTGTACCTTGTTACGGATGACGTCACCAAAGGTCAAGCTCATGATGACCAGGTCAGTCACGGGGCTCCGCACGAGATCCTGGAAATTCTCTATCGGGACGTCAACACCGTCAAAAACATGATGATGCCAGTGCCCCGTATCGTCAAAGAACCTGAATCCGTTGTAGATGTCTTTTTGGGCGATGTAAGGCAAGGTTCGCAGTGGGACATAGAACCCCAAAGTGCGGCCATGCGCTGAAAGGGTTTGGTCAACACGCTCATCAAAAGCGGCGATCATTTTGGACGCCCGTGAAGCGAATGCTTCATAGTCCTCCGTGCCAACAGAAACCCCCTTGCTGTTCTTGTGCGTGGACTTACGGCCCGTCGCATAAAGCGATCCACCATAGCCCGCTTTATCAACCGATATCACCTCAAAGCCAGCGCCTTTAAGGACGGCGCTGAGGGATTTCTCCGTGAAGTAGTTGACATGCTGGTGCATGGCCATGGAGACATCGCCAAGCTGGATGCTTTCCGTGGCATCGGGAACGTTGACGACCAACAGGCCGCCGTCATTCAGCTGCTCATATTGATGCTTCAAGAACTCAACATAGGAGTCGATGTGCTCCAGAACATCCACATGAAATATGAGATCAAATTTTTGTGCCAGTTGCTTGCTGGGAAAGAAGTCCGTCACGACGTCAATACCCTTCTTGCTGCCCTCTGCAGCCGCGAACGGACTTGAATCGATGCCGCAAACTTTGTAACCGCTGCTCTTCAGATCCGCCAGCACTGTGCAGCCTCCGCAGCCAATTTCCAAAATGCTCTTTATGCCTGAATTCCCAGCCAGCGCCGCGCGCAAATATGCTATGAAGTCCTTTCCATACGGCTTGGCAATCTCGTTTGCATCCTGCAGATAACCTATGTTGTAGTCCTGTTGGTAGATCAGGTTGAGCGCGGCCAATACGCTTGGATCCCGCCGCTCAATAACCAAGCCATGTTCGGAATCCACATCAAAAGCAAAGGGGTAGTAGTCATCGACGACGTTGGCCGATTTGGAGTCTTTATGGGTGAGTCTCCAGTAGAACGGAAGTTTCTTAATTTCTACGCTTTTCATGCGCATCTCCTTTACTCCTGGCGAACCGGGAAAATTCAATCATCTTGCTTGGCTGACCGGCCTTACCTTTAAAACGTTTCCAGCTTTTCGAAAGCATCGTTGAGGACGTCAGGCAAAAAGAACAGCCCGTCCTTGGCCATGACGCCTGCAACCACCAAGTTGGCCGCGGCGGATTTTTCCACTCGTGATCGAATTTCCGCCAGCGCCTTCGCGTTGACTACCGATGGCATTGGAAACTCGCCGGCTTTGCTTTCCATCTGAGCAAATACCAACTCATGCTCGCCGCCAATGACTCCAAACTTCTTGAGTTCGTCCAGTGAGAGTTGAACGCACTCACCTAAGCTGAGCTCAGATGCATTGCGACCTATTTTCGATGGCCACAACTCTACGGACACAGGAAATGCGGAACCGTTGGATGCATCGGGGCAATAGTTTGTGTAGTTGGTCACCCGGAATGTGGCGAAGTTTTCGTCGTAGCAATAGAAGTAGTAGAGCCGATCCATTGCCAGGGGCTTATTGAATACCAGGTTCAAAAATATAATCGCCGGCCCCCTCTGAAATTTAATGTCGGCGATTTGGACGCCAAGCTCTTTCGCCAAAGGCGGCCATCCGACCGTCCACAAGAACTTCTCAACGGCAATCGTTCTTGTGCCCGATTGCGCATGGGTTAACGAGACTGCTTCTATGCGTCCATTTTTCTGAGTTACCGTCGCGATGCTTGTGTCGGTCAGTATTTCAACTCCTTTGGAAATCAAATGCTTGCAAAGCCGATCCACGAAATTGGACATGCCAAACTTTCGCGGATATAGCGCCTTTTGGTCATTTGTTCGAAGCGGCGGCAAGTTCAACTGATCAGCGTATGCCAGGCGGGCACGCAATTTTGGGGATTGCATGAGATCCAGCATCGTTGAGGGATCGAACAGTATCACGCGATCCAGTGCTGTGACCTTGGTTGCAAAAACCGCCATTTCCTCGGGCTCGACTCCGTACATCCGCTGAAGAAGAGGGCGGTGAATTTCGTCAACGATTTCCGGGCCAAACTGATTGCGCAGAAACTCATAGGCATTCTTCGGATCTTCAGGCAAAGGTACTTCGAGGTTTCTCAGCAAGGACCCAATGAATCTTTCCCGCGAAGCTTCAGAACACTTTCGCAAGTCGATGTAGTGCGAGTAGTTTTGCAGGCTTCCACGGAAGTAAAGCCCGGCAATGTCTTTTTCATTTTTTTCGTAGATGTGCCATTCCTCTTGGGGCATCACCTCTCTATAAAGCTCGTCAATTTTTGGATTGCAGGACTCATAAATCACATGCATTCCATAGTCAAATTTCCATTTGTCCTCGTATGTCAGGCTGCCATACATCCCTCCCGGAGTTGAAGACCGGTCAAACAGAACGATTTTTTTTTGAGGATGAAGCTTGGTTAGCCTCAATGCGCACATTAGGCCGGTCAGTCCAGCTCCGGCGATAACAATTGCGCCACTTGCATTCTGTTGTTCCATATTTCTTTTTCCCCACTATTTCAGTACAGCCCGGCTCGCTTCGACGATGCGATCAATTCGTCGCCGGACCCGGTTTTCGGCCCACAAATTTCATATACCTCTCGGACTCTGGGCCAGCGTTAAACAGCAGGTCAATGACACTAACCGGGTGCTCAAATTGACCCCATAGCTGCGGGTACTCCGGGTAGCCCGAGTAATCAAACCATGTTACCTGTATTCCTTTTTCTGAAAACAAGGACGTGTCGAGATAACTCTTTGCGGAAGGCCCCGAAATATATTCCCCGGCCCCGGCCTGAATACACAAATCTACCAGCCGCTCGGTCTGGCCGGCCTGGAACTGGTACTCCCAGGAATAGCTGATCTTGGTTGCAATGCCTAGCTGGGCACATACAAATTCAATCAATGACCGATTGAGTTCCGTGAGGCTCGCATGCTCACATCCCAGATACAGCGGTTCTAGTTTTTCTGCAAGACTCCTGAAATATTTTGCCCGCCCGTATGCATGGCAAATCGTCGCCCAGTGTTTGCCCTGCCAGCGGCTGTCAGGCAGTTGTACGTCACGAATCAGTCGATTGATATCCTGGCCTACCGGCACGCTCAGCCATTGCAGGCCGGTCTGCGTTTTGATCCTGTTCCGGTTTCGCCAGTCATTTTTCGTGAACTGGACATCGTCGTAAAGAATGAACTCATCGACCGACGCAATCATGTCGAAGTAGCCCTTCCAGGGGATGTAGTTCGACTGGACAACGGCTACTTTCTTCATGGAATCGGTGTTTTCATTGAGGCCGCTTGGCCGATGCGTAGGATATTAAAACCTGCTTGGGTCCAGAATTCCCATCACCGGCTTTGTCCTTGCCGCTCTGGCGCAGTCCATAATTTCGAGCCCGGCGAATCCTCTCCGTTTTGGGGGGCTCTGGCTCGCCAATTAGGTGGGGCGGGCGAGTGTATTCGACGGGTGTTATTTTTCTTTCTCTAGTTTAGTCGGCGGCCGTCATCCCCGGAAGCGGGCGTTATTTTGCTGGACTCATGCGCGTATGGCGCGAATTCGGGTTATGGCCAACGAGAGAGCTACGCAGATTTACGCCAATGTTGCAGTCAGGCAGCTCATTGAGTGGGGGCGGGAACTCGATTGGCGCGTGGTCCGGCGTTGGGCCGCTCCTGCATCTTATTTTGGGACCGTACTTTCTGAGGTACTTTTTTTGTCGTGGATGCCAATGCCAGCCGCAGTTCCCGCTCCCATATGGCATAGGCGGCTTTTGACAGGTGGACGGGGTCATTGTCTCGATGGTATTTCGTGGACAAATTGCCATCGTCAGTTTTCAATCGGAGTCCAATATTCAGAAAACTGCACCTCGGGTTTGCGCTGCAAATGCGTGATAGCTCGTTGTTAATCACGAGAATACGGTTGTTATAACCTTCAAATTCCCGATTAATTCGCTCATCTACGGGCAAAATTCCATTTAGCACGATGCGGCCCACGTCCGGAAGGTTGTCCAGCATCAACTCAACATGACTGGGAAGAAGGCTATCTGTCCGGCGGCCATTGCCGAGGTTGTTCACGCCAATGGCGATTACCACGGCCCGGGCCGTTGAAAATGAGGGCAGTTGCTTGGAATAGACCTTGATGCGGTGGAGGGCGCCGGCGGTGTTGTCTCCACTTAGACCCAGGTTAACCCCGGATGGCGTGATGGAGGTCATATCCAGTCCGAACACGGTGCTATCGCCGACAAAAAAGACCGGATCCGTTGGAAACATTTTCTGGAATGCCAATTGGGTATTCAACGGATAAATAAACAGTTCGCGGCCAAGAATAGCGGCCAGCACTGTTTCAGGATCCTGTAGTGGTTCGAGCGGCTCAGGCCGCTGAACGGGCGGAGGGGGCCAGATCAGCGCGGATGCCTTCGCAATGGAGCGCGCCATCAAATCAGTTTTTATAAGTGCGACAACCACTGTGGCGTGCAATGCGAGCAAGTAAAAAGCAATCCCACCCCATAACCACCAGCGAACAGGGAATTTTTTGATGTTGTTGTCGTTAGGCATGGTGCTTGGGTTGGTATCCTTGAGCCGTCAGACTGGACGGTGGGGCGGCAGGTTCAGAGAACCCCGAATCAGGCTGCTCGCAGTCTTGTCGGGCGGGCATCCAGGCCGCCAACTCAAGTTATGAGCGAATTGGCGCGTCATTTTAGACTTAACAACTTCCCGAATCGTTCTATGTTGAACCCTACACTGATAGATGGCCCTGCAGGGCCCTCGGCAAATCCTCGAAATCGTATGCGTAGGGCGGAGCTGTTTTATGTGGCTCTGATTCTGGTTGTCGGCATGCTCATTGGTCAATGGTTTGTCGGCTCCGGAATTGTCAAGCGGTTTTATTTCTATCAGGAGAACTTCGCTTCGGCGGTCATGCTCGCGTGCGGACATGATTTCGTCCGACCTTTCCCCATTCCCCAGGCTATGGACGAATACCTTGAGCTCAAACGACCGGTATTTGATTGCGAAGATATTCCGAGTCCTGCTGCGGTGGATGCTCCAACGGCCTTTGAGCAAGGTCACAAATACCTTTTGTTTGCGGTGGCCGGCATGTGGAAGCTGGGCGGAATGTCCTGGGCAGCGTTGCAGCCTTTGTATGGCCTGGTGCTGGGTCTCACCGGCTTGGCGGCCTATGCCCTGTGCCGCAGTGCGATGGGGCGGCCCCTGAGCCTGCTGTGCGCCGCCCTGATGATGCTGACACCGCTGCAGCTGTTCAACCTGCCGCACCTGCGCGACTACATCAAGGCGCCGTTCTTTCTGGGTGTGCTGGCCCTGCTGGTCTGGCAGATTCTGGTTGCCAGGTTCAACAAAAGCACGGTTGTGTGGTCCGCGGTGGCCGGCGCGCTGATCGGAATCGGCATGGGTTTCCGGATCGATATCGTGACCCTCGCGCCGCTTTACCTGCTGTCAATACTGGCTTTTTTTCCGGGCAGGCTGTTGGCCAATCTGCCCATGAAGGGGGCGAGCGCTCTGGCCTTTGTGCTGGCGCTGGTGCTGTGCGCGGCCCCGCTTTTCGGCAACTCTGAGTCGAACGGCAGCAATATGCCGCATGTGCTGGTTCTGGGCCTGATGGGGGAGTTTGATCCCAAGTTGGGCCTGGCAAGCAGCTTTTACGGGCTGGGCCACCATTATCTGGACCTGTACGTGAGCACGCTGCTCAACGGTTATGCCACCTTGGGTGGGTACACGGGCGAGGTGATCGGCTACCCTACGCGGGAGTACGATCAGCTTGGATTGCGCTACTACGCGGATGTCGCCACGACCTTTCCTGGGGACATCGTCACCCGCTTTCTTGCTGCGGCCTGGAAGATTCTTCATCTCCCAGTGACCTCCTTCGTGACCTACGAGGACCTCTACTTTTTCTACGACGATTTCATCAATCCCGGCTTGTGGGCCTTCACGCATCACTGGCTGTGGGACGTCATCTTGATGGGTGTGCTGTGCAGCGCCCTGCTCATC